>Ga0126371_10002536_pt1 | contig 15745 bp, 11 predicted proteins | sample PanSoiMetaPlot_4_FD_110145 | JGI IMG/M metagenome (GOLD analysis project Ga0126371, IMG submission 110145) | Tropical forest soil microbial communities from Panama - MetaG Plot_4 | ecosystem: Environmental > Terrestrial > Soil > Tropical forest > Bulk soil | place: Panama | collected 2016-02-17 | reverse complement strand
GCTGACTTCGATCTCCGGTGCCAGCGTTCATTTGGCAACTGTCACTCTACCGACAGTGTCCGGGGTCCCGTTGCTCGACACGGTGCTCGAAATTCTCGACGCCAATGGCAACCGATTGGCCACCTGCAACCAGCCCGGCAACGCCAGCACGAACTTCACATCCGCCTGCATCAACGACGATATTCCCGACCCGCCGACTACGGATTCCGCACTTGACTTCAAAGTTCCCGGTTCGCCGAGTACACCAACCACTTTTTATATTCATGTTCTGGATTGGCGAGGCAACGCTCGCCCCGACATGCTCTACAACTTATCGGTCAGCGGTGCGGTCGATCCCTTACAGATCACTTCCACGACCCTCATTCCAGCCGCCCGCGCTCTTTCCTACTCCCAACAATTGACCTCCGCTAACGGCAGCGGTGCGATTACCTGGACTTTATCGAGCGGAAGCCTCCCGCCCGGAATAACACTGAGCTCCTCCGGAGTACTCACTGGGCCTGCCACGACTAATGGCACCTATTCCTTTACCGTCCAAGCCGCCGATTCCGCCACTCCACCCCAGATTGTTAGTGCTGATGAACAGATTCAGGTAGTTGACCCCGTCAAGATCGTGAGTGCGCCTACGCTGCCCGCCGCCTGTGTCAATCAACCCTACACCTTCGCGATGCAAAGTACGGGCGGCATTCAACCGCTTTTCTGGGGATTCACCACCACCCAGTATTGGGCAGGCATCAACCTCGACAGCTCAACCGGAGTATTCAGCGGAACGTCTTCCGCTGCGGGTACCTTCACCGGACACGTGATCCTCTCAGATCCCACGACTCACTATTTCATGCAAAATGTTTCCCTGACCGTCAACCAATGCCCCTAAGAAAAAAAAGGCACGGCCGAAGCCGTGCCTTGTCGATCCGTTTCCGAATTCTTTCCGCGTTCTCCGTTCTTAACGATTGGCGGGAGTAGCGTTGTTGTGACGATGTTCGGGCGCCGCCGCAACGTCAGTGGAGGCCGAATCTGGAATGATGCCGCCGCAGGGCCCTACTTCTTTCTGTCCGGCCGGTTTCGGGTGACGCGAATCCAGATCCGCCTGACACTTGTTAAAAGCGGCCAATTCTTTAGCAGGAATCAGGTGCCCGATCGACCGGTCCGTGTCGGCATGAATCTGCTCAATCTTGTCATGCTTTTGCTGCGCTGATGTAGAGGGCTCAGTGCAGACCTGAGCAATCTTCACTTTTTGCTGATCCTCAATCTGCCAGCGCTGATTCACCATGTCAGCGGTCATGCCTGCCTGTCGCCAGCACGGTACACCGCGATGCGCGCGCGCCCGATGCGTCTGGGCTCCAGCTGCCGGAGAACTTTCCGGGGCAGGTTCGGCTGACTGGGCAAAGCCCTGCAGTGCCAGCATCGAGAACAGCAGCGCAACCGAGCTATTTCGGACGATCCCCATTTTTCATCTGCTCCTTGTGTAGTCTGCGATCTATTCTTCCCGCGACAACTCGGTGAGAGCCGCCACGTCGTGTACCAGGACCACTTCGCGTCTCGCGCTTACGATCCCTTGCGCTTCCCACTGACAAAGCAGGCGGCTCACCGTAAAAAGCGTTGTGCCTGTCAACTGGGCCAATTCCCGCCGCGAGAGCGCGATCTCGAAATATCCGTCCATTCGCCTTCCGACCTGGTTCACCAACCGGACCAGAAGATTGCTCAGTCGCGACGAGACTTTTTCCGTCGAGACTTCCCGATACCGCACTTCCAATTCATTCAGGTGACGCTCCAGAATGCTTGCGATATTCCGGCGCAGAAGCGGAAAGCGCACCATCAGCGCCTCGAAGGCATCCGTTTCCCACACCAAGGCCGACGATGCCTGTACCGCATACGTGGTGTAGAGGTGGTTTGCGCGGGTTGCATTCCCCATTTTGCCCAGCATGTCGCCTGGGCCATTGAGGCGCAGGATAACTTCCTGGTCTTCTCCACCTCGAGTGAGCTTCATACAACCGGACAAAAGAAGAGCAACCTGCGTTGCAGGACTTCCTTCGGAAAAAATAGTTGAGTGCCGATGGAATTGCACTTCCTGTGCATCGGCGACGATGGCGGCGCAATCGGCACCCGGAATCTCCGAAAAAGCTTCGAAGCGTTGTACCGTATCTACGCGCCGTTTCAGATTGCTGTTGAAGCCCGGAACCCCCGGGCGTTCCGGCGTCGCGCCAGTGGATGGCAGATGCCGAGCTACACGATCCGCGGAAGGGAAAACAACTCCCAAGACTGCCGCTTGACCCATGGTTTACTCCCCCTGTCAGTTGCAGGGAATTCGTAGTTCCCTGTCTCGTGCTACGCCAACCTATGTAACGGCAACTCCCTGTGAGACAGGAAGTTTCCTGGGACTTCAAGATGTTGGGGGACCCAATGCGGAAGGTTTCCGGAAGCAAAAGACTCGTTACGGATACCACGACAGAATCGGCCAGAGAATGCTGGGACGAACGATTGTGGTGCGCTAACGCCGATTAGTCGCGGCGAAAAATTCGAGTCTGCCATCCTTACCCACCGCCAGTGCCCGGAAAAAAGCTGAATCCGAGCTGCTTCTACGAGCGCCTCTGAGATCTTCCAGGGACTGGAAACCGTTAACGTTTCGACGTCACCCGGGTTGTTGTCGCTAGTGCCGCGAGCGGGGAGGGGAAGCTCGCAAGTAATCAGAATAACGCCGCGCCTCGGGAGGATCGTCCCAAAGGCAATCCCACAGTCGATTTACTTTGACTGATCCAGGAGTAATGCTCTTTGCGCTAGCGCAAAGAGGTGTGCGTTTTTTTTACAACCCGGAAAAGACTTTTTGACCCGGCGGCATTTGTTCCTAATCAAATTGGGACGCTGCATTCGCTGCTAAAAGGATGTAGGCGCAGTGCAGGGATCATGCTAGACTTGCTTCCCGGTTGTGCAGCTTCTGGAGGCTCTTGTACTGCAAGATGCCTTTGCTCTGAGCCGTGAGAGGGGTCCAAGCGGTGGCCGAAGTTCTTCGTTCCGGGTTCGCTAAGTTTCTTGCTGGCGGTCGAGGGACTTTCCGGCTGAACTTCATTGCGCTCGTGCTGCTGCTTACTCCAGGTTTGCTCATTCAGGCAGTGTCCGCTCAAGCACCATCATCTCAGCCGAAGAAAGCACCGCAAGGCAACTCCGCTCAACCCGCCGATACGCCACCCCCTCCGCCCGCGCAGATCTGGCTTCCTCCGCTGCAAAATCCGGAGCACGCGCCGATGATTGAGTGGGATGGCAAGCTCCTTACGATTGACGCCGAGAACTCTTCTCTCTCTGACGTCATGCTTGGAATCCGGTCGCGGACCGGCGCTTCCATCGACATGCCGGCGAGTGCCAACCGTGAACGCATCGCTGTCCATTTGGGGCCGGCTCCGATTCGCGAAGTACTTTCTTCACTCCTCTACGGAACCGATTTCAACTATGTGATCCAATCCTCGGAGGATGATGAGAGTGCGCTGGGAAAGGTCATCCTGATCCCGCGAGATGCTGATTCGAGTCAGGGTCAAGACACGGTCGCTGACGATGGCCTGCCCAAGCCAAAGATGAGACTTATGCCCGGATATGCTGCGCCCGGCAAACGTGATTTCGAAGTGGCTCATGCCCGTGCGACTGAGGACAGTTCGTCTGCGGTTGCAGAAACACCTGCAGCGGACGCACCTGTAGCAGATTCTGCCTCTTCGAATCCGGACCAGCCCGCGCCAACACCGGTGGACTCTGCTTCTGCGAACACATCGACGGACGCTCAACCTTCGACGGCGGAGAGTGCGGACAGCAGTTCTTCCACTGACGCGAACGCAAATACGCTGACGGCCTCCGGTACATCGCTCTCTGCGACCACTCCATCAATTTCAACCGGCGGCTCTTCCAGTGCAGGCGGGACTCCGACGACGATTGGCGAGATGGAGCAAAATCTGCAAAGCATGTATAAGCAGCGGCAGCAGTTGCAGGCACAGCAGAATCGTCCCGCACCTCCTCCGACAAACGCGCCGTAAGCACTTCCTTCTAATCTCAGGATCACGGCCTGACTCGCGGGGACTTATCGGTCCATTGAGGATTCGGGCTTGACACCTCGCGATGCAAGACGCGGTGCGAAAAGGTCTCGGAGCTCCTTTAGAGGCGGTGGGAATGAAGAAAGCTGCAGGTCAGGAGCGAATGCCGGAAACTGCCATCCACGAGGAATCCAGTTCGGCCCAGCGTTCGTGGTCGAGAGTGCCCGACTCAAGTAACGGCACGTGCAGAGCTCCGTGCCCTGAGCTACAAACCAGTTCGGTGCCCGCATTTTCCAGGAAGCTGCGACCCGTTGCGGCGAGATCCAACTGAATCGTCATTCGCCGCAAACACCTGCGGCATCGTGCTAATTGATCGTGCGTGGTCCAGAGCACGGCGGGAACGCAGCCAACGAACCACAGCCACACGGTCACGATACCGGCACTGCCTTCGGTGAATTTCGGACCTGCGCGCATCAGCTCTCGCGCAAGCGCGAGCGTCGTCATGCATGCCACGGCTAGCAGCAATAGCAACTTCGCGGTAAAGAAACCGTACCACTTGGTTGCGCTCATAAGGTCACGGGGGGCAGTTCGGAAAATCAGCGAACAATTGCGACGATCGGCGGCAAGTACTACCAGCAACGCGAGAAAGGCGACCATACCGTACGTCTCGATTGCGAATCGGGTGCGGTCTCGGAATGACTCCACGTTTAGTCGCACTCCCGAATCGAACCCACCCGCCATCGCCAAGAATGTCGTCACGGGGTTGTATAGCTTCTCCGGTTGCTCAGGCGGATGGAGACGAAGCATAAGAACTCCCCATTCGTATCGGGGTAGGGGAGTGTTCGTACCGCGAAATACGCTAAAGATGGAGATGCCCGTCTCAGTCAGCTGGAACCCTGCAGGCATTACGCCTATCACCCGAACTCTCTCTCCATGCAAGAGTAATGTTTCCCCGATCGCTCGTGGCGACCGATGAAACTGGTCCGCCCAAATGCCGTCACTAATCACAACACAGTCACTGCACTCTGCATTTACGCCCGAGTCGAAGCTGGTACCGAGCACCGGACGAACGCCGAGCATCGAGAACAAACCGGGAGTCACGCGGGCGCTCTTGATGTGTTCCGACCCAGCCGGTCCACGCAGTTCGTTCGGTCTATAGGCGTATGCCCCTTGCGCGGCGATGCTGTTTTGCGCTTTTATCAGCGCGATACCGGCATCGCGAAGGAACTCCGGCGCCGCCCAGTCTTTGTTCTGATCAAGTGAGACGATCAAAAGTTCTTCAGGGTTCGTGTAGGAAGGACTTTCGAGCAGCGACTTCAGACTTCCACGCGGGGCGGCAACCAACACAATAAGGAGCGTCAGGCCACAGCACAACAGCAAGAAGCTGGGAGATTGCGGTTTTTCCTGCACGAACTCCAGCACGGTTTGGCGATTGAACCGATGCCATAACGCATCCGCGAACGATCCCCAGCAATGCCGCATCAACTCCATCTCGGAGCTCACCGTCAGGCGGTCGGATTCAACCAGGAAGTGAATCCAGTGCCATACCTCGCTGTTCCATTCTTTGCGCCACTCGCCTCGCTGATTCTGTGGGACGATCCAGCTTGCGACACGGACGACTTGCTGGCACCAAAAAAGGACGGTTCTCAGGGAATACGCACCCATCTCAACGTACCTCTAGCTTCGTACCCTTTGCGAGTCGCTGGAGAAGTCCGTATCGTTCTCCCGCGACTTTCAGTGCTTCTTTCCCATCGTTGGTGACCCTGTAGTACTTTCGAGGAGGTCTTTGTTCGGCAGCGGCCCGCGCTTCTTCTTCCCAGGATGATTGAATCAGTCCTTGTTGCTCCAACCTGCGCAATGCGGGATACACAGTACCGCTAGGAAGACCAGCCGTTTCCATGATGTCGAAGCCGTATCGGTAGCCCGTTCGAATAGCTTGCAAGATCAGCGCAGCGGTAAAAGAAAGGCTCGGCATGGTCTGTAGTGATACTACATAGGGATCGATAGAGTCAAGGAAAGTTCCGTCCGCAGGCGGTTCCGTCCGAGGTCTGCAAGTGATTGGTGCGAAAGGGGGGACTCGAACCCCCACGGTTTTACCCGCCAGATCCTAAGTCTGGTGCGTCTGCCAATTCCGCCACTTTCGCATTCACAAAAAGGTGAGGCAGTGATTTTATTGTAGCCTGAGGCCTGCGACCTTGCATCGACTTTATGGATGCGACTCGCATCCAACAATGTCGCATAACATATGGCAGGCAAATCCAATTCGAACTTAGACCGAGACTCCGACGAAATCAAAGGATGGAAGCAAATTGCTGCGTTTTTGGGACAGCCCGTTTCGGTTGTACAGAGATGGGCGTCCGAGGACATGCCCGTCCGGCGCCAAGGGCGTTTCGTTACCACAACGCCAAAGGAATTGAACGATTGGATGGGCAAGCAATCCGGGAAGCCCGTTCACGTTACGACTGATAACGCCGATCTTGTCTCTGAGTTGAAACGTGCAGTTTCGTTTGCCCGTCAGCAGAAATGATGGCTCGGCCGAGACGCATAATGTTTCGGTGCGAGAGGCGGGCTACCGGAGTCTATTCGCGGGCCAGGCCTTACTTCTCGCCTACTTAGTTTCCAATCGCGTCAAGGATCGCGTCGTTGATCGCGTACACGGTTCCGTCGGCACCGATGAGCGTTGGAGTGTAAGCCTCGCCGATTCCTCCCGAGAGCTTGATCACCTGCGATAGCGTGTTGCTGGTGAGGTCCCACCGGTAAAGATTGCCGTCTTCGCTGTTGACAATCGCAGACTTAGTGACCGGGTCCACTACGGCGGTGTTGATGCACCATTCGCGGACTGCGCCTGGGAAACCTGGGAAATTCGGATCGGGCGTCACGCCAAGTTGCGTGATGACTTCCTGCATCACCTGTGTGGTCGCAATCACGGGATCACTCTCAGTGGCGTTCGGATCGAGGATGGCAACGCGATTATGCCCGTCGCCCGTGTTGATGCCGGCGTAATTGTTGTACTTCGTTATGAGTAGATAAGTGGAACTGCCGTGATAACCGGCTACGAGAGATGCATCGACAATGGATGCGGTATCGTCCCATCCGAAGCTTCCAGGAATCTTCTCGACCGAAAGATCACGATTGAAGTGAAGCAGCCATCCGCGATCGTTGTGATCCGGGAAGGGGTTCTCAAGGACGCCGTAGTACACGTCACCGTCAGGACCGACGGTAGGACTGGCGCTGCTTTCGTCGCTGATGGTTGCGTCGAAGCCTGAGGCGGGATCGATGAGCAGGACCCGATTGATCACCGCCAGAGTCTTACTATCGAGCGCGACTAGATAGCCGAATCCGAAATCGCCGCTGCTGACCGCTACGTAGAGAATGCTTCCATCCTGAGAAAGGGCAGGCGCGCAGCTCATTGCAACTTCCGAGATGAACGGGTCTCCAGCTAGAAAAGACGCTGAGGCCCAGGTCCCGGTGCCATTGGCAGCAATGCGAGCAATTCCACTTTGCAAGCCGATCGGAGTCGGACCCACCGTCAGAAATCCAAAGAAGAGGTTTCCATGAGAATCGACCGTGAGAGGAGTGTTGATCTGCACGTTCTGCTTGTAGACCGTCGGGTCTGCCTGGAAATTGTTTAGACCGTAGAAGAAAAGTTCGCTGACCGTTCCCGTGGCTAGATTCGGGCTACTCCGCACAATCACGCGCCCACCACTATCTGGAATGAAGAGGCGGTCTCCTGAAAGTGCAGGGCCCATGCCGGGCAGAAAACTGGCAAAGGGCGCCTGGTACGTGGTTGGGTACCTCCAGAGAATCTGGCCGGTCGCACCTTTTCTTGCCACGATGCGGAAACTGTCTGCTCCGGTTTTCAATGGGACGATCACCGTGTTTGCAGCGGTAATTACCGGCGAACCGTAATGAATGAAGATTTCGCCTGTGGGAACGGCGAGATCGACAGGTGCCTTCCAGTGGATCTTGTTGAGCGGTTGCGATGCGACAGAGGAAATGCCAGTGTGCTGCGCATCGTGGGAATGTGTCGGCCAAGCACGAGATTGAGCGACCGAATGGGAAGCCAAGAGCAGGAGCGTGAAGCCGAGGAACAGAGTTGTGAAGGTCAGGGCAACCGGACGAGGAGTGGGCGCCATAAGTCCTCCGGGCGTGACGACAATATCAAGAGGCGGACCAGGGATTGTCTGGAATTTGTCAAAAGATGATGAACGGATCGTGACAGCCCGACAGGTTCAGCGCCGCATCAGATGGCACGAGTGAGTCTTGATCACGAGCCAGACCTCTTTGCCCGGTACAAGCCCCAGCGAATCACGTGCGGCCATAGTCAGGTGAACTTCCATCAGGACACGGGCTCTCACCTGGGCGGAGACGATTACGTCGCGTTGTTCCAGCGATTGAATGCGGCCCGGGATTACGTTGCGAGCGCTGAGTCCGGTCGGCGGAGCAACGGCCAGCAGAATATCTCCAGCGCGGATTCCGACCTGCAGCGTGGATCCCACGCCGCCACGGACCAGCGGTGTTTCGAGGACAACTCCTCCGGCATCCCCCGGAATTCGGCAGGTCATCGTGCCACGCTCCGGTCGCACAGCTTCCACAACACCGTCGAAAATATTCTCGAATCCGGCCAATTGCGCAACTGTTTCCAAGTACGGAGCGTTCAGCACTTCGTGTGGCGTCCCTTGGGCCAGAACCCGACCGTCATCGATAACAATGACGCGCTCTCCGAGGGCGAAGACTTCTTCCCGGCTGTGAGTGACGTAGAGGATGGGGATGCTGTGCGCACGGTTCCATTCACGCAGGTCATCGATGATTCGCGCTTTGGTCGGAGCGTCGAGCGCGGCCAGGGGTTCATCCATCAGGAGAAACTCCGGGTCTGTGACCAGCGTGCGAGCCAGTGCGACCCTTTGACTCTCCCCCCCGGAGATGTTTCGTGTTTTGCGCCGGGTCAGATGAGAGATGCGAAATGCCTCGAGCAGCGCGGCTACCCGGCTAGAACGTTCGTGTTGCGGCAAGTGTGCAAGGCCATACGCCACGTTCTGCTCGACTGTCATGTGTGGGAACAAGGCAAGGCTCTGAAAGACGTATCCAACGCGGCGATGCGCCGTTGGAACGTTTGCTCGGCGGGACGAGTCGAACAAGACCCGATCGGTGAGCGAGATGGTTCCAACATTAGGAGTGGCCAGACCGGCGAGGCAATCGAGCACCGTCGTTTTGCCTGCGCCCGAGGCGCCAAAGAGGATGGTAAATCCGGTCGGCACTTCGAAGTCGACATCGAGGAGAAATTGGCCATGCTGCGATCGGAGTTGCTTTTCAAAGCTTGCTCGCAGGAGGGGCGCACTCCGAGGCGAAACCGTATCCGAGTTCTCGGCTACTACCATCACAGGCCGAATGTCGCTCATCGCGTTCTATTTTAGGGGATAGATGACCGCAGCTCGCCGATTCAGTCCATAAACCACTGCAAGCAGGGCGAAACACACGATTAGCAGAACCAGGGCGGTTTGGTTGGCGCCTGCGTAATCACCCGACTGGACCCGATCGTAGATATCGATAGAAACCGTGCGCGTGATCCCGGGGATATTTCCGCCAACCATTAGCACCACACCGAATTCGCCCATCGTGTGGGCGAACGACAAAGCTACACCTGTAACAAGCCCAGGAGCCGAGATTGGGGCGACGATCCGAAAAAATGTGCGCAGAGGCGATGCGCCCAGCGTTGCGGAAGCCGCAATCAGCTTGCGATCCACCGCCGAAAATGAGGCCGCAAATGGCTGTACAGCGAAAGGAAGACTGTAGAGGATCGATCCGATTACCAGGCCGCTAAAAGTGAAGGCAAGGGTATGTCCGGTGAAAGAAATCCACCAGCGGCCCAGAGGACTGCGAGGACCGAGTGCGACCAAAACATAGAATCCCAGGACTGTCGGCGGAAGCACGATGGGCAATGCGACGACGGCTTCCACAAGAAATTTCCAGCGCCATCGGGAGAACGCGATCCAGTAGGCGATGGGTACGCCGAGTGCCAACAGAATCAGCGATACCGTGATCGCGAGCCCAAAGGTGAGTCGAAATGTTTGCCAGTCGATGGGCATGTCGTTCGCGGGTGAATGATAGCAACAACGCAGATCTTTGGAAATTCGGATTCAGGGCAGGAGGTCGAAAGGAAGTCAAAATCCTCACTTCGCACAAAACGCAAAAAAAGTGGTGGGGCACTCTCGGTGGCTCGATCTGACGAAGCTACTTACTGGCTGGCGGGATGATTCCGTTCATGCGGAGATATTCGACCATCTGTCCGTAGTGATCGTAGGCGTGCCAGGAGATCGCCGTTGCGAGTCCAAGGCGCGTAACTTTTCCTTCGCCAAACGGACTCCTCACCGTGTCGGTGAGGTTAGATTCATTGATTGTGGCAACGGCCTTATGTACGTATGCGAATGAGTCCTTCAAGTACTTAATAATGTCGGCTTTTGTTGTGATCGAAGCTGGCCCGGCCTCGCCGTTGAGTTCCATCGGAGGCTTCTCCTCAAGAAGTGCGGCGCCCACTTCATAGTTCACGGCGGCGACGTGTTTGATCTGCTGTGCGAACGTGCGTACGCCCTTAAATTCACCGTTTGTCGGAGCAAATCCGAACTTGTCTTCCGGCATCGCCTCGGCTGCTGGGACGAACTCCTCTTCAGTGTTACTGACCACCCGGTCTAGAACCTGCGTGACAGTGCGATGTTCCTCCTTGGGCTTGGCAACCGCCAGACCCATGCTCGCAAGCAGCAGGAAAACAACGCCTATCAATTTTGTCTTCATAGATCCCCCGGGGGTTAGTCTCTGACCACTGCCGGCGCCATTTCCAACTCCATCGCCGTCAGCCGGTGCCGCCGAATGGTCGAGAGGCCCACCACCATCGCCAGTGCAGACCATGCCAGTGCTTCGGGAACACCCTGGCGCGATGCCACTGCGCCCCACAAAGCGCTGCCGATCGCCATCCCTCCCTGCAGGACGAGCAGATACATCGACAGAGCTCGCGCCCGCATCCAGGAAGGGCACATGGTCTGAGCGACGACATTAAAGCAGGCCAGAATGCCGATCCATGCGGCTCCAGCCGTAAACAATACCAGACATAGCCATTCAAAGATATGAACTTGTCCCGCCGCGAAGGTCATGATTGCGAAAACAACGGTCGCCCCGGCTACGAGACCGTCGACCGAATATTGGACTCGAAGACGAGGCAGGACGGCCGCTCCGGCGAGGGCTCCCATACCGAAGCAAGTCAGCAGGAATCCGTAGCCTTGCGCGCCGTGAGGCTGACAGACGACCGGGAGCAATGCCAACAGGGAACTGGCCCCAATGCTGAAGGCTCCGGTCCGTATCAGCACTGACTTTACTTGGGGAGCGCCTTGGACATATCGGAACCCTTCTGCAATGGCCGCACGCATGCTGCAAGCAGGTAAAGGCGCATGCGGCGTCCGCTTCCATGTGTACAAGAACAGGATCACGCCGAAGAAGGATGCTGCATTCAACAGGAAGGACCATCCGGATCCTGCGGCCGCTACGACCAGGCCTCCGAGCGCCGGACCCGCAGCGCGCGCCACATTAAATCCGGCCGAATTCAGCGCTACCGCCGAGGCATGACGCTGAGGTGACACGACCTCCGGGGTGATTGCTTGCCACGCAGGATCATTCATCACCGCGCCGACGCCCATGAGAAACGTGAACACGAGCAGCAGCCAGGGATTGACAGATCCGAGAAGGGTGAGCACGCCCAAGATTGCAGCCGCCACGACCATCCAGCCCTGCGTGAAGAGAAGGAGCCTCCGGCGATCCACCATGTCAGCCAAGGCACCGGCAGGAAGCACGACCAGGAAAACAGGAATGGCAGCTGCAGCTTGCACCAGGCTTACGACGAGAGGCGACGTCGTGAGCTGCGTCATCAGCCAGCCAGCGCCCATATTCTGCATCCATGTGCCTGTATAAGAAACGACGGCGGCAATCCATAACGAGCGAAATAGAGGCTCGGTAAGAGGGGCCCATGCCGAATCCGGGCGTCGCTGCTCAACGCCTCGCATTGACGGGACTGTGATGTGATCGGCCATGCTGCTTTATCTTTCTAAGGCTTCACCAATGCCTTGAGGCGATCGGTGGCGAAGGGCCACTCGTCCTGCTTCCAAGCCCGAATCATGTAAATCATCACGCCCGTAAGCAGGATAAGCGCGGCATACCGCACCTCTTTCTGCCAATTCGGACGGCCAAACAAGATGTAGAGAAATCCGGCGCTCGCCAGCAGAACTGGCAGGGGATAGAGCCACATGCGAAAGGGACGGGGCAGGTCGGGGCGGCGAATTCGGAGGACGATGAGTCCGACTGACTGCACAAGGAACTGCAGGATAAGCCGAATCACTACCAAGGCGGCGATCGCATCCTTCAAACGCAAAAAGCAGAACATGGCGGTGACAACGCCGAGGGCCAGCAATGAGATGTGCGGGAATCGGTATTCAGGATGAACCCTGGCAAAGGCCTTGAAGTAGTTTCCGTCTTTCGCCGCGGCATAGGGAACCCGGGAATATCCCAGCATCAGTGAGAAGACCGATGCGAATGCCGTTGCAATGACCAGCCCCGTCACTAGCCGTGCTGCCCAATCTCCGTAAAGGCGCTTCATGAATATCGAAACAACGTACAGGTCGGAATTGTTTTGTCCGGCCTGCAGCATCTCGCGCAAGGGGACAACGGCGAGAATGCAAATATTCATCAAGAGGTATAGACAGGCGACAAGCAGAATGGAAAGCAGCAGAGCCCGAGGAATGTTCTTCTCAGGCTCCTTGATCTCGTCGCCAAGGAACGCCACGTTGTAATAGCCCCAATAGTCATAGGTGGCGACTAGCATTGCGGCCCCCAGTCCTGTGAAGAACTGATGGGAAAGCGTAAACGCTCCGGGAGGGAAATCGAAGGCGCGGGCGCGGTTGAAGTTCAGAAACCCTGCGACGATGATCCAGCCAATCGTGCCCATCACCCCGAACCAAAGGATTTTCGAGAGGCGGCTGATGGCGGTGATGCGCCGGTAAAGCAGCAGCACTGTGAAAAAGCAGGTCACCACAGCAACCGCTGTCCCGCGCGTGACAATCCAGTTGACCTGGAATGCTCCAAACCATGGAATGTGCCAAGCCGCGTCGTTTTGAGCCAGCACCGTGTCGAGTCCCGGAAAGTAAAAGGCAGAGTATTTAGCGACACCAATGCAGCCAGTGGCAATTGAAAGCGGAGCGCTGAACGAGACTTGCCAAATGAATAGAAATGAGATCAGCCGTCCCCAGCTCTGCGAACCGTAGCTCTCTCGTAGATAGCGATACGATCCGCCAGAACCGGGGATAGAAGCGCTAAGCTCCGCCGTGACAAGCCCATCACAAACTGCCAACAGCGCGCCAAGTATCCATCCCAAGAGCGCCTGCGGACCGCCCATAGCGCTCAGAACCAGGGGCATGGTGATGAACGGCCCCACCCCGATCATGTCGATCATGTTGAGCGCGGTGGCGCTCCACAGCCCCATACCGCGGATGAGGCCGGGAGAAGAAGATTGTGTCTGGGCCGAAGAATCCATGTTCGTAGAGACGTTGCTTGCAACGTCTTCTCACCACGAAGAAGCCAGACGCAGTAACCTACGTCTCTACGGCTGCTTTCCTGCACTGAGAATATTTACAAACAGACGCACTGCTCCTGGGACTCCAGCGGGAAGCTGGCGGAAGAACGCGTACCCCGTATAGATGTACGTTCCCTTGCCGTACTGCGCCCGCAGAAGGCCACCCTTTTGTGGTTCCTCCCCTGGATCGTGGCAGGCCAACAGTGGCTTAAAGTGATCATCCCACTTGCTCATGAAGTAGAGCCCGCGTTCCTGCACCCATCCATTGAAGTCATCCTGCGTAATCGCATTCGGGTAATGGAAGATGGAATCCTGCGGAGCGAGAATCTCGACCGGAGCTTCCTCGACGGACACTCGCGCACGGCTCAAATCGGCTGGATAGGGAGTGTAGTGACCGCTGTTGAAGTCTCCCGGCGAGGTTTCGTACTGAACCACCAAAGTTCCACCGGCTTGCACGAAATCGAGCAGCTTCTTGTTGTTTGCGCCCACGTCCTTCTGTGTGTCGTAAGCGCGAATCCCCAGGACAATCGTGCCGAATTTGCTGAGATCTTCGGTAGCTAGATGCTCGGCCGGGATCATGCTGACATCCATGCCGACCTGCTTCAGGATGGTCGGAATATCATCCCCCGCACCCATGACGTAGCCGACCTTGAAATTGTGGGGAACTTGCACATCGACAATGCTGACGCGCTGACGCGCCGGCTGATAGTAGTAGAAGCTGCCCAAATCCTCGCGCGCGACAAGAGTGTAGCCTTCGCCGTATTTTGCGCCGTTCGATTCAAGAACAGCGCGGATCGTGTCGCGGCCTGGTTGCAATCCCGCAGGGAAGACTTTGAATTGAATTTCCTGCTTTTCTCCCCGATGCGAGAACTTCACTGGGGATTCGGCCGGCTCCGAGCGCCAGCCCTGTGGCAGTTCTAAACGCAAGTTGCCGCTCGCACCCCGGGTAGCTTCGCTTGTAACCCCGACGGTCACAGTCGTGGTCTTGCCGTTGTGAGTCGAGATAACCTGCGTGCCGGGCTCGAGAGCGACGGAAAATGCGGGTACGATGGCCAACGTGCGTGCTCGTTGTTTACCGTCGTCGTCGACGAACGGAGTGACCACTGGCACACTGATGCCGTTCCGCGCACCTTTGGCTCCTTCGGGTCCTACAGAGTATTCCACTCGCGCCTTCAGGGCGGGTGGCGGGAAGGGAAGGGTCGCGTACTTTTCGTTGTCGACGTGATGGAGGCTGTCGGTGTTCGGATCGTCGCGGTGCCAGTACGGACGCGTGTAGGGAGTGTCGTTCGGCACGCGCAGGCGAAAATCGGCGTGCAGATCTTTTCCGGGTGCGAGGGTCTCAGGACGTGTTTTCCCGTTGATCGTGTTCCATCCCGCTGGGACTTCGAGCTTGATCTGATCGATGATCAGAGGAACTTTAGACCCGTTGTGCAGCGTGACGCCGATCATGAACTCCTCGCCCGGAGAGACAGTAGTCAAAGCATCATCCTCTTTGGGGATGCCAGCCTTGAGCCCCTCATTCGACGAGACATTCGCGGTGAGCGTGACGCCTAGAGCCAAGTTCAGCGCAGTCTCGGCTTCCTGTTGTTTCTCGGCAATCCGAGTGATCAAATCCAGCTTCGTTGCGGGTGTGAGCCCGCTACTGGAAATCTCGCCGCTTAGCCGGTTCAGTTGCGCGAGGACATTCATCAAGGGCTGCGCCGAGAGAGATGGATCATTCCCCTTCGCAGCCGTCGACGCGTCCGCTACGGATTTCGCGATGTCGGCTAATTGTGATTTGAGACCAGGGATCTTTTCGGAACCCTCGAACCTTGACGCGAGTGCTGGCCAGCTTGTATCAATACCATCGAAGAAGTCCTCTTCATGGCCTGACTTTTCTGCTGACGCTGGCAGCTGGGATTCCACCCGCCGATAAAACGTAAACCGATCTCCATCGTCGACGGTCCAGTTGGCTGCACCCTGAGAACGCTGGTGGCGCAGGCCCTCCATGGCGAACTGGACGTAGGACATTCCAAGTTCCGCGTTGCGATGCCCCGTATTGAATTTGACAGTCCAGTCAGGATCCGGGCACGTCGTCGAGCCCCAAGGGCACACGTTGCCAATGTAGAGCTTCTCCGGTTGCCAGGGC
>Ga0126371_10002534_pt1 | contig 15751 bp, 14 predicted proteins | sample PanSoiMetaPlot_4_FD_110145 | JGI IMG/M metagenome (GOLD analysis project Ga0126371, IMG submission 110145) | Tropical forest soil microbial communities from Panama - MetaG Plot_4 | ecosystem: Environmental > Terrestrial > Soil > Tropical forest > Bulk soil | place: Panama | collected 2016-02-17 | reverse complement strand
GCGCAAAACCCGCCGCCGCCCATCGTCAAGACCGAGGGGCTGCGGCAGATCTCGGCCCACATCTGGATCATTCCGGACAACAGCGTGCCGCTGGTGCCCAATGTGGGCTTCGTGATCGGCGAACGCGCCGTGCTGGTGATCGACACCGGGCTCGGGCCGCGCAACGGCACTGCGGTGTACGAGATCGCGAAGAAGCTGGGCGGCACGAAGTCGCTCTACCTCGTCACCACCCACGTGCATCCCGAGCACGACCTCGGCGCGCAGGCGTTTCCGGCCTCGACCAAGCTGATCCGCTCGACCGACCAGGTGAAGGATATTTCCGAGTTCGGCCTGCGGCTCGCCGTGGTCTTCGCCGAGCGCGCAGCCATCAACGCCGACCTGCTCAAGGGCGCGGAGTTCCGCAAGGCCGACATCACCTTCGAGCACGACTACGACCTCGATCTCGGCGGCGTGCACGCCAGGCTGACCGCGATGGGCGCGAACCACACGGCCGGCGACACGATCATCTGGGTCGATGCCGACCGCGTGCTGTTCGCCGGCGACATCGCGATGAGCAAGCAGCCCGCCTTCGCGAGCCCGCATTCGAGCCTGAAGCACTGGCTCGCGAGTCTCGACCAGCTGGAGGCGCTCAAGCCGGCCATCATCGTGCCGAGCCACGGGCCGAACGGCGACGGCATCGGCTTCATCACGGGCTATCGCAACTATCTAACCGAAATCCGCGACCGCACGGCGGCGGAGAAGAAGGCCGGGCACAGCGTCGACCAGGCGGTCGCGACCGTCACGGCCGCCTTCGGCGACCGCGCGCCTGACAAGGGCCGGCTCACCGGCGCGATCAAGGCGGCCTACGCGGAGGCGCCTTGAACGAAGCACCGCCGTCATCGTCCGCGAAAGCGGACGATCCAGTATTCCGCAGCACATCAAAGGAGCGCTGCAGAAGTCCCATTCTTCCGTTCGTGAATACCGGATTGGCCGCTTTCGCGGGCAATGACGCAGGAGGATGACGGAAATCCAGAGGATCAATAAGCCCGCGCCGCGCGTTGCCGCGACCCTCCGGGTTTGTGGCACTACTTGCTCAACCGATCTATTGAAATCTGGGAGCAGCCGGTGAAGTCGACATGCCCGGTCAGGCGTTCCGCAGCGCCTTCGAGATCGGCCGTAAAGCCGACCGGAGAGTAGCCGGCAGGCTGGCTGATCCATCCATTCGGCCGCATCGACAGATGGCCCGTAGCGGCATCGAACATCCCGACGATGAGGTATTTGCCCTCCGCGGCGTTGGTGCGCCCCGGGAGGTTGCCGAAAGTGAACGTTCCGCTCACGTTACCGCCGTTCTCCAGGGCGAGCGATACGACAACCGCGGTGTCTCCCTGGCGGCATCGATACACGCCAGCCCAATCGCCGCTCAGGACATCTTTTTTCTCGCTCTTCCCGCTGAACTCCGGGGCGCTGATGTTGCCGGCTTGCGCCCCCGGTCCGATCATCTGCACGAATAATGAAATGAGCGCGAAGACCGCAACTTTGCGCATGAGATTCTCCCGACTGACACTTCGACCAGTCGATTACGCAGCCCAGGCTGAATCCTGCGACGCGCGCGCCGAAGGGGATAAGCGCTTTGACGGGTCAGTACGCGCGCGCCGCGCCCGTCGCGGCGACGCGGCGCGGCTCGCTCGCCGCGGCGCCGAGTTGCACCGGCGTGAAGCCACCGCCCTTGCGCATGTCCGCCACCGAGCCATTGAACCGCTGCGCGCCGCCGGCGGTCACGACGATGTCGCCGGCGCGCAGGGTGGTGTCCTGGGCGACGTCGACATGTGCCAAGCCGAACGCGTCGCGGCCGTTGCAGGTGCAGCCCGGCACGATGCTCTTGCGATAGACGAAGGCGTTGTCGAGGTCGGCGTAGCGGGCGCCGTTCGCCGCGACTGCATGGTCGATCGCCGCGCCGGAGAAGACCTGGGTCTTGGCGGCCGGGCAGAAGGCGCTGCACATCTGGATCGGGGTCGCGCCGGCGTGGCGCTGCATCGGGAAGTAACGGCCGTCGCACAGGCGAACGCAGTAGGTCACCGAGCCATAGCCGACGGACGGCGCGGATGGCTGACTGGGCTGTGTGGGCGCGAGCGCGGGCTGGGCGGCCGCCGGAGGCGGCGCCGCCGTCGACGCATAGGGGAGCGCGGCGGGCGAATCCTGGCGGCGGCTGCCGAACAGGTCGTCGAAGAAGCCGGCGGACGCGATGCTTGTGTCGAGCAGGACGAGGGACAAGGCGAGGCCCGCAACGGCAAGCGTGCGGACGGTCGGGCGTCCGATCTGCATGACGATATCCATCCCCGTGCGAAGCACACTTTTGTTTGGGTCGGCCGCAGCCGGCAAAAGGTTCACGGCCGGCGCGCCGATATGCCGGAAAGGAGTAAAAATCCCGTAAGGTCAAATGATTAAAGGCAGGGACATTTGGGGGCGCGGCGCCTCTCGTCGCGTTTCCGACTCCGCGCGCCTGACATACGCTATAGTGCCGCCCGCGGCTCGCACGCGACAATCGCGCCATAAGCAAACGCACGATCAGAAAACGCTGAGGAGACCTCCATGGCCGGCAATGTCCGCTTCATTCAACCCAAGACCCTCGCCGAGCAACACGGCTACACCTACACGGTGGAGACCACGGGGCCGGGGCGCACCATCTACATCGCGGGCCAGCTCGGGCTCGACATGGAGAACAAGATCGTGGGGGCGCCGGGCGATTTCCGCGCCCAGGCGACCAAGGCGATCCAGAACCTCGAGGCGGCGCTGGCGAGCGTCGGCGCCAGTCTCTCCGACGTGGTGAAGATCACCAATTTTCTGACCGACATGTCGCACATCGGCATCTACCGCGAGGTGCGCGATCAGTTCTTCAAGGTGCCGCGACCGGCCAGCACGGCGGTCGGCATCTCCCAGCTCGCGCGGCCCGGCGCCCTGTTCGAGATCGAGGCGATCGCGGTGCTGCCGCCCGCCAAGGCGGCGAAGCCCGCCGGGGCGCGCGCCGCGACCCGTTCGGGCAAGAAAGCCAGCAAGAAGGCTAAGGCCGCCCGACGGAAATGAACGTGAGCAGGGCGAACACCGGCAGCAGCACGGCGCAGGACCACGCGATGTAGCCGAAGAAACTCGGCATCTTGACGCCGCGCTCGGTCGCGATGGCGTAGATCATGAGGTTGGGGGCGTTGCCGATGTAGGTGAGCGCCCCCATGAACACCGAGCCCATCGAGAGCGCCGCAAGCGTCGCGGCGTACTCGCCCATCAGGCGCGCGGCGTCGCCGCCGGCGAGGTCGAAGAAGACGAGATAGGTCGGCGCATTGTCGAGCACGGCCGACAGGAGGCCGCTCAGCCAGAAATAGGCGGCGGGATCGGGCGTGCCGTCGGGGCGGGTCACGAGATGGAGCAGCCAGGCGAGCGCGCCGCCTTCGCCGGCGCGCAGCGACGCCAGCACCGGGATGATGCAGACGAAGATCGCGCCGAACAGGATCGCGACCTCGCCGATCGGCTCCCAGGAAAAGCCGTTGGCCTCGCGGTGCTCGTCCGGGGTGAGCGCGAGCGACGCCATCGCGATGACGAGGAGCGCGCCGTCGCAGACGAGGTTTTCCAGCGCGAGCGGCGTGCCGTGGACGTCGAACGCGATGCCGGGCTTCCAGTAGGCCGACAGCAGGATCGCCGCGACGATGAGGCCGATCAGCACCACGTTGACGATCCCCTTGACGCCGAGCGCGAGGCGCGCGGGCGGCTCGTCGACGATCTCGATGCGGCGATCGCGCCGGTAATGCCAGACGTCGATCACGACGAAGACCGCGAGCACCGTGCCGGCCGCGAGCGCGGTCGCGGCGGCGAGATGGCGCGTGGTCCAGAGGAAATCGACGCCGTGCAGGAAGCCGACGAACAGCGGCGGATTGCCGAGGGGCGAGAGCGCGCCGCCGATATTGCCGACGAGAAAGATGAAGAACACGACGACATGCGCATTGACGAGGCGCGCCGCATTTGCGCGCAGCAACGGGCGGATCAGGATCATGGCGGCGCCGGTGCTGCCGACCACGCTCGCGAGCACGGTGCCGAGGACGAGCACCAGCGCATTGACCCACGGCGTGGCACGCAGGTTGCCGGTGACGAGGATGCCGCCGGCGACGACGTAGAGCGCGAACAGGAGCGCGATGAAGCCGATGTAGTTTTCGATCGCGGCATCCACCAGCGCGGCGGCCGCGACCGGCACGCCGTGGATCGCGGCGAGCGGCGCGAGCGTGAGCGCCGCCCAGGCATAGGCGATCTTGCCGTAGTGCGCGGCCCAGATCCGGCGAAACAGCAGCGGCCCGGTCGCGATGGTCAGCAGCAGGCCGACGAACGGCAAGGCCCAGGGCCAGCGCAGCGTGGCGCCGTCGAGCGCGGCCGCCGCGGCCGGATGCGGCGCGAGCACGACGCCGATCGCCAGCGCGGCGGCGCGGACCGCGACGGCTGTGGATCGGCGCCGCGACCCCATTTGGCCCTCACTCCGGCTTGAGCCCGATGTCGCGCGTGACCTTGCCCCACAGGTCGTACTGGGCACGCATGTAGTCGCGGGTCGTCTGCGGCGTACCGGCGCCCTCGGTGAAGAAGCCGACGACGGCGAGCTGATGCGCCACCTGCGGGTCCTTGAGGATCTTGTCGAGCTCGCGGTTCATGCGCTCGATGATGTCGGCGGGCGTGCCGGCCGGCGCCACGATGCTGAACCAGCCGATCATCTCGACGCCCGGGAAAGTGTCGGCCATCGGCGGCACGTCCGGATAGTTGTCGAGCCGGGTAAGCGAGCTCACGGCGAGCGGCCGCAGCTGCCCCTTGGCGATGAAGGGCGCGGCCGACGGCACCGCGAGGACGACGAGCTGCACGCGGCCCGCCAGCACGTCCTCGACGCCTTGCGGCATCTTCGCATAGGGAACCTGCATGATGTCGGCGCCGCCCAGCTTGTCGATCCAGGCCGCCAGGATGCCGGAGAAATTCTTCGGCCCGTCGGTCGCAAAGGCGAGCTTGCCGGGATTCTGCTTCGCGTAGGCGAACAGCTCCGACAGGTTCTTCACCGGCACGCCCGGGTTGGCGAGCACCAGGAAGGGACCTTTCGCCACAATGCCGACCGGGACGAAGTCCTTGAGCGGATCGTAAGGCAGCGTCTTGAACGTGTAGGGGTTGGTCACCAGCGCGGCCGCGGTGGCGAACAGGAAGGTGTAGCCGTCCGGCGCCGCGCGCGCCGCGGCCTGGGCGCCGATGGTATTGCCGCCGCCCGGCCGGTTCTCGACCACGATCTGCTGGCCGAGCGCGCGCGTGAGCCGGATACCGAGCATGCGCGCGATGAGGTCGGGCGTGCCGCCGGCGCCCTGGGTGACGATCAGCCGGATCGGCCGCGTGGGCCAGGTTTCGGCGCGGGCGGAGACGGTGGCGAGCACTGCGAGAAGCAGGATGGATAGTACGCGAATGACAGCTTGCATGGTTTCTCAATGGATCGAGATCGTCATGCCCGGGCATAGCCGTTCGAAGAACGGCTACGGACGCGACACATCGTGTTGATTTCTCGCGTCTTTCCAGGAAAAATCCCGGCCATGGTTACACCGTTTGATACACCGCGACGCGCTCACCTCGGCCAACGCGCCGCGCCACCGAATATAGCGCCAAACGGCTCCCGGAATTGGACGTTTCGCCCGCCCGCCGATGGCCTCGCGCTCGCGCAGCGGCGGCCCGTGGCGCGTTCCGATTCGGCGAGCCCGGGATGGCGCAGCCCTCGCGCTCGCTCGCCAGCGGGCAGCTAATCGCGCTTTGCAAGCAGGTCGCGAATTTCACGCAAGAGCTGATTGGTTTCGTGTGTGCCTCGGGCCGTCATGCGTTGGAGCACCACGCCGCTGAACACGATCAACGCCAACCAGCCGTTGGTCGCAGGCTCCCCCAACCATTTGAACCAGTCGTCGAACATCTAAGAATCCCTCGCCCTATCAACCCGCCCTGCGCCGATCATGATGACAGCGGCGCGAGCGTCAACCTCCATCGCATCGCGCGTCGAATCGTGCGCGCGTCGAGCATCGCGTGCTCCGTGATTTTCCCACAGTGGGAAAATTCGCATCGCCAATCGGAGCGGGGGGGTACACACGCGGAGGCCCAGCCTTCGACGGGCTGCATAGGCATGGTCCCCACCTCGATGACACCCCCGGGGGGGGGCGGTTGATTGTTCGGCGGTCGAACAATTGCGCGGCGCGTGAGGGCCTTTGCGCGCGTGGCCGCAGTTGACCGGAAGCGCAAGGAAGGAAATTCTACGGCACCGGCGCGGAATACGGGGCAACCGCGCGCGAACGGAGCCGATCCATGTCGAACCCGCCTGTGCCGCTCCACTTACGAATCCTGCGCGGCAATGCGTCGAAGCGCGCGCTACGGGCCGAGCCTGAGCCGACATGCGAGCCAGAATGCCCTGAGCCGCCGCGCTTCCTGCGCGGTGTCGCGGCCGACGAATACTGGCGGATCGCGCCCGAGCTCCACCGGTTGGGCTTGCTTACGACGGTCGATGTGCCGTCGCTGTGCGCATACTGCGTCTCCTATGCGCGCTGGTTTCAGGCCGAGGAAGCGCTCGCGCGCATGGCCGACACGCCGACGAGCGGGCTGCTGATCAAATCCGTGGCCGGTGATCCGCGCGCTAACCCGCTGCTTTCTATCTCGCGCCGCGCGGCCGAAAACATGCTGCGCTTCGCGGCCGAATTCGGCATGACGCCGGTGGCGCGCTCGCGCCTCGCCGCCGGGCCGTTCGGCCAGCCGCCGGGCGGAAGCAAGTTTTCCGGGCTTCTCGCGTGACAGTATTACAACAAATACTTGAGTGGTCATATGATCGCCCGCTCTGGCAGCGTGATGCTCTGCGCCGCCTCGTACTCAATGGCGACCTTTCGAATGGCGACATCAACGAACTGGCTGAAATTTGCGCGAGCAGCCACGGGCTGGAGGAGCCAAGGGAGGCCGTTCCGCTGAACAAAGATCATGTGCCGGTCGATACGGCCAGCGCCGCTCCTGTCTCTCTCTTGTCTATTTTTCATCATCGCGGAGTGAATGCCCTCGCAGAGGACCAGACTCTCAAATTCGGCCGCAATCTCACGGTGGTCTACGGCGACAACGCCGCTGGCAAAACCGGCTATATCCGCATACTCAAGAGCGCTTGCCGTGCGCGGGGGCAGGAGCAAATCTTGGGAGACGTCATCTCTGGCAAAACGCCGCTCTCGCCGGTGGTGTCGATCAAGTACGCGGTAGGAGCCGAACCCGAACCGCGCGAATGGGCGGGGAATGGCGAGGACATCTTCATTTCCCGCGTCAGCGTGTTCGACACGCAATGCGCTGCGGTCTATCTCACTGAAAAGACGGATGTCGCATTCCGGCCCTTTGGCCTCGACCTCTTCGACAAGCTCGTAAAAGCATGCAGAGCCGTCCGAGAGAAGCTCGAACGCGATCAGAGCGCTCTGCATTCGAACGTCCTGACTGATCTGCAGGCGAAAATTCCTGAAGGGACGACCGCCGCGAGGTTCCTGGCAAACGTCAGTTCGCTCACAAAGCCAGAAGCGCTCCGGGCGCTCGCACGACTATCTCCCGAAGAGGAAGCCCGACTTCGCTTGCTGGAGAAGTCGCTACTCGACTTGCAAGCCAATGACCCGGAGAAGCTCGCCAAGCAACTGAACGTTCGCTCAGGGCGCGTCCGGACGCTTGCCCGACACCTCAAGGAAGTGGAAGGAGCGCTCTCGGCACAAGCGGTCGACAAGGTGTTCGCCGTACGAACGGAAGGACGCCGCAAAAGTGAAGAAGCGAAGCGGCTCCGCGACGCAACGTTCTCCGGCGACATGTTGGCCGGAACAGGTTCGGACGTGTGGACTGCCCTTTGGGAGGCAGCGCGGCGGTTTTCTGAGGAGAGCGCTTTTCCCGGCCTGCCATTTCCGGTCGTGGGGGATGGGGCGCATTGCGTGCTATGTCAGCAAAATCTCGATCACGCGGCCAGGCACAGACTTGAGCAGTTCGAGGCATTCGTGGTGTCTACCACTGAGAGGGAACTGCGGCAGATTAGAGAAACTTTCGGGCAGCTTAGGAGCGCGTTCACCGATCTTACGATCATGAATGAAGCCATCAACGATACACTCAAGGAGATTCACATCGAGCATGAGGCCTTGGCGAACGCGATCACGGCAGCACTTGCCGCGAACGAGAGTCGCTGCAAGGCGGTCGTTTTGGCGCTCACCGAAGACAAGGACATTGCCGCAGATTGCCCCGAGCCCGTGTCGGTTTCCCGCGAGACTGATGCGCTTGCGGAGCAGATCGACTCACGAATCGAGACGCTGCGCAGCAGCAGCGCGGGCGATGATCGCAAGCGCATGCAGGTTGAGGCGCGAGAGCTGGGCGCTCGCAAGCTGCTCGCAGCGCACGAGCACAAGGTCCTCGATCAGATCGAACGAAAAAAGAAATATGCCGCCTACGGCCTTTGCATCGATGAAACCAGAACGCAGGCCATCACGCAGAAGAGTACCGCCGTCACCAAGACGGTCGTTTCAGAACGGCTCAAGCAACGTTTCAAGGATGAACTGGCTCATCTCGCGTTCCACCACGTCGAGGTTGAACTGCGGGAAGCCGGAGGAGCAGACGGAGTCCTCTACCACAAACTTATGTTGACGCGTGCGCCGGGCGTCGAGTTGCCTAGGGTGGTCAGTGAAGGCGAGCAGCGGTGCCTTGCAATCGCTGCGTTTTTTGCGGAGCTCAGCACCGCCGACGATCCGTCCGGAATCGTATTCGATGACCCCGTTTCATCACTCGACTACAGGTGGCGCGAGGGTGTAGCGCGGCGGCTAGTGGCGGAGTCGAAGAGCAGGCAAGTCATTGTCTTCACGCACGATGTCGTCTTCCTGCTCCTTCTCAAGCAATTCGCTGAAGAATTTAACGTTGAACAGTGTGACCAGCATGTCCGCCATCTCGCCAGGGGCGCTGGCGTGTGCGCGGAAGAATTGCCGTGGGTTGCGATGCCCGTGAGAAAGAAGATCGGATATCTGAAGGGCCAGTGGCAAGCTACCGACAAGCTCTTTCGTGATGGTCATCAAGACGCCTATGAAAAGGACGCCAAGAACCTCTACGGCTTGTTACGCGAAGCATGGGAGCGCGCGCTTGAGGAAGTTCTTTTGGCTGGAATAGTCGAGCGATTCCGGCCCGGTGTTCAAACACAACATGTCGCCATCATCGCCGACATAACACCCGAAGATTGCCGAACATTGGATACCGCGATGTCCAAATGTTCGAAATGGCTAACAGGCCACGATCAGGCAGCGGCGGCGCGTGCTCCCGTACCCGAACCGGCTGAACTTAAGGGTGACATCGAGGCGTTGGAGAAGTGGGTCGCCGCAATCCGCAAGCGACGCCCTTAGCGGGCGATCATTGACGACGCGATCCGGCCGCGATGGGACTACCCATAGAGCCAGTTGGCGTATCCCCACTTGCCATTGGATTACCGCGCTTCCCGCACCTTGATGAAATCCATAAGGCACGCCTCGCTCGCGTGAAATTCGGCCTCCGTGAGCCGCCCTCGAAAAAGTTCGTAGCGGAGCCAAACGCGATACGTGTTGACCACGTCGCTCTCGCAGTACTGGGCGATGTCCTTGATGCGGCCGTCACGATAGTACTTCTCAACCTCGCTGCCGCTCATGTCGCCGGGCTTCCCCGGCAGTCCCATGACCCGACAGATTTCGTGGAGCGTCGCCTTCCCTTGGGAATTGAACGAGGACAGCACGTCGCAGAGGTCAACTGCGTCGTCGGTGTACCGGTTGAAGTAGGTCCGCGCGGTGAGACCCGGCGCAGCGACGCTATGCACCATCGCCCTATAGCGGAGCACGGGCAGATCAAATGATGATCCGTTGAACGTCACCAACTGTGGCGCAAGCTCGGCGATCCTGGCGACGAATGCCGTGATCAGCGCCTTCTCTGAACGCTCACCCACCTGCGGTGCGCCGAGCGCGTCGATGGCCCACCGGTCCGGCTCCCGATGGGCGACCAACGCTCCGATGCAGATGATCGAGTGGTAGATGTGCTTGGGGAACTTGTCGCCGATTGCCTCGCGGACCTCCGCGTCCGACTTCCCGACGAGGCTGTTCGCGGCCGCGAACCCGCCAAGATCGGGTACAGTCTCCAGGTCCCACACGATGACGTTTTGCCGCATGCGGTATTCATGACATGTGTGATGTGGCCGCGCCAATTGGTTGGCGCTCTACGGCGCGTAGCGCCTCAGTCCAGCCAGTACGGCCGCCTGGCCCAGAGTCAAGCTGCCTGGCAAGCGGCCTTGGCTCCGGGACCCTTGAACCCATCGGACTTTGCTATTTGGTCAATCAAGCCTCAGCGCCAGCCTCTACGTATGTGTTGCACCCCGGCCTCTCTCGCGGTTGTTGCCATTAGCCCGCGAAAGTTGCATCCTGATTTGGGGACGCAAGGCGGCCAATCGTCTGGATTCTCGCCTAGTGAGGCACCACCGTTCCCGACCGGGGCTATGTTGATGACGCGACGAATTTCTATAGGCTCAAGGTTTGAGGCCAGAGTGGCTAGCTTGATTCGATCATCGCCGGGCTACAAAAACGTACGAGAACAACAGCATATTCGCGGAAAGGATGTTGACCTTATTTTTCAAAAACAATGGAATCCTCATAAGCTGATCACCATCGCGATCGAATGTAAAGACTGGGCGACCGGCATCAACCGCTCAGCTGTCCAGGAAATATTCCTTGACTACAAGCCGCTGCTAGACGCTAAGGACATTGATGAGCTCTGGATTGTGACGCCGAAACCGGTTTCGGCTACTGTGCAAGAGTACGCTGATTCATTTTCTGGCCTCGAAGTGCTTCACATAAATGAATTTGAGCAAGGCGTAATCGATTTTTCATTATACACAGAGTACCTTCGATCGCGATTTTACGAAAACAAATTGGACCAATACTATATTCATTCGCGTCTAGAAAAATCGAAATCGACACTTCACGATAAGGTTCTAGAGTGGATTAACGGAGCGTCTAGCACGCCCATCGCAGTTTGGGCCGGATACGGCATGGGAAAAACTAGTTACGCCACGTTTCTTGCCTCTACTCTTGCGGAAGCATTTCTGGCGGATCACTCCAACAGAATACCTATCCTAATCCCCTTAGGCGACTACTATACGTCACCGCGCATCGATGGATTATTTTCTAATGTTCTGACCAACGAATATGGCGTGCATGGGTATAATTTCAACACATTCTGGAATCTCCACGAAGCGGGGCGATTTGTTATTATATTAGATGGCTTCGATGAAATGAAACATGCGATGACCCGAAATGAGTTCAATGCGATTTCCAAAGAGATTAGGAAGTTAATTTTATCGAATTCCAAAATTATTCTGCTGGGTCGCCCAGATGCAATTATATCCGACGAAGAACATACCCTCCTCATCAAAGGTACACGTCGCGTATCTGGACTCGACGTTCCCGATACTATTGGGGCCGAATTTACCGAGTTTCGGCTCGATTTCTTTTCTGACATTGAATATATAGAATTTTTGAAGCGATATATAAGCGCGTTTTATGACAAACCAGATAAGGTGGCGTACTTGTCCAAAAGGCTTGCCGAAATAAAACGGATTGACCTGTCCGATATTCTGCGCAGACCTGTTCAAGCAAGGATGTTGGCACAGATTCTTCTGAACCCGGCGAACGCGATTGAGAAGATTTCTAAGTACGACTTATACAGCATGTTTATCGAGGAGTGCCTATCGCGAGAGGCTGAAAAGCACGAACGACAAGGTATCGAGACTTCCACTCGGCGACGTTTCATGCAGGACCTTGCGTGGTGGCTCTGGGCAATAAAACGAACGCGAACATTTACTATAACTGACATACCACCGGCGCTATCTAGGGGCTTTATTGCGGAAGGGCAAGACAAGCTCGGGCAACTTCGAGAACACCTCGTTGGGTCTATTGTTGAAGAAAGATCGGTCGGGTCGCTAGTAAATGAGAAAAGCGCCGGCACCTACTATTTCCCTCACATGTCGTTTACCGAATTCCTCGTTGCGGAATATTTAGTGGAGCGACAACTCAAGGAATCTGATGTAGCAGTTCTCGCAAATGCATTTGACGGAGAGATTCGTAGTTTTCTGTCTACTTATAATAAGGAAGATGTATCATATAAATTTTATAATGACATAAAAGATTTTAAAGGCGGACTGCCATGGGATTTCGTTGAATTCATTTCAAGTAGTCAGACCATCAAGAACGACATGAAAAAGATTATCGACAGAGAGGTGATCTCGGTATGGCAATTTGCTATTGAAATCGTGGCTATGCTTAGGCACGGCATGGCCGACAAGGCGATTCCAAAGTGCGTGCGTGTGGTTGCTTCGGATCAGTTGCGGTACGTGGGCATATCAGTTCAACTTCTCTGTCGAATGATTTTAATGTTCGAGCCAGCGAGTCAGATGTTTCGGCTTGCCGCAAATTCTCTTTTGGGCTCGTTATTCAGGGGTATAAATGTAGACAAACTGGCTGACTCGGTTCGCAGCGCGACGAAAGAGTACCGGGTAAACTCAGAGATAGAGGAGTATTTTATCGATCTTTTATCAAACGTGCGGATCGACGCGAAAAATGGCATTTTTACGTTTTCCATTGGTGAATTATACCATAGTGCCATCGATGGGGCGGAACGAAAAGCAAGCTTTTTGGAAGATGGTTTTGAATATGGAAATAGTGGAGTGGATGTAAAGATTACGGAGGTAAGGAGGTGGCTTCGCACGAAGCATGATCAGTCTCGGTTTGATAATTGGCTACGAGCGGTCACGCAACATGGAAGCAACTACGTCGTTATCAATTGAGTGCTTGCTGCGGACGGCAAGTTAACTGGCAACGTCAGTTGAGCTCCTGCGTTCGGGGGCTGGAGGAGTGATAAATCGACGGCCTTCTTAGCGCGCTCATGGGCCAGGGCCGCTCGCAGTTCGACCACATCCGCCCGGAGTGTGGCCACGTCCGCTTGCAGATTGGCGGTCTCGACGCGATCAGCGTTGCTGTGAGCTTCAGTGCGGCGATATCCGCCGCGCGCATCTCAGCCTCCTCGTGGAGTGCTTCATTGGCCAAGCTAGTTGACCTGTCGGCGTTCCTGCGTATTGAGCAGATCGAGCGCCTTGCCGCCCCCGCTGCTCACGCTCACGGCTAGCTCCGCAAACTTCACCCGCATTTCCGCGAGCTTCACCGCTAGCTCCGCCATTTCGATTCGGTGCTTGCGCAACTCATCGTCCATGGCCCTGCGCTGGCTGCGCATCTCCTCCTCGAACGCCTTGCGCTGTTGCGCAAGCTCTTCGCCGACCCATTCGCCTATCTCGCGGATGACTGTTGGCCAATCCCCGGGCGAGATGGCCATGAGGTCCCCCCCATGGCTGTCTGTGGTGTCGTTCGTCATTGCGTCACCAATTCACGTTCTGGATGACCTGCGCGCCGCCCGGCGTGACGGCCCAGGCAGCGCGTCCGCGAACCTTGATGCTGATAACGTCGCTTTGAAAGGTGCTGATCGTCGGGACCGCGAGGGCACCGCCCGCGTCAACGATTTCTTCCGGCGTCGCGGCCTCGGCGTGGTACACAGCTTGGTGGCTGGTTTCGATCTGCGGTCCTCCTTGATAGCCGCTGGCGATCGCCGCAGGAGCGAAGCACGCGACCGCCTTCGCCGGGAGGCCGAGCGTCGTCAGGATCGGGTTGTCGAACCGCGGGCCGACCTTGCTCTTGATGATCATTGCCTCGCGCGGCGAGCAGACAAAGACCGCGTCGGTCGGATCGATGGACGCCTCCCCAACTGCGCCGATCAGCGCGCCCAAGTCCTCCGCCATTGCGGCCATCTCATCGAGGCCGGGACCGGCAGCCGGGATCGGCACGACGCCATTGAGCAAGCCGGGAGGCTGCACGTCGTCGGCCGGAGCCGTGCCGAACGCGACCATGTCGATGGATTTGTTGGTCGCGTCGGCGAGCACCCGCCCAACGACGGCGCTCGTCGTCAGGGGATTTGCGGCTTCAAGTTCGCCGGTGGCGGCCGCGAGGATGAGAATCTTTTTCGTCGGTCCGACGACAGCGCCGCCGAAGCGCCATTGAATGCTCGGCCCGGCCGCGCCTTCGGCAACAAAAACGGCCTGCGACGGCCACGCGGCGATGCCCGGAACGCGGATCGAGTTGAGGCCCGTCAGATCGAGCTTGAGCCCGCGCTCGAACAGCGCAAGTGCCGCGCTGCCGGGCGCAAGACTCCGGAATGCGTCGGTGATGTTCGCGACCGGGAAGTCGGCGGTCGTCGTCGGGTTGACTGCGCCACGCAGGATTAGTGCCGCTCGCTCGTCGCGCGGCCACGCGTCCTTGAGAATGCGGGCCGGATCGCTGTGCCGCAGAGCGCCGAGCGCGGACGCGGCAATGGCGCGGTGCCATGCGCGGCCCTCGGCGGCGACGTGATAACCGGCATCGATATCTTCCGGAACGAGCGGTTTCATGCACCGAACATAGTCCCGGGATCGCGAGATGGGTCGTCACGCGCACGGTTTCTTTTCTGGCCCGATCCAGCGCGTAATGAAGTCCGCGACGACCTGCGCCGCCTCGGCCTCGATGTCCTTGCGCGGCGGCTCGCGCGTTTCGTCTTCGGGCAACCGGCCTGCCTTACGCAATGCCTTCACCAGCCGCTTCTCGTTCGCGGCGACGTGCAGCACCTTGCATCCGACGCGCCGCAATGCGCGCGACTTTCGCGCGCGGGCTGCACCGGGCGAGGTGCTGCGGTCAAGCATCGGCCGCATCCTCGTGACGCAGCCGGGCTCTCTCGCGGGCTACGGAATCGACAAGCTCGACGAGCTTGCGCCGCGCGGCCGCTTCGGCGGCCTCACACTGCCGCAACCGGTCGAGCGCGTGCCATACGCCTTGGGCGTCATCGCGGGCGCGGCTCTGCTGCTCGCAGGCATTCTGCCGCGCCTGCCGCACGGCTTCGCGCGCCTCGTTGCACGCTTTCGCCGCTTGCGAGCGTTCCTCGAACTTGAACGTCAGATAATCCTCTACGATCTTCGGCCGCCGTTGCTCGATATCAGCCATGAGGATGCGCGCGCGCTCGGTGATCATGTCGAGCGCGTCGAGCCGCTCGGACCATGCATCCATCTTCTCGCGGATCGCATCGACCAGCGCGCCCGGCACGGGCAGGAAGTCGCGCGCCGACTTGCGTTCGGCAACCTCGCGGCACGCATCGTCGAGCGCGATGAAGCGCAGGCCGTCGATTGCCTCAACGTGCGCAACAAGGGCTGCGGCGTAGGCGTCGGGATCACCGTTCGGCGCGCCGCCGGGGAAGCTTCCGACGAAGACCGCCAACCGCGTAGCGATGATCCGCTGCTTCAGTTGTGGCCCGTCGTCATCGTCAGCATCCTCGTAGTGTTCCTCCGGGTCGAGTACCTGCAACGACTCGCGGCATTGCGCGAGCATGCCGCGCGACGCTTCGACCTCCGCCGCCACCATTTCAGCTTGGTCTAAGCATTGCAGCGCCTGCGCGGGCTGACAGTTACGCAACCCAAGTCGAGCGTCGTGGAGTCTGCTGTACAGGTCGGCGACCTCGTCGAGCTTGCTGGCGAGTCGGTCGAGCCGTTTCCATCTCGGGACGGGCCGCGCCTTCGCCGGAAGCTTGCCGACAATCGGCACAAGCTTGTCGTTCATGACCGCCCCTCATTCACGATGTCGATCAGCGCATCGACCGTCGTCCGCTTTTTGCG
>Ga0126371_10002533_pt1 | contig 15754 bp, 5 predicted proteins | sample PanSoiMetaPlot_4_FD_110145 | JGI IMG/M metagenome (GOLD analysis project Ga0126371, IMG submission 110145) | Tropical forest soil microbial communities from Panama - MetaG Plot_4 | ecosystem: Environmental > Terrestrial > Soil > Tropical forest > Bulk soil | place: Panama | collected 2016-02-17 | reverse complement strand
ACGCGCGGCCGCGGGTTCGCGCCCGAAGACGAGACCGCGCACGCCAGCGTCGTCGTTCTCAGCTATTCCTACTGGAGCACGCGCTTCGGCCGCAGTTCCTCCGCCATCGGCCAAACCATTTACGTGAAAGGCGTTCCATTCACCGTAATCGGCGTGACCGCTCAGGGCTTCTATGGCGTCGAGCCTGCCTCTTCCACCGATTTCTGGATTCCGCTTCAGAATCGACCGGAGCTCAATGCATGGGACGAAGAGCCCTCGTCGATCGCTTTCTATGGCAGTCCGAAGTGGTGGTGTATTCAGCTGATCGGCCGTGTCCTCCCCGGCGTCACTGAGTCTCAGGCCCTGGCGAGATTGGATCCCATCTTCCAAAGCGCCGCGCTTATTGGCCTGGGCACTCCCGATCCAAAGGCAAAAAAAAGCATTTTGGCCTTCGGTTCCACGCAGGGAATTCAAGGGATGCGCGAGGACTATCAAAAGCCCATCCAGATTCTCTTGGCCATGGTCGGACTCGTTCTTGCAATTGCATGTGCCAACGTGTCGATGCTCCTCGTCGCCCGCAATGCCACTCGCGCCCGCGAATTTTCGGTGCGCGTGGCTCTTGGAGCTGGCCGCGGCCGTCTTTTGCGGCAGACGCTGGCGGAGAGCTTCCTCCTAGTCGCCGGTGGGGCAGCCTTCGGTTGGATGTTTGCGGTTTCCGGGAGCCGGGCACTCGCCGCCTGGTCAGGCGCGGAAATTCCGTTCGTGCTTGATGCGCGCGTTTTGCTCTTCACTTTGGCAATCTCGATCAGCTGCGCCATTGTCTTCGGGCTGACCCCGCTTCGTAGGGCTGCCAGCGTCCCCGTCGCAGTTACGCTCAAGACCTCCAACGCCACCGCTCATCGCGATCAGAGGAGCTCCTGGTCAGGAAAAGTTGCCGTCGCCTCGCAGATGGCCTTATGCCTCATCTTGCTGGTTGGCTCGGGACTACTCGTACGTTCTCTACGCAACTATCAGACCTTGCCTTTGGGCCTTCGCGTGGATGGGCTTCTCGTGTTCGGCACGGATCCCTTCTCAGTGCGCAGCGACGAGGAAAAGGAGCACTTTTATCAGAATATGCTTGCCCGCTTGCGTGAAGCTCCCGGCGTTGAGTCCGCTACGCTCGTCTCGCACCGCCTCGGTTCCGGCTGGGGCTGGAATAGCGTTTGGGCCATCGACGGCGTGATGCCCCAAGCGCCTTTTTCTGAAAGCATGAGCGCGAACCACGTCGGCCCCGACTTTTGTCACACCCTCGGCATCCCCATTCTGCGAGGCCGCGATGTTACGGATGCCGACACGCGGTCCGCGCCCAAAGTGGTCCTCGTCAACGAAACCTTTTCAAAACGCTTTTTCCCCAAGGGAGATGCGCTGGGCCACTCGGTCACGACACTCTCATCAACCTCGGTCGGAAAAATCAAACTAGAAAACAGGTTCACCATCGTCGGGGTCATCGGCGACAGCAAATATAAGCGTGTCGACGAAAAATCGAAGGCCACCCTCTACTTTCCTTTCGCGCAAAGCACTCCGATCCCCAACATACAAGTCGAGTTGCGCACCGGCGGCGATCCCGAGGCACTCATTCCCAGCGTTCACGCCATCTTACATGACCTCGACCCCAACCTTCCCATGCAAAAACCGATGACCCAGCGCGCCCAATTCGACGAGTCTTACTCGCAGGCCCGCCTCTTTGCCCGCCTCTCCATCTTTTTTGGCGTCGTCGCCGTGTTGCTGGTCGCCACTGGCCTGTACGGCACGCTCGCCTATCGCGTCGAACGCCGCACTTCGGAGATAGGCGTCCGCATGGCTCTCGGCGCACAGCACGGGCAGGTGCTGTGGTTGATTTTGCGTGAAAGTCTGCTGGTCAGCGGGGCCGCCATTCTCGCTGGCGTTCCTTTTGCCATTGCTGGCGCACGCCTCATGCGCTCCATGCTCTTTGGCGTTCAGCCCGGCGATATGATCTCGTTTCTGCTCGCTTTGTTCGGCGTAATTCTTGTTGCGCTCGCGGCTTCAACCATCCCCGCGCGCCGCGCAATGCGCGTCGATCCCATCACGGCACTGCGTTATGAGTGAGCCATCAGCGACGACAAAGGCGGGAAGTGTGGGAAGAGGGGAAGGCGCAATATGAGGTGGATGCGCACATGGTTTCGGCGTGTGGGTGGCCTTTTTCGGAAACAGAGGCGCGAAGCGGAATTTGCGGCGGAGTTGGAGAGCCATCTGCAACTTCACATCGAAGACAATCTGCGCAAAGGATTGCCGCCCGAAACGGCGCGGCGGGACGCACTGCTCGCACTCGGCGGTGTTGAACAGACCAAAGAGAATTACCGGGACCGCCGTGGGCTGCCGTTCCTTGACACCACCCTTCAGGACCTCCGTTTCGCCTTCCGCACTCTGCGCAAGCTTCCCGGCTTCACTGCCGTCGCCGTCCTGACGCTCGCCCTCGGCATGGGCGCAACCACGACCATCTTCTCCGTGGTGAACAGCGTTCTCGTGCAGCCCCTACCCTACAAAAACAGCCGCCGCTTATTGCGCATCCAGGAAACTCATGCAGGCGCTCCCGGCGCGAATGTCACTTACGCGACGTTTCTTGATCTTCAACGCGAGGCCAAAACGATTGAAAACGTCGCTGCCTACCGCGAATGGATTTTCAACGTCACAGGCGGATCGGAGCCCGTGCAAATCACAGGCGCTCTCGTCTCCGGTAACTTCTTTGCTTCGTTGGGTAGCTCGCCCGTGCTCGGAAGGACCATTTTTTCAGAAGACGATCAGCCTAGCGGCGATAATCGCGTTGTGGTTCTGAGTTACGCGCTTTGGCGGAGCCGCTTTGGTTCCGACTCCAACATCCTCGGCCAAAAACTGATGGTCAACGCGGAGCCTTTCACGGTGATCGGCGTGATGCCAACCGGTTTCGATTTTCCCAGCCAGTCTGAAATATGGTGCCCGCTCGTTCCCGGAGGCGAGTTTCATAACAATCGCCGCGCTCACTTGCTCACCGTGCTCGCCGATGTTAGTCGCGGTCAATCGAACGGCGCGGTGATTGGCGAGCTAACCGCCTTTGCGAAAAGTGTCGAGACGCGGAATCCCGGCGTGGATGATCCCTCGTTGTCTCTCACCGCCGTTACCCTGCAGAGAAGCCTTACCTCCCCGATTCGCCCCGCGCTTGTGATTCTTCTTTTCGCGGTCGGATTGCTCCTCGTCATTGCTTGCGCCAACGTGGCCAACCTCCTGCTCGCGCGTACCGCAGCGCGTAGCAAGGAGATTGCCGTTCGACTTGCGCTCGGCGCCAGCCGCGCCCGCCTTACTACTCTTTTATTAACGGAAAGCGTCTTTATGTCTCTTCTGGGCGGCGTAGCCGGGCTCCTCCTTGCTCAAGCAGGACTCGCCTTTCTTCGCTCGCAAAATAGCGACAACTTGCCGCGCTTCGCGGAAATCCATCTCGACTGGCGCGTCTTCGCCTTCTCGCTCGTTATCTCGGCCGTTTCCGGCCTCTTTTTTGGACTCGCGCCGGCCCTTGCCGGAGTGAAACTCAACTTGAATGCGCCGCTCAAAGAGGGCCGTTCGGAAACCGCGGGAGTCAGGCGCCGCTTCTCAACTACCGCCCTAACGGTCCTGCAGTTTGGCCTCGCGACAATCCTGCTTGCCGGTGCAGGCTTGCTGGGCGGCAGCATGCTTCACGTCCTGCACGTGAATCCCGGTTTCAATCCGGACAACGTCCTCACCCTTCAGGTTTTCCTCTCGCCAGTGCAGTATCCGGAGCGGGATTCGAAAGGCGCCATCACTCTGCATGAAATGCTGGAAAGCATTCGGCAATTACCTGGCGTGCGCTCAGCCGGATTGGTGAACGCCCTGCCGATCACCGGCGGCCCCAGCACCGAGTTCGTTATTGAAGGTCGTCCTGCTCCGCGCCTTGGAGATGAGCCCGGCGCGGACATTCGTGTTGCCGACCCCCAGTATTTCTCAACCATGGGAATTCCGCTTCTCGTTGGGCGCGCTTTCACCGAACACGACAACGCCGAGTCCGCGCGCGTCATCGTAATCAACCAAACTCTCGCTCGCACGTTTTGGCCCAACGAAAGCCCGCTCGGGCAGCGCATCACCATGAAAGATTGGGGCCCGCCGCTGACCGGGGAGATTGTCGGCGTGGTGAGAGACGTAAAAACCAACGGGCTCGACGAGCAAGTGGGCCCGATGATTTATTGGTCCTACTATCAGTTTGGCATGGTCTTCAATTCCATGGTCGTGCGCACGGAAGGGGACCCGGTCGCGATGGTTTCGGCCATAAAGAGCCGTATCTGGGCCGTGGCCAGAAATCAGCCCGTCTCACAGGTTCAGACCATGAACCAGATTCTCTCTGGATCGCTCGCGCGCCGCCGTCTTTACGTCGTTCTCCTCGGCGTGTTTGCTTGCGTCGCGGTGCTGCTTGCCGCAGCAGGAATCTACGGGGTCGTTTCGTATTCGGTCGCGCAGAGAACCCGCGAGATGGGCATCCGCGTCGCCCTCGGCGCGGACCGCGCGGACATCCTGTGCATGATCGTGCTGCAAGGGGCGAAACTCGCGATCGCCGGCGAACTCGTCGGCATCCTGGCGGCTCTGGCCATGACACGCCTGATGAGCAGCCTGCTTTTCGGCGTAGCCGCCGCGGATCCAATCACGTTCGCCGCCGTCGCTCTGCTTCTCAGTGCCGTCGCTCTCGCAGCCTGCTACATTCCCGCTCGCCGGGCCATGCGCGTCGATCCTATGGTCGCATTGCGGTACGAATGAACGGTCCATGGCGATGAGGCACAGCATTTCCAAAAGGGAGCAACGCTCATGAGTCTCGTGAAATGGGCACGGGGATGTTTTCAGCGACTCGCGGGATTCTCGCGTAAAAGGAAGACCGATAGCGAATTCGCGGCGGAGTTGGAGAGCCATCTGCAGCTGCATATTGAGGACAACCTCCGCGGAGGTATGACGCCGGAAGCGGCGCGCCGCGATGCGCTGCTCAAATTGGGCGGAGTCGAGCAGACCAAAGAGAATTATCGGGATCGGCGAGGGTTGCCTCTGCTCGAGGCGCCGTTTCAAAACTTGCGATTTGGCGCACGCATGCTGCTCAAGAGGCCCGGTTCGACAGGCGCCGTGGCAATCGCCCTGGCGCTGGGTATTGGCGCGAGCACCGCAATGTTTACCGTGGTGCGATCGGTGCTGTTAAAACCGCTTCCGTTTAAAGACCCGACTCGGCTAATCCATCTGTACGAACGCTCATCTGACGACAGATGGCCATACAACCAGGTTACCAGCGGGATATTCGATGCATGGAAAAAACAGAGCCACAGCTTTTCGGACCTGGCGATCCTTTCCGGTTACGCCGAGTACAACCTGTCGGGGACATCGGGGCAGTTGCCGGAAAAAGTCCGGGCCACGGAATGTTCGTGGACCTTATTCCCCACTTTAGGAGTGGGACCTGCACTGGGGCGAACCTTCGCCGCGGAGGAGGATGCCCCTTCTGCGAATGGAACCGTAATTTTGAGTTGGGCAATGTGGAAAAGGCGCTTTGGCGGTGACCCGTCAATCCTGAACCAAACGATTCGTCTCGACGCGAAGAGCTATACAGTGATCGGCGTCATGCCAGCATGGTTCACTTTTCCGGGACAACACGAGCAACTATGGACACCCATTTATCACGAACGAACTCCCAAAGAGATGCTGGAGATAGACAGCCATGACTTCCAAGCCCTTGGCAGGCTGAAGCCTGGAGTGACCGAAGCCCAGGCAACCGCGGAGCTCTCTGTCAGTGTGCGGCAAATCCACGACCAGCATTTGGACGATCCTTTTGTCAGCAAAGGGGCCAACAGCCTCCCACTTCTTGAAGATCTGGTTGGAGAAATCAAGACCTCGCTGTACGTACTGCTGGCGGCCACACTTTGCGTGCTGTTGATCGCCTGCCTGAACGTGGCCAGCCTTCTTGTCGCGCGCGGAACGGCGCGGAGGAAAGAACTGGCCATTCGCTCAGCACTCGGCGGCGGCCGCTGGCGCCTGCTGGGCGAGCACTTAACTGAGAGTTTCCTATTATCCACAGCCGGGGGAATGTTTGGGCTCTTCTCGGCTTATGCAGCCCTGCAATGGTTTATCGCCACGCGACCAGACATGAGCCGTATAGAAAGCATTCACATCGACTGGGCGGTTGTGGCTTTTGTCATTGGGTTGATTCTTTTCTGCGCGCTGGCTGCCGGCATCACGTCTACGATCAGGATCGACGACAATCAGCTTGCGTCGACCCTTCGGGAATCTTCGCGTTCGAACAGCGCGGGACTTGGGCGCATCCGGCTTCGCAAAGGCCTGCTTACTTTGGAGGTTGGCCTGACGGTGACGCTGCTGATCGGGGCCGGCTTGCTGTTGAAGAGTTACGGACAATTGCGAGGTTCCCAACTTGGGTGCATCAGCGACAACGTCCTTACAATGGGTCTTAGCCTTCCAGAAGCGAAGTATTCGCAACCACTCCAACGATTAAGTTTCTTTAAGGGATTGCTCGAACGCGTGCGAGCTCTGCCCGGCGTCCATTCCGCCGCGCTCGTTCGAGCAGTTCCGGGGCAGGGCTACGAAGGAGACAGCGGTTTCGCCGTGGCTGAGCACCCTCCCTTGCCGCAAGGGCAATCGCACCTTGCGCTGGTCCGTTGGGCCGACCCCGGCTATTTCGCCGCGCTCGGAATTCCCATTCTTCGCGGACAAACTTTCGACGAAAAGGCCCTTCTGAATGGCCCGCTGGAGGTCATCATCAGCGACTCGCTCGCGCGACAGTACTTTCCAAGTGAGGATGCTATTGGCAAGCATTTGCTAACGCTCGGTCAGCGGCCCTTTCAAGTTGTGGGTGTTGTCGGCGATACGCGGTACGAAATCGCCAAACTTCCAGAGCCGATGATGTACTTCCCGATCTACTCGATCCTTCGTGACAGCAATGTTCCCAACGAAGCCACGCTGGCGGTTCGCTCGACGCGTGATGTGACTTCTTTGGCTTTGCCCATTCAGCGCGTCGTGCAGCAACTCGACTCGGAATTGGCAGTTTCCGACGTTTTGACCATCGACCAGCTAATAGGTAAGTCCACAATAGATGCCAGTTTCGATGCGACGCTCCTTCTTGCTTTTGCAGTGTTGTCGCTGCTGCTCGCTGCGGTCGGACTATTTGGAGTGCTTTCGTACATCGTGGCGCAACGGACATCCGAAATCGGGGTCCGCCTGGCGCTCGGCGCACAACGAGCGGAGCTATTGCGCCTGACGCTGATCGATGGCTTGAAACCCGCCGTTGCTGGACTGTTGCTCGGATTGGCGGGAGCCGCGGCTGCGACGCGACTGTTAAGCAGCTTGCTTTATGGCGTGGAGCCTCTCGACACCGGCGTGTTTGCTGTCGTTGCGATGATTCTGTTGGCAGTCGCCAGCGCAGCCTGCCTGCTGCCGGCCTGGCGCGCCTCGCGCGTCGACCCCATCATCGCACTGCGCTACGAATAGAGCGCCGGTTCCCTGCAGACCAGAAATATTTAGCTAAACGCACGAAACATTCCTGAGGCTTCATTCGTCTACACTCCTGTGGCATCGCCACACAAAAAGTGCTACCTTGCTGTGGTCATAACACAGGAGGACGCATGGCGGAGTCGAAGCTCGATTTGCTGCAGGGGACCCTGGACTTGATGGTTCTTCAGACGCTTGCGGCCATGGGCACGTTGCACGGCTATGGCATCGCGCGCCGCATCGAACAGGTCAGCGGCAATGCGGTCCTGCTGAACCAGGGCACGATTTATGCCTCGCTCGTTCGCTTGCAGCAGCGGGGATGGATTTCCGCGGAGTGGGGCACTTCAACCAACAACCGCAAGGCCAAGTTTTACTCCATCACCAAGCGCGGGCGCAAACAGCTTTCGGAAGACGCGGCGTACTGGCAGCGGCTGTCGGAAGTCATGGGGCGCGTGCTGGGTCTGCCGGAAGAGAGCGGTGAGAAATGAGCAGCCGACTGCGTCAATTGCTGTACCGCTTGCGATCTTTCTTTCGCGGGGCGGAGCAAGATCGCGACCTCGATGCGGAAATGTCATCTCATTTGGAACTCGCCATCGAAGAAAATCTGCAGCGCGGCCTTTCTCCCGATCAGGCTCGTCGTCAGGCACTGGTCCGCTTTGGCGGCCCGGAGCAAGCAAAGGAAAACCACCGTGAAGCGCGGAGCCTGCCGCTCGTCGAAACTCTTCTGCAGGATCTTCGCTTTGCTTTGCGAATGCTTCGCCGCAGTCCCGGCTTCGCGCTTCTTGCGATCTTCTGTCTGACGCTGGGCATCGGCGCAAACGCCGCGGTTTTCAGCTGGATCGAAGGACTATTGTTTCGCCCCTACCCGATGGTAGCCAATCAGGAAAGATTGGTTGCGCTCACCGGGACAACTTCATCGGACCGCACCGGGTTATCGTGGCCAGATTTCCTCGACCTACAAAGGAACTGCAAGCTGTTTGATGCGTTTTTTGTAAGCAAAATTATGGGCACAACGCTCAGTATTGGCGATCGCGCCCAAGTCGTTACTGGAAGTATCGTCTCGTCGAATTATTTCTCTGCGCTGGGGATTCATCCGGTTCTCGGGCGCACGTTTGAACCAAATGAAGATGTGGGCGGCGACGCGCATCCCGTGACGGTGATTAGTTACCAGCTATGGAAGGACCGCTTTGGCGGCGATCCGCAAATCATCGGCAAGACGCAGCGCATGAACGGCGTGATTCACACGATCATCGGCGTCGCCCCCGAAGGCTTCTACGGGACATTCGTCGGCTGGGCCATGAAGTTTTGGGTACCGGCTTCGATGGAAGACACCTTCGAAGGCGGCGGTTACAAGCTGGAAGATCGCGGAGAGCGCTGGATCGAAGCTTACGGACGTCTGAAACCCGGTGTGACTCTTGAACAAGCGCAGCAGGAAGTTTCTGCCGTAGCGAAGCGCCTGGATGCGGATTATCCGGCAACTAACCGCGGTCACGGCATCCAGCTCTGGGCCTTGTGGCAAACGCCATTCAATAACGCGGGAACTTTGCTCCCTACACTCGAAACCATGCTCGTCGTTGTTGTGTTTGTGCTTTTGATTGCATGCGCAAACGTAGGGAATTTGCTGCTCGTGCGTTCTTTCGCGCGAAGACATGAAATTACCGTGCGCGTGGCGGTGGGTGCAGGCCGGAAACGTCTGCTGCAGCAACTCTTCATCGAAGGGTTACTGCTTTCCGCGATTGCCGCAACCGGCGGACTCCTCATTGCGCGGTGGTGCGGTCATTTGCTCGTATTGCTTTTGCCGGTGAGGAATGGAAACGCCATGCACCTGCCTGGCGAAATGGATTGGCGCGTGATGGCTCTCAGCGCCGCCGTTTGCCTGGTTGCGACACTGTTGTTCGCACTGGTTCCTGCGGTTCAAACCAGCAAAATTGATCTCGCCGGCACGCTGCGGTCGGAAATGGCGGGAGTGGCGCGAGGCCGTGGTAAGTCGTGGGCTCGCTCCAGTTTGGTTGTGATTCAGGTTTCCTTGTGTTTCATTTTGCTTGTCGGAGCGGGGTTACTACTGCAGAGCTTGCAAAAAATCCGGTCGGACAGCCCGGGGTTCACAACCAACGGCGTTTTGGTGACGGCCGTGAATTTGGTTGCGGCAGGATACGATGCTGAGCGGGCAAAGAGTTTTCAGGACGAACTGATCGACCGGGTCCAGGCAGTACCGGGCGTGGAGTCGGCCGCCCTGGCGCGCGCCACACCTCTGGGTTACGGCACTTTTTCGTCGGCCCGTATCGTAGTGGACGGATATGAGCCGCCGCCAAATGAGCAGCCCTCCGCCGATTACAACCAGGTTGGCCCCGGTTATTTCGCCACGATTGGAGTTCCGCTCCTTTCCGGGCGCGAATTCACTCGCGCGGATAACGAAACCGGTGCTCCCGTTGCAATCGTTAACGAAACTATGGCCGCGCGCTATTGGCCGGGCAAGGATCCCGTCGGCGAGCGCGTCCAAGCCAAGGGCAAGTGGCTTCAAATTGTTGGAGTCGCGAAGACTTCCAAATATCAGAGCATGCGCGAGCTGCCCAAAGCGTTTTTCTACGTTCCCAGGCGACAGGATTTTTCCATAAGCGCGGCATTGACGATTCGAACCAAGCTGCGGCCTGAGATCATCGCAGCCGCGCTGTCTCGCGAACTGAAGGCCATGGACTCGAACCTGGCGCTTTATGAAGTGATCTCGCTGCAAGAACAGGTCGATCGTTCCACGTCTGCTCAGAAAGTTGCGGTCACTTTGACGGGGACACTCGGTGGACTGGCCTTGGTGCTCGCGGCCATCGGGCTCTACGGCGTGATGTCGTACACCGTGTCGCAGAGTACCCGCGAGTTGGGGCTGCGCATGGCTCTTGGAGCTGACAGCAGTGGGCTTTTCCGGCTGGTGATTTCCCGCGGCCTGTCGCTGACGTTTGGTGGAATTTTTCTGGGTGCGGCACTTGCCGTGGGTCTGACACGGTTGCTCGGATATCTTCTGTATAAGGTAAGCCCGTACGACCCGCTTGCCTTCGGCTATGCATTCCTGGTGTTGACCATTGTTTCGTTGATTGCGTGTTTCATGCCAGCTTGGCGCGCGACACGTGTCGATCCCATCGTGGCTCTGCGTTACGAGTGATTATGCTTAAGGCTGTCCATGTAGCAATCGGAAAAGCAAGGAGCGCTGCGTATGACCGATAGAGTCAAGCAATTGCTGCACCGGTTGCTCTCTTTCTTCCGCCGCTCTCAGCTCGACCGAGAACTCAACGCAGAAATGTCCTCTCATCTGGAACTCGCCATCGAGGAAAATCTCCGGCGAGGCCTTTCTCTCGGTGAGGCCCGTCGCCAAGCTTTGCTTCGCTTCGGCGGCTCCCAACAGGCGAAAGAGGAACATCGCGAAGCTCGCAGCTTGCCGTTCCTCGAAACGCTGCTTCAAGACATTCGCTACTCGGTTCGCATGCTGCGGAAATCGCCCGGATTCACTACCATTGCGGTTCTCACGCTTGCTTTTGGGATCGGCACGAACACGGCAATTTTCAGCATGGTGAACGCCCTGCTTCTGCACCCGTACCGCTTTCATGATTTGGAATCGCTCGCGCTCATCTGGGAAAGCCGCGGAATTGACGAAGGGCCGGATGCCCGGAGAATTTCCGCTGGAGATATGGCCGACCTTCGCACCGGAACGCAAGTATTTGAAGACATCGCCACCTACCAATACCGCGACTTCAATGTTTCCTCCGAAGGCAGAGTCGACGTGGCGTACGGTTGCCGCGTGTCCGCAAACTTCTTCTCTGTCCTTGGCGTTGCTCCAGCGCAAGGCCGCCTTTTTTCGGCAAACGAGGAACAGCCTGGCGCTGATCAGTCGGTCATTGTTAGCAACCGCTTCTGGCAATCGAGATTCGCCGGCGACCCGGAGTTCGTGGGAAAAACCATACGCCTCAACGGGCGCAACTATACGGTCGCGGGGATCATGCCCACGGACTTTGACTATCCGGTTTCGATGGAACTGTGGACACCTTTGGCGCTTACCGCGACAGAAAAATCGGACCGCGCACGGTTGTCTCTTTTCGCTCTCGGTCGCTTGAAGCCGGGTATCGCTGTTGCGCAAGCCAACGCAGCACTGAACAATTTTTCGCGCAGACTTGCCGAGCTTTACCCGAAAACCAATGCTGGCCGCGCCCTGAATCTGCTGCAGCTTCGCAAAGAACTTTACATTTACAGTCTGCCGCTTTTTCTGTTGCTCCAGGCAGCTGCAGTGTTTGTACTGTTGTTAGCCTGCGCCAATCTTGCGAATCTCCTTTTCGCGCGGATGATTGCGCGGCAAAGGGAGCTTGCCCTCCGCTCGGCTCTGGGAGCAAACCGCACGAGGCTGGCTCGCCTGCTGGTGTCGGAGATGTCGCTGCTAGCGCTTCTGGGCGGAGCCGTTGCGATTTCGGCGTCTTTCTCGAGCGTGCGCATTCTGCGCAACAGCATTTCGCCCGATTGGACCAGGTGGGTCCCCGGTTGGGATGGCATTCGAGTGGATTCCACCGTTCTTTTTTCGACGGTTCTTCTGTCGCTGCTCTTGGGACTGGCCTTTGGCCTTGCCACCGCGCTCCACTTACGGCACATCAATCTGAATACCGTGCTCAAGGAAAACGGGCGCGGCTCGTCCGGACCTGCCCGTGGGCGCTTGCGCAATGGACTGGTTTCAGCGCAGGTTGCCTTTGCCTTGATCTTGCTGGTGTGCGCGGGACTGACCATCCAAGGATTCAGCCGGCTCGCGCAGGCGTACCAAGGGTTTCAACCGAGCCAGATTCTGAAATTCGAAGTAAGCCTGCCGGAGAACGCCTATCCCGACGACACAAAACGCGCTCGCTTTTTCCAAACGGCCTTACGCGGCGTCTCTTCCCTGCCGGGAGTCTCTGGTGCTGCGTTAACATCCAACCTTCCTGCCAGCAGTGTAGACAACGAGAAGACTCTGTTCACCATCCAGGACCGTCCGTCTCTTCAAGCCGGCGAGGCGCCCGCGGCCGATTTGCAAACCGTTAGCGCAGATTATTTCTCCGTTCTCAAGATCCCTCTGATTGCGGGACGATTTTTCACGGAATCAGACCATGCCGCTGCGGCGCGCGTCTCCATTATTAGCCGCACCCTGGCGAACCGTTTTTGGCCTTCAAACGATCCGCTTGGGCAACGATTCAAGCTTGGTGCGGCGGATTCCGACGAGCCTTGGATGACTGTTGTCGGCGTTGTCGGCGATGCGCGTCAAAATTGGTGGAATCCCGCGACTTTCCCCGTCATCTATCGACCTTACCTTCAGTCCTCGCGTAGTTTCTTTCGGTTTGTCCTGCGCACGGCGTCGAATCCGATAGGGAATGCTTCCGCAGCGCGGGCTGCGATTTCTCAAGTCGATCCGGAGATTTCCATCACGGAGCTGAAGACTCTTGAGACCGAAGTGCAGGATTCGATTGCCATCGTTCACATCATGGGGCTGTTGATGGCCATCTTTGGATGTGTAGCTCTATTGCTTTCTTCCATCGGCGTTTACGGAATTTTGTCTGAAAACGTTGCACAGCGGACACACGAGTTTGGCATTCGTTTCGCTCTTGGCGCGAATCCACGTGACGTGCTTCGACTCGTGTTCCGGCACGCCCTAACCGTCTCCGGCGCCGGACTGGGAATTGGTCTTCCGATTTCGCTCGCCATAAGCCGTGCTATGGCTGCTTTCGTTTTTGGCATTGTCTCCGTGAGTTTGCCGGTTTTGGCATCGCTCGCGGGACTCCTGCTTCTTGTGGCGCTCGTCGCCGCGTATTTTCCTGCGCGGCGAGCGCTTCGCGTCGACCCGATGGTAGCGCTTCGTTACGAATGACCGTGCCAACATCCATTAACCCAGCCCGCAAACAAGGGAGTAACTGCCAATGACAACGCCTCTACGACAATTTTTCTTCCGCCTGCGCTCTTTCTTCCGCCGCGCCCAACTTGACCGAGACCTGGACGCAGAAATGTCATCTCATATAGAACTCGCCATCGAGGAGAATCTCCGGCGCGGCCTCTCGCCCGAACAAGCGCGGCGGCAGGCGCTCGTCCACTTCGGCGGCTCGCAGCAAGCCAAGGAGCAACACCGCGAAGCTCGCAGCCTTCCCTTCCTCGAAACTCTGCTACAGGATCTCCGCTTCGCCTTACGCGTGCTGCGCAAGTCTCCCGGCTTCACTGCAATTGCTGTTCTCACTCTTGCCCTGGGTATCGGTGCTTCAACTGCCATCTTTTCAGTCGTAGACGCCGTGCTGCTTCGCCCTCTTCCCTTTCCGAACCCGCAACAAATTGTGACAGTGCGTGAACAGGAGGCCCACGGTCATCTATCACATTTGGCGGACCCGAACTTCCTTGATTTTCGGTCGCAGAACCATACGCTCGCCGCCCTCGCCACATTCGCTTCTGGACGCGAATCGATTTCCGGTGGCAGCGAACCGGTGCGCGTGAATGTCGGCTATGTTGCCCAGGACTTTTTCAAAGCGTTGGGCGTGGAACCCATTCGAGGACGGGAGTTCGCGCCCGACGAGCTCATCGAGCACGGCGCGCCTGCGATGATCGTAAGTTACAGTTTTTGGCGGCAATTTCTTGGGGGCACCGAGGATTTGTCCCGTGTCCGTTTGTCGATGAGTGGCACAAGTTATTCAGTAATAGGAGTAATGCCGCAGGGCTTCAACTTCCCCGACGGTGTTTGGGCGTGGACTCCTGTGGAGCGTTGGGGCTGGTCCACGAGTCGCGACTCCCACAACGGAGAAGGCATCGGGCGGCTTAGGCCGGGCGTGAGTTTGGCACAGGCGCAGGCTGACCTGAGCGCCATTGCAAAACGAATCCATGCCGAGTACGGAAAAACGGAGAGTCCGGACTACTTCTTGGAAAACGCCCTGGTAACGCCGCTTTCGGAGGAACTGGTTGGGCCCGTACGCCTGGCGCTGCTTACGCTTTTTGCCGCAGTGATCGTGTTGTTTCTCGTGGCCGGCGCGAATGTCGCCGGGCTGCTAATGGCACGCACTTCCGCCCGCCGCAAGGAATTGGCGGTGCGCGGCGCTCTCGGAGCCGGCCGCCGCCGGCTTGTGCAGCAGTTGCTGGCGGAATCGCTTGCGCTGGCAGCGGGCAGCGCCCTATTCGGAACTTTGCTTGCTTTGTGGATAACGCGCGTTCTGCCCACGATTCTCCCTGCGAATTTGCCGCAGCAGCAAGGTATCGCCGTCAATAAAACCGTTCTCTTGTTCACACTCGTCGCCACTTTGATTGTTGCGGTTGGCCTTGGACTGCTCGCGGCATGGCGTGCTGGCGAAGTAGATTTGAGTGAATCGCTCGGCGCGGGCTCGCGGAGTTATAGCACCGGAAGCCAGAAGGCACGCAGCGCGCTCGTAATCGGCGAAATAGCGGCCACGCTGATGCTCCTCACAGGAGCTGGCCTCTTGGGCCGGAGTTTCTTAGGCCTGATTTCTGTCAGCCCAGGCTTCAACGAGCAGAATCTGCTAGTCATGAAGTTCTCGCTCCCTTCACGGGACGAAGCGACCCCCCAACACGCGCCGGCCGAAATCGCGCGCCGGAGCTATTTCATTGATGACGCGCTACAACGCATTCGAGCCATCCCCGGCGTTGCGTCTGCCGGCATAACCGGCGCGCTTCCCATAGCCGATCCAGACGGGTTTCCCGACGGACTCTACTTCATTCTCAACGGTCAACCGATGCCCACAACGGACGAGGAATGGAGGAGATTCGCACTAAATAAGGATCAGACTGGTACTGCTGACTACGCCGTTGCGAGCGCAGGATTCTTCGAGACTGCCGGAATTCCGCTTCTGCAGGGGCGACTGTTCGACGCTCAAGATGGCCCCGACGCACCGCACGCCGCGGTTATAACGGAAACTCTCGCCCGCGAAAAATGGCCGCATTCCAATCCCACCGGTCAGCAGATTTTCTTCGGCAATATGGACGGTATCATGAAGCCGCTCACGGTCATTGGTGTTGTCGGCGACATTCGCGCCGAAGGCCTGGATAAGCCAACCACGCCGGTGATTTTCGTGGATTATCGGCAGCGCGGCTTTGGGGGCAACAGTTCTCCAGCCATCGTGTTCCGGATCACCCTTCCGACCAGCGCGATTGTTCCCTCCGTGAGGTCGGTTTTTCGCCAGCTTGACCCGAACATTCCGGTTGAGTTCTCAACGTTCGCGGAAGCTCTCGGCGGATGGATGGCGGAGAAGCGTTTCCTATTGCTTCTTGCGGAAGCGTT
>Ga0126371_10002532_pt1 | contig 15754 bp, 18 predicted proteins | sample PanSoiMetaPlot_4_FD_110145 | JGI IMG/M metagenome (GOLD analysis project Ga0126371, IMG submission 110145) | Tropical forest soil microbial communities from Panama - MetaG Plot_4 | ecosystem: Environmental > Terrestrial > Soil > Tropical forest > Bulk soil | place: Panama | collected 2016-02-17 | reverse complement strand
TTCGCTTCCGCCTCGCCTTTCTTGAAGATGATCTCGGCTTCGGCCTCGCCCTGTTGCCGGATCGACGCGGCCTGACCTTCAGCTTCCGACATCAGGCGCTGCTTCTCGGCCATCGCGAGCGTTTCAATCCGCTGACGCTCGATCTCAGCCTGCTTCAACACTGTCGCGATCAGCTCTTTCTCACGGCGCGAGATCTCGGCTTCCTGCACCTTGACCTGCCCTTCTTTCTCGACCTGTTGCACGCGCACGCTTTCGGCGATCACCTGCTGCTGCATGATGTTCGCCTGGATGTCGTACGCCTTATCGGCCTGCGCCTGCTGTTTCTTGGTGACTTCGAGGTACTGCGCTTTCTTGATCTCAAGATCGCGCTGCGCCTCGGCCTGCTTGGCCATTGAGAGTGTCTCCGCCAGCACGCGCTCCTGGTCTGCCTGCGCCTTCGCCACTGCCGCTTCTCGCTGTGCGAGCGCGCGCTTGATCGCCGTATCGCGCTCGGCTTCGGCCGTCGCCACATCAGCATCGCGCTTGATGCGGGCAACGTCAGGCTTACCCATGTTGGTGATGTATTCGTTCTTGTCGCGCACTTCCTTGATCGTGAACGAGATGACCTCCAGCCCCATCTTGTTCATGTCGTCGGCGCAGGTGGCGCGCATACGGTCGCCCACCATCTCCGGCTGCTTCACGATTTCTTCCACCGTGAGCTGGCCGATGATGCCGCGCAGGTGACCTTCCATCACGAGTCGGATCAGGCCTTCGCGTTCCTGGTCGGTCTTGGTTAGGAACTGCTCGGCCGCGGTCAGAATCGACTCCGTGTCCGACTTCACTTTGATCTGGGCGACGGCTTCCACCGTCACCGCGACACCTTGCTTCGTATAAAGGTCCTGCTGCGGCGCGACGTCGAACGACATCAGTTCAAGCGACAGATCGCGGCAGTTCTCAATCATCGGCAGAACCACGGTGCCACGCCCGCTGATGACGCGCTTGCCCCGGAATCCATACACCACCAGCGCTTCATGCGGACCTGCTTTACGGTAGAGCCGGGCCAGCATGCTCATCAGGAAGAGCAACGCCAACACCATCAACCCGATGACCACCCAGAACTCAACGCCTGCTGTGTTGCTGAACATATCGCCTCCTCTCACCATTCGAGCGGAACTGAAAGAACGTTATGAAGGTACGAACTGCTTCATCATGTCCAGATCGCGCACCAGGCGCGCCGGATCGTTGTGCCCCAGAAAAACTTCGCCTTCGAGTGTTGTAATGTGCACCACCTTGTTGCCCCACACATACGCCCGCATGTTTCCCACTCCGCGTATGCCATAACCGCGCAAGATGCTCCACGGTTCAACCGCATACCGCCCGATCTGATCCCGTGTGATTGATCGCAACCGCAAACCCAGCGTGCTTATCTCCAGACCCGATGGCGTAAACCGGTACCGGAAGCCGCTCCCTGCATGTGCTGCGATCAACACGAACAGCACCCCCAGCAACCCCATCGCGATCCGAACACTGGTCTGCGGAATCGCAATCGCCAGCAGGAACTCCACCACAGCCAGCGCCACGAAGAGTCCTGCAAACGTGGAGGAGCCGTGCGTTTCTTCCGCCAACGTCTGGCCTTCTGGCAGCGCCTGGCCACGCTGAGCACGCAGGTAGATCCACAGGAAAAGCACGATCACCAGCGGCAGTCCCAGCATTACCGGGGATATTTCCACTGGACGTCCGGTCAAGTTGTGATTCAGGATTCCGTTGTTCACGTAGAACACAAATCCCACAATCACGTAAAAGAAACCGATCAGTGCAAACGAAGCGCTATCGAGTCTCGCTCTTTGCTTCAAAACAACAACCGCGAGCCCGGTAAACACGAGCAACATGAACGTGGTCACGCCCAACGCGTAGTAAAGCGCCGTCTCACGCGGCATCCATCCGTTCGGATGCCCATCCGCCGCAAAGTGCGTGGCCATGCTCGCCGGCAGCGCATCCCAGACCTGCCCGTAACGCAGCGCGGTCAACGGGATTGCGATCCACATCAGCCCAGTCAGGATTGTGAAAAGTTTGCGATTCATGTTCTTGATCCTTGCGATCATTCGTCGCTGCTGTTTTGACGCTCTCAGCGACAACGCTCACGCCCTGGTCACGTCCTCGCCCACGTCCTCACCGGACATCTCGGTCCACAGACGCACATACGCAATGCCGCGGTCATATCGCGTGACAACGACTTCCACACCCTTCGCTATCGGCGTGCCGTCGTCGCTGCGCGCGCCGCACGTTCTCCGCGTGCCCGCCTGCGAATAAATGATTTCTCCTGTGCCGCCTTCGCGAATCGAGATCGAGGTGCGGCCCAGCACTCCCACCATTTCGTAGTCCGCCGGATCCATATTCTCGTCCTCCGAGGTCAACACCTTGCTCAGGAACAGGAAGATGATGCCTCCGCCAACCAAGCCACTCGTGACCGCGATCCCGAGTCCCATGGCAAACCACACGGTTGAATATCGAGTTAGCAGGTAACCCGTTCCCCCGAACCACGCGAGAAACGCCGTGAAGGTCACGAAGTTGAACGGCGAAATCGACGTGTCGGTCATAACCCGCGCCGGCCCTTTCACCACCACCCCGTGCGCGCCACTTGCCGCCACCGGTGCGTGTCCGGCTCCAACCGGCGCATGCGCGCCGACTCCGTGTCCTACACCGACCGGAAGATGCGCGCCATGCGGCAAGTGCGGCAAGTGCAAGCGCCAGCGAGTTCCTCCGCCGAGAAATGAAATCAGGCTGAGGGCAAAGCCAACCGCGAAACAGATCAGATAGAAGTCGGCCCACGTCATTGCACTCGCCTCCCTCCCGTACCTTTGCGCTGGCGGTGATTATTGGCCGCGCCAGGATCCAGCGCTTCGAGCAGGCGTTCCGCCAGCCCGGGCGTATCCAGAATCGCGCCCAGCAGAAGGAAGCAACTTCGCGTGTCCTTGTGCCGCGCGCACTTAATCAACACATCGCTCACTTCGCGATCGCCCACAAACCGCTCGGACCCCTGCAACAACCAGACGTCGAGTTTCCCTTCGATCGTGCGCAGATCACTCACCAACTCCGTGTGATAGCCCTCGGGGTCATCCACCAAAAATCCCGGGTGCACCTTAAAGAACCGCGCCAGCAACGTGCGCGACGATTGCGTCATGTGACGGCGCGACCCTCGCTCGATCTGTGACAGGTACGACTGGCTGATGCTCTTGCCCAGTTCCTGCTTCACGGCCTCGACAATTTCCAGCTGTGTCATCGGCCGGCCCAGATCGCGGAGCGAACCTTCCACCTCGCGCAGGTAGCGGATTTTTTCGCCCAGCGTCATAAGTTCAAATCGCAATATTTATATTGCAATTTGTAATGTCTTGTCAAGGAATGCATCTGCCCTGCTCTCAGTGGGTTAGAGAGCGCAAAAAGCGCAGAATTTGGGGGAAGAGTCGATTGAAAATTGGACTCGGACCGCGGGCCGCGCCACTACGTTTCGCCGCTCAGTTTACCGCCAGTGGCCTGAGCACGCCATTCTCTTTCGACGCCAGGCGAATGGGACGCGGCGGGCCACTCTTCGGGATAGTGGCTTCCATCCATAACTCTTCGCCGCTGTGCGCTGGCGGCCACTCAAAATTCGCGTGGTCAGAGATGAAGTAAAGGCTTTGACTGTTCACGAGAGCGACCGCTTTGCCCTCAACGATTCGGCTGTTGACCCAGAACTCGCCATCCGGATTCACGACCGCCGTCAGAACACCATTCCGCAATTCGAGATCACAGCGGTCCGGAGAAAACGGATTCGCATACGGCTCAGGATGCTCGCGAACCGTAAAGCCCTCAAATGGGACTTCCACGTTGAACGCAAGATACCGCCCGCGAATAGGCAGCTCTGGATCGTACGTTGCAACTTTTATCCACACGCGGGGACGCGTTGCCCGGTCATACAGCAACTTCGCGCCCAGCGTACACACGAGCAGGATCTGCAACGCAGCAACCAACAATCCTTTTTTCAGACCATTCATGCGGCACCTTCCACGCGCGCCACCAGCCGCCGGCGAAGTTTTTCCAGGAACCAACCCAGCAGCAGAAACAGCAATCCCAACCCGATCAGGCTTGCGGAACGATCCATCTTGTCCATGACCGATGAGAAATAAAATACGAGAATCGTCAAACCAAATCCCACGATCCCCAGGTTGATCCGCTCCGCGCGATCCTCGCTCAGTCCCCACGCGATCAGGCCGATCGAGCCAGCTGCTGTCCACAGGTATGGGGTAAGCCGGGGCAGGAGACCCCCGTGAAACGGATAGGTCGGCAGCCAGGATGCCAGGGTCGTCCACACCGCGCACGCGGCCAGTTGCCAGATTTGTTTTCCGCGGAGGATCCAGCCCAACATCATTGGGCCAAGTATTGCGACCGGAACGCCGATCAGATAGGCGCCAAAAGGAATTCTCCCGCGCTCGCCCCAGATGAAGTCCGTCGCACAAATGGTCGCAAGGGGGAGCACCGTGATGCCGCCGATCCACATCAGAACACGCCGAACCGGACTGCGGTGCGCTCCATAGCACGCGCTCAAGTACGTCAGCGCGAGCAGCAACAACCCCTCCAGGGCCCACTTCTCGCTGGCGTGGTGGTGCTCCGCGATATCAATCCACTCGGCCGCCAGCCACGCCGGCGTGAGCATCGCCGCAAGCCCAGCCTGCACCCAGTCGCGCAAAATCCACCACGCGATCCAGGCAGCCACTGCCCACAGCATGATGCCGCCCGGCCAATGCTCTTGCAGATTGAAAATCTGCGCGGAAAGGTAAATCCCGGCTCCCGCCGCGATCGTGCCGATTCCATGCAGAGCCATCGCCAATTCTGGAAAGCGGCTCGAGGCGAACGCGCCCGCCACGTGAAACATCGCCACCAGTATGAGGACCAGTGTGAAGCGCGCCCCGGGCGACAACTGATCCCAGTGTACCGCGATAAACAGCAGCACGCCCGCACCGAGCATCAACGCGCCGAAACCGATCGCGATGCGCACCGGCCAACTGAACTGCGCCGGCTCGCCGTTGGCCTGCTCGTACGCATGGATCCGCTCCGCCGTAGCGGAGTCAATCAGGCCTGCATCCCGCCACCGCTCCAGAACCGATTGCCAGGACTGAGCCATGTGCCTCCGAAGTGCGAGGATTCTAGCCCACGCGACCGCCTGCGCACAGTGACAAGCACAACGCCTCCGGCCAACCTACCCTTGCATCAACTCGTAATGCGTCACCTTCGGCTCCATGGCCAGCAGGAACTTTTCATCTTCCGGATAGTACACAGCCTTCTCGTAATCGGATCCCGCGAACGCCTTGATTGCGTCCCATGAATCCCACCACGTCAGCAGGAGAAATTCGCATTTGCCATCGGCGACACGCCGCAGCGTATAGACACCGCGATTGCCCGGCGTAGCCGCATATTCTTCCAGACCAGTCTTCTTCAGATACTCGTAATAAATGTCTTTGTCAGCTTCGCGAACCACTCCACGCCAGATGCGAGCAATCATTTTTTCGGCGCCTCCTTCCCCTCAGATGACCACAGCATGGACTGCGACTCTCTGAACTCCGACAAATTTGTGATTTACACCAACCAATCGCGCCCAGAAGAACAGGTTTGCGTCGACGCCCCACCACAGGACACATCACAAAAAACATTTCGCAAAAAAAGAAAGGGCCCCCAGAGAGTCCAGGGGCCGGCGGGATCTACGAACGCTTACTGGCGGCGTCCGTTATGTTTCTTGTTGTAGATCTGGTTCGACACGCGATTCTGCTGGCGGTTCACCTGCGCCCGCTCCTGCCCGGTCAGATGACCACCGTTCGCAGCACGATCATTGCGAACTTCGCGATTGATCCCAGCTTCCTTGTGCTCGAGGTTCGCCGCTTCTCCCGCCGTCAACTGGCCGCTCTTGATTCCCTGCGCAATGCGGTCCTGCTGATTCTCGGCGCGCTTTCCAACTTCGCTTTTTGGATTCGTGTTCTGCACCGCCGCGTTGTGCTTGTCCTGGTAAATCTGCTTCGAAAGCTGATTCTGCTGCTGGTTGATCACGGCACGATCGGCACCCGTGAGCTTGCCGCCGTCCTCGCTGCGCATCAGCTTCTCTTCTTTGTTCAGGTTCGATTCTTTGCGCTCGAGGTTCGCAGTTTCTCCGGCGGTCAGTTGTCCGCTGGCCACGCCGTTAGCAATACGGTCCTGCTGATTTTCCTTGCGTTGATTGATGGTCGCAGGCGGATTCGCCGGCGGGTTCGAGGTCTGCGCAGCCGCAGGCAAAAACATCGCAGCTACCGCAGCACTGAAAAAAACGAAACGGGGACTGATCTCCATTAGATATCTCCTCTGTCGCACTGTTTGAACTGCACAGGTCTAAATCCGCTCAGTAGGGTTGAACACGAGGAGTTCAGAAATGTTGCGAGAGGAAAAAGCGCCAGGTCAGCGATTTAGATCAATCGACTGTCGGGGCGCCCTAAAAGCCGACACAGGGATGGATGGATTGGTTACTAAAGGCACCAGCCAATGCGGGGGACGGCACCGCCGAACAGATCCGTGCCATCCCCGCAGTTTTTTTAGCGTGGTCGAACGCCGTTTGGATTTGCCGGCGTGCGCCATTGCAGGAATGGCTGTCCGCTAGCCGGTGCGCTCGAGAGCGGTGCAGCCTGCAGCATCGGACTCATAACCGATGCCATCGCGGGGCAGCCAGTGCTTACCGTCGTGGTGTTCGCGATGTTGTTATTTCCGTTGAAGCCTGCGGGAACATCGCCCAGCCCCACAACCGCATCATTGATCGTGTTATGAGACACATTAGCGTTGATACAGCTAAGATCAATCGCCGACACCGAAGACAACGTAACGTGATTCGATTGCACGTTCGTTCCCGTCGATCCGATCGACACACCGACATCGCTGTTCAGGATGTCATTCGATTGAACGTTCGCCGGACCAAGAAGCAAAACTCCAATTCCGTCTCCGACGATTCCGTTGGCGGCGATGTTCATGCCCAGCGTCAACTCGAAGACCCCCACCAGCGCGGGACCAAGATCGTTGTCCGTGACATCCCCCGTAATGCCCTCGACAACGGCATCGAAGCCTTGCACCGAATTATTCGAGGAAACGTAATTGTCTCGCGCCTCAAGGTTCAGAACTGAAGTACCCGCCGTAGCGACAAAAAGACCGGCCAGATCCGCATCATGCACGCTGCTCGATTGCAGATTTAGAAATTCCCTCGACGTGCCTCCATTTTCCGCCCAGATACCTACACCGCAATTGGTATCGATCTGGTTGCGCGTTCGCACCCGCGTCAAATTTCCGGAAGAACCCGAACTGTAGAAAATTCCCGCCAGCCAGTTCGTGCACCCCGAATCGCCGCCGGTGCCGTCTGTCGTGATGTTGCTGATGTTCACTACACCGGTCGTCTGCACGAGTAACTGCGCCGCCACTGTCTCGCTGAAAATGCTGGTCACGTTGGCGACTGCGCCACCGCCGGGTATCGTGATAATCGCTTCGTCCATATTGCTGTCAGCGACACCCTGCAGCGTCAGCGATTGTGAGATGGTGACTTGCTCTGGATAGATCCCCGGACATACCAACACTGTTGATCCCGGCGGCACACTGCTCACCGCAGCCTGGATCGTCGAAAAACTTTTCAGTCCTGGCTTGCACGCGCCTACAACAAAATTGTGGTCATCTGCAAAAAGGAACTGTGCACCCAACAACGTAATCACAAGAACTAAAATGCGCATAGCTCACCTCACTCCAGAAAAATCCGGTTAGTGCGCGGGGGCGCAAATTCGATTGTTGCGGGGGAGAATTCGGCAGAGGGAGTTGCCGATTTCTTGCTTAGATAATTACTAGTGGCCCAGTACGTGATTGTTAACTCTGATTCAGCATCGACGTGCGTAAAAGAATCGTAAACTTCCTGCAATCGCGCTCCACGAAGCGGACACGTTAATCGCAACTCTGCAGCACTCCCACAGTGAAACATGCGCGATGGATCAAATCACGTGCGCACACATCCGCGTTCGCGCCATTCGCTTAACGATGGCGTCATCACACCTTCAATTGTTCATGGGGCCTAGACGTCGGACATCCAGAACAGCTGTCTCATCTGCTGCCGGGTAGCTGTCGTCTCTTGCTGTGCTTGCTAAGGGGGAGAAAAGATTTGGGAGATCTTGCTACAGCACTTTGGCTGCATGCGCGTTCAAACATTCACACACCTGCCGTTGCGCATACAGGCAGTGTCGGTCGACAAAACTTTGGACTCGGCCCACATCAAGGCCGTCCTTCTTTCTGGCTGGTGGGGGAAACCGGCTCTGACGAGTTGATGATGAACAACAGGGTTTTTCGCGATTCTTAGCCTACGTGCAAGGCGTTGTCAAGAAGAAATGTAAGAGTGAGCAACGTGGTACGAAAAAAAATCGCAGCGTGCGCGTCCGATGGACGACGAACTTTGCGACGCGAACCGGCGAACGGACACACGAGCAGCTTGCGGCCGCGTCTCTTCTTTAGAGGCCCGCTTCGATGCGCGACCTCGGATCCAGCAAATCTCTCAGCGCATCCCCAATGAAATTGAACGACAACACGGCAAGCATCACTGCGACCGCCGGAAACAACACCAGATGCGGCGCGTCGAAAAGATGAGCACGAGCGTCGTTCAGCATCGCCCCCCAACTCGCCGTCGGCGGCGGCACACCCAAACCCAGAAAGCTCATTGTCGCCTCCGCCAGGATCGCGCCCGCCATCCCGATCGCTGCCTGCACGATCACCGGCTGAATGATGTTTGGCAGGATATGCCGCACAATCACCCGCAGATCGCTTGCGCCGAGAGCGCGGGCTGCCTCCACAAATTCTCTCTCGCGGGTCGCCAGCACCTGAGCGCGCACCAACCGCGCGTAGCCCACCCATCCGCCGAGGGAGAGTGCCAGCACCAGGTTGAACAGTCCCGGCCCGCGGAACGCGACGAACGCGATCGCCAGCAGAATTCCCGGAAAAGATAGAAACGCATTCATCACCACAACATTCACGAAGCGGTCAATGCCCCCGCCGTAATATCCGGCAATCGATCCGACGATCAGCCCAAGTCCCAACGACGCCAGCACCACGCAGCTTCCCACCAGCATCGAGATGCGTGCGCCGTAGATCAGTCGCGAGCAGATATCGCGGCCAAGTTCATCCGTCCCGCACCAGTGCGCCGTATTTGGGGAGCTCAACCGCGTCGGCAGATCGATGTGCGCCGGATCGTAACGCGCAAGCCACGGCGCACAGATTGCACAGAAAACAAACAGCACAACCAGCACCACGCCGATGGTCGCCAGCGGATTGTGGCGCGCGAGACGAGGCAGCGAGAGGGCGAGGGTCGACATTGCTGCTTACCAAACTTCCAACTCAAACTCCCGATATTTCTGAATTGCCTCGAAATCTGCCCGATTAGACGTAATCAAACATGCTCCATGTGAACGCGCGGTAAGAGCAATAAGGACGTCAAAATGAAGATCGCGTAGTTTCTCGGGAGCGAACCCCAAATCCACCCGCATCTTGTTGAGTATCTCTCCGGATTCCAACCAGTTCTTCTCAGTTGGCGTAAGTATCGTCTGGTTTCTCGCCATCCGCATCAAAAGGTGGCGCTCTCCGGAGGTGGTTGCTCCCCGCCACAGCTCAGCGAGAACCACCGAGGAAAGACGGACCAATCCTGGAATCTCTTGGATTTTCTCCTGGAACCTCCCGGTACGGAGATCGTTCACCAATACCGAGGTGTCGAAAACGATGAGATTCACTCGTCAAGGCCTGTGAACTTGTGCTTACCAGCGTTTTTTCTCATCAGCTCTTTAAAACGCTTCGTCGCAACGACCTCTCGCAGAGCGAGGTGAACCGCCTCTGTGCGCGATTTGGCGCCGAGCACCTTCGCAGCCTCATCGGCGAGGCGAATGTCCAAACGGATGGAGGTCAGACTCAGGGACATAAGCAATCCTATATATACAAATTCTCAAACTCATATATACAAGTCAAGTTGATTCCGCACTGAACGTCGTCCGCTCACTGCCGTATCCTCGGATTCACCACCGAATACACAAAGTCCGTCAGAAAGTTCACCAGCACATACGTCAATCCAATCGCCAGGATGCACCCTTGCACCACGTAATAGTCGCGATTCGAAATCGCATCCACCGTAAGCCGCCCGATTCCGGGCCACGAGAAAATCTTCTCCGTCACGATCGCTCCCGCCAGCAACGCACCGAACTGCAGCCCCAGCACCGTGATTACCGGGATCATCGCGTTCCGCAGCGCATGCCGGTACACCACGGTCGTTTCATTCAGTCCCTTCGCACGCGCCGTGCGAATGTAATCCTGGCTTAGCTCTTCGAGCATCGACGTCCGCACCATGCGTGTCAGGATCGCCGCCAGCGCGGTGCCCATTGTGATCGCTGGCAACACCAGGTTCGCGAAGCGGCCGGCCCCGGAAACCGGCAGCCATCCAACCTTGATCGAGAACACCAGAATCAGAATCGGCCCCAGCGCAAAATTCGGGAATGACAATCCGAAAAGACTGACCACGCTGATCGCGCGATCATCAAACGCGTTACGCGTTCGCGCCGAATGCACGCCTGCGGGGATCGAGAGCAGAATCGCCACCACCAGCGCCGCAATCGTCAACTGCAGTGTGTATGGATACCGTTGTAGCAGCAACTTCGTAACGCTCTGGTTGTAGCGGAACGACGTCCCCAGATCTCCATGCAGCACACCCTTCCAGTAGTTGAAGTATTGCTGTCCCAAAGGAAGATCGAGGCCATAGGCATGCCGCGCGGCCTGCAAGTCCGCCGCCGGTGCGCCCTCGCCAAGCATCTGAGCAATCGGATCCCCCGGCACCAGATGGATCAAAAGAAAAACCAGCGACACCACCAGCCAGATGACCGGAAGCGTATAAAGCACGCGGGTTGAAAGGTATCGGAACAAGAGGAACTGTCAGAGATTATTTGAGAAGGTAAGAGTATCGCTGAACAGAGCTTGAAGAGTCACCATTTATCGTTGCTGGAGTTAATCCCCCGCTTGCTCCAGCGGCGCCGGTTGCAGGTTCTCAATCTTCACCCGCGCGATGCGGTGCGCGTCCATCTCTTCCACCGTGTAGCGACGCCCTTCATAGTCGAACGAATCGCCGACGCGCGGAATCTTCTGTAGTCGATTTAGCACGAACCCCGCCAGCGTCTCGAACCCGGCGTCCCGTGGCAGGATCAACTGATACTGCGACTCCAGATCGCGGATGTTGAGTGACCCGTCGAGCGTCAACGTCGTGTCTTCGTCGAGTACCGGCTGCGGCGCCGAAGGAATATCGAATTCGTCTTCGATCTCGCCCACCAACTGCTCCAGCACGTCTTCTACCGTGATCACCCCGGCGGTCGATCCGAATTCATCCACCACCACCGCCAGGTGCCGCTTGCGCTCTTTGAACTCCGCCAGCAGATCCGTCAGCGCTTTCGTCTCCGGGACCACAAGCACATTCCGCATGATCTGGCTGACCTGCATCTTGGCGATACGCGACGTCACCGCCTGGTTCGCCCCCAACGTCAGTCGCAATCGCATCCACCGCATCAGATCCTTCGAATACAGAACACCGATGATGTGTTCCCGTCCCCGCTGCGGATCGTACACCGGCACCCGCGAGTGCTGCTCCTCCACGACCCGAGCCAGTGCCTCGTCGAGCGAAAGATCGGCGGGCACCGAGAAAATATCTGGCCGGGGCACCATGACCTCGCGCACGGTGATGCTGTCGAGTTCCAGGGCATTGTGGATCATCTCTTCCTGGAACTCTGGAATCTGTCCGACCTGCCGGCTCGCCGTCACGATCAACTTCAACTCGTCCGGTGAATGGATCGCGCCCCCGCGCCGCACTTCCTTCGATCCAAAGATTCGGAGCACAAATCCGCCCGACTTCCGCATGAAGTACAAAAACGGCTTCATTACTGTGAGGAAGACATCCATCGGCGCCGCCACGGCCAGCGCCACCCGCTCTGCCTGTTGCAGCGCTAATGTCTTCGGAACCAGTTCCCCAAGCAGAACGTGCAGATAGGTGATCAGCGTGAAGGTCAGGACGATGGCAATCGTGTGCGAGTAGATCGGCGCGTGCGGAACGCGACCCAGAATCTGCTCCATGATCCGGGCCAGTGTCGGCTCACCAACCCAGCCCAGAGTGAGGCTCGTCAGCGTGATGCCGAGCTGAACCCCGTTCACTACCTCGTCAAGATTTTGGTGCAGCCGCAGGACGGTGCGCGCACCAATTCGGCGCGCTTCAATCAACTGCTGAATGCGCGTATCGCGAACGCTCACCAAGGCAAACTCGGCGGCAGCAAAGAACGCGTTGGCCGCAACCAGGAGCAGGATCAGCATGACCCGGAGCAGCACGAAAGCCATCATGGATAGCTAATTCTAACATTCAAAAGGGTATAGGCAAGAATGCGAAAGCGCCTGCTCCACCGCCGCGAAAGTCATCCCGCAAAGCTGGAATTTCCGTTTCGGTCCAAATCCCGGAAACAGTCATCCGTCCGCCCCTAACTTCCCTGCTTTCTTTTTCTTCGGAGATAGGTCTAACACGACGGAATCGTCAATGTCTGACCATTTGGGAAAACCCGAAAGGGAATTCTTTGAATCGAATCACTCATCGGGAACAAAACCTACTCCCACTTCGTAAGATCGATTGCAGGCGCGGTTTTGGGCTCATTTTTCCTAACAGCAGGAGGCGGACGTGAACGGCAATGGTAACGGCAATAACAAGAAGAAGCGGCGTAGACGGATTATCTATATCTGCCTCGGCGTATTCGGATTCCTCGCAGTCGCCGGTGTTCTGATTGCCGCCACCCGCGGCGGAACGAAAATCGATCCTTCCAAACTCGCGAAGGTCGAAAAAGGAGACCTCGCCAAGAGCGTCGTTGCCACCGGCAAAGTCGAGCCCATCACCAAGGTTGAAATTAAATCGAAAGCCAGCGGCATCGTGAAGAAGCTCTACATCGACGCTGGTGATCGTGTGAAAAAAGGCCAGCTCCTCGCAGAGCTCGATAAAGAAGAAATCGCAGCCCGTGTAGCTCAGGCCAAGGCCCAGGCAGAAGCCTCCGTCGCAAGCGCCAAGGGCACCGAAGCAGATCTCGATCGCGCGAAAGTCGATGCCGAAGGCCCCGATGTTCCCATGCTGAAGCGTGCCTATGAGCGCGCGCAGGGCATGGCGAAAGAAGGCGTCGTATCGGCCTCGTCACTCGATGACGCGCAGAAAAATTACGAGCTGGCCCTGAACAAGCAGAACGTTGCCAAGGCTCAGCTGCAAGTGCTCAAAGCAAAAATCGGCCAAGCGCAAGCCCAGGTCGCTCAGGACCACGCGAATCTCACGCAGCTCGAAGAACAGCTCAGCTACACGACTATCACTTCGCCGATCGATGGCATCATCCTCTCGAGAGATGTCGAAGTCGGCGACGCGGTCAGCTCCATCCTCGTCCTGGGATCCTCCGCTACGCTCATCATGACGCTCGGTGACACCAGCGAGGTCTATGTGAAGGGCAAGGTCGATGAGAGCGACATCGGCAAGGTCTACATGGGCCAGCCCGCGCGCATTAAGGTCGAGTCTTTCAAGGACAAGACCTTCAACGGCAAGGTCACCAAGATTTCTCCGATGGGCGTCGAGAAAGACAACGTCACGACTTTCGAAGTGCGTGTTTCCATCAACAATCCAGGCGGCGAACTAAAGGCTGCGATGACAGCCAACGCCGAAATCATCCTGGAAGAACACAAGAACGTGCTGCAGATCCCCGAAGGGTCGATCCTTTACGACAAGGACAAGAAAGCCTCGGTTGAAATCCCCGACGAGAAGGGTAAAGAAGGCAAGCGCAAGATCGCCGTCAACATCGGGATTTCCAACGGCGCCAAGACCGAACTTCTAAGCGGGCTGAAGGAAGGCGACCAGGTTGTGCTACAGTAAGCGCGACGTATTTGGTAGTAAATGCGACATTGAGCAGTGAGAGTGTGGTTGAAGCCTCCGCCCGAGGATTTTCAACCCAGAGGGGGCACGGACTTCGGTCTGTGCCTTTTCTGCTGTCTTGTTCTAGTTGCCCGACCATCCTACTTTCGCGGAGTGTGATACTTGATAGGGAGTACGGACTCGTATTTCCGGAAGTCAGGGTCGGTCGTGAAAATGGTCCAATCCCGGTAAATCGTCATCGCGCAGATCAGCGCATCGACTACGGATACCGCAATACCTTTGGCTCGGCAGGCGTTGCTCGCTTTCGCCGCGGCCTCGTAGTCAGAAGTACGTAAGCTCTCGTCCGGAAAAGCGCGCAATGTCAGACGCAGTTTCTCGTATTGCTCGGTAGTCTTGATTCCCGACAATAGTTCCTGTCGAATCACCCCGAGCATACAGGCTCGACCTTCCCGGACAAGTTCAGTCAGCTCTGCGACAAGCAACGCCTCACTGTCACTTAGATCGTCGGCTTTCCGTCTTAATGCTAGGGACCATACAGAGGTATCCACGAGCGTATTCACGTCCGCTTCGCCTTGCGCTCTTGCCTATAGTCGTACTGGCGGTCGTATTCGATCTTCCCAAACAACGCCAGGATCTGTTGTTGCTTCCGGCGCCGTATGTACTCATCCAAAGCAGCATTCACGGTTTCCCGTTTCGTGCGATGCTGCCCTAACTTCTGGGCTTCTTCCAGAAGACCGTCGTCGATCGCAAGATTGGTTGGCACTCGAGCTCCTTACACAATGCATTGTGTAGAAAAATATTGTAACATATGTGTGTACATCCCGCCGTTTGAAACGCTGCTTTCCAAGTCAAAACGGGTTCTCAAATAACATGCGCCCGAGTCTTTTTCTCCCCTATCTGCTCTAATGTGTATTGTTATGCACGACTTTGCGCGCTACGAAAAAGTCTTCGAACTGTCCAGCCCCGCCGGAAAGGTTGAATTGAAAATCCAGCAGGGTGGCGCGGGACGTTTCTACATCATCGTCGCCCTACCTGACGTCCCTCCCAGCCGCGAGATCGTTCTCTCTATCCCCACCGAGCTCACCGATTCCCTGAACCACGCTCTCGGCAAGGCCGCCGATTACTCGGGAGAGTGACAAAATCACGGCTCAGGTCTTAGGTCTTGGGTATTTAGGTATCAGGTTTTAGGGGTTGGGTATCAGGGTATGGTTCTCGAGGTGTCATTTCGGGGGCACAGAGTTACATGAATAAGATTCTGAAAATAGAGATCGCAATGCTGAGGGACGCTCAGCCGGCTAACTGAATCTCGTCTCAGCCAGGTTGCTCTACTCCAGTTTGCTTCCAGTCCGTCCGCTTCTACTCCCGTTTGCTTCTGCCCCAATCTGCTTCTAGTGCAGTCTGCTTCGAGGCCAGTCTGCTTCGACTCCAGCTAGCTTCTACGAGTAATTTGTCATCCTGAGCGCAGTGAGGCGCAGCCGAGCGCAGTCGAAGGACCCCTTACCTTTAATCGCGCCCGGAACCGTCAAGAGGTGTTTTCACCAGAACTTCCGCCCTTCGTGGCCCTGAATCCGGTCTCCCGAAAACCGAATCTTCCCTGCCCGAATCGCTTTTCCCCAGACCTAAGACCTAACAGCTGTTCTCCCCGAACCGTTCCCCCTCCCTTTGCGTATCTATGCTTGAAGGGCGAAACGAACCGGGAGTGCGTCCGTCTAAGTGATGGAGAACGCTAGCCTCTCGTCTTGGCCACCCAGCCCTTGGGACCGCTATGAGCCTGTACGAGATCTTTCGCCAGACCGTCGC
>Ga0126371_10002529_pt1 | contig 15761 bp, 16 predicted proteins | sample PanSoiMetaPlot_4_FD_110145 | JGI IMG/M metagenome (GOLD analysis project Ga0126371, IMG submission 110145) | Tropical forest soil microbial communities from Panama - MetaG Plot_4 | ecosystem: Environmental > Terrestrial > Soil > Tropical forest > Bulk soil | place: Panama | collected 2016-02-17 | reverse complement strand
TGGTTTACCTGGTGGATCGGCGACACGCTCGGCGTGCTGTTCTTCCTGCCGCTGGTCATGGTCGCGTTCGGCGAGCCGCGCGCCCTTTGGCGCGCACGCCTGCGCCCGGTGGCGGTGCCGATGCTGATGTTCTTCGCGCTGTTCGTCGCCATTTTTATCCGCGTCGGCACATGGGAGAACGAACAGTCGCTGCTTGAATTCCGCCTACTATCGCAGCAGCTGGTCGACAAGACGAGCTCGCAGCTCGGCGAGTACGGCACGTTGCTCGAACAATTCGGCCGGTCGTTCGCAGGCTCGGCGTCGCTGTCGCAGCGCGATTTCCGCGACTTGTCGGACGATTTGCTCAAGCGCTTTCCAGCGGTCAAGAGGGTGGTGTGGGCGCCGCGCGTCGATTCCAGCCACCGCGCCGAATTCGAGGCGGCGCAGCGGCAATCGTCGCCGGCTTTCGCGATCCTTGAGCGGGACGAGCTCGGCCACTTCCGCCGCGCCGGTGCCCGGCCGCAATTCTATCCGGTCACCTATCTCGCGCCGGTCGACAGCAAGGCAGCCGTGTTCGGGTTCGATATGGCGGCCGATCCGGTGCGGCGCGCGGCGATCGAGCAGACCGTCGAAAGCGGCCGCATCGCCGCGACCGCGCCGGTCGGGCTGGTCGAGGAGGCCGGCGACCCGACCGGCATTCTGCTGACCGTGACCGTGCCGCGCGGCGCCAACGGCGCCGGCGTCCTCGCCCTGGCACTGCGGATGGATGTCCTCATGGACACGCTGCTGGGCCCGACCAGCCAACTGCTCGACGTCCGGCTGCTCGATGGCGGTGCCAAGCAGCCGTTGTTCGGCACGCTGCCGGAGACCGCGTCATCTGCGCCTTATGAGCGGGGCTTCGATTTCGGCGACCGGCACTATGTCATCGCCACCGCGCCGACGGCGGCTTACACCGCGGAGCATCGCGGCTGGCAGAGCATTGCCGTGCTGATTGCCGGCGTGCTCAGCACCAGCTTGCTCGGCGCGCTGCTGATGCTCGGCACCGGCGAGCGGCAGCGCATGGCCCGCCTGGCCGAGCACCGTACTCGCGAGCGCGACCGGATCTGGCAGGTTTCCGAGGATCTGCTCGGTGTCGGCACTTTCGACGGCTATTTCATCAGTCTCAATCCGGCCTGGACCCGGACACTCGGCTGGGGCGAGGACGAGATTAGGGCGATGCACGTCAGCAAGCTGCGCCATCCTGAGGATGCCGTAGCCGCGATCGAAGCTCGCCGCCGGCTTGATGGCGGCGCCGGCACGGTGCGCGTCGAAAACCGCTTCTGGCACAAGGATGGCACCTATCGCTGGATCGCCTGGACGATGACGGTGCAGGACGACTTCATCTACGTGATCGGCCGCAATGTCACCGCCGAAAAGGAGGCGGCACGCACACTGCGCCAGACCGAAGAGCATTTGCATCAGCTCCAGAAGATGGAATCGATCGGCCGGCTCACCGGCGGCATCGCCCACGACTTCAACAACTTGCTGACGGCGATCATCGGCAATCTCGAGATCACTAGCCGCACGTTGAATGCCGACATGACCGCCAATACGAGCCGGGCGCGGCGCGCGGTGACGGCGGCGACTGCCGCCGCAACCCGCGCGGCGACGCTGACCCAGCGGCTGCTCGCCTACGGTCAGAAGCAACCGCTCAAGCCCCGCGCCGTCGACGTCAACAAGCTCATCACCGGAATGTCCGAGTTGATCCGCCGCACGCAGGGCGAGACCATCCGCTACGAATTCGCGCTCGCGCGCAACCTGTCGTCTTGTTTCTGCGACGCCAACCAGCTCGAAACCGTGATCCTAAATCTCGTCATCAACGCGCACGACGCCATGCCGCAAGGCGGACGTCTCGAGATTCAGACCGTCGACGTCGAACTCGATGCAGCGGCGGCGCAGGCCGCCGACATTGCGCCCGGCCTCTATGTCATGCTGGCGGTGAGCGACACCGGCGTCGGCATGGCGCCCGAAACCATGGCGCGCGCCTTCGAGCCGTTCTTCACCACCAAGTCCGCAGGCAAGGGCACGGGTCTCGGCCTGGCCATGGCCTACGGTTTCGTCAAGCAATCGGGCGGTACCGTCGAGATCGACAGCGTGGTTGGCCGCGGTACGACCATCCGCCTGCTGCTGCCGCATTTCATCGACGCCGCGATTCCCGAAACCATGCGCGTGCGCACTTCGTCGATCGCGGCGGCGCAGCCCGGCCACGGCGAAACCGTGCTGATCGCCGAAGACGATCCCAGCGTTCTCGGTTATGTCACTGAGGTCGTGCGCGAACTCAACTACCACGTGCTCGAGACCACCAACGCAGCCGCGGCGCTCGCGATGGTAGCGGAGCCCAACCGCCCGATTCATCTGTTGCTGACCGACGTGGTCATGCCGGGCATCAACGGCCGCCATCTCGCCGATCAGGCGCGCGTGCTGCAGCCCAGCATCAAAATCCTGTTTATGACCGGCTATCCACAGGACGTGGTGGTTGATCGTGGTCGAATCGAGCCCGGCGTCGAACTGATGCAGAAGCCGTTTTCGCGCGAGGATCTGGCGGCGCGCATCCGTGCCCTGCTGGATGCAGACGTGCCTGACAGAAACAAGGCGATGGCGCAAGCCAAAGTCGACGTGCCACCGCCGACAGAGGCCGGCACACGCCACGACGATGATGTCCGGAAGGGCGGCAACGCCTGATGTGCACGTTCGTGTTCCGCTAGATCGGATCGGTACGTCAGTATCGCCGCATATATAGTGACGGGCCGCAAACCGGGAAGACGTTGTCGGCGCTGTGTGTTACCAACGTCAGATTCAGGCAAACGCGCATCAGCACCGAGATTCAATGCCGCTGCGCGTCGCCCGCACACTTACACATCACATCCCCCGCTGACCGCCGCGTTGAGGCGGTGGCCGACGAGGCAACCCACCATCTACCGCGCATGTCCACACGCGGTGACTTAAGAAAACGTCCGGACGCGAAGTCCGGACGTTTAGCCGACAGCTTCTTTCAATTCCTTGCCGGCACGGAAACGCGGCACCTTGCGCGCGGCAATGTGGATCGTCTCGCCGGTGCGTGGATTACGGCCTTCGCTCGCCGCGCGTTGCGCGACGCGGAAGGTTCCGAAGCCGACGAGGCGAACATCATTGCCCTTCTTCAGCGAAGTGCTGATGCATTGAAGCACAGCATCAATCGCTCCCTCGGCATGCGATTTCTTCAAACTCGCAGCCGCGGCAACAGCGTCAACTAACCCCTGCTTGTTCATGACTGAGCCCTCTCGCTCGTTACGAACACAAATGCCTTTATAGTGAGTCGCTTGCGGCGTAAATGCCGACTCGACAACACCCTCGCCAGCCACAAGATTGTCACGCGACTTCGCGGGAACGATTCCGTATTTCGCGCGAGTCTTGTGGGAGGGTGATGCTGCCGGTGCGATTTGTCAGTTTTGGCCTGCTGGTATTCGCGGTCGCCCTCGTCGGTTGCGCGCCGGATTACTCACCCAACGTCTATTCCGGCGCCGCGGTCCAGCAAGCGGACAAGGTCGTGTCCGGCACCGTCATCGGCTTTCGCCAGGTTGAGATTCAATCGGACGGCACGGTCGGCGCCGTTGCCGGCGGCGCGGCGGGCGGCGTGCTCGGAACCCAAGCCGGCGAAGGCGACGTGACGCATGCGCTTGGTGCGGTCGGCGGCGCGTTGGCCGGCGGCTTGGTTGGCACCGCCGTCGAACACACAACCGGCGACACCACCGGTTGGGAATACATCGTGCGCGACACCAAAGGCAATCTGGTGTCGGTGACCCAGCGCCAGGACAAGCCGATCGCTGTCGGCCAGAAGGTGCTCGTTATTTACGGCAAGCAGGCGCGCATCATTCCCGATTACACCACCGCGTCGGCGCCGCCGTCGACGCCGACACCCGCACCGTCCGCCAACAAATCCGGTAGCCAACCGAACGTGCCGCCCGTTGCGGCGCCGATTACTGCGCCCTCGGGTTCGCCAACGCCAATTACGCCGCCAATCACGCCGGCGTCGGCGTCGATCGCACCGCCGCCGGTGCCACCGGACGCGTTCGTTTCGACCGCACCGTCGAGCGCGCCGACTTCGCCTTCATCGGGAGGCAACGCCGCGTCGACGCCGCCGGCCCATTAGGAACCGGCGAAGCCGATCGCCGTCCGTCCCGTCGCGTGCTTCTGCCGCAGCTGCGCGAAGACGATGCCGTGCAGGATCAGATAGAACGGCACGAGGACAGTCGGAATCAGCGACCAGGGCAGCGTCAGCATGGGAAACGGGCCGGCGAGGTCGAAATTGAAGACTTGCAGCGGGCCAGGCGCCGTCATCGCGCCCAAGGCGAGCGCCAAAACGAGATCGAGCGCGCCGAAACTATTCCACGCCAGTGGCGCCAGCCGGCTTGATCCGCGCGTCATCGCCACGGCGACAGGCAGCGCCAGCGCGCCGGTGATCATGTCGCCCCAGCCGGCCGAATAGGGAAACGGTCCGGGAATCCGGCCCTGCAGGCCGAGCAGCAGCATGAAGACGCCGAGCAGGCGGATGGTGTTGAGGCCGATCAGCAGATCGGTCGGCAGCGCCAGCGCCGTTCGTCGGAACGCCGGCGACAGTGCCGCCGCGAGCGCGGCCGCGACAAGCGGCACGGCCGCCACGATTCCGATCGGCGGTATACGGCCGGCAATCGCGCCGAGCAAAGCGCCGCTCTGCGCCATCTCGTATGCGAACCCGGCCCACAATCCGACGACGCCGAGAAAGGCGAGGCGTGTCGTGCGCGACGCCGGTATCACCGTGGCGATGGCGCCGAAGGTGAAGACAAGGGCGGCAATCAGCGTGATGGTTCTGATTTGATCGAGCATGACAGTCTCCCTGGGTTGGTGTGGTCTGCGTCAGTGCGCATGCCGGCGGCGCGTGTGCTCGTCGGCGGCGGGTCCCGGGGCGGTGCGGAAGCGTGGGCCGGCGAGCGGCTCGCCGCTCGCGCGGTCGACCAGCACGGCGTCGACCGGCTTGCCGGTCTCGGTATCGACGACGACGACGCTCGGCCCTTCGGGCGCGAAATGCTTATTGCCCCAGGCGAGCAGCGACAGCAGCACCGGGCGGAAATCGCGGCCGCGCTCGGTCAGCACGTATTCGTAGCGCGCCGGCCGCTCGCTATAGCGCCGGCGCTCGAGCAGGCCGCTCTCGACCAGCGCGTTGAGTCGCCGCGTCAAAATGTTGGGCGCGATGTCGAGGCTCTTCTGGAACTGGTCGAAGCGCGTGAGGCCCTGGAAGGCGTCGCGCAGGATCAGGATGCTCCACCATTCGCCGACGCGCTCGAGGCTGCGGGCGATCGGGCACTGCATATGGCCGAAGCTTTTGCGTTGCATGGGGCACCCCTGACATGACTTTTGTTATGAAAGTAACAGATCGCTATGTCGCTTGCATTATGCAAGTAAGCGATGCAGATATGCGCGTGGGGCGTTTCACTGGCCAAATGAGCCAAAAGCCATTATTTCTTGGGCCAAGCGAGACCCCTAATCCATGACCACGAAAGCGAAATGGACGCCCGATAGCTGGCGGTCGAAGCCCGTCAAGCAGGCGCCCGATTATCCCGATGCCAAGGCGGTTGCTGCCGTCGAGGCAACGCTGACGCGCTATCCGCCGCTGGTTTTCGCTGGCGAAGCGCGGCGGCTGAAGGCTGCGCTGGCTGAGGTTGTTGCCGGCAAGGCTTTCCTGCTGCAAGGGGGCGACTGCGCGGAAAGCTTCGCCGAGTTCCACCCCAACAACATCCGCGACACCTTCCGCGTCATGCTCCAGATGGCGGTGGTGCTCACCTACGGCGCCGCCTGCCCCGTGGTGAAGGTCTCGCGCATGGCGGGGCAATTCGCCAAGCCGCGCAGCGCCGACACGGAAACCCAAAACGGCGTCACGCTGCCCGCCTATCGCGGCGACATCATCAACGGCATGGATTTCAATGCGGAGGCACGCAAGCCCGACCCGAAGCGCATGCTCCAGGCCTACAGCCAGGCGGCAGCGACGCTCAACCTGTTGCGCGCCTTCGCCCAGGGTGGCTACGCCGATCTCCATCGCGTCCATTCGTGGACGCAGGGCTTCATCGCGCAGAGTCCGGCCGGCGAGCGCTATCAGGAGCTGGCCGACCGGCTCACCGAGACGCTCGACTTCATGGCGGCGTGCGGCTTGACCAGCGAGACCACGCCGCAGATCCGCGAGACCGATCTCTTCACCTCGCACGAGGCGTTGCTGCTGCCGTACGAGCAATCGCTGACGCGCGTCGATAGCACGACGGGCGATTGGTACGACTGCTCGGCGCACATGCTCTGGGTCGGGGACCGCACGCGTCAGATTGACGGTGCGCATGTCGAGTTCATTCGCGGCGTGAAGAATCCGATCGGCCTCAAATGCGGCCCGTCGCTGCCGGCGGACGATCTGCTGAAGCTCATCGACATCCTCAATCCGGAGGACGAGGCCGGCCGCTTGGTGTTGATCGCGCGCATGGGTGCCGACAAGGTCGAGGCCAAGTTGCCACCGCTGGTGCGCGCGGTGAAGAAGTCCGGCCGCAAGGTCGTCTGGTGCTGCGATCCGATGCACGGCAACACGATCGTCTCCAAGACCGGCTACAAGACCCGTCAGGTCGAAAACGTGTTGCGCGAAGTGCGCGGCTTCTTCGCCGTGCATGAAGGCGAGGGCAGCTATGCCGGTGGCGTGCACTTTGAAATGACGGGTCAAGATGTCACCGAATGCATCGGCGGCGCGACGCCGTTGTCGCGCGCGGTGAGCGAGACCGATCTCGCCGACCGCTATCACACCCATTGCGATCCGCGCTTGAACGCCGGTCAGGCGCTCGAGCTCGCCTTCATGATCGCCGAAGAGCTGAAGAAAAAGCGCGCTGGCCAGGCCGCGGCGGCGCGCGCACGGGCCGCGTCCTGAGCGGCGCGCCCCGGCGCGTCAATCCGTCGCCGCCGCCGGACGATCCGGTCGCCCGGCTCACCGACGCCTATTTCAACAAGACCAAGGAGATCGTTCGTCGCCACGGCGACAAGCGCGTGACCTACGCCGTGTTCATGCGCCGGCCGGTGATCGCGACGCCGCGTCTCATGGTGGATTTTCTTGAAGCCACGGCGCGGGCGCGCGGCACCAAGTTCGACATCGAGCTGCCGTACAAGGAAGGCGAGTGGGTCGGCGCTGGCGAGGTGCTCGCCTATATCTCTGGCTCGCTGTTCCACCTGGTCGATCTCGAGACGCTTTATCTCCAGAAGCTCGGCGCCTGCTGCGTCGCCGCCTACAACGCCTACGCCATGTGCTCGGATCTGCCCAAGGCGGCGTTCCTGGCAATGGACGCGCGCCATTGCGCAGGATCGGAGATGGCCGAGATGATGGCCTACGCTGCCGCCGTCGGCTCGGAAGCCGCCAAGCGCGAGGCCGGCGCGGTCGGATTCATTGGCAATGCCACAGACGCCACCGCGCATTATTTCGGCCAGAAGCTCGGCCTGGGCACGATGCCGCACGCGCTCATCGGCTATGCCGGCTCGACCGTGCGCGCCGCCGAGATGTTCCGCGAGACCTTTCCGGACGAGCCCCTGACCGTGCTGGTCGATTATTTCGGCCTGGAAGTCACCGACACGCTCGCGGTTGCACGCCGCTTTCCCGATCTCGCCGCCGCCGGCAAGCTCGCCGTGCGGCTCGATACGCATGGCGGCCGCTACATCGAAGAGCTCGACGTGGCGCGGTCCTATGCGGTGCTCGAAGCCGCCGTGCCCAACGCCATCCGCGGCTATCGCACTGAGGCCGAATTGCGCTATCTCATCGGCACCGGCGTTTCAGCAGCGGCGGTCTGGCATGTGCGCACGCGGCTCGACGGCGAGGGTTTCCCTAAGGTGAAGATCGTCGCTAGTTCGGGCTTCACGCCGGCCAAATGCCGCGCCATGTCGATCGCCGAAGCGCCCATCGACGTGGTCGGCACGGGGTCATACCTGCCGGATTCGTGGAACGAGACCTACGCCACCGCCGACATCGTCGAGTACGACGGCAAGCCGTTGGTCAAGATCGGCCGCGAATTCCTGATGCGGAAGAAAAGCGAAGGCTAGCCGCCGTGGCCGGCGTGGTTCGGCGCCGCACCCGCGAAAGCCGCGACGGTGAGAGCATCGGCCGCAAGTGTTTCGGGCGGCACGATATTGCTCGCCGTCCAGCGGACGCGGATATTGCCGTCGCGGTCGAGCATCAATTCGGTCTCGCCGCCATCAGTGTTGTTCCGGAACAGGCTGAGCGCCGCTGCCACCTTGGCCGAAACGCCGACGACATAAGGCGGGTTCGTCACCGCGCCTTGGCTGGCGCCGGTGACGCCGACCGCGATCACCGGCAAGCCGGCGGCAATCAGCTTGAGCTGCGCTGCGCCCAGTTGTTGCAGCCGCGCAACCGGCGTGTTGGCGCCAAACAAGACGAGCAGCACCGGCCCCTCGGCGAGCACCTGGCTGAGCGTATCCTGCACGCCGCCGCTCTCGAAGGCAAAATCGGGCACCTGCGCCGCCGCGATGGGGCTCACCGCCGATCCTATGCTGCCGGCGATGGCGCCGGCCGCGCGCGCGCGGATGAAATGGATGACGTCCCAGCGCTCAAGTGGACTCAACACGGTCTCGAAGGATGGCATGACGCCGCCGTATCCATGGCTCACCCACCAGTACACATCGCCCGGCATGTGCGCGAACAGATGCGGCTGCACCAGGTTCGCCGGCTTGATCGACAAGCTGGCGGCGGCCGGCCCGTCGCCGGTGCCGTTGGCGCCGTGACAGACGGCGCAATTCTGCGCATAGATCGCCGCGCCGCGGTCCACGGCCGCGGCGTCATAGGGGACTGTCGGCGCGAAATATGTCGTCGGATAGGCAACTACCAGCGCCGGCATCGCCGGCGCGCCGCCAAACGCGACGCAGACGATCAATCCAATGAATGCCGCCGCGAGCGGCTTCTTCCAGCCGGCGGCGAGCGCCGTCACCGCGACAACGCCGCAAACGCAAAACGCCACCGCGAAGATCAGCAACATAACGATGGCGCCGGTCGATAGCGCACCGACCGCAAGGCGGAACGACAGCGGCCAGACCGGCTCGGTATGGAGGCCTGGCGGCAAAATGCCGAGCACGCCGACAATGGCGAGGACGAGAAGGCCAAGGCCGCTTTCGATCAGCGCGTTGCGTCGCAGCTGTGCCAGCGCTGCGCTCGGCCCGGCGCCGGCGAGACGCGGCGTCAACCGCAAGCGATTGACCGCCGCCACCGTCAGCATGATCAGGAACAATCCGATCTTGATCAGCAGCAAGCGGCCATACGGCGTGCCGATCAACGCCGGCACATTGCCGGCGAGGTACCAGGTGTTGACGATGCCCGAAGCCAGCAACACGGCGACGCTGATCGTCGCCATCAGTGAAAAGCGTCGCGTCGCAACTGCCGTCGCTTGCGTAGCCGCTGGACCGCCGCGCCGCGCGGCCGTCAATAACAACGCCAATGGCGCCAGGCTCCCGAGCCAGGCGCCGGCCGCGATCAGATGCAACAGATCGGCGGCAAGGTGGATCTTGCCGTCGATGCCTTCGTCTGCCGCGCCGTGCCCGGCCCAGGCGAGACTGGCGAGCAGAACCACCGACAACGCCAGGCCGATCCACGCAATGTCGCCAACGCGTCCGCGCCGGCGCCATGCGAGGGTCGCGCCGAACGCGACGGCCAGCGCCAGCCGAAGTAGCCAATCCTCGCCGATGCGCGTGCGCATCAACACGGTGCCGATGGCACTCGAGCCGAACACCTGGCCGAGGCGTTGCCCGCTCATGTCGGCGGCGATGCCGGCCAACCAGCCGGCGCCGGAAATCACCGCCAGCGCCAGACTAACCCAGGCGACTGATTTCAATCGCCGCGCCAAATCCGCCGCCGTGGCCGAGCCATTCAGCGCTGGCGCGGCGATCAGACATTCGAACGCGCCGACGCCAACGAGCGACACGCAGGCGGCGAGATGCAGTGTGCGCGCGGTGACGATGAACGCGTCCATAGCTATTTACCGACGTCGAAGTTGAACGTGCCTTCGGTCGTATGGGTGTCGACCGAGACGACGTGCCAGTGAACCGTGTAAGTGCCGGGCGGCAGCGGTTTCAGCCCGACCTCCAACTCGGCCGGATTGTCCGCCGCGACGTGGGCATCACCGCGATCGACGCGCTGACCGGCGGCGTCGGTGACGGTCGCGATGCTGAAGGCCGGCTCGATATGCTCGGTGAACCACAGCGCGATGTTGGCAGGCGCCGTCGGCAGCGTGCTGCCCACGGCCGGACTGGCGTGATCGAGAAAGGCATGCGCACGCGCCGGTGCGGTTGCGAACAAGCTGGCGGCGAACGCGATCGCCGTGAAATATCGCGGGCTCATTGCCAGAGGTCCGTGTCGAACAACGGCTTGCCGAGGGAATTCGGCAGCAGGTCGTCGAGGAACAGATGGAACTGGACGATAAAGCCTGTGCCTTGGCTTTGCTGCGTCGCATGGGTGGCGGGTATCAGCGCTTCGGCGCCGAGCTGCCAGGTGTCGGCTTCATAGAGCAGCCCGGGCGCGATCGTGCCGGTGTTCGTGCCACGATCCGGATTCGACAGCGAAACCTCGACGATTGGGACCAGCCGCCCCATGAATGACGGAAGGTTCAGCGCCTTCACGTGCTGTTGCAGGTACGGCACAGAATATTGCAACGACGCCGCATAGGCCCAGACGTCAGGGCTGATAGCGGGCGAATCGGAAAATTGGCGGCTGAGCTCGCTGGTAACCGCGAACGGCCGCAGATATCCGATTGGCAGGTCGCCGAGTCCTTTACCGAGATAGAGCGTCGGCGCCGTATAGCTCACGTTGCCAATGGCGCCGGCGTTGATCAGTTGGGACGATCCAGTCCGGGCGAAATTGCGGATCACGCCGACCGACGCGAGGAATTCATGCGTGTCCCAGCACGGCAACTCGTCCTTGAGCGTCACCGTGAGATTGTCCCAACCGTGTAGGTTCTGGGCGCCGCCGTGCTGAGTGAAATAGTCGTCGTTGACGGCGAAGCCCAAGTCCCGGGTGATCGTCTTATCCCATTCGAAGCCGTAATCGACCGAATGGCCAGCGGAATTCCCGCCGGTCGCCGGAATCGGCAAATACTGGATCGTCGGCAGCGACAATTCGTCGCCGACGCCCGGGTCATCCATTGTCAGCGTCGCGGGAAAAACGCGGTTACCGCAAACGGCGTGCGCCGACGCGCTTGGCGATGCGCCAAGCCAAATCACTGCCGCCAAGGCGGCAGCGCACCAGACGGTGCGTTTCATCTCTATCTCCAAAGCTCGATTCATACCGATCGCCGCGGCCGCGCGAACGCGCCCGGGCGCTACAGATCTTTGTCGGCTTCAGACGCGCGGCGGTGCGCGCGAGCGATAGGCGATGGACGGTGCGTTCGCCGATTGGATTGCGGCCGGTGCCGGCGGATCGACGGTCGCGACCGCAATCGGTTGTACGACAGTCGGCACCGTAGCGGTGACGAGTCCGGTGAGGGCGCCGAACGCGGCGACGACTGGGCAGGTGGCGTCGTGATGGTGGCCGTGATCGTCCGTGTCGTCGGCGTCGTGTGCGTCGTGGCCGATCAGCGCCGCGAGGACACGCCATTCGACGCTATGGTGTTCGGGTTCCGTCGCGCCGTGGTGCGTCGGCGCCAGTTCCTCGGCCAGATCGAAGGCCAGATGGATTGGCACGAGTGCGTTGAGCACCAGCGCCAGAATTCCGACGCGCGCTGCCCACCGAACGCCATGTCGCCGCGGCGAACCCACCTTGAAGGCGCTCCCCACCGATGCATCCGACGGTAGAGAGCGCCCGTGGTGCGGGCAATTCAATTATATGTCAGTCGCGCCGGGCGGATGGTCGCATGCGCGACTTGACCCAGACCGCCACGTCGTGAGAGGGAGCACCGTGGCCACGGCGAGGAGGGACGGCCATGCCTTTCGATCCCACCGACGGCGGCGGCGAGCGGCGCGGACGGGCGCCGTCGCGCAACGTCCTCGGCGGCAAGCTTGAGTCGTGTTCGATCGCGCCGATGACCGGCTTCTACCGCAACGGCTGCTGCGACACCGGCGTCGACGATACCGGCAGCCATACCGTCTGTGTCATCGCCACCGCCGAGTTTCTCGCTTTCTCAAAGTCGCGCGGCAACGACCTGTCGACGCCGATGCCCGAATACGGTTTCCCCGGCTTGAAGCCGGGCGACCGCTGGTGTCTGTGCGCGCCGCGCTGGCAGGAGGCGCTCGATGCCGGCAAGGCGCCGCGCGTCGTGTTGCGCGCGACGCATGAAGGCGCACTCCAGGATTGCAACCTCGACGATCTCAAAAAATACGCCATCGACTTGGCGTGAGGCGCGCGGGCTATCCGGCACGGATGGACGGGTCATCCGCATCCACGTCGCCGCCCCGGACCTCGATTGCCGGCAGCACTTTGCAAAGCTTGTGTAACGCACGGAGGATGTGACAAAACGGTGATCCGCACGCGACTTGCGCTGGTGGCGTAATAGATCGCCCACTGCCGTTGTCGCTTGTGCTATTTCACTCCCCCGGGGCCCCGGGGGGCCATCAGGAGGTTAAGAATGATTAGACGTTTGTTGCTGGCCGCATCGGTTTTGGCGCTTACGGCCGGCGGCGCCTATGCGCAGGGTACCAGTCCGTCTTCGCCTGCTCCCGCTCCGGCGCCGGCGGCACCGGCGGCGGCGCCAGCTCCGGCACCGGCACCGGCCGCGCCCAAGGCCAGCACGGGCCATGCGGCGACGCATGCGACTTCGGCTACCAAGGTCAAGGAAGCGCAACAGGCCTTGCAGCAAGCTGGACTCTATAAGGGCAAGGTCGACGGTAAGTTTGGGCCGCAGACCAAGGCCGCCGTTAAAGAGTTCCAGAAGGAAAACGGCTTGAAGCCGACCGCGCGCCTCGACAGCGCGACAATGAAGAAACTGACTCAGGCTGGTGGTGCAGCCGGTGGCGGAATGCCGGCCGGCGGTACGACGTCGCACTAAGTCGGCGCTTCGTTATCGACAGCAAGACGGCCGCACGCGCTTAAACGCGCGTGCGGCCGATTGCTTATGCGGTCGCCGCGTCGGAAAAATCGCCGGCGAACGATGTACGGGCACACGAGAACGCCCTAGGAGCGCCATAGGGACGCCATAATCCATCGAATAGAATGCGCTCCTATTTTTCAGCCGCGCCATGCGCGGCTTTGATTTGCAGCGATGATACGAAGGACCCGCCATGCGCAGCATTCGCCGTTTGCTTTTTCCTCTGATGTTGGCGCTCGCTGCGATCGCGCTGCCGCGCGCCGGCGAGGCGCAGGTCGCGGTCTCGATCACCGTCGCGCCGCCGCCGCTGCCGGTCTACGTGCAGCCGGCGATCCCGGGACCGGGTTGGATTTGGGCGCCGGGCTATTGGGCGTGGGGACCCTACGGTTATTACTGGGTGCCGGGCACCTGGGTGCGGCCGCCGCGGGTCGGTTTCTTGTGGACGCCGGGTTATTGGGGTTGGGTCAACGGCTTTTACGTCTGGCACGCTGGCTATTGGGGCCCGCACGTCGGCTTCTACGGCGGCGTTAATTACGGCTTCGGTTATGTCGGTGTCGGCTACGTCGGTGGTTTCTGGGACCACGACGCGTTCCGCTACAACCGCGCCTATAACAACTTCGGCAACGTGCACATCACCAACGTCTACAACAAGACGGTGGTCAACAATATCAACGTCACCCGCGTCAGCTACAACGGCGGTCAAGGCGGCCTGACCGCGCGGCCGACGGCGCAGGAAGAGGCGTTCTCGCGCGAAGCGCATGCTGCGCCGACGGCAGTGCAGCGGCGGCACGAGAACACCGCGCGGGTCAATCCGGCGATGCGCGCGTCGGCTAACAACGGTCGCCCCGCCATTGCCGCGACGCCGCGCCCGGCGCAATTCAAGGCACGCGGCGTTGTTCAAGCCGAGGGTGCCGCGCCCATGCGTCCGCAGCGACAGCAGCAGCAGCGGCCGGCCGTCCAGCGCGCCAACATGCCGGCGCCGCACGGTCCACAGCCGGGTCGTCCGGAACCGCAAGGGCAAGGCGAGCAGCATCATCCGCCGCATGAGGGCGAACCGGGCGGTGGTCAGCCGCAAGGCGGTGGCGGTGGTGGGGGACCGGATCATCCGCATCCTTAACGCTGCGACGGAATGATCCTGGGCCGGCGATGTCGGCTCAGGACAGTCCGCGCAGATCGGCGCGCAACCGCGCCGCATTTGGCCAGCCGAGTTCGCCGTCGAGCACGGCGTGCGTGCGCTTCCAGATCGGCAGCGCCTTGGCGAGCAAGGCGCGGCCCGAGGGCGTCAGCTGCAGGCGCCGGTTACGCTTGTCGGTGGGATCGACGGTGATGACAATCAGGCCGCGCCGCTCGAGCGGCTTGAGTGCGGCGGTCAGTGTGGTGCGATCCATGGCGAGCAGCGTGGCGACGCTGCCCATGGTCGGCGGCTCCGGCCGATTGAGCGACATCATCAGCGAGAACTGACCGTTCGTGAGGCCGAGCGGCCGTAGCGCCGTATCGAACCGGCGCGCCACGGCGCGCGCCGCCCGCTGCAAATGCAGGCAGAGGCAGGTGTCGCGCACGTGCACCGTGGCCGCGAATGAAACGCCGTTTGACATGGCTTAAATATGTTGGTATCAACGTATTTGTCAAGGGCTGGACAGAAGGCGGGCGGGGCTCGCACGCTCCAGCCCAGGAACCCCGAGAAGGGAAAGGGAGCGGCCATGCAGATACAACCTTATCTGTTCTTCGACGGCACCTGCGAGCAGGCGATCGATTTCTACAAGAAGGCGCTCGGCGCCGAGGTGACGATGCTGATGCGCTGGAAGGACCATCCCGAGCCGACGCCGGGCATGACGCCGCTGGGCGCCGAGAACAAGGTGATGCATGCGCATGTGCGTATCGGCGATACCGAGATCATGGCGTCCGACGGCCGCTGCGAGGGCAAGCCGAGCTTTCAGGGCTTCGCGCTGTCGCTGAACGCCAAGAACGAGGCAGAGGCCAAGCGGCTGTTCGATGCCCTCGCCGACGGCGGACAGGTGCAGATGCCGCTGGCCAAGACCTTCTTCTCGCCGAGCTTCGGCATGCTCGCGGACCGTTTCGGCGTGTCGTGGATGGTCGTCGTGCTGCCGCCCGCCGGCGCTGGACGAGCGTGAAAATCAGAAACCGGGAGAGCTGATGATGCGTTTCATGATGCTGATGATTCCGAAGGGGTACGAAAGTGCTGGAGCCGAATGCGTGCCGTCGGCCGAAGCGGTGGCGGCGATGATGAAATACAACCAGGCGCTAAAGGAGGCCGGCGTGCTGGTGTCGGTCGACGGCCTGCATCCGCCGACCAAGGGCGCGCGGGTCTCGTTCGCGGGCGGCAAGGCAAGCGTCGCGCACGGCCCGTTCGGCACGGCCGAGGCACTCGGCGGCTATTGGATGATCCGGACCAAGTCGCAGGACGAGGCGATCGCCTGGGCCAAGCGCTGCCCCGTCACGCACGACGCCGTCATCGAAATCCGGCAGGTGCAGGAAATGGAAGACTTTCCTGCCGACGTTCAGAAGGCCGCAGCCGGGTTCGAAAACATGCAGCCGCGCCGAAACGGCTGATCGCGGCGCCGCCGTGCCGACGGTCGCCTTCACCCGCGCGCTCGAGCGCTTTCTCCAGGCGCCGCCGGCGGATGTCGGCGGCGCGACGGTGGGCGAGGCGCTCGGGGCAGTGTTCGCGTCGCG
>Ga0126371_10002528_pt1 | contig 15764 bp, 15 predicted proteins | sample PanSoiMetaPlot_4_FD_110145 | JGI IMG/M metagenome (GOLD analysis project Ga0126371, IMG submission 110145) | Tropical forest soil microbial communities from Panama - MetaG Plot_4 | ecosystem: Environmental > Terrestrial > Soil > Tropical forest > Bulk soil | place: Panama | collected 2016-02-17 | reverse complement strand
GCGGGATTTATCCCCTTCTTTTGTAGCGCCGGCAGCTTACCGCCATTTTGCGCCGGTACGGCCCGGCCCCCCTCGCCTGTGCTGCTCCGGGTGCTTCTGCTGGCAGAGGTGAACCGCGCTCGGCCGCCGCATGGCAACCAGCGCAATTGCGCGCGGCTCCTGTTTCTCGGACGGCGCCCCTCGGCAGCCGGTTCGCCTCCCTTACTCTCCTCCTCTTGACACTCAGGAGGAGAAGAGTATCCTTCCTCCTGATCTTCAGGAGGAAGGCTTTCCATGGTCGACAAGCCGAGTGATCTCGTCCAGGGCACTCTGGACATGCTCATTTTGAAAACCCTGGCGCTCGAACCGATGCACGGTTACGGCATCGCCATCCGGCTGGAACAGATGAGCCAAGGAGTTTTCCGCGTCAATGCCGGTTCGCTTTTTGTCGCGTTTCAGCGGCTCGAGCGGGTCGGGCTAATCAAGGGGGAATGGAGAGCCACCGAGAACAGTCGGCGAGCAAAATATTACGCCCTGACCGAGCGAGGCCGAAAAAGGCTTAACCGTGAAACGCAGCAATGGGGAAGGCAAGTGGCAGCCATCGCGAGAATCTTGGAAGCATCCTAGGAGAAGCAATGTCCATGCTGCGAAGCATAACCAGCGGGCTCCGTTCCCTGTTTCGAAAGCAACGGGTTGGCCAAGAGTTGGACGAAGAACTCCACGGCTTTCTTGAGATGGCGACCGAAGAAAAAATCAACCAAGGCGTGAGCCGCAAGGATGCCCTTCGCGAAGTGCGACTGGAACGGGGCAGTCTCGAAATCACGAAGGAAGAAGTTCGCACAGCAGGCTGGGAGTCTCTGGTCGAGACACTGTGGCAGGACCTGCGCTATTCCACTCGGCAACTTCGTGCGAACTCGCTGTTCACCGCGGCGGCGCTACTTTCCCTCGCGTTGGGCATCGGCGCGAATACCGCCATTTTTCAATTGATCGATGCGGTGCGGCTGCGGACGCTGCCGGTAAGGAATCCGCAGGAAATCGCCAAAGTTGCTATCGATCATCGCGGCGGAGCAAGCGGAAATTTTAGTTCACGCTATCCCGACCTGACGTTCGCGATGTGGGAGCAGATTCAAGGGCAGCAGCGAGGTTTCTCGGAAGTCTTTGCGTGGGGACCAACCATCTTCAATATCGCCCCGGGCGGCGAAGTGCACAACGTCCAGGGATTGTGGGTCAGCGGCGAATTTTTCGAGACTCTCGGCGTCGAGCCGGCCCTCGGTCGATTACTGAACCCCGCCGACGACCAGCCCGGATGCGGCTCGGCGGTCGCAGCCATAAGCTATCCTTTTTGGCAGCACGAATTCGGCGGAGAGCGCTCCGTCGTGGACCAGACGTTGACTATTAACCGCCGGCCGTTTCGCATCATCGGGGTAACGCCGCCGGATTTCACCGGTGTAGAAGTCGGCAGGTCCTTCGATGTTGCCGCCCCGCTGTGCAGCGAGCCTTCGGCCGACCAAGAATACAGCCTGCTGAAAAGCCGCTCGGGATGGTGGCTTTCGGTGATGGGACGCCTGAAACCCGGCTGGACCATCGAGCGAGCCTCTGCGCAGTTGCGGGCGATTTCGCCGGGACTGTTCGAGGCCGCGTTGCCGCCGGAGTTCAACCCTTCCAACGCAAAACACTTTCTGCAATACAAGCTGGGCGCCTTTCCGGCGGACTCCGGCATTTCCTACCTGCGAAGGGATTACGAAAAGCCGTTGTGGCTGCTGCTTGGCCTCGCTGGGCTGGTGCTGTTGATTGCCTCCGCGAATCTGGCGAGCTTGATGCTGGCGCGGGCAAGTACGCGAGAAAGAGAGATTGGCGTGCGCTTGGCCCTGGGAGCGGGACGCGGAAGGCTCATCCGCCAACTGCTGGCGGAAAGCCTGCTGCTCGCGCTTATGGGCGCGGCGCTCGGAGCGCTGCTGGCTCGGAACCTGAGCCAGGTCCTGGTGGCGTCTCTAAGTACGCAACGCGATCCGCTGTTCGTGGATTTCGGAACGGATTGGCAGATGCTCGGGTTCACCATCGGGCTCGCGGTGCTGACATGCATTCTGTTTGGTCTAGCGCCGGCGCTACGCGCCGCTCGGGTGTCCCCCGGAGTAGTGCTGAAGGAAGGCACGCGCGGCACGACCGCGGGACGCTCGCGCTTCGGGCTCAGACGAATCTTAGTCGTGTCCCAGATCGCGCTTTCCCTGGCGCTGCCCGTGGGAGCGCTGCTTTTCGCCCGGAGCTTGAACAATCTAGTCGGGCTGGACGCAGGCTTTCGGCAGGACGGCATTCTGATGGCGGATATTGATTTCACTCCCCTGAATCTTCCAAAGGAAGCACGAACGGCCTTCGCCGACAATCTCTTGCAACGCGTGCGCGCCATTCCCGGAGTTGAGGCCGCGGCGCTGGCCTCGATCGTGCCGTTGAGCGGCAACGGCATCGGTCACGATATCTTGTGGGGAGAGGCCGGCGAACCAACGGGAGACGCCCCGGTGGCGGCGTTTAATATCGTCAGCCCGGGTTACTTCGATACGCTACAGACGAAAATCTTGGCTGGCCGTGATTTCGATGATCACGACAAATCCGGTTCGCCGAATGTGGCCATTGTGAACGAGGCATTTGCGAAGCAGTTTGCCGAGGGCGTGAGCCCCTTGGGAATGAAATTTCGCGTGCGCCGGCAGCAAACGACTTGGCTCTACGAGATTATCGGGCTGGTGCGAAACACGAAATACTCTGACCTGCGTGAGGACTTCCAGCCCATCGTGTACACCGCGAAGGCACAGTACGACAAGCCCGGCACTGATGCGCAGATGCTGGTCCGCTCGCGCGACGGCCTGATGGGGATCACCGCAGCAATAAGAAATACCGCCACAGAAGTCAACCCGAATATGGACATTGCCTTCTCCACCTTGCGCACCACCATCGAGGACGGCTTACTGCGCGACCGCCTGATGGCCAGGCTGTCTGGCTTCTTTGCCGCACTAGCCTTGCTACTGGCGGTGGTCGGGCTGTATGGGGTGGTGTCCTACATGGTGGCGCAACGGCGCAACGAAATTGCCATCCGCATGGCCCTCGGAGCGGAACCGGCAAGCATTGTTAAGCTGGTGATGCGCGAGTCGGGGACATTGCTGCTCGCGGGTGCCTTGATCGGTACGGCAGTGGCTCTTGCCGGGGGACGCGCCGCCACCGCGATGCTCTTTGGGCTGAAGCCTAGCGATCCGGTCACGCTGGGAACGGCTTTGTTGAGCCTCTCATTCGTGGCAGCTCTGGCCAGCCTGCTCCCCGCCGAACGTGCGTCACGCCATGACCCGATGATGGCGCTGCGCAACGAGTAGCTTCTGCGCCACTTCGACGCCGCTCTAAAGTCGACCCCGGCCAGCCCTTCTGCCCGCGATGCCGCGCTAAAGCTTTAGGCTCGCGGCGGATTTCTCAGCCGAAAGCGTCGTGGTTGCTTGGAAAACTCTTTTCGCCGCAAGGTTGACGCTCGAACCCCGATTCTGTAGCCTCAATTGCGAGTTTTCTTGCGGCCATCTTTCATCGGGGGGACCCTCGAAATGGGCTCGGAGAAAGGCTCGGTGATTTCGCGACGTGAATTTGCCCGCAGCGCCGCCTTCGTTTCCGCCGCTGCTTCCCTCTCCTCTGCCGATCTTCTGACCTCAAAACCCTCGGTCACGGCGAAGCCGCCTTTGCAAACGCCCTCTGGGCCAAAGCTCTCCCCGGAAAGCCAAGCTGAAATGGAGTCGCGCCTACAGGCGGTTTTCGCTCAATACGGCTCGCGACTCAATGACGCCCAAAAGGCAGACCTGCACAGGCTTGCTGCGGAGGGTCAAGCCGCGCTGGACCGTCTTCGCGCTTATCCCACGGACAATAGCGACGGCCCCGCCCTCTATTTGAAACCTTTGATCGAGCGTGAGAAAAAAGGTTCGCCGCTGCCTGCCTCGAGCAAGCCAGCCGGCGCGCCGAAAAAGTCCTGAGGAGCCTCCCCAATGCCCGGCGAAGAGATTTTTTTTCTCTCAGTCAGCGAGCTCGCCAAACGCATCGAATCCAAGAAGCTTTCTCCTGTGGAATTGACCGAGCTTTACCTCGACCGCAGCCAAAAGTATGGGCCCCGCTTCAACGCTTACGCGACGCTTACTCCGGAAATCGCGCGTGAGCAGGCCAAAGCGGCCGAAAAGGATATCCAGCGCGGCCACTACCGCGGTCCGCTCCACGGCATACCCTATGCCGCAAAGGATCTCCTGGCCGTGAAAGGCGTGCCCACGACCTGGGGCGCAAAACCTTTCGCCAATCAAGTTTTCGAATACAACGCCACCATCATCGATCACCTAAAAAACGTCGGCGCAGTGATGATCGGCAAAGCCGCGATGATCGAGCTTGCCGGAGGCCTGGGCTATCGGTTCGCATCCGCATCTTTGCAAGGGGAAGCCAAAAATCCCTGGGATTCTGCGTGCTGGACTTGCGGCTCTTCCTCCGGTTCCGGAGCTATCGTTGCTGCGGGCCTCGCCGGTTTTGCCATCGGGACAGAAACCTGGGGCTCCATCATTTGCCCTTCGGCGTTTTGCGGAGTCAGCGGACTGCGGCCTACCTACGGCCGGGTCAGCCGCTATGGCGCGATGGCTCTCGCTCCGTCGATGGACAAGATCGGGCCTATGGCCCGCAGCGCCGAAGATTGCGCGCGCATCTTTGCCGCCATTGCCGGGCACGATCCAAAAGACCGTGGCACGGTGGCCATCGACAAGGCCGCTTTCACGTACTCACCTTCGGTCGAGATGCGCAAACTCCGCGTCGGCTGGCTTTACAGCGCCTGGAAATCTTTGGATGACGGAAGCGCAAGGCCAGTGGCGGCAGCAAAATCGGCGTTGAAAAAAATATTCGGCGGCATGAAGGAGGTTTCCCTGCCGGTTGGCCCGTGGGAAGAGGCTGCCTCCCTCATCGTACAGGTGGAGTCGGCCGCTTCTTTCCGCTCGCTGATTCGCTCGGGAAAAATCAGCGAACTGACCGATCCGCTGGGGCAAATCTCCGGCTATTTGAACGAGCAATATTCCGCTGCAGACTATGGACAAGCCCTCAAAGTGCGCGAGATTCTCCAAAAGAAAATGGATGCGATTTTTGAAAGCAGCGATGTGCTGGTGGCTCCCTCGCAGCCGGTTCCCGCGACCCCGCTCACGCTCAATCTGGAAACCGACCTGGCCTTTGCTGACCCGCTGGGCGCCATTGGCAACCTTTGCGGGTTGCCGGCGCTTTCCGTTCCCTGCGGTTTCACCGAAAAGAATCTGCCGGTTGGACTTGTGTTCGTGGCCGGCGCGGGAGACGACATCGCCGCGATTCAAGCCGCGCGAACGTTCCAGCAGCACACCGATTGGCACAGGCGGCACCCTAAAATCCACTAAGTTCAGTTTTGTTCAGAAGTTCGTGGACAGCACGTAGCAGTGGGGTGCGGCTAAAGGGCGCGGCCAGCAAGCGCGCAGGCGATGATTTGGGCCGTGTCACCGATGAATGACGGGCCGTCGCACCGGCGCAAGACTTTGCTATCGCGCAACGCTTAAAGGCGGCACTTCTGCGGACCGGCGCTGCTGTTCTTGTCTCATTTCTGCGATATTTGTCTGGTGATGTTTCTCGGGAGGCTAACGCGCAATGCATGAAATTTGGAAAGACATGTTCGTAGTGGGGATTCCTCTGCTCGAAAAAATTCTGCGTCCCATCGTGGTCTACGCGTTTCTGGTAGTCAGCTTGCGGCTGGCCGGAAAGCGGGAGCTGGTCCAGCTCAATCCCTTTGACCTGGTCGTCCTGCTGACGTTATCCAACACCGTGCAAAACGCCATCATCGGCGACGACAACTCCGTCCTAGGCGGAATCATCGGCGCCACTTCCCTGCTCGCCACCAACTTCCTGGTGGTGCGCTTTCTCTACGGGCACCGCAAGCTCGACCAGTTGGTGGAGGGCCGCGCGGAGGTGCTGATCGAAAACGGCAAAGTCCGGACGCAACACCTCAAGACCGAACTGATCACCATGCCGCAACTGGAAGCTGCCGCGCGCAAGCAGGGCTTCAGCTCGCTCTCCGAAGTCAGCCAATGCGTTCTCGAGCCCGGCGGAACGCTCACGTTCCTTGGCGAGAAACCTCCCGCCGAAGAAGTGCGACACCAGGAATTGCTCGGCAAGATGGACAGCCTGGCGCAGGAAATCGCGCTGCTCCGCGGGTCGGCGCGCGCGTAATTAGCGGAGCAGCAGACCAGTGGCGGCGAGCACAATACCGCCCGCGCCCAAAACTACGCCTGCCAGCCAAAAGCCTTTGCGCTTGGTGAGTAGGGTAATGGAGCAGATGACCAGGCCGATTTCCAGAAAGGCCTCCCCTCCGTCGAACCGGTCGGCCTTACGGCCGACAAAGTCCCGCTCGGATTCCAGGTCCCGGGCCTCCTTGCTGATATCTTCTTTGTCGCTTTGATAGTGTTCCACTTCCTTCGAGTACTTTTCTCGAAGGGCTTCGCCTTTTCCCTGATCCATGGAAGCAACCAGGTTGACAACGTCAGAAAAACCCTGCGTTTCGTGAAGGCGGACGCTTTTTGCTTGATATTGCGCCCATTTGTCGGCTGCCTGACTTTGACGTAGCAGTTCCTCCGTGTGCGCCCGATGCCCCAGCAGGGTCACACCGGCAACCAATACGGCCATGATCGAAATGGTGATCGATACTGGCAGAACCAACGGGTGGTCCCCGCCTTCGTGGTGTCCTTCGGGAAGTTCGATGCCTTCAGGCATGCGTGTTTGCTCCTGTGGTTGAATCGGAATCAGACCGCAGGCTCGGCAGCCATGACCTGCAAAGCTTCCTGGGCCGCGGCCAAGGTGCGGTCAATGTTTCCGGAAGTGTGTGCCGCGGAAAGAAACGCCGCTTCGAACTGCGACGGCGCGAAGAAGACTCCCCGCGCCAGCATCTCCCGGAAAAACCGTGCATAGCGTCTTGTGTCCGAGCGCTTCGCGCCGGCGTAATTTCTTACCGGCCCCTCAGTGAAAAAGACGGTTGCTAGCGAGCCAATCGCGTTGATCTGAGCGGGAATTTCCGCGCTCTCCAATTCGGCGCGCAAACCGCGCACCAGGCGCTCCGCCAGCCTGGTCATCTCCTCATACAATCCAGGTCTTGTGAGTTGCCCGAGCGCTGCGATTCCCGCCCGCATCGCCAGCGGATTTCCCGCCAGCGTCCCAGCCTGATAGACCGGGCCGAGCGGCGCAACGTGATTCATCAACTCCGCCCGGCCACCATACGCAGCAACGGGAACTCCTCCGCCGATGATTTTGCCGAGTGTCGTTAGATCTCCTTCGATGCCAAGAAGTTCTTGCGCGGAGCCGTTGCGCAGCCGAAACCCGGTGATGACTTCATCGACGATGAGCAGCGCCGCGTCGCGATGTGCGATTTCCCGCAAACCTTCGAGGAAGCCGCTTTCCGGGGCAACAACTCCCATGTTTGCTGCGACAGGCTCCACAATGACCGCGGCAATTTTTCCTTTGTGCGTTGCAAAAACCTTCTCAACAGCTTCCAGATCGTTGTACGGCACATTCAACGTCAATCCAGCCAGCGCTTGCGGCACGCCGGGACACTCCGCAATGCCCAGCGTCGCCAGGCCCGAACCTGCTTGCGAAAGAAAGCTGTCCGCGTGCCCGTGGTAACAGCCTTCAAATTTCACGATGAAATCGCGCTTCGTGACGCCACGGGCCAGCCGGACCGCGCTCATGGTGGCTTCCGTGCCGCTCGAAACAAAGCGAATTTTCTCGAGGAAAGGGATAGCCCGGGTGATGAGCGTGGCGAGCTCCAGCTCGAGTTCCGTGGTTACGCCAAAGCTCGTCCCGCGTTGGGCCTGGTCGGCGATGGCATCCGCGACTGCCCGATTCGCATGCCCGAGAATGATCGCGCCCCAGGAGCAAACGTAGTCGAGCAGCTCGTTACCGTCCGCGTCGTAGAGGAATGCTCCGCTGGCGCGGTCGATTACCAGCGGCTCCCCGCCCACGGAGCGAAACGCCCGAACGGGGCTGTTCACCCCGCCGACCAACACTTTTTCGGCGCGCTCGAAAATTTCCCGCGACCGCTGCCGCTCGGTATTCCGTATGGTTTGCGCTTTGCTCATCCCGTCGATTTAGACTCTTCCTTCGGCTAGCACGCCTTCAGCCAGCGCGCCACGTCCTTGGCGTGGTAGGTCAAGATGTGGTCCGCGCCGGCGCGCTGAATGCCCGTCAAGATTTCGAGAACCACGCGCTTTTCGTCGAGCCAGCCGTTTTGCGCCGCGGCTTTTACCATCGCGTATTCGCCGCTGACGTTGTACGCGCCCACAGGGACGTCAAATGCTTCGCGCACGCGCCAGATCACGTCGAGATACGGCAGCGCGGGCTTGACCATCACCATGTCCGCGCCTTCTTCCAAGTCCAGCCGCACTTCTTTCAGCGCCTCGCGCGCGTTCGCGGGATCCATCTGGTAGCTGCGCCGGTCGCCGAATTGCGGCGCGGACTGCGCGGCTTCGCGAAATGGCCCGTAAAATCCGGAGCAGTATTTTGCGGCGTAGGAAAGAATGGCGATGTTCTCCAGTTTATTTTCGTCGAGCATTTTTCGAATCGCGCCGACGCGGCCATCCATCATGTCCGAGGGCGCGACGATGTCCGCACCCGCGCGCGCGTGCGAGAGCGCCTGCTGCGCCAGAATTTCGAGTGTCGGGTCATTGGCTACTTCTCCGTGCTCGATGACGCCGCAATGGCCGTGATCGGTGTATTCGCAGAGGCACACGTCAGTAATTACCAGCAATTTCAGATTGGCCCTTCGAATGCCCTCGATGGCCCGCTGCACCACGCCCTGCGAGCCGAGCGAACTCGCGCCGCGCGGGTCCTTCGTTTCCGGCAAGCCAAAGAGAATCACCGCCGGAATCCCGAGCGATTCCACTTCCCTCGACTCCTCCACGATCTGGTCGGCGGATTGCTGAAAAATGTTCGGCATCGAACCGACTTCCTGGCGGATACTTTTGCCGGGGCAAACAAACATCGGTTAGATCAAACCGGCGGTGGTCAGGCGTGTCTCGCGGACCATGCTGCGCAGGGCTTCGGTGCGCCGTAAGCGCCGGGGCCGATGCGTGGGAAAACTCATCCTCGTTTGGCTCCTGCCGGCGCGGTCTTCGCGGCGGCGAAATACTCCTCTAAAGCCTCCACCACCGAGGCGGCGGTGGTATCTTGAGCAACGACGGCGCGCTGAACCCCCGCTTCACGCAAAGCCGTGGCGGTAACTGGCCCGACGGCGGTGATTGCCAGCTTACCCTGGATCTGACGCAACTGCCCGGCACCAGCAAGTCCCGCAAAATGTTGTACCGCCGATGGACTGAAAAACAAAATCGCGTCCGCTTGGCCGTTGACGATCCTGTTCAGTTCGTCTTGGTTGGTCTCCGCCGGCCGCAGCGTGCGATACGCAATCACTTCGGTGACCTGCGCGCCAAATCGCGTTAGCGCCCGCGGCAGGTCCGGGTTGGCGCGATCACTGCGCGGCAGGAGCACCTTGGCGCCCTGGAGCTTGCTGCCCAGCTCATTCGCAAGAGCGACGCCGCTGTGCGTCACGGCGACGTACTCCACGGGAAGGTCCGCCTTTCGCGCGGAGTCTGCCGTAACCGGACCCACGCACGCAACGCGCAACCGGCCCTCGGTTCGCACCAACGGCTGCTGCAAATCGGCGGCTCTCTCGACCACGGCGCGAACGGCTTGCGCGCTGGTGAGAATCAGCCAGTCAAACTTCCGCACCTCCGCGATGGCGCGATCCAGGGGCGCGGAATCGTCCGGCTCCGCAAACGACACCAGTGGAAACACGACAGGCGTCGCGCCGCGGGCGGAAAGCTCTCGACCGAGGTTCTCACTCTGGGCCGCCACGCGCGTAATCACGACGCGCTTCCCTGCCAGCGAACTTTGCAAACTCTCAGACACGATGCCGACCCACTTCCTCGAGAATCGTCCGTGCGCCTGCGTCGATGAGCAACCGCGCCAGCTGCTCGCCAAGCTGCGCCGCTTGCCCGGGTTCGGCGGCCGCATGCTGCTTCACGCATTGCGCGCCGTCCACGGAACACACACAGGCATCCATTATAAGTTCGCCGCGCTCGACGCGCGCCCAGGCACCCATAGGCACCTGGCAGCCGCCGTGCAGCGCGCCCAGAAGCGCGCGTTCCGCAATCACGGCAGCGCGAGTTTCCGCGTCATTCAGGGGCTCGAGCAAGTCCTCGGCTTCCTTGTCGTTTACGCGGCATTCCACGGCGATCGCGCCCTGCCCCACCGCGGGCATGCACAATTCCGGAGAAAGAACTTCGGAAATGCGCTGGCTGAATCCCAAGCGGTCCAATCCGGCTTTTGAAACGACCACTGCTTGGTATTCTCCGCTTTGGACTTTGCGCAAGCGGGTGTCCACGTTGCCGCGCAGGTCCCGCAGGTCGAGATCCGGGCGCACATGGCGCAGCTGAACCTGACGCCGCAAACTGCTAGTGCCTACGCGAGCTCCGTGGCGGAGATTCGCGAGGGTCGAACCCACCAGACAATCGCGCACGTCGTCGCGCTTGCAGACCGCTGGAAACGTCAGTCGGGAAGGAATGTCGGTAGGAATGTCTTTCACACTGTGCACCGCCAGATCGATGGTTTCCTCGAGCAGGGCTTCTTCCAGTTCTTTGATGAAAATGCCCTTGCTGCCGATTTGCGCCACCGGCGCGTGCAGCATTTTGTCGCCCGCCGTTTTGATGATGACGATCTCCGGCTCGATCCCGGTCGCGGCGAAAAGCCGCTTGCGAATCGACTCCGCCTGCCATTTGGCAAGCAGGCTCCCGCGGGTTCCGATGCGCAAAGTCCTCAAGATCTCTCCCGCTTTGCCAGGAACAAGTCGCGCAGCGCCTCGACGTTTTGCACTTTTCGGCGCAGGTCTTTTTCGCCCCGCAAACGCTCGGCCGGCTCCAGCAGCAAAATCTTCAGGATTTCATCGATTAGTGTTTCGACGAGGTTGCGGTCCGCAGCGGTCAAGTGCTGGATGGATTCTACGCGGGCACGGAGGAACTGAACGCGTTCCTCGCGCACTTTTGCGCGCAGCTCATCGACCAGGCCGACCAGCTCGACACCCGCCTGCCACGATAGAAATTTTCCTACCTGCTCTTCGACGATGCTGTCCGCTTTGGGAATTTCGTTCTCCCGGGCCTGACGGTTCTGCGCCACGATGTCGGTGAGATCATCCATGTTGTAGACGTACACGTTGTAGAGTTTCCCTACGGTCGCATCGACATTCCGTGGCAAACCAAGATCCATCAGGAACACCGAGCGATTGCTGCGCCTTTCCATCGCTCGCTCAACGATTTCGCGCCGCAAAACCGGTTCTTCGGCCGCTACCGACGACACAATCACGTCCGGCATGGGGAGCGCCCTTTCCCACTCGCCCCACGGCAGCACTTCCCCGCCATATTGCTTGGCCAAGCCGTCGGCGCGCTCCTTCGAGCGATTCATTACAAAAAGACGCGCAATGCCGCGATCCCGCAGCTGAGCAATCACCTGCTCGCTGACGGTGCCGGCTCCAAGAATAAGCGCACAGCGATCGTGCAGCTTTCCGAAAATGCGTTCGGCTAGTTTGACGCCGGCTGAAGCCACGGACATCGGCCGAGCGCCCAGCTCGGTCTCCGCGCGCACGCGTTTGCCGACCTCGAGCGCGCTTTGAAACAGGCGGTTCAGCACCGGGCCAGTAGCGCCCTGCTCGTGCGCCAGCCGGTAAGCTTCGCGCACCTGGCCAAGAATTTCGGCCTCGCCAAGCATCATAGAGTCAAGCCCTGCGGCAACACGGAAGAGATGGCGTACCGCCTCGCGATCATAGTGGTGGTACAGCGACGTCCCCAGGACGTCCAGGCGCACGGAATGAAATTCGCTCAGGAACGTGGAAAGCCCCGGCGCGCTTTCGCGCGAGGTTTCGGGCGGCACACCATACACTTCGCTGCGATTGCAGGTAGAGAGCACCAGGGTTTCCTCGAGAATGCCCTTCGAGCGGAGTTCCTCCGAAGCGCGACGGGCCTGCTCGGCGGTAAAGCTCACCCGCTCGCGCACCTCCACGGGGGCGGTGCGATGGTTCAATCCTACGAGAACGATCTCCATGCCGGACCTAGAAACTCCTAAAAAAACCGGTGGTTCGCTGAAAGATAGAAGTTCACGACGGTAAAGCTCAGAAAGACAATCAGAAAATTAAAGACACACAGCTTCGAGGCGCGCGCGCCGCGCCACGCCGTCGTGCGCGCCAGCCGGAAGTACACCGCGTACAAAATCAGGACGAGCAAAGTGATCGCATACTTGGGGTCGTAAAAAGAATACTTGCTACTCAGCCGGTAAACCCACAGGAACCCGAAGGCCGTCCCGATGGTGATGCAGACCAACCCAATCAAAACACTGGATTGGCTCATGCGTTCGAGCAGCTCGAGCGGAGGCAGGCGCCAAACGACGTCTCCCAACCGGTGGTTGCGAAGGAAGCGCTCCTCGATGAGGAACGTCAAGCTCAACACACAGGAAAGGGTAAACGCCGCGTACGCTAAAATGTTGAGGGCCACATGGAAAGCAAAGGTTGGCCCGTGGGCATCCGGAGGCGAGAGTTTGTCGGCGGGCGCGAGATGGGCAGCGAGAAAAAATGCCAGAATGAACGGCAGAACCAGCGCTCCAACCGAGCGCTGCCGGTGGTAGAGCTCGAGGCCCAGATACGTCAGCGCCAGCAACCACCCAAACAGGGACATGGCTCCGTATAGATCATGATACGGAACGGTGTGCGCCCCCTCGGATCTCTCGAGCAAGACAAAGTAGTGCACCACCAAGCCTGCGGCCAGCAGCAGCGTTCCCAGCCGGCCGGCGAGCGCTTTCCCGGTATTCAGAAAGGTCAGATACAGCGCGAGGCTCAGCGCGTAGGCAACGACCGTGGAAGTGAAAAGGGCGTAGTGCACTGTTCCACCCATTACGCATACGCATGCCAGCCGCCCCGGGCTAACAGCAAATGTGTGCTGCTTGCGAGGCAACGTGGCCGCAGTGATTGAACGCTTCGAGTATAACTTACACGCTGGCAGCCCGCACGGAGTCACGTGGCTCCGGAGTGCTGGGCCCAGCAAGACCTGCTAAGATTGGTTATCCGGCAACCGCTGGAAAGCACATGACCGTCCAAACGTCGGTTAATCGAAAGGACTTATTCCTGCGCGCCTGCCGCGGGGAAACCGTTCCGCGCGTGCCGGTTTGGATGATGCGGCAGGCCGGCCGGTATTTGCCCGAGTACCGCGAGATCCGCGCAAGGCATGGATTCCTCGAGGTTTGCAAGACGCCGGATTTGGCCACGGAGGTCTCGCTGCAGCCTTTTTGGCGGCTCGGTGTCGATGCGGTGATCGTGTTCTCCGATATCCTAATTCCGGCCGAAGCCATGGGACTGCCGCTCGAGTTGGGCGATCGGGGGCCGAACCTTCCAAACCCAGTTCGTAGCTTGGCAGACGTCGAGAAATTGCGGGTTTTCGACCCGGAACTGGAAACCGGGTTCTTGCCCGAAGCGATCCGCCGCATCGTCAAGGCGGTCGGCGCGGAAGTTCCCGTTTTGGGCTTTGCTGGTGCTCCATGGACCCTGGCGTGTTACCTGGTGGAAGGTCAAGCGAAAGAAGGATTTGCTGCCGTTAAGCAGTTTCTGTATCGGGAACCAAAAACCTTTCGCGACTTGCTGCATCGCATCGCTCAAGCGACGATTCTCTATCTCAAGGCACAGATTGCGGCTGGCGCGACGGCGGTGCAGTTGTTTGATACTTGGTGCGGCGAGCTGAATCTGCAGGACTACCAGGAATCCGCTCTCCCGGCAGTCGAGGAAGTGATCTCTGAGATCTCAGGATCGGTTCCGACCATTTATTACACGAAGGCATCGCAGCACTTGCTTCCTGCTGCGTCGCGCTCAGGCGCGAATGTGTTGAGCGTAGACTGGCGCGTGGACCTCGGGGAGATTCGCGGCGCGCTCGGCCCGAAAATTGCATTGCAAGGAAATGTCGATCCCGCGGTGTTACTCGGTCCGGCAGAGAGAATACGAGAAGTCACGCTGGACGCGGTCAATTCTCTCGCTGGGCGCGGGCACATTCTCAATCTTGGTCATGGCATTCTGCCCGACACTCCGGTGGAAAAAGCTCAGCTTTTTGTGGAAACCGGCCAACATGCATTGCTGCCGGAAATGCGGCCTGCGGCGCCGGCCCGGTAAGGGCATTACGATGACGCTCGCTTATCCCACACTTCAGCAAATGCGCGACGAACTTCGCGTGGGCGAAGAGTTTCTGGCAAAATACAATCGCCCCGGTCCGCGCTACACCAGTTATCCGACCGCGCCCGTCTGGAACGACTCGTTCGGCCCAACCGACCTGGAGGGCGTTTTCGAGCAAGCAGAGGGCGCAAAAACACCGGTTTCGCTGTACATGCACATCCCCTTCTGCGAGAGCCTGTGCCTTTTCTGCGCGTGCAACGTGGTGATCCAGAAGAATAAGGATGTCGCGCCACCGTATCTTGAGGTACTCAAGCGTGAAACGGAGCGCGTTAGCCGCAGCATTTCGAGGCACCGCCCCGTGGTGCAATTCCATTGGGGCGGCGGAACGCCAACATATCTCTCGCCGGATCAAATTGAGGATCTCTTCGGGTTTACCCGGGAGCATTTCTCGTTCGCGCCCGACAGTGAAATCGGCATCGAGGTGGATCCCCGCGTCACCTCGCGCGCACATCTCGAAATGCTTCGCAAACTGGGCTTCAACCGCCTTAGCATGGGCATCCAGGACTTTCACCCCGAGGTGCAGAAAGCGGTTCACCGGCTCCAGCCGTTCGAAATGACGCGCGATCTGCTTTCGAGCGCACGCCAGCTGGGCTTCGACAGCATCAACGTGGACCTAATCTACGGACTGCCTTATCAAACGCCGGAGAGCTTCGCTCATACCGTGGACCAGATCATCTCTCTGAGCCCGGACCGCATCGCATTGTTCAGCTATGCGCACGTTCCGTGGTTGAAGAAGCAGCAAGGTTCCTTTATCGGGCATCTCCCGGAAGGGATGGCGAAGTTTGAGATTTTTCGCACCGGCCTGCTCAAATTCGTCGAGGCCGGGTACGTGTACATCGGCATGGATCACTTTGCAAAACCCGGCGATGAGCTTGCCCTCTCCCAGCAAAAGCGGACCTTGCATCGCAATTTTCAGGGCTACACGACCAAAGCGGGCGCCGACCTATACGGCATGGGCATCACCGCGATCAGTGGCATCCAATCGGCTTACGCGCAAAATCATCGGGACATCCCTTCCTGGCAAAAAGCAGTGGAAGAACGCGGTCTGGCCACCATGCGTGGCTATCATCTTTCAGAAGAAGACCGTCTTCGCAGGGCGGTCATCGGCCGGCTGCTCTGCCACACGGTTGTGCTCAAGGACGAAATTTCGCGCGAGTTTGGCATCAACTTCGACGAGCACTTCGCGGAAGAACTGCGCCGCTTCGAGCCGTTCCGCGAGGATGGACTGGTGCTCCATGAAAACGGCGAAATTCGCGCCACCTGGCTTGGCCGCATCTTCATTCGCAACCTGGCCATGGTTTTCGATCCGTACCTGGAAAAACAGCAGCTCGCCGCCAAGCCGCTTTTTTCGAAAACCCTTTGAGGCTGCTAGGATGCCCACTGCGTCGTGACCCGTCACGCTCAAGCTCTGGTCGTTGGCGGTGGTATCTCCGGCTTGGTTTGCGCTTATGCTCTCCAAAAGGCGGCCATCGAGGTCTTG
>Ga0126371_10002526_pt1 | contig 15766 bp, 10 predicted proteins | sample PanSoiMetaPlot_4_FD_110145 | JGI IMG/M metagenome (GOLD analysis project Ga0126371, IMG submission 110145) | Tropical forest soil microbial communities from Panama - MetaG Plot_4 | ecosystem: Environmental > Terrestrial > Soil > Tropical forest > Bulk soil | place: Panama | collected 2016-02-17 | reverse complement strand
CGATTCCGTGGGCGTGTCGGCGAGATCCATGTACCACCAGATCTGTTTGGCATAGTGCAAGGGGTGTTCGGACTCGATACGCGTCCGGTAGGCCGGTCGCGTCGGAGACGAGGTAACTTTCAGCCGGTGGACTTTGAGAGGTTGCAACCCCAAGCGAAGAGAAAAGACAAAGGACTAAGCAAAAGCACGCCCGCAAATCCCTTTCCTGGTACGTTCTTTCCCGGTGATTTGGCGGGATTGTACAACTACCCGGACACCCTGACTGGGAACGGCCAGAATATCGCAATCTTTGCCTTCAATGGAGATGGCCCCGACCCACGGGGTGGCTATGAGCTGTCAGCCCTCCAGAATTTCTTCGAGCAGGTTCTTGGTGGAAAGACCCCTCAAATCAAGGACGTTGTCGTGCAAGGTCGCGGTAATGATCCGGGTCCGGACACGCAAGCTTCTTCCAAGCGCGGAGACTCCACTGGTGAAGTCATGCTGGATATGTGCGTGGTGGGTTCTTTGGCTCCCGCAGCAAGCATCTTCATGTACTTCACAGAATTCACCAGCCAGGGTTGGGTAGATGCATTGCATGAGGCAATCACCGACGGCAATCAGATCTCGGTGATCTCGATCAGCTACGGTAACCCGGAAGACGATCCTCAAGGCGCATGGACACCCATGGGCGTCCAGTTGGTGAATCAAGCCTTCCAAGCAGCTGCTGCCAAAGGAATCACAATCTGCTGTGCCTCGGGAGATGACGGTTCAAGTGATCAGGTGACAAGCGGCGCCCACGTAGATTTTCCTGCCTCCAGCCCGTTCGTGCTCGGAGTTGGGGGAACCAAGCTCGTGGCCTCAGACAGCACGCCGTCGGCTATTGCCGCAGAGACCGTCTGGAACGAAGTTCTCCAAAATGAAGGAGCGACTGGCGGCGGCGTTAGCGCCGTATTTAGCAAGCCTTCGTATCAAGACTCCGTCGGTGTCCCGCCATCAGCCAATCCTCCTCATAACATCGGCCGGGGCGTTCCTGATGTTGCGGCAGATGCGGATCCTGTCACGGGCGTCGTGGTCATGCACGTTGATGGGAAACATCTGGAACCCATCGGCGGCACAAGCGCTTCGGCACCACTGTGGGCCTCGCTTATCGCTCGCCTCAACGAGGGCCTTACGGCACGTTGTGGCTTTCTGAATCCCATCCTCTATGGACGATTCTCAAGTGGCGTGCTGCGCGACATAACCTTCGGCAATAATGGCGCGTATTCGGCGGGCCCGGGATGGGATCCGTGCACGGGCTTAGGCACGCCCCGCGGCGATCAACTATTCCGAGCCCTCTCTGGCGCGACAGCACAAGCTAAATCAGCAATCGGTTGATCGATTGAGAGGCTAGGTGTAGTTCAGCGAAGTTGCAGGAGCAGAACTGCAGTGCAAACAGGGGATATTTCTATTGCGTGACTCGGGGGACTTGTCTCACTGAGGCACGGAAGGCAACTTCTAGGTTCGCTTACTAATCGGGTAAGCGACTCCGTACTGAACGAACTCAAATCCGGGGGCATCCCGCAACCAAAAGTTCCGGGAGGAGCGTCATGAACATGAATATCGTTCGTTGTGCGTTGCTGATACAGGGCAAGGACTGGCTAAGCCAATTGCCTTCTCTTAGCGATGCAGCTCGGCAGTATGGACCGTTTTTTTTCTCCTTATTCCTGCTGGGAGGGGTAACTGTCTGGGCGCAGAGATGGTATAGCGCACTAATCAAACGAACAAACCCGCCGGCAACGAAGACAGACCGAATCGTATATGCGTCGATCCTCCTTCCCAGTTTTGGGGTGGGCTTGGCATTGGTCATATTCTCGGTAAATTGGTGGGCCAAATATAATCCAAACACCTATTTGTTCCGGGGAGTCTTCAAGAACCTTCACACCTACGAGCAGATCGATTCGGATGGGGAGATCTTCTTCCACACGATCACGAAAAACCCCATGGGAAAAGGGGATTTGATTCACAACGTACAGTTTATGGCTGTGCAAAATACCCCCTTCCGGCCGGGCCAGATTGTTTCCATCGATTTCTCAAAGGGCGATGGCGAGGCCCAAACGCTTCAGTTTATTTATGACAAAGATGAGGCGGAGCCAGCCTATACGATTGACTTTGATCCGCAGACAGGCAAAAACTCAATCAAGCTCCAGCCAAGTTCCTCCGTTAAAGCGGGTTACTTTCTAGCGCCGACAACGGTCTATGCGGCCACTTGGGGTGAGGAAGAACAGAAGGCGCAAAGTCAACGGAGTGAACCGTTTTCACAAATGAAAATGATTCCTTCAGACTCTCCCTTGCAGTTCATCGAACCGCTTCAAAATCCGAGAAGTGACGTCGGAATGAAAATCCGGATGGTCGAGAAGTTAGCTTCTAAAGAGTCAGGGGAACGAGACAAGATCCTGTCATTAACGACGGATTATGAGCCGGTACTCGTTACCCTTTTGGACCTCACGCGTCATTCTGATAAGGAGCTGGCGTACAGAACCATTCATTTGCTCGAAGCTTTTGACAGCGATTCGTTTGTTGTGAAGTCTTTGAGAGCCAGCGACGCAGATATACGGCGGGCTGCGGAGACATCATTCTTTCACATGGAGCGTCCGCAGGCCGAGCGGGTCCTGGGCATGCTGCAAACTCGGCAGGATCAGGTCTCGGGGAACACCTTGCAAACGCTGCGTCAAGGCATCGGGTCGCTGCTCCTCCGCCCGACAGGTTCTCCCCAAGGCGACCGATACTATGTGAGAGCCACGTGGAACCCCAACGAGGAAAACGTTTCGCAATGCCTTACCAAGTTGTTCAATTCAGAGCTTTACTCGAACCGCTCCATCGCCAAGGAGTCCGACCTGATGAAAAACCGCGGGAGCCGCTTAGTGTATTGGTATTCCAAAGAGTGGGCGATCTCGATCGCAAAGGGAATCACTGGTTGCGGGGGCCGGGCTCAGTATGTAACGAGCGACCAGTAGAAACTGGAATCACGCTCCTCGAAATCGAGGCCGCGAACAGCTGGAAGGCCATCGGCGAAGCGGTTTTGGGTGCGCAAACTCACGAACTCATAATCTCTGGCCGGACTCCCAGCCTCTTGACAGTTCCCTTAGTCGGTTGAGAAGCTTCTCCCCATTCGGCGTGCCCCAACCTGTGCAGGGATTCCAACCTGGACATGCGCGGTAGCCGCAAACAGCAAACGGATCGTTCTGGCCTTCTGTGACGCTACTGAATGCCTGCTGGACCTTATGATCCTTGTACAAAAGCGGATTCAGGATCCCAACGGGAGGCGATCCTTGTATTTTCAGTCCCTCATTGATGCGGGCTACCAATGCACCCCAAAAGGCAGCCGCAGCACTAGTGCCCATGCCGCTGTGATAGCAGCCTCCCACATAAATGTTGTGGTCACCCGCAGGGCCTGCGACGTCCGGGAGTTGTCTACCGTCGAACCGGGAATCACGTCGCGGCGCCATCTTCGAAGTGGCTGCGCATAGGCGCGGTTGCCAGGTTGGCCTTTCCAAAATGTCGCTGATTCCTCCACCGGAGGCAAATCTGTTTCGCACATTCCAAACCACTTCACTGCCGTCCGCGTGAAAGACTGTGCCGCCACAAGCCAGGACAAAGGGACTGGATGCTGGGAAATTGACCCGGCAATAACCGGAACCGTCCGTGGCGCAGCCGTCGTCGCCGGAAGCCGCGCAAATGGTGATTCCCTTTCCTGCCGCTTCTTCAAAGAGCCGATTCAGAGTTCGTACGGTGCCCGGGGTCCACCAATCTTCAGCAGCCCCCCAACTAATGGAGAGAACCGATAGTCCATGCTTGGTATCGGAAACGGCCCGGGAAACACCCTTGATCCATCCCTTCTCGTCGTTGGTCGAGAAATAGGTGACAATTCGCGCTCCCGGAGCCAATGCGCCTGCAACTTCAATGTCGAGCGCCACTTCCTTATCGTGCTCCGAGTAGAAGTTTAGCTGGGTGGCGGATAAATTTTCGAAGTGAATGTCGGGTACCGGCCCATCCAGAGACAGGAAGTATCGCTCGAGATCGCTGGCAGCAACGCTTCCCCCGAACTCGAGGATACCGATGCACTCTCCTTTTCCGGAAAGACCCGACGGAAAAGCGTATCGGTCCGCAAGATATTGGATAGTGGAAAGATGCGGCGTCTTTTCTCTCCTGCTGGTTTGTTAGGACTATTCTTTACGCCCGGAGACATTGCTCTGTCCGGCTAGGCTCGGCCTTTGCTCTCACTGAAGAATCACCACGGGCGCACGACAATCATTGCCGCTCTTTACAAAAGCTTGTGTTCCAGGCGCGTGGGACGGCTCATCGAAGCAGAGCCACCAATCGACCCCAGCGAGGCCGGCCAGATGATCGAAACACTCGATGGCGTCATGATGCTCCTGATCTTCAGCCGTAACCGAGGCATACCGCACCTCGGCATCGGCGAATGTGTGCCCGAGGTCCGGCGCATCGAAGTCCGCCACCCAGGACGCCGTCTTGGCACCGTCGAATACAAGCATGAGAGGCTTTGAGAGATCCGCCTCGTAGTAAAAGCGAAGGCCCGTGGCATGCGATCTGAGTTTACCTGTCGGCGAAATACCGGAGTTATAGATGACTTCGACATCCCCTGGAATCAAAGGAACGACGAGTTGAGGAACAGGGACGACCAAGCAAAAGTACGCTTGGGCATATACCGGCTTCGCGGCTTCTGACGCGTCTAGTATAGTTTTGCCGGGGTCGTAAAGCCGGTGGCGAGCAGCAGGAGTTTGCTTGGCAAAAACCGGACCTTGGATATGGTAACGTCGCCCATGACCCATACGATGCCGGCCACTTAACGGGAACTCTTTCTTCGCGGTGAAAATCCCAGCCGCGTGCCTAGGACACTTTGGAGCGTAGATCTCCACTTCTTTGTCCGTGAAGCGATATAGAAATGGCCCGTGAAAGGACAGCTGTAGTGTACCCATCGAAGTCCCCCCAAGTAGTTTCAACTCTTGCCGAACGCGGAGAAACTGGCCCAATAGAAGGGGTGGGAATATTCCCTTCTGGTCCTAAGCTTATGGGCCGCTTCCCAGAGCCCGACCGAAGCGCTTTTCCCAGACAATAACTGGACATAAAACTGCTCCATGAGATCGCTGGTATAGCGGGAGTTCACCGCCCATCGGCTCGCAACAACCTCTGAGACACCGGCACCTACAAGAAGCCTGGCCAGGCTGTCCTGGTCGTCGAACACTCCCGTACTGCCGTTGGCCGTGTAGCACGCGGATAAGACCGCCAGTTTTAGTCCCGAGAAATCTCGTGCTCTGATCCTCGACACATCCATGACAGCAGAATCGCCCAGGAGCAGACCGACCCCGTCACGGGAAGGTGCGGCATGGCCCGAAAAATGGAAAATTTCCGCTTCGCTCACCCGCTCCGCAATCCGCCCATAGTCTGCGTCGTTATTCAGCAGCAAAACAGAAGAACGAAACTGCCGGGCTATTTCCTTTGCTTCCTCTTCCGCTTCTAGAAGAGGTCTACGACCATTTGTTTCAGGATCCGCAGCAATAACAATTCGGCTTTCTTTGGAGATACCCGCGGAAGCGACGGAAGGTGCGATGTAGTCAAGGCCCGGAGACAGAGAGATCCCAAAGCGATCTCCGAGGAATGTACCCTTTCCGTCCATCAGAGTTTCAAACGGGATCAGCCACAGAGCTTGATCAGGTTCGATCACCAGATGGGTGTACGAATCCAGGAGGGGTTCGATGGGCTGAAAGAGCTTGCCGTAAAGTATGCGACCCTCAGCCTCGAGCGTGTTTAGACTGGAGTCTGGGCGTGAACAGTCATCTCCATATCGGCGAGCGAGTGATTGAATTTCATCACCGGAAATGTCGATCCTGTGTTGAACGACTCCTGCATGGCTGTAGACCCACACGACGCTTATCCCCGGAAATACGGCAAACGAGACGATGGCAGTACCCGTGGGAAGCTCGGAGGAAATAGGCAGCAGGTCTATGACCGTGGGAGAATTGTTTTTTGGAGACCTCCTGTCTTTTCCCACAGAGCCTCCACGCAGAGAGGCCCCTTTAAACCATTCCCACTGGGCAAAGGCCTCTGTCGGAGGGCCGCCCAATTTGAGTTGGACCATGGCTCGATAGGCGCGGTCGGCTTTGCGGCTCCATAGGAGCCTCGCCCGTTCGTCACCGTCCATTCGCAAGGAATCTTCCGCTAACCCCAGTGCCTTTCCTAGTTCTTGAGCTGCTAGATGGGAATTGCCAAGTTCAAAGTAAGCGAGACCAAGATTTCGAAAATAGTCGAACGCAAGGTCCTCGTCCGATAGCGTTTGCGCCTGCTGGCGCAAGACCTCAAGCCGCCGAATGGCCTCGCCCGGCTGGGAACGAAGCAGTTCCACTTTCGCAAGACCAACTTGCGCCTCAAACTCCAGATTTTCTTTCCGCGTCCCTGCCTCGGAGCGGGCGGATAAGGTGAGCGCTTCGTTGAGAGTTTGTTCGGCTGCCGAAAGATCGCGGGTCATCAGGAAGGCATTTGAAAGCCTGTGTTGCTCCATTGCGCGCATGTCAACATCAGGATCTTCGGCGATGAATCGGATTCCCTCCTCAATGAGCTGCACATCGAGAAACCATTGCTCCGTGTCTTCTGCGATAAGATCCAGGCCCGCGTAGAGACTGTAACCCCGCATGAGCGGGTAGTCGCCGACCCAATAGCGATCGAGCCCCTCAGCAAAAAAGTGCCATGCCGATCGCGTGTCCCCCATATATTCGTAAAGGTTAGCGAGCGAGCCGATTGCCCGAAGTTCAAGGGAAGGATAGTGATGGAGCCTGGCCGAAGTGAGCGCCTCCGAGGCGAGTCTACGTGCCTCCTCCGTATTTAAGTTCAGGCAAGCCGCCGATTCTAGAAGAAGCTGAGCGTGGAGCCAAGGGTATCTTCGACCGACGCGGATGTCGTTTCCGGCGCTAGCCTCGGAGAGACAGCGCGTGGATTCATGGGCGAGCTGGTCCGCATAACTTGCTTCGAATCGCCCAAGGGACTCACCCGCCTGGTTGCCGGAGCGGTGGAAGAGAGCCGCTGCATGGATCGCGGCCTGGCGTGCGTGGTCTAGATCGGTTGTCTTGGCTGATCGGATTGCGTCAATCAGAGAGAACAAACCTTCTCGCGAAGAGGGCCCGTTGTTAAGACCCTGGAGAAAATCAGCCAGCCAATACTCACCGTGTCTTCGAACCAGAATCCGGGCGAGGAGATCAGATGCCATACGCTCTGGCATGGTTCCGCGCTCCGGCCGCGGTGGGTTTGCATATGCTCGGGGGACCCAGTCAAGCAGAGCCAGTTCAACGTATTGTTCAATGCGTTGATCACATTCCGGGCAGGCATTTTCCGGATCGTCTCCCAGCGTGGCAAGGAATTCGGAAGGGCCGAGCAGGGGCTCCGCAGTCCGGTTCTTTTGCAGGTTGATCTTGTTTTCGAGCTCCGCCAACCGCGTCCGCGCCTCGTTGGCCCAGGGAGAGTTCCTATCAAGCTGAAGGTATCGGTGCCAATCCTCGACGGCTTGATGGTAAAGGAGCAGCCGTTCTGAAGCGATAGCCCGGTTAAATAGCGCAATGCTATCGCTCGGATTCTCAGCCAGTACCTGTCCAAGTAACTCCACCGAACGCCCGTAGTCCTCTGCGCGCTTTAGTACCTCCGCCTTGAGGAAATAGGCCGTGGCCAGGTCCGTCCTGGTGTTCGCACTCTGAGGTGCGGTGCGGTGGGCGTGCTCTAAAACCGAGACAGCGGACGAATAGTCCCCCTCCATGAGATCGGCTCGTCCCTGAGCGTCCAGCCAGTAAGGGTCATCGGGTTTGGCGGCCAATTCTTTGGCAATCACGACCTCGGCCTCAAGAAGAGCCGTTGGACGACGAATCCCGGAAGCTTCTCCCGCGCGAAGGGCTTGCACCGGAGCATAAGCCGCCCCAACCGTGCGCAGATCCGAACAACGTCGCTCCGAGTAAGCCTCCGCCAGTAGACGATCGACGGTCTTGCTCGACGGGACGTTTAGGCCTCGCCAAACTACAAATATAAGCATGGCGATGCTTGTGGCGCCTGCAAGCTGTAAGATAATTCCTCGCTTGTTCCACCAATCCCATTTCGATGGAGCGGTATGACGCCGGACCGAATGGGATTGCATCCGTTGGGCGATCATCTGTTGCCAGCCAGGCCCGGCACTTTGCAGTGCGTTCAGGACCTGTTTTTCTTCCTTGGTCGTTTCCTCGGCAAATTGTTCTGCTGCTGTTTTGAAAATGGGCCCACAGTGATCGCAACGGAGAGCGTGCTCGAATTTCTGATCCATCTCCAAAGGGGAACGGAGGCCCGCGACGAGTTCCATCCATTCCTGTTCCGATGGACATTTGGGTGTCCCCGCGCCAGCGTCTTTCGTGGACCGTTGGGCGGATAAGCGCGTCAAAATCGTCTCCTGTTCCAGCAACTGCTGGCACTCGCTGCACCCATCGAGATGACTCTTCATACGATTGCGCGCTTGTTCGGGGATTGCGGAAGCAGCTTCGCCGAGAATGCGTTCCGACACGAGCAGCCTCAGCTCGTATAGGTTCAAGTGTTGGACGGACGGCCTTTCCACTTCTCCACCCCTCTTCTATAACGAGCCAGCCCGCTTAAGGTCCTTCTCCCTGAGCCCAGGATTGCTAACCGGCCGAGGTTCTCCCTCCTGAGTCTGTTTGAACGCAGTTCTTACCAAGCGGTTCAGTCGAACCAGGGTGCTCTCTACACCCTTGGTGCTCAGATTCATGTTCGGAAGGGAAGCAATGGCACTGGCACTGAACCCCCACTGATAGTAAAGCCAGAAGATCCTTCGGCTGCGGCTCAACTCGCTGGGTGCCACACCCTGGATCAGGCAACGGTCTATCTCCTTGAACAGGATGTCCCGGTCGACGGAAGGAATTTGGCTCGACGGTACATTTCCTGAGTCCTTTTTCTGCTCGCAGTAAGGAGGTGGGAGACTCGCCGTAATGAACACGCCGCCGCGCTTTCTAGCCCGCGAGGACTTGAAATGATCATGCACCACGTTGGCCGTCACTACCTTTAGAAATCCAAAGATGGCCCCTGGATGTTCCGGTTGAAAGTTGCGAAGGAGACCGCAATCGTTCAGGCATAGCTTTAGAAAGGTTTCCTGAACCAGATCGTCAATTTGGCTCGCAGAAACTTCGCCCCAGCTTCGGGCGGTTCTAAACACCACGGTCGATATCAAGGGGTGAAAGCGCCGCACAAATTCGCTCCACTCCGCCTCACCCTTTTCCTTGAGGCAGGCGACCACCAGTTCATCCGCGGACAGAGACCTGTAGTCCAGGGGGCTGGCCCTCCCGTTGGACTAGATTGTACCGGAAACTCCCTCCCGCTCTCTATAGGAAGAATGGAAGTCGCTAGAAGGCCAATGGTTAACATTCAAAGTACACAGAATAGGTCAAGTTTGCATAGTTCAGAGAGAAACTGAATCTCTGAAGGCATTTGCCTCACGAATTCGTTACTAGCAACTAAGGAGGCAAGAGCCTGACGAGCAGAGGGAAAAATCGAGGTCTGGGGTCCAGCGATCCGTAGACTGCTCCAACCGAGAGCCTCGATTAGGGCCCGGCTAGCCGCAATGGAAATCATTCTCAACGTTCGGGAGTTACCAGCCGGCGCATTTCGCTGCGCTCGAAGAAAATGGATCGAGCCTCTATAACCCGGCAAACGAATCCTGTGGACGGAGGTACTTCATGAGTCACAAGCACGGCACTCCACTTCGCGGATTGATGTCTACGCAAAACTCGCCCCTATTTCAGGGACGGTTCGGCCGAATGTTTCGCTCACTTCCGGCCGCGGCCTTTGGCAGCACCGAAGCGGAAAATGTCGCTAACCTTACAAAACTCGGCGAGGCGATGTCTGCCGGGTTCGATTCTCCCAAGGATGGTAAGGATGACGAAGAGAGTGGAATTCCCGCTCTCTATACCTATCTCGGGCAGTTCATCGACCATGATATTACCTTCGATCCCTCGAGCAGCCTCCAGAAACAGGATGATCCCAACGCGCTAACGGATTTTCGGACGCCAGCCTTCGACCTGGACAACGTATATGGGCGCGGACCGGACGACCAGCCTTATCTTTATGACGGCGGCAATTCCTTCCTCCTCGGAAATCCCATCAGGGGCAGCAGCGATTCGAACGCAAAAGATTTGCCTCGCAACAATGCGAACCCGAGTCGGGCGCTCATCGGCGATCCACGAAACGACGAGAACAGCATCGTTTCTCAGCTTCAAGGTTTGTTTCTTCGCTTCCACAATCGAATGCTCGCGGACAATCCCGGCAGGGCTTTTGAAGATATTCAAAAATTGGTTCGCTTCCACTATCAATATGTGATTCTCAACGATTTCTTGCCCCAGATCATCCATTCAGACGTCATTCGCACGCTCAAGACCAACGGCCACTACGATCAGAGCAAACTCAAATTCTTTCACTGGAAGAATGAACCCTTCATGCCAGTGGAATTTTCCGTCGCGGCATATCGCCTGGGTCACTCTATGGTCAGGCCGGGATATCGCCTTAACGATTCCGTGCTCCTTCCCATTTTCCCGGTTGCGGCTCCCCCCGCGGATCCACCAGGCTTGCCGGAGGGGTTAACTGGCTTCCGTGCGATGAACTCTAGTTGGGCCATCGACTGGGGCCGCTTTATTGACGTGGACGTGCGGACTTATGACGGGACCACTGAGGAAAACAAGAAGAGGTTGCAATTCGCATACAGGATCGATACCTCGGTCGTAAACCCGCTTTCCAACCTTCCGCCTTCGGTCGCCAGCAACCCCTCCTCACTTCCTACCAGGAATCTGTTGCGCGGCTGGCAAATGCGACTTCCGTCAGCTCAGCGAATTGCGGAAGCGATGGGAGTTGAGCCGCTCCGGGACACAGACATCCTGATTGGCAAGGGAGTTGACCGGCCCGCTGCGGGCGAAGAACCGGTCAGCATCACAATGATCAGCAACGTGTTCGCCAAAAATTGTCCTCTGTGGACCTACATTCTCGCAGAGGCCATGAAGCACCAACAAACCGTCAAGATACCCGTGAACAAGGAGGTTTCCATCACCACTCCTAGACTCGGACCTGTTGGCGGCCGGATCGTCGCCGAGGTGTTTCTAGGCTTGATGTTTGGGGACAATCATTCCCTCCTTAGCCTGGCGCCAAAGTGGATACCTGAAGGAAACCCGGATTACCGGCTTAGGGATTTCGTGAATTATGCCCTCGGTGTACAGGTCGTGCCGCATTCCAAAGGGCAAGCTGTATAGGTACCGGCAATTCCTCAGGTCTGGTACGACTCTAAATGTTCGGGTTCTGCCACCCGTCATTGGCCTGAACCTGCTGTTACATAGCGCTCCAATTTTTGGATCCCGTGGCAGAAGTTTCTGGAGTGTTTCATCTATGTTAAACCTATCGGATTCTTTGCTTTTCCTTGGGGTGGACAGTGCGTGGGCCTCAGGAGCCATTCGCCTTGTCATGCCCGACGAAAAACTCAGCTGGCGGCTGCCGGCTGCGTTTGCTCTTTTCGATGGCCTCGGCAGCTTCCTTGGCTCGTCTATCTGGCCGGCAAACACTACAGGCGCTGAGGTGCGGGGAATTACCCTGGCCGCCGTCGTTGCGGCTGGAGCTTTGTTGCTGGTTGCCGCGAAAAGGCGGACTTGCGTCCACGCCACGAGTTTTCGAAGGATGGTAATTTTTGTCGCCATACCCGTTTTGCTCGCCACAGATAATTTTCTGGAAGGCAGAGTCTCGCTGGCGTTCACTTCTCCCATGGCGCTCGCGATTGCAAATGCGGCGAATAGTTGGCTCATGTCTTTTGCGGGTCTGGCAATTTGCGAGCTGACTGCTGCGTGCCTCAGACGATTGCGATGGGCCGCGCCGACATCTGTGCCTTGATGTTTTTCGAGGGACTGCATTCTGATCTCGTCGAGGAATTGCTTCTTAAAGAACAACTTGTTTCTTAGGTGATCGGGAGTACGCCACGCTATGAAAGTCACAACGCGGTCTTACAACAATACGCGAACCGGCGCAAATCTTAGGGAGACTGTTCTAACCCCCCATATTCTCGCCCGGAACTTCATGGTGAAACATCTGAGTTTGCAGGTGGACGACGACCCGCGGATCGAAGCGCAGCCTCTTTATGTTCCAGCGATAAAGATGAATGACGGTAAGGTCCATGATGTGGTGTACATCGCAACGATGGCAAACAATATTTGGGCCTTTGATGCGAATGATGGAAAACCCATTTGGAAGGCCCCCACAAACCTTGGTAGACCGATAAAACCGAAGCCCGCGCCACACCCCGGCTTTCCAACCGCAACGGAGATCGATCTGTGGGGCGTCAACATTCTCTGGGGCATTCTCGGGACACCGGTAATCGATCCCGATTCGAACAAACTATACGCGGTCGCCTGGACAAGTCTCGACGGATCGACATCGAAGGCCGTTTACCAGCTGCACGAAGTTGATATCGCCGATGGAAAGTCCCTACGAAGTACGGAGATCCACGCAAGCGCAAATGATCAGGATTCTCATGGCCGCCCGGTCGCCCAGTTCATACCCTCACGCCAAAAACAAAGACCTGCGTTGCTGTTGACGCGCGCCGGAGGTTCTCCCCAAAGAAAGACACTCTTTGTAGCTTTCGGCATGACTCACGAAGAGAAAGACACGACTCACGGATGGCTACTGGCCTACGACGTAGAGACTTTGCTGCGCACAGCCTCATGGTGCACAACGCCGAGGGGTTTTGGAGGGGGAATCTGGCAGGCTGGACAAGGTCCCGCAGCCGACGAAAACGGGGATATCTACCTTATGACCGGGAATTATGGTGCAGAAGATGGGGCCGGGAACGCTCTGCCGGTTGCAGCCGGAGATCTGCCACAATCCATCGTCAAACTGCACTACACCCCTCCAGCGCCGGGCACGACCGGGAAGCTCGAGCCGGTGGCATGGTTCCAGCCCTTCCAGGATCACGTACGGAACAAACACGGCCAGGACAATTTTCAGGATTATGATTTAGGTTCGGCAGGGCCGTTACCGTTGCCGGGACTCAATCTGGTTGTGGGCGCCGGCAAGGATGGAGTGCTATATGTCCTCGATGCCGATACAGACAAATTTGGTCAGGGCTCGGATTTCTCGAGACTGAAACAGCCACCTATCTTTTTTACCTATTTTCCCGGATTTGGAGTGGATGCCGCACAAGTGGCAAATCTGGACCGTTTGGTCGACGGAAAGACCCACCACTTGCACGCCTCACCCGCATACTGGGTTAGTCCGGCACGCGGCCCCATGTTGTTCGACTGGGGAGAAAATGAGAGTTTGCGGGCCTGGACGATTGATGCCGCGGGAAAAGTGTCCTTTGTGGCCAAAAGCGCGGAAACCGCTTCGGCGGGAATGGGAGGACTCGGAGGAATGCCCGGCGGATTTGTCACGGTCAGCTCGAACGCCTCCGAACCCGACACGGGAATAATCTGGGCAACCGCACCCGTTTCGGGGGATGCAAATCGTCACGTGGTCGAGGGAATTCTCCGTGCGTATGATGCGACGGCTTTGCATCCTGTAAGCAACGCAGACGGTACCCCGCGGTTGAAACTTCTGTGGGACAGCAAGCATATCCCGAGTAATTCATTTCACTTCAGCAAGTTTTGTCCGCCTGTTATGGCCGACGGAAAAGTCATCGTTCCGACTTACGACGGCAGGGTAGATATCTACATTTCCGCAAACCCACCGGGCGGTCCGAAGCCAACCAACGCGCAACGCATGCCTCGGCGACGCAGCTAACTGTTAAATGGCGGGTTCCCGGCAGCCGTGGATGGATAAGGACTCTGTTCCGAACAAGAACCTCGCTCTACGGGTAATCAGAGGAGAGGACGCATTATGGAAAGAAGCTGCGTAGTCATTGGCGCCGGCCTGGCGGGCTTGTGTGCGGCAGACACGCTGATAAAGCATCGGGACGGCCCATGGAAGGTCACGGTCCTCGAAGGCCGCAACCGACTGGGCGGGCGCGTCAACACATTTCGCTTCCACGAAGCGCCAAGCCTGGTTTGCGAGCTCGGAGGTGAATGGATTGGAGCTGACCATGATCGCGTGCTCGGGCTCTGCAAGCGTTTCGGCCTGCAACTCGATTGGCACCGTTATGACTTTTCTTTTCTGGAGCGGGGCCAGATCGCCGCACGATTCAAAGCCGGGGACGATCCGTTCCCTAAGGCTGCCAGCACCGCATTCGAAAAACTCAAACGCCAAACCGCTAAATGGAATTTGGCCCGCAAAAAGATCCTTGACCGCAAGGATTGGTGGACGATTCTCCGAGATATCGGATATCAGACTGACGAGTTACTGCGCCGCGACCTGATGGACAGCACCGATTTTGGCGAATCCATCCGTCACGCTGGCGGTTACTCGGCGGGGGCCGAATATTTTGACAGTAATCGCTACGACGAAATGGATAAGCACATTCGCGGGGGAAATTTTCTCCTGGTGAAGGCGCTAGCCCAGTCTGTGCTTACTCAGGGCGGACAAGTACTTACTGACCGGCGAGTGGTTAGGGTTCGACAGAGCACGCATGGGGTGGTCGTCACGGCAGATACTGGTGAGGAGTTCTCTGCTTCCTTCTGCATCTGCACCACTCCATCGAGGAGCCTCACTAGGATACGCTTCGATCGCGCCCTGCCCGACGAGCAGTGGGACGCGGCCAAACAACTCCAATACGCGCGCATACAAAAGACCGTCCTCCTGTTTGAAACCAGATTTTGGGCCAATCGCAGAGGCAGACACGGATTTTCGTGCTTCACGGACGGCGCTTCGGATTACATTTTCGAGTCGACACTGGGCCAACATGGCATGCAGGGCATCCTTTGTAGCTATGCTATTGGAGATAAGGCCGATGATCTCGCGGCATCGCGTTCGGAAAAACTGCGGATACTCATCGAAAACGACCTCCGCCAGATCTTTCCGGGGGCCGCGACCGAAAGTTCCGCCATTGCACGCTATGCATGGCAGCGAGATGAATACACCGAAGGAGCCTACGCGCTGTACCGTCCCGGTCAATGGTTTGACCTCTGGGAACGACTTGTACCGCCCCATGGGCGCGTTTTCTTCGCTGGAGAACATCTAGCCGAGGAACAAGGTTTTATGGAAGGCGCGGCCGACACCGGTGTCGATGCAGGCCATGATGTTGTTCGAGCCTTCCATGGAAAACCTTGGAAGGTCCGACAGCGCTAGCGGGGAACCAGAAGCACACTGTCTTCGGGTTAGTCAGGGGCGTTACTGAACGGAGCGCACTTTTTCGCAGGTGTAGACGGCAATCTTCTGGGTGTGCCGCAGAGGGATTCCCCATTCCGGTGAGAGTTAAATGGCCGGAAAACAGTAGTATGTGGTAGCACACCTGTCATTTATTGTTGGATCTGGCGGAGCGTATTCCTCATCCTTCGGGGTCTATTCCTCTTCCCCGAACATCTTCTGTATTGAGTTCATCGGCAAGAACAGGCGGCTCGGCTGATTCGGAAAGGGAATGAATCCGTAATGCTTGTAGAACTCTGCGGCCTCCTCGTCGATTGCTTCCACGATGACCGCCCAGGATGCAACCTGCGCGCTGTTCTGCAGCGCCCGTTTTAGGGTATTCGCAAGCAAGACCCCGCCGATTCCCAGCCCTCGAAACTCGGCGCTCCTGGCCAATCGCCCAAGTAGCGTGGCGGGAATCTCCCGCATCCGTGTCAGTTTCTTGCCGATTTCTTCCGGAATTTCGTCG
>Ga0126371_10002525_pt1 | contig 15768 bp, 10 predicted proteins | sample PanSoiMetaPlot_4_FD_110145 | JGI IMG/M metagenome (GOLD analysis project Ga0126371, IMG submission 110145) | Tropical forest soil microbial communities from Panama - MetaG Plot_4 | ecosystem: Environmental > Terrestrial > Soil > Tropical forest > Bulk soil | place: Panama | collected 2016-02-17 | reverse complement strand
CCCCTGGGTCGGCGTTGTACGCGATCTTCGTCCAGTTGACCAGGTGCCTCGGCTCGAGGTTCTCGCCGACCGAGCTGCGACCGACGAATCCGGTGCCCAGCGTCATCGAAGGCGCGAGGTTCGTCTCGAGGCCAGCGCTGCCCGTGCTGTTGCCGACGTTGACCGACACCCGCAACACGGGCACCCGCGTGCCGTACATCATGATCGTCGGCGGGTGCTCGCTGTGAATGGCCGCGGAGTGGCCAGCGCCGCCGATCCTGACGACCGCCCTTGCCGCCTCGATGCCAGCGGTCGGAGTCGGCACGGTGGCGACGCCGAGGACCGGGCAGAGCTTCTCCCGGCAGAACGGCTCTTCTGGAACGACCAGTTCAACAGGGGCGAGCAGCAGCCTCGTCCGCGGCGGCACCCTGATCCCGGCCTGGTCAGCGATCCAGGACGCGTCCTTGCCGATCGCCTCGCCGTTGAGCATGCCGTCGGGGTATAGGTATGCGCGCAGCCGGTCGCGGCCGTTCTCGTCGAGCAGCACGGCGTGCTGGCGCTGCATCTCGCGCAGCAACGGCTCGCGCACGCTCTGCTGCACGATAAGGACCGACTCGTTGGTGCACAGCACCGAGTTGTCGAACGCCTTGCTATCGGTGATCCGGCGTGCGGCAGCCACGACGTCCGCCGTGGCGTCGACCAGGACTGGGACGTTCCCCGGCCCGACGCCGAGCGCCGGGTTGCCTGACCGGTACGCCGCGCGCACCATCGCGGTACCGCCCGTCGCCACGATCACGTCGGTGACCGGGTCGGACATCAGCGTCTCGACGAGCCGCAGTGTCGGCTCGCGCACGACCTGGATCGCGCCGTCCGGCGCCCCTGCCGCGGTCGCCGCCTCCGCGAGCACGTCGGCCGCGTCCGTGCAGCAGCCCTTGGCCATCGGGTGCGGGCTGACAACCACCGCGTTCCTGGTCAGCAGCGAAAGGATGACCTTGAAGTAGACGCTGGCGACCGGGTTGGTTGAGGGGATCAGCGCGAGCACGACCCCGGCGGGCCGGGGCACCGCGACGATCTTGGCATCGGGATCGATTCGCGGGCTGACAAGGTCCTCGCCGGCGTACCGCTCGAACAGTCCGAGCGCGCAGGCCTCGTTCTTGATGACCTTGTGCTCGGCGACTCCGAACCCGGTCTCCTTGACGGCCCATTCCGCGTACCGCCTGGCCTCGGCGTGCGCGGCCGTGGCCACCGCCTCGGCGATCCGCAGCACGGACGCGAGGTCGTAGCTGGCGAACGCGCCCGCCGCCCAGTGCGCCCTGGCCAGCATTTGCCTGGCCTGGCTGGCAGCCGACGCGCCGTCCTGCGGCTGCTGACCGGTGTCGGCCTGACCAGGGCCGGCCTGCGCGGCGGCCGGCTTGGCGGCCTTCCCTCTGGTCCGCGCCGCGGCGCTCATCGCCTGCTCCTCGCGGGGCTGCGACCGACTTCCGCGTGGGCCCGCGCGATGCCGGCCTCGGTACGGTCGAGCAGCTCCTCGCAGAGCTCAGGCGTCATCAACAGCCCCGGTTTGTACTGCAGCACCCGCGGATCAAGCGTTGAGAAGATTGCCCAGACTCCTGCCCGGTACAAGTGGCGCATCACGTACTTCGCCCCCTCCGGATGGTCGAACTCCAGGCCCATCACCACGCCGTTCTGCCTGATCCCGATGAACCAGTCGGGGAAGCTCGCCTGGATCGCGCGCAGCCCGGTGCCGATCAGGTCGGCGATGTAGTGCACCATCGACCTGGTCTCCGGTCGCCCGCAGATCTCCAGGGTCTTCAGCGCGGCGACGCAGCCAAGCTCGGCCCCGCCGAAGCTGGAAATGTGCGCGAATCCGTCTTCGGTGAGCCAGCCCGCGTTCTGCTCGCTGACCAGTACGGCGGCGATCGGGTACATCCCGCCCGATAGGCCCTTGCCAGTCACCAGGATGTCCGGCTCGATCCCGTGCTTGGTGACCGCCCACATCTCACCGGTCCGCATCAGCCCTGTCTGCACCTCGTCGGCGATGTACAGCGTGCCGTGACGCTCGCACAGCGACTTGACTGCCTCCAGGTAGCCGGGCTCTGGCAGCGGGAAGCCATAAGTCGCCGGGATCGTTTCCATGATCACCGCGGCGACGTCGCCGCCGGCCAGCGCGGACTCCATCGCGGCGAGGTCGTTGAACGGGACTTGGGTGAACTCCTCAGGCCGATCGGCAAGGAAGATCCTGGCGAACCGGTCGTCGCCGGTCGCGACCGCAAGGCCCGTGTGGCCGTGATACGCCTTGATGATCGAGACGATCTTCCGCCGCTGGGTCGCGTGCCGCGCGGTCTTGAGCGCGATGTCGATGGCCTCGCCGCCGCCGCTGCCGTAGACGACCTTGGTGAGGTTCGGAGGGGCGGTCCTGATCAGCGCCTCGGCGAGGGCCGCCCTGGCGCTCGAAGGAAAGTGATGGTTGCCGATGTCGAACGAGCGCATCCCTGTAGTGATCGCCTCGACGAGCTCGGCGTTGCGGTGGCCCAGGTTGAACGTGCCGCCGTTGAGGTGCACGTCAATCAGCCGCAGCCCGGACATGTCCCAGATGAAGTAACCCTCGCGCCGGTCGATGACGAGATCGACGCCGCTCTCTGTCCAGAAGTCGGTCTTCCCCGGGTTCCAGAACTCCCTGGACTTCTCGAGTACCTCGGCCTTCGACTCCACGCTGAAGACGTCGTAGTCGTGCATCGTCCTGCCTTCGCGCTAGGCGCGGCAACCCATACCAGACCGAATCATGTATCGGTCGGACCCATTAGTCAAGGGCGAGAACAAACTGCGACGCAGCTATTGTCATGCCCGTTTTGATCATGTTACGGTCGGGGTCCGGTGAGGCGAAGCACCGTGCCGATGATGCCACTCCGGTGCGCGGCCTTCCGGCTGTTCGCACGATCGCCTAGCCGGGACATGCCACCACTTTTGGTGTGTCTAGGAGGGTGACGGCGGTCATCATGGTCCGACCAGAAGCATCGCCCATCACGTCACGGTCCTGCATGCTCCGGCGGCAGCGATCCGCCTCGGCATTCCCGCGCGTGGCGCTTCCATTCTCATCCCGCCGATCCCCAGGCCGACCGCCTGGGGACGGCACCTCGTGTCTGTCGCTACGCGATCGGTACGGGGCCAATCCCTGACAGGGAGGCTGGCTGCATGTCGGATACTCAGGCGCCGCCGGAAGCCGGCGGCGAGTCCGCCGGCCCGGGTCTGATCGAGACGACCGGCTTGACCGGCAGCCTCGACGTCTCGGCGCGCGAGGACGTTCACAAGCTCAGAAAGCACGCCGTCGGGCTGTTTGGAGTGTTGTTCCTTACCGTGACCGGCTCGGCGCCGATCTCGGCGATGATGTTCAACACGCCGATCGTCGTCGGCTTTGGCAATGGCATCGGCGCTCCGGCCGCGTTCCTGTTCGCCACGGTCGTGCTCGTCATTTTCTCGGTCGGCTACGTCGCCATGGCGCGGGTAAAGACCACCGCCGGAGGTTTCTACTCCTACATCAGTCACGGCCTTGGCCGTGAGGTCGGCATAGGCGCCGGGTATGGGTCGGTGCTCGCCTACTCGGTGTTCGAGGCATCGCTGGCCGGCGGCTTCGCCTATTTCCTCAACGTGAAGCTGCGCGAGTTCGGCGTGCACGTCCAGTGGCCGTGGCTGGCGCTCGGCATGGTGCTGCTGATCTCCATCCTGGCGTACTTCGACATCCGGCTGTCCGCGAGAGTCCTCGGCATCGGGCTGGTCAGCGAGGTCCTCATCTTGCTGATTTTCGACGGGTTCATGTACGCGCACGGGCACATCCCCGCGGCCGCGATCAACCCGCTGAACGCGTTCAAGGCCCTGCCAGCAAGCGGCTCGGGATCCAGCGCGGTAGCGGCGGGAGCGATCGGCGTCGGCCTGTTCTTCGCGTTCTGGTCCTGGGTGGGCTTCGAGATGGCGCCCAACTATGGCGAGGAGTCGAGGAACCCGAAGAAGACCGTGCCGCGGGCGCTGTACATCTCCGTGATCGGGCTTGGCATCTTCTACATCCTGACCTCGTGGGCGCCGTTCGCCGGGTACCCGAACATCCACGCGGCAGCGGCGCAGGCGCAGTCGAACGGGGGACTGTACTACATCGCCCCCGCGAATGCGATCGCGGGCCACTGGGTGGGCTCGGTGCTCAGCTACCTGATCATCACCGGGTCGTTCGCCTGCGGCATGGCGTTCCACAACACCACGGCGCGGTACGCCTACTCGCTCGGCCGTGAGGGGTTGCTGCCGAGGCAACTCGGCAGGACGCACCACAAGTACCGGAGTCCGCACGTGGCATCCACAGTCCAGACGTTGATAGCCCTGCTCATCGTCGCCGGATTCGCGCTGTTCACGGGCTCCAACAACCCGAGCCACCAGGCGTACATCCAGCTGTACGGGCTGATGGCAGTGATGGGCGTGATCGTGATCCTGTCGGTGCAGGCGCTGGTCTCGGCCAGCATCTTCATCTACTTCGAGCGGCACCCCGACCTGCAAGGGCACTGGTGGAGGACCAGGCTCGCGCCGGCGTTGTCCTTCATCTCCCAGGCGTTCGTCGTGTACCTGCTGTTCGGGAACATCAAGTTCCTGGGGTCCGGGTACGGGTACGCGAACTATCTCGGCCCGATCGACGCGTTTGTCGTCGGCGCGGGCATCGTCTACGCGTTCTACCTCAGATCCAGGAACAGGGCGAAGTACGAGTCTGCCGGGCGGCTCATCAACGAAGGGCTGTAGGCACGGCGCTGGGGGCGGCCGCGTTCGCGGCCGCCCCCAGCCCGCCCGGACCACATCATCGGGGGAAGCGCGCACATGGGCTACCTGATCGGCGCGGACATCGGGTCGCAGAGCGTCAAGGCGCTCCTGCTCGACCCGGCGGGCCGGGAGGTGGCGTCGGCTGGCCACGCCATCGCCATGAGCCATCCGGCCGGCGGGTGGGCAGAGCAGGACCCCGCGCTCTGGCGCGATGGCCTGGCCACCGCCGTCAGGAAGGTACTGGCCTCCGCGGGCGTCGAGCCCGCGGAGGTCACCCACATCGGGCTCGCCTCGCAGGTCGACGGCGTCGTCCCGGTCGACGGCGCGCTGCGGCCGCTGCGCGATGCGATCATCTGGCTTGACCGGCGCGCGGCCGACCAGGCGGCAGCGCTCGCGGCCAAGCTGGGCGCCGACGCGATCTTCGCGACCACGGGGCTGAATGCCGACTCCTCGCACATCGCTCCCAAGATCATGTGGCTGCGAGAGCACGAGCCTGACATGTACCGCGCCGCGGCGTCGTTCCCGCCCGCAGGCGGCTATCTGCTCGGCTGGCTGACCGGGACGATCGCGCAAGATCACGCCAACGCCTCGTCGACGCTGCTCTATGACGTCAGGTCGGGAACGTGGGACGACGCCATGCTTGTCGCGGCCGGGATCGACCCTGCCGTCCTCGCCCCGATCAGGCCGGCCGCTGAGGTCGCCGGCACGCTGACGGCTCAGGCCGCCGAGACCATCGGCCTTGACCGGCGGTGCGCGGTTGTCGTGGGAACGGGCGACGAGCATGGTGCCTGCGTCGGAGCGGGCGCCATCGCGCCTGGTCTGGTCGCCGACGTGACCGGCACCGCCGAGCCGGTCGCGGCTACCGCGCCAGGGCCGGTGTTCGACCCAGAGCGAGTCGTGGAGACCCACGCGCACGCGATCACCGGGCTGGTGCTTGTCGAGAACCCCGGCTTCGTCTCTGGCGGCTGCACGCTCTGGTGCGGCGAGCACATACTTGGCACCAGCCAGGCGGAGCTGTTCGCGCTTGCCGCTCAGGCGCCGCCAGGGTCGGGCGGGGTGCTGTTCCTGCCGACCCTTTCCGGGGCGACGGTCCCGCGGTGGAACGACAGAATGCGCGGCGTGTTCGCGGGCCTGGCGATGAACCATGGCCGCACAGAGCTTGCCCGTGCCGTGGTCGAGGGATGCGCGTTCGCACTGCGGGACGTCCTCGAGCGGCTTGACGCGCTCGGCCTCGCCGGGGAGCAGATCAGGGTCGTCGGCGGCGGCGCGCGCAGCGGGCTCTGGTTGCAGGTCAAGGCCGATGTAACCGGCAGGACGGTACAGCCCGTACTGTCTGCCGAGCCGACCGCCGCGGGCGCGGCCATCCTGGCCGGCCTCGCCGCCGGGGCGTTCGCCGACCCCGCCGACGCAGTCGCAAGGACGGTCCAGCTCTCGCCCCGCACGTACGTGCCCGATCCGCGCACCAGCGATGTCTACAACGAGCGCTACGCGCAATACCGCGCGCTCTACCACGGCGCGGAATGGGCGCTGGCGCGACCGGGTGACGGCGCGGAGGGTGCGCTCACGCGACCGGGAGACGGCGCGGAGTGCGCGCTGGCGCGACCGGGTGACGGCGAATGAGCCCTGCCCAGGATCCGCGAACGGGGGTTCCGCTTGACCTCGACGGGCTGCGCGGCGCGCTGGCCGGCTCGGCGGAGCCGCTCGAGCCGCTAGGCATGGCCGGGCTGATCATCGGGCCAGAGGCTCTCGACCAACTCGGCGAGGTACTCGGAAGCTTGGTCGGATCTCAGAGCATCGGCGCTGCCCTAGGCGAACGCGGCAGAGCCCGCGACGTGGTCGTGCTCGCAGCCGCCACGCCGATGACCGTGCGCGGTGCTGCGCTTCGTGATGCGGTCACCGAGCGGATGTCGCCGCGCCACGGCCTGGCCTGGACCGTGCTCGGCGCGGCCGATGGATCCGTGCACGCTGACGAGCACACCGTTGCCGCGGCGAGAAAGGCGGCCGCCGGCGCGGGCTGCGTAGTCACGGTCGGGTCGGGCACGATCACGGACATCGGCAAGGCGGCGGCGAGCCCTGGCACGCCCCTCGCCGCCGTACAGACCGCGACCAGCGTCAACGGCTACGCTGACCCGTTCTCCGTGCTGCTCAACGCAGGGGTCAAGCGGACGACGCCGACGCGCTGGCCCGACTGGCTGATCGCCGACACCGACGTCCTAGCCGACGCGCCCGACCGCCTGAACCTGGCGGGCGTCGGGGACTTGGCGGCCATGTTCACGGCGACGGCCGACTGGTACCTGGCCGCACTGCTGGGGGCGGGCGGTCCGCCCTACAGCGCGGAAGCGGCCGGGCTCGTGCGCCAGCACGGCGAGGCGCTGTTTGGTCTGCGCGGTGTCGCCAGCAGTGCTGGCCTGCGGGGCGACCGAGAGCGGCTGGCCGACCTGGCGAGGCTGCTGACGCTCAGCGGGATCGGGATGGGCGTCACCGGCTCGACGGCGTCAGCCTCGGGGATGGAGCACGCGGTCAGTCACCTGCTCGAGATGGCCGCGACCGCGGACGACGGGGCCGCCGCGACAGCCCACACGTCGAGCCTGCACGGCGAGCAGGTCGGCGTTGCCAGCGTGGTCGCCGCCGCGACTTGGGAGCACGTACTTGCGCGGATCGAGGCGGGCGCGCTCGGCCAGCCCGCGAGGCTGCCCGATCCAGACGTGACCGCCGACCGGATCGCCGCCGCGTTCGCCACGCTGGATCCGTCGGGGGCGATGGGGGCGGAGTGCCTCGCGGACTACACCGCCAAGGCCCGGCTGCTCGCGTCGGGGCCTGACCCGCTTGCGACGCTGCGGCAGGCCTGGGCAGATCACGGGGCCGTCTTCGCCGGGCTGCTGACCGGCCCGGTCGAACTCGCCGCCGGGCTGCACTCGGCGGGCCTGCCGACCAGGTTCGGCGACCTGCCGGTCCCCGTCGGCGACGCACTGGCCAGGTGGGCCGTCGCGAACTGCGCGCTGCAGCGCCGCCGGTTCGGCGTCGCCGACCTCGCGATGCTGATGGGCGCGTGGGACGACGACGACATCGACGCGGTACTCGCGGCTGCCGAGCGGGCGGGGGCGCCATGAGGCTTCGGCCAGGGCCGAAATCGAGCAGGCGAGCGTCACGGGCCCGAATGACCGCGGGCCGCCCACCGCGGCTGTACTCCGGCTATGTGGTTGACCTGGACGGCACCGTCTACCTCGGCGACGAGGCGCTGCCCGGCGCGGTGGAGACGCTGGCGCGCATCCGCGCGGCGGGCGCGCCAGTAGTGTTCCTCACCAATAACCCGCTGCGCTCGGCGGCAAGCTACGCCGAGATGCTGCTGGGGCTCGGCATCCAGGCCGCCGAGCGCGAGATCGTCACGCCGCTCAGCGTGCTGACCGGTTACCTCGGGCAGCGATATCCGGGCGCCGTCGCGCTGACCATCGCCGAGCCGCTGGTCGACCGGACGCTCACGGCGGCGGGCATCGCGGTGACGACCGAGCCCTCCGAAGCAGACGTGGTCGTGCTGTCGTTCGACCGCACCTTCGACTACACCAAGCTGCTGCGTGCGTTCCGCGCCGTCCGCAGGCACGGCGCAGTGATCGTCGCCACCAATCCCGACCCGTTCTGCCCGACGCCCGACGGCGGGCTGCCCGACTGCGGCGCGGTACTCGCGGCCGTCGAGGCCTGCACCGGCACGCGGGCTGCCGCGGTGCTCGGCAAGCCAGGCGAGGAGATGGCCGCCGAGGTGCGCGCGAGGCTCGGCGTGCCGGCCTCCGACGCCGCCATGGTCGGGGACAGGCTGCTGACCGACGCCGCGATGAGCCGCGCGCTGGGAATGACGAGCATCCTGGTCCTTACCGGCGCGACCAGCGCCGGGGACCTGACCACGGCAGCCGCGCGGCCTGATTACGTGATCGACGGGCTCTGGGATCTGCTTCCGGCTCCGGTCACCGAGCCGCGGCGGCACTTGCCATCCCCCACCCCGCCATCGAGTGCCCACCGGAGTTCCCCGTGATCGAGTTCGTGTTCATGCTGACCCACCACGACCGCACGATCGACCGACCAGGCGAGGTCTACGACGAGGTCCGCGGCTGCGGGCTGCGATACGTCGGATTCAAGGACGTTGGCGCGAGCCTGGCCGAGCTACGCGACGTCTGCGGTCAGGCGCATGCCGACGGCATTGAAGTCATGCTCGAAGTGGTCTCGACGAGCAAGGAGGACGAACTGCGGTCGATCGCGGCGGCGGGCGAGATCGGCGTCGACTGGGTGCTCGGCGGCACGCATCCGCGCGACGGGCTCGCCGTGCTCGCTGGGTCAAAGGCGTACTACTGCCCGTTCCCTGGCAAGGTCGTCGACCATCCGAGCGTGCTGCTCGGTGAGATCGACGAGATCGCGGAAAGCGCGAGGGAGATCACCGCGATGGACGGCGTCTACGGCCTCGACCTGCTGGCCTACCGGCATCCGTCCGCAGACGCCGCGGCACTGACCAAGGCGGTCGTGCAGGCGTCCGCGGGGCCGGTCATCGCCGCCGGGTCGGTCGCGTCGGTCGATCAGATCAGGGCACTCGACAGAGCTGGCGCGTGGGGTTTCACGATCGGTGGCGCGATCTTCGAAGGCAGGCTCCCAGGCGCGCCGTCAATACCCGAACAAATACGGCACGTACTCGTCGCGGCGATGTCATGAGCCACTTGCCCGGATCTAGTTCACCCGATAGGAGGCATACCGGGCGCCAAAGTGACTCCAATCAAGGGGAAGTCGCAACAGCATGTCCGACCTGATCCTCGCCGTCGACCAGGGCAGCTCGTCGAGCCGGTGCGTCGTGCTCGACGGCCAGTTCACCCAGATCGCGGTCGCCGGCCGCCCGCTTGCCAGCGCGTTCCCCGCGCCGGGGCGGGTCGAGCATGACACCGAGGAGATCGCGGGTGGCGTGCTTGCCTCGATCGGCGAGGCCATCGAGCGCGCCGGCGCGGGCTGGTCAGACATCGCCGGGATCGGCATCGCGGCGCAGACGGAGACGTTCGTTGTCTGGGACGTGAGCACCGGCCGGCCGGTCTACCCCGCGATCAGCTGGCGGGACACGCGAGCGGCCGATGCCTGCGACAAGCTTCGGCAGACCGGCCACGAGCAAGCCGTCCGCGCCCGTACCGGGCTTCCGCTCGAGCCCGCGTTCAGCGCGACGAAGCTGCGCTGGCTGCTTGACGAGCTGCCTGAGGCGGGCCGCGCCGCGGCGCGCGGCGACCTGCTCTTCGGAGACGTCGGCTGCTGGCTGACCTGGCTGCTCAGCGCCGGGGCCGCGCACGTCACCGACCCGTCGATGGCGTCGCGGACCATGCTGTTTAACCTGGCCGACGACGCGTGGGACGACCCGATGCTCGAGTTGTTCGGCGTCCCCGCGCGGATGCTCCCGACGGTCGCACCGACGGCCGGCCGGCTCGCGGTCACCGACCCGGCGGTCTGCGGCGGGAGCGCGACGATCGGCGCCATCGTCGGGGACCAGCAGGCCGCGCTGTTCGGGCAGCGCTGCTGGCGGGCGGGGATGGCGAAGCTAACGCTCGGTACCGGAGCGTTCCTCTGGTGCAACGCGGGCAACGCCCCGCCTACGGCGGTTCCCGCGGGCGTCGTGTCGACCTGCGCCTGGCGAGCCGACGAGAAGACGGCCTACGCGCTCGAGGGGTTCGTGCCGAACGCCGGCGCGGTGACCGACTGGCTGCGCCAGCTTGGCGTGCTCGGCGCCGGGGAGTGGCCGCGGATCAGGCCAGGCGCTCTGGCGCGCAGTCACGACGCGGCCGGTCACGCGGGCGCGGTCGGCCATGCCGGCGACGGCCCCTGGTGCGTGCCAGCGCTTTTCGGCCTCGGGACGCCCAGCTGGATGCCCATCGCCAGCGCGGAAATCGGCGGGCTGACGGCCGACAGCACAGGCAGTGACATCGCCGAGGCAGCGCTGATCGGGGTCGCGCAGCAGATCGCGGACGCGATCGAGGCGGTCGGCGCCGGGCTGACGACGCCGCTCGACGTGCTGCGGGTCGACGGCGGCCTCGGCCGCAACGAGTCACTGCTGCAGGCAATCGCCGACCTATCTGGTCTGCGCCTGGAGCGGACGGCGGAAACCGAGGTCACCGCGCTCGGCGCCGGCATGCTTGCCGGTCTCGGCACGGGTCGCTGGGATCAGGCTGCCCTGGCCAGCCTGCCCTTCCCCGCAGACATCACCATCCGCCCCGAACTGGCGCAGCAGGCAGCCCGGGCGGCGCGCGACACGTGGCGTCGCGTGCTCGGCGAGGTCGTGGGCCGGCGGGCGGCCGCGGTCGGAGAGGGCGCACTGTGACCTCGGCGCTCAGCCCGGCTCACCGGGCGACATCGGTCAGCCGGATGGCCTCGGGAACGTTCGATGTCCTGGTCGTCGGGGGCGGCGTCACCGGCACGGGCGCGGCGCTCGACGCCGCGACCAGAGGGCTATCGGTCGCGCTGGTCGAGGCCAGGGACTACGCCGCGGGCGCGTCGAGCAAATCGAGCAAGCTGATCCACGGCGGGCTGCGTTACCTGGAGATGCTCGATTTCGGGCTTGTGCGCGAGGCCCTGCGCGAGCGTCGGCTGCTGCTGACCAGGCTTGCCCCGCACCTGGTCAAACCCGTGCCTTTCCTCTGGCCGCTTACCGGCCGACTGTGGGAACGGCCGTATGTCGGGGCCGGGTTGCTGTTGTACGACACCATGGGCGGACGGCGTGCGGTGCCGCGGGCTCGCCATTTCAGCCGAAGCGGAGCGCTCAGGCTGGCGCCGGCACTCAGGCCGGACGCCCTAGTCGGCGGTGTGCAGTTCTACGACGCGCAGGAAGATGACGCGCGGATGGTCGCGTGCCTGGCCAGGACGGCAGCCGCGCATGGTGCTGCGATGGCCACGCGGGTCGAGATGACCGGGCTGGTCACGCGAGACGGGCGGGTCGTCGGGGCAGTCGCACGTGACCTGCTGACCGGGACGGACATCGAAATCAGGGCCAGGCACGTGGTCCAAGCGACGGGGGCGTGGACCGGGGCTCCTGCGGATTCCGAGGCGCCGGCCGGCGGAGCCGACTCGCGCGCACTACGAGTCAGGCCGTCCAAGGGAGTCCACATCGTGGTGCCGCGGGAGCGGATCACTATGGACACCGGCCTGCTGGCCAGGACAGAGAAGAGCGTGCTGTTCGTTATCCCGTGGGGACGGCACTGGGTGATCGGTGACACCGACACCGAGTGGCCGTTCGACCCAGGGCTGCCCGCTGCCAGCCGTGCCGACATTGACTACCTGCTCGCCAAGATCAACGCCCTCCTCAGTGAGCCGCTGACAGCCGACGACATCGAGGGCGTCTTCGCCGGCCTGCGCCCGCTCGTGGCGGCAGGCGCACCGAAGGACACCACGAAACTCAGCAGGGAGCACTCGATCCGCTCGCCAATGCCAGGGCTCAGCGTGATCGCTGGCGGCAAGTACACCACCTACCGGGTGATGGCGCGGGACCTCGTCGACGCCGCCGCCCGCGACCTCGCCAGCTCGGCGGAATGGCCAGGCGGCGCCGTCCAGGCGTCGCGGACCGACCAGGTGCCGCTGGCCGGAGCGGACGGCTACGCCCAGATGTGGGCGTCGCGCGAGGCGATCGCCGAGCAGGCCGGGCTCTCCGCCACCCAGATCGAACGGCTGCTCGGCAGGTATGGCGCGGACGTCACGCTGCTGATCGAAGCGATGGCGGCGCGACCGGATCTGGCAGCGCCGCTGCCAGGCTCTGGCGGGTACCTGGGCGCCGAAGTGGCATTCGCATGCTCCCACGAGGGCGCCGCCGGGCTCGATGACGTGCTGTCAAGGCGTACCAGGATCGCGATTGAGACGCGCGACCGCGGCGTTAACGCCGCGCCGCACGCGGCGAGGCTGATGGCGGGCGAACTCGGCTGGGACGAGGCGCGGACCGCCGCCGAAGTCGCGGCGTACCTCGAGCTCATCGCCGCCGAGCTCGAAGCCGAGACCATGCCAGATGACATGAGCGCCTACAGCGTGCTGGCGCGATCGTCAGAACGTGGACGCCCGTCAGGGCTATCCGCTGAAAGACGACCGCGATCAAGGTCGATATGACGGGCTTAGCATGAGGGTGCCGTCCCGAGAGGAGGCAGCATCGTGACAGCCGATGCACGAGGGCTGGCGCTGACCGGTTCAGCCGAGGCCGTGAGCTGGTATGACCGGGCGGTCGACCACCTGATCAGGTTCCAGTCCGAGGTCGCGGATTCCGCCGCCGCGGCGGTCGCCGCCGATCCGGGCTGCGCGATGGCCCGGCTGTTCTGCGCCTACCTGGCCCTGATGTCGACCGAGGAGAGCGCGACCGCCGGGGCAATCGACGCGCTGGACGGGCTGCGTGCGAGCGCGGATGACCTGCTGCCGCGCGAACGGGCACATCTTGCCGCCGCCGAGACCTGGATCGCCGGCGACATGGCCAGTGCGGGTTCGTTGCTGGCAAATATCACGGTCAGCTATCCCCGGGATCTGCTTGCGCTGGGGGTCGGCCATCAGATCGATTTCTTCACCGGCGACGCGGTGAACTTGCGCGACCGGATCGGACGGGCGCTCGGCGGCTGGCACAGCGACGACCCGCAGCTCGGGTTCCTGCAGGGGATGTACGCGTTCGGGCTCGAGGAATGCAACCTCTACCAGCAGTCGGAGGAGGTTGGCCAGGCGGCGGTCGAGCGCAACAGCGACGATGTCTGGGGCATCCACGCGGTGGTGCACACCTACGAGATGGCCGGGCGGGTGCCTGACGGCGTGCGCTTCATGCGTCGCCGCGAGGCCGACTGGCAGTCGGGCAACTTCCTCAACGTGCACAACTCCTGGCACTACGCGCTCTACCTGCTCCAAGCCAGCGACACCGAAGGCGCGCTCGCGGTGTACGACCGGATGATCCGCCACGCGGGCTCGCAGGATGTAGCGCTCGAGCTGCTCGACGCGTCGGCGCTGCTGTGGCGAATGTGGCTGGAGGGCACCCCGGTCGGCGACCGGTGGCGACCGCTCGCTGCGGCGTGGGGGCGGATCCTCGCGCCGGGCTTCTACCCGTTCAACGACATGCACGCGGTGATGTCGTTCATTGGGAACGGAGAGCTTGACCGGGCAGAGGGACTCGTGCGGGCACTTGACGAGGTCGTCGCGAACCGGGTCGATGCCAGCTCAGGGTGGCGGATGACCAGCGAGATCGGGCTGCCCGTTAGCCGCAGCCTGGTGGCCTTCTCGCGAGGCGAGTACGACGCGGTCATCGCGGACCTGTTGCCGATCAGGACCCGCGTCCACCATTTCGGCGGCAGCCACGCCCAGCGTGACGCGGTCGAGCGAACGTTGTTGGAGGCCGCGATCAGGGCCGGTCGGCACGAGCTCGCGGCGGCGCTGGTGAGCGAGCGGCTGTCAATGCGCGAGTGCAACACGTACGCGTGGTCCAAGCGAGCCTGGCTGCGCGACGCGGCCGGGGATCAGGCTGGCGCAGCGGCGGCGATGGCGCGCGCTCGCGAGCTTGCCTCCGAGATCAGGGCCGCAGCGGCCTGATACTCGCCTTACTCATCCGTGGGCTGGCCGGGCAAGGTGCAGCTCCTGAGCACGTCCGGTAAAGGGGCCCTGTGGGAAGGCTGCTCATCGACCTCAGGCCGGTGCGCGAGTCGCCGGCGTTCCGGCGTCTGCTGGCTGGTTCGACGCTGTCGGCGGTCGGCAACTCGATGACGTCATTCGCCGTCATTCTGCAGGTCTTTGAGGTCACCCATTCGTCGTTCGCCGTTGGCGCTATCGGCATCGCCCGGGTGGTGCCGATGCTGGTAGTCGGGTTGCTTGGCGGCTCGCTCGTCGACGCGTTCGACAGGCGCAGGCTCGTTTTGCTCACCACTAGCTGCCTGGCTGTGGTGTCCGCGGCGCTCGCGGCCCAGGCATTCGCGGGCCTGGACGACGTGTGGCTGCTCTACGGGCTCGTCGCGGTTCAGTCGGCGCTGAGCGCGATCAACACACCGGCAAGGCAGACGTTCATACCGCGACTGCTGCGCGCCGACCAGCTGGCCGCAGGCCTGGCGCTGAACCGGCTCTCCTTCCAGGTCATGCTCGTCATCGGGCCCGCGCTGGCGGGACTGATCACCACCGCCGGCGGCCTGCGCGCGTGCTACCTCGCCGACACGATCAGCTTCGCGGCCGCTCTCTACGGGATCGCTGGGCTGCCGACGATGCGGCCGCACGATGACGTCGGCAGGCCCGGGCTGCGGGCCGCGGCCGAAGGCATCAGCTTCATCGGCCGCAGTCGGATCCTGGCGGGCGCGTTCCTGACCGACCTCAGCGCGACAGTCTTCGGCCTGCCCGTGGCACTGTTCCCCGCGATCAACGCCGAGCGATTCGGTGGCAGTGCGTCCACACTCGGTCTGTTCACGGCCGCCATCGGCTTTGGCGGCCTTATTTCCTCGGTGTTCTCAGGGCCGGTCGGCCACGTCCGCAGGCAGGGCCTGGCGATGCTCGTCTCGGCCTCCATCTGGGGAGCGGCCTTCGCGGGATTCGCGCTCGCTCCATTCCTCTGGTTGGCGCTCGGCCTGCTCGGCGTCGCCGGGGCAGCCGATACGTTCACCGTTGTGTTCCGGTCTGCGATCGTCCAGTCGGTCACTCCTGAGCGGTTCCGCGGCCGGGTGCTCGCCGCCGACTACGTTGTCGGGGCAGGTGGCGGCGAGGTTGGCAACATCGAGGCAGGGACGGTGGGATCACTGGCGTCACCGACCATCGGCGTCCTGAGCGGCGGCCTCGCCACGATCGCCAGTGCGGCAGTGATCTCGATCGCTTTGCCTGCCTTCGCGCGATACATCCGACAGCCCGGCGCCACGGAAGCACCGACCGCCGAGCAGCCCATGCCAGAGCCAGATTTCGGCCGCAAGAAAAAGCGGTCGCTTCGGGCGACAGGCCGACGCGATGATGGTCTGCGTGCCAGACGAACGGGAGCGACTGAGGGCGACGTTTGATTCCGTGGCGTGG
>Ga0126371_10002524_pt1 | contig 15770 bp, 13 predicted proteins | sample PanSoiMetaPlot_4_FD_110145 | JGI IMG/M metagenome (GOLD analysis project Ga0126371, IMG submission 110145) | Tropical forest soil microbial communities from Panama - MetaG Plot_4 | ecosystem: Environmental > Terrestrial > Soil > Tropical forest > Bulk soil | place: Panama | collected 2016-02-17 | reverse complement strand
GGTATCCGAACAAATTCTGGTGAATAATCTGTTCGCTGATCATCTCCGCGCCCTGGACGACGCAGATGAGGGCCAGCACTTTGAGGGCTAGACGGGTGGTTCCGCTGTCGGGGATCAGGAATCTCAATAGAATGTAGCCGCCGAGCATGTCAAGCAGAACACCCAGGCTATAGATCAACGCCTGGGAATTCGCCCATGTGAGTACGAAGGTAACGAATGTCGCAGCCGCCCAGAGGACCATCACCCAATCGATGCGATTGAATCCGCTGGAGAAGGTGCCTTCTGATGAAGACGCTCGGTCTATTACGGCCCGGACTAGCCCGGCCATGATGAGAATCCGCAGTACGGTGAAGTGAATTCCTCCGAGTACTACTACCTCCGCGAGGGGAATACAGAAGTAAAGCGAAAGGAACGCAGCTATCACTTTACGACGCGGAAGAACCAGGATCAGTGCGATCCCGATCAGCATCAGCACGGCGACTTGCGGCGAGAGCATCGTTTCCGCTGCTCCGCCGCCGAAACGTATGTTGGCTGGCTCCATAGGTAGGTTAAACCTAACGACGGTCTGCCCAACGCCAATGAAGCACACGCGCTACCAGCGGGCTGTCGATGACGTTCTCCCCGGTGGGCTTCGAGAACACAAAGATAGGGTTGCGCGGCACTATAGTGCTTTCGGCATCAAGGCCCATTCCGCACTCTCTGAAAGTCTCAATTAGCGCTAACCGGGACAAATGGTTTTTCCACGCTCTGCGCCTCCGCTCACGGAAGTCGGGGTAGCACTCGGTTGTGCAGTAGGAAACAATGCACCTTCTGGCGTGCAGCGAGATTTGCCGAATGAACCACGAGTAGTCTTTTACATACTCAAGGGTGCCAGAAACGAAGGCCACGTCCGTCCAAATGCTCGGGAACTCGCCCCTGTTGAAATCCGCCACTGATGTGGTCTCGCCGCGGGGCTTATAGTCCACTGGGTAATAGTTGTTGGCGTAGATGAACGCCTTGAGCCACATCCGGCCGCAACCAAGATCAACGATGCTCTCGCCCGGAGCGATAAACCGGGCCATCTCTTGAATCCTGGCCTTCCAGCCCTCGTCGAAGTACTCCAAATCCTCCCAGCGGCTGTAGACGCTTATCACGGATCGGAACCTGGCGGCGACCCTCCCGGCGTTGCTAGCCAAGCGTTTTGGGCACTGGACGGCCATGCGGAGGATTCGGACGGTAGAAAGGCTGAAAATCATTGAAGCTCGGCCCGACTATCAGCCGCAACAACCGCTTCTGGTTCCCGGCAAGCGGTCCCGAGAACGCTCCTGACCCAATCCTCACATGTCTGCCTTAGCGCCTTAGCATAGGTGACGTAAGCGTCAGGGTTCGGGCCCGGCTCCCGCCAATCGATCTTAATTGGCCGCGAAGGCTCGCTGTGATAGCGCACGAGATCACGCAACCCGGCAAACCGCGGGTCAGACTCAACCCCTCGACGCAAGAGCAGTACCGGCGTGCCCAACGCGAGGCACGGGAGCGCGCAGTGGAGACGGCTGGTAATTACGAGCCTAGCCTCGCTATAGAGGGCGAGCAGCTTTCGAGCCCTAGAGAGACGGCTTCTGTGCCGCGCCGCATTGAGGCTCGTACATGCATTGGCCAGAAGGCGCCTTCCGTAGCCGTACTTGTAGATCCCGCGCTGTGCGAGATAGAGTGCGCGCCAGTTGGCCCTGCTTAACAGGTTCGCGTCGGGCGGCGGAAACTCGTGGGAGAGGTGAATCGCCACCTTCCTGACGTGGCTTGGTACCGAGGCCGCGTACAGATCTTGTTCCACGTCGACAGCAAGCACCCGATCTGTTCTGGGCTGCCTTGTTCCCCGAAGGGTCAGCGTGAGACACCCCGAGAAATATGCGCGAACTCCGATCGCACGAAAAGCCTCAAGCGTCGATAGGCTGCGGCAGCCGATTGGCTGATGGCGTCTGAAGTAGTGTATGAATTTTCTATCCACCAGCATTTCGGGCTTGGCTGCGTGGAACGATATAAAAAGGGGACGAATTGAGTCCGGTGGCGGCCAAAAAGGCTGGTGCGTAAACCAGCCATTGAAGATGACGAACACGGGGGGCTCATCGCGGTACCAGTGCAACCTGTCACGCTCAATGAGCGTGTCGACCCTGGGCAGGAAGTGACTTGCGGCGAGGGTCTGGATTTCATCGCCCACGTTAGTGGAATAGGCGTATGTCAAAGCACCGAATCGCATCTTTACTCCAACCCTAGAATGAAGTTTTCGAAAGGCCTACTTCTGCACGTCCAAATAAAGGAGCTGCGCTCAGGCCGTTTGTCTTCGCCGCCAAGCGCGCCGTCGACCGGAACATGTTTCAGCGAGGCAATCTCAGCAAATTGCTTTCAAAGACCTAGTGATTCAGCGTAGGCGCAAAGGTGGTGGGCAGTCGGGTGAATTCTTGATCGGGAAAGCCCTGCATTGGACGTGGCGACAGCAGGCCCTTTCGAGGAGGGTGAAGGATCAAGGGCAGCAATTCTTTCGCATGTGCAGAATCATTGGACCGTGGCGGTAAGATTTGTTGGCTGATTCACCGTATTACTGTTACTTCCGCCGAATTGGTACGCGCCAACATTCCAAGCGCCGGTAGCCGGACGTGGTGTCGGGGCAAATGCGGGGTAGACGACGGTGTGATTTGCCTGATTGTAGGAAACCCCCGTAATTCCTTGCTTGCACGCCGCCTCCGCTGCCGCGTTGTGAAGCACGCTGTCGGCGCAGTAGCCGGTAGTCTCATTTGTTCCGTTGGCCGTGACCGTCGCCGCTGATGAAGAGATAGGGGTGAAATCGTTCGCTGCCGAATAACCTTGCGAGTTGGCGGTGCTGAGCGTTTGATAGACAGGTGCGGTTTCCGTGACCTCGCTTGGTACCGAAAAAGCGGAAGGATCGGACGTTATCCAATGATTGTTGACCGCAGTAATCGTAGTCGCGCCTATCGACCATAACCCGCTCACCCCGGGCAAGTTTGCTTCGCCGGTATTGTTCCACATGACCTTCGCACCACACGTTCCTTGGTCGCATGTTACAAGATAATTCCCGTAACTCGCATTGTTGTTGTCGTAGACGTTGTTGAACTCATAGTCGGAGCCTTGGCCGGGAACGAAAACATAACCGGCGTAACCGTTTCCGGGGCTTCCAACGAGCCGAAATCTATTGTTGTAGAAGATATTCGGAGAACTCGCGCCGTCCGATGCCTCACCGAGGCAAAAAAGCACATCAGAATGTCCTGATCCGTCGTTCAGCTGATTCTGATACTGGAATAGGTTATCGTGAATATTTTTGCACTGGTCAAGGATGCTTGAACCTCCTAGGTTCGTGGTGACGTTGTACTCAAGGTCCCGACCGCCCGAGCCTATGCCCCATGCACGCAAACTGAGCGGGTCTGAGTCCGATCCATCAATCACGTTGAACCGGATCGTTTCGCCGTCGTTTTGCTGCTGGTCGGCAATTCCGGTTCCTCCAGCCTGCCCTCCTGCCGCGGTGTGAGTCCAACCGTGAACGTAATTGTTTTCCACGTAAGCGACATTCGTATGCCCCGTAGCCGCTGAGAAATAGAGATAAGTGCCAAATGCGTTCGTGCTCCAGCACAGCCCAGTTAGCTCGAAATTGTCAAAGATTTCATAAGTTCCCGCAAGGAGCACCAACGTTTGCGCTTGCGCATACTGCAACGGTCCAGCCGCAATCGAATATGTACAAGAAGCAACCGCGCTCGTGCTGGTTGGATTATCAGCCGTGAAGATTGGCCTTGCCCATGATACCCCTGAGTACCATGAAGGATCGACACCGAAGTATATGTAATTGCTGGCTGTGCCGTTCCATGCGTACTCCATAAATCCGCCACCGGTGTAAGGAGAAGCCGAGCTATTTCCAAAGTGCCAGGTATCTCCGCCGCGAAAAATGAAACCCTCGCCAGACGCTGGGGTAACGCTGGCGCAGGACGCCAAGCAATTGGGCATGCCGGGAGAGTGCAGCCATGGAGTTGATTCGCTGGTTCCGTTATTTGAGTCGGAGCCATTCGCCGCGATGTAATAACAAGAAGTGACGCCAAAACTCGATAACGCTACTCGAGGGCCGGTCGGATTCGAGAGGCTGAGGTAATTGGCTCCTGACGGGCAGGTGCCACCTGTGGCGAAAAGAACCCGGGGTGAAACCAGAAGAACGACTAGGATCATACAAAGCTTTGCCAAGCGCAAAGGAACACCTCCGTCGTAGCCGGCCACCCTCAGCTTTTCAAGTGCCACCAGTACTATGTCTTCTATCCCGTTGAACAATATACGTTCGAATCGCGTCTCGCCTACTGGCCCATCGGACAGATAGGGGACAGCCGTTTGTTTGTACTGCGCCTACTGTCACGTCCTCGGCGTGGGCAGTTTCTAGAATCATTTCTTGACTTTATGAAGACGGTTTTGCCGATGTGCGCACGGCTGGCACGGTCAGCACAAGCCGCAGGTCCTTGCCCTCCAGGAATGGCCCTCGCCGCGTCCCCCGCGCGACGTCACCCGACGACACGCGCGCGGTGGGCGACGCGAGCCGGCTCCACAGCGCCCGCGACGGCACCCGAGTTTCGCACCCGTAAAACCGGCTTTAGCACGCTGCCAGCGAGCCTCTCATCCCAGAGCACGATCGGATGGCCAAGAACTGTGATCCTCCTTCCTGAACCCAGCGGGCGAAATGGGGACATCCGAAACGATGCTAGCGAAGCCTGGTTCCACTCTCCGGCCTCGCCGAATGCGCGAGCTAAGCCTTTAGCCGACAGTACCCGGAGGATGTGAGTGATCAGAACCCAATCCACCGCCCGGCCGCGAAACTTGGGAAAGATATGGAAATCAAAGAATTGGACGTCGTCAGGCCCCAACGGGAAATAATGCGGCTCCATGGTTTTGCCGCGGAGCGTCCAGCCGTAGCCGGCCAAGCTGCCGTTAGATTTGATCAGCCATAGCGACGCGCCTTTGGCGAACCCCTCTTGAATGTTGCGGCGGGCCAGCTTTGGGTTCCAGAAACTAGTGATTGCGGTAAGGTCCTCCGCGCTGATCTCGCTTTCGCTCCTTTTGCGCTCGACCTTGACGAAATCCGGAAGCTTCGCTGGGCTGAGAGGCAGGGTGCCAAGATCGCAATAAAACAGGACGCTGCGGCTAGAAAAAAGCGCCCGCTTTGTGGCCAGGCCTAGACGGCGAAGCGTCCCCAAGAAACCGTGTCGCTTGTAATATTCGGCGAAACGCGAAAGTGAAGTGGACATGGATATCACGTTCTCAGGCCTTGGTGAAGACGTGGCCGCCAAGGAGCTCACGGACACATGCGCCGCTGACGGCTTTTCTGATTTCGCTTTCCTTCGCAGCGCGCGAGCCCGCAATGCTTTTCACTATGCCAGCCGCATACCGAGTGACGTGACGAAGCAGCATGATGGCGCGAATCCCCAGTTGACCACACCGACCGTGATGCTTTTTCCAGTAATAAAGCACGGAGCGCTGCTGGGCGAGCGCAAAGTGAACCGGAAACGGCGCCGTAGTTTTCCCGCGATCGTGAATGGCTCTCGCTCCTGGATAAAACACGACTTGCCAGCCGGCCTTCCAGGCCCGCCGGCACCAATCGACATCATCGCCGTACATGAAGAGCCCCTCATCCAGCAGACCGACGCTGTCAAAAGCTTCGCGGCGAATAAACGAAAAGCAGCCCACCAGGACGTGCACGGGTAGCGTGCAATCATGAGGGAAATAGAACATGTGCTCGCCCGCGAAGAACTTTGAGTTCTTAAAACGGGAGGCCAATCCGGTCGCAGAACAGAAATTGTTCCAGAGTGTCGGAAACCGCCGGCAGGTGCTTTGCTGCGTTCCATCAGGATTAAAGACGCGCGGGCCTACGTTGCCCACTTTCGAGTTCTCGTCAAGGAAATCCGCCAGAGCGTCGAGGCAGCCGGGTAAAACAATGATGTCAGGATTTACCAAGGCGATGTAGTGTCCCTGGCATCGCCGGATGCCCAGATTGTTACCTCGGGAAAAGCCCAGATTCTCACTGCTTTTTATAAGTTTTACCCATGGGAAACGGGATTCAATTTTTTCCGAGGTGCTATCTGATGAGGCATTATCCACTACTATAACTTCCATGCTGCGGTGAGGCGGGGCTTCCTCGATGCTTTCCAAGCACGGCTCGAGGCAGTGCCAGGCGTTCCAAGCAACGATGACGACTGAGATGTCCATGGAATGGGCGAGACGAGAGAAACTAATTTCGTGTCGGGCGTAATTTTCTACAATAGATGATGCGTCGCGCCCCTCTGTCTTGAAGCGCAGCAAGCAGCACCCCTACTGCCGCTTCGGCGCGCTCCGTCACGCGAAACTGTGAGGCGCGAGGCGGAATGCATCCGTGTGGCTTCCACGATCCGCCTTACAGCCAAGCCGGCGCGGACAATTGTGGAAGAGGCAGCGCTCGAGCAGACTACCCTCGGACTCACGCGACAGACGTCTGCTCCCGATAGCCCGGCCTTAAAGTGGTAGACGCCCGGATTGCGTTCCGGGTCGATTCCCCCTAGGTCATACCATCTGTATCCGTTTTCCTTGAGCCAGCTTATCAGGGTCCATTGCAGCAGGTAGGCTCCTTTTGAGTTCAGACCATCGTCGCCCGTCGCTCCCAGCACATAAATAGCGGAATCACCCATCGCCGCAGCCACGAGTCCGGCCACCGGCACGCCCTGGGCGATGCAGATGAGCGCTCGCATACGATGCGGGGCCGGCAGGTCTTCCTGAATTCTTCCGAATTCCTCAACATCAACGGTGGTTTCCAAATTTTTGCGCCGCTGCATCTCCTGGTAAAGTCGCGAAAATGTTCTGTATTCTTCGCTGCCCGTCCCACCCACGACTGCCAGATTGTTTTTCTCAGCTCTCGAAAGCTGGTTTCGCCATTTCTTGTCGAGCCGCCTGCGCAACTCGTTAAGCGAAGGCGAGAGGTCCAACAGTAGCGTCCGGTCTGTGTTTTCAACCGAGGGCGGCTCTACCGTGAAGCTTGCGAAAGCGTTCTGAACCAGGGTGGCGCGCGGCGAGCCCGTAAATGCGTTGGGCAATACTCTCAGATAGAGCTTCCTCCTGCCCCCGTATTCGTTCTGAAGAGCCTGAGCAACCGCTTTAGCTACCTCCGGATCGAGCGGCCTTCCAGTCCGCTCGAATAACGGTCCCCAGCGGAGATACGCCATGCCGAACTTGAACGGTGTGGGGCGAACGATCCGAAGCTGTGCGATGGCCACAACGTCTCGGTCTCGTTTCAAGACCAGATGGCTGAGGTTTTTCGCTCCCCAACGGATTGCGCCGTATGAGTGCGTCTGGTAGATGTTGGCATCGCTAAAGAGATTGAGCATCGCCGTCCATTCGGCAGGCGATGAGCCGTCCACTTCAATTTGCCAATCAGAGCCTAGCATGTGATCGCTCGAGCAACTCTACGAACAAACGATTTTTAGCCCTGGAGCAGATCCAGGCGATTTTGCGACCGGAAAATGCGACGGCCGGCGCCGGATCCGTAAGCACGACGAAGCCTGCCAGGCGAGCTTCCGTCAGGGTCCTCTCCAAGTCGTCAATTTCATAGCAGACGTGGTGCAATCCGCCGCCCTTCCTCAGGAAGGTGCTGACCGGCGAGTCATGGCCTGCGGGCTCAACCAGCTCATAAACGGGATTGCGCGCGTCACTTGGACCAAAAAACGATACCCAAACGCGCTGGATGGGATCATAGACGATCTTGCTGTCCCAGTGGGCGGACATGGAAGCGGCAAACTCTTCGCCAACGGCGGAAATCGACGAGACCACAAAGCCCAGGTGATGCAGAACGGCGTTGCCGCCGGCCAGAGGCCCCAAGGGGGAGAGCGTTGGAAGCGCGTCACGTTTTTCTTTTGTTGTAAGTTGAGAAATCATTTGGCGGATTGGAGTAAAGTGTTACCAGAACAATATTTCGGCGTGTCAAGGCTTCGCGATAACCTGAAGACGGGTTTCAGATCTCAGGCAGTTGCCGTGCTATTGCACGGTGGCCCGTAGGGCTCGCCTCTCTCCCAAACGGGCGAGAGGGGAATATTTCACCTCAATCAGCTGCGACCCGCCGCAGCCGTTATGCGGTGAATGTAGCGTGTTTTCGGTGAATAAATCTCTGGAACGGCATAACGCCACAGCTCGCGGCCCTCTGAGTTTCTTTCCGCACAGCTGAAACCGAGGCCGGCATAATGTCCGGCGACCATGCGGTTCTTCTTGGACGGAATGTAGATGCCTAGAATTTCGCGAATCCCGCGCGTCTGGCACTGTTCGATGAGCGCGTCAAACATCGCGAGCTCCATTTCGCGGTTCAACACGCGACAACTCATCAGCCAAAGATCCATCTCGAGCGTCTTGCCAGTAATCCGGCCGATCAACACAGACACGAGGCCGTTATCGCCAAACTTGTCAGTGAGCCGGCCATAAAGTGTCATAAAACCTGGATTCCGACTCATCGACTCAACCTCCGCGCTCGTGTACCGCCGGGTGGTAAGGTTGAACTGATTCGTCTTGTTGACAAGCTGTGTGATTCGCTCGAGATACTCAGGGAGAAAAGGACCGATCTCGGCACTCATGTTCAGCGAAGCCAGATATTCAGGGTAATTGCTGAACGCCGTCTGGGAAGCGCTGCGCTGGGCGTTTGAAGCGTAACAGGCCGCGCGGCCGAGATCTTCCTGAACCAGCTTTTCCACTTCAAAGTAATGCTCCTGTTCCAGAACTTCCGCGAAGCGGGAAACGTCCGAGCCCACGTCCGGCACCGCTACTTCGGGCAACTGCTCCGCCACGAATGCTCGCTCGGCCGGGTTATCATCGACGAAGACCAGAGTATCAAGACCGATATTCAATTCTGCGGCAATCTCACGGATGTTGGCAGTCTTGGGATTCCAATTAGCCTTGAACGCGGCAAAATCTTCGAGCTTCAGCACGCTATCCGGATGCGTAAAGCCTTCCTTCGCATTTTCGGGGTCGTTCTTGGAACAGACAGCAAGAATGATGCCACGCCGCTGGAGGTCTTGCACGTACTTCTGGAAATTCAGATAGGCCTCGCCGACGGGATGATCGCGGCCGAGAAGGAGTTTTTGCACGCCGTCATCGCCTATTACGCCGCCCCAGAGCGTGTTGTCGAGGTCGAGGACCAGGCATTTCTTGGATCTCCCATACGCAGACTTGATGATGGCGGCCACGTTGCGGGCCAGCGCCAGAGTGGCCGTCGGGCCCAAGGCCATATGAAAGTTGTACCAATAGTTGTGTTCGTGCCAGGCATTGAGGCCAACTTGCGCGCAAAGGTACAAGATGTCGTTGATGAGGAAACGCGAGTGCTTGCACGCGTAAGCCGCAAACTTCGCGTTGAGCCTAAGCAGGAAATTCACACCGCAATAAGGTTCGAACGCCTCCAGATTGCCGAGGGGCCGCAAGCGCGGCAGATCGAAGTTGTTCTGAATAATGAGCGCGCCCAGCTCGGTGTGAATTTTCTCCCATAGCGATTCGAATCGCGCCATTTCACGACGCAGATGCTCTTCGACTTCAGCGTCGCTCTCGAGCAGCTTGGGAAAGCTCGAAACATTGTGCCAGGTGGTATGAATGAAGACGACGTCTGGCTTGAAGTTCCACAGGTCCGGATTCGCCGCCAGGACGTCTTCATAGTAACGGTTATAGCCGGATTCGTAGAACGTCGGCTTGATCCCTTGCGCCAGGAGAGCCAGATCGAGCATGTTTTTGACTTCCGAGGTCGTCGACCCGCCTAGGATTGCAATACAGGCTGGGATGAGATTCGCTTGCTTCAGCAACTCTTTCCTGAGCGCATGGCGCTTGCGGAGAATCTCCGGCAAGGAGTCCGGCAGTTGCAAAGGTCTGGATACTTGCTGTTGCAACGTTTCTGTTTCCATGGGTCCTACTTCTGTAATTCTGCCCCGTTTGCGCGAACCTGAGCGAGAGCGAGTAAATCCGCAACTGTGGAGCAGGTCACGATCTGGGCCGGTGAGATGCTTACATTGCTATGAGACTCCGCCAGCACGATGAAGCTGATGAGCGCCATGGAATCCCAATTCTCCAGCTCATCCAGTTTCCGGTCGGCTCGAACTGTTCCGGCGGGTAGGCCGAGAATCTCGTCCAGCTCGTTCAGGAATTCACTTTGAGTCAATTTTGTGTCCTTTCGAAGCTTTCCTTGGAATATTCCGGTTGGGTTAAAGAAAACGGGGGCTTGGCGTGGGCTCGTTTCAAGGTCCGCCGGTGAAAGAGCCGGTTTCGGATGACGCGTAGACGAGGCAAGATCTCAATTTGCAAGAATAAGGCGTGGGCGGCGCCAGTGCGTATGCTGACGCGATCAATGCGAAGCGGGTCTGCTTCGGCCGCGTTGGCGACACTCTCACTTAGAAAAGCCGCCTGGTATCCGGAACTTTTGAGGTGCTGGGTCAGTTCGCTATTAAGATCCGCTGAAGAGCCGTACGGCACGCTGAACGACCGCACTCTCTTCCCCGAGATCGCCTCCAATTCTTCCTTATTTCTGTCTATCTCGCCGTCCATGTCCGGCGCAGCCAGCGTCCGGCAATGGACGTGATTGGACGTATGGCTGCCGATCTCGGAGCCCTCGCAAGCCAATTCACGAACCTGCTTGCTTGTGAGATAAAGGCTTGCCTGGCGAGCCAGCGCGCCCTCGTCAACCCCAGCCAATTGGGCCGCTGCATTGAGGAATTCTTGTCTCTCTGCCGGTGAGAGGATGGGAAAGAGACGATGGAAGACGTCAGCCATCGTTTGCAGGTGAAGCACGCTCGATGTCTTCACAGCCCGTGCCGCTCGGTTCAGAACATCCATCCCGAACGTGTTCGCCACGTAGCAAACCAGGTTATCTGGGGCCAATCGTTTGTTATCAAGAAAGGCGGCGTTCAGAAAGAAGACCGCGGGCACGCGCAACTCGCGGCAAAGCTCTGCGCAAAGAGCGGCGGATGCATAGCCATCGTCGAAAGTGACAATGACGGCCCTCTGCGGCAGCTTTCCAATTCTGGGACCGGCGAGAACCTCGTCCAAACTGACTGGAGTGTAGTATCGAACCAAAAACTTCAGCACCGCTTCAAATTTGCCGGGCGTGATGCTCACGCCCATGGCCTTCGTAAAAGGCGATTCCGCTGCTGAAACGTCATGAAAGACGACGCATCGGAGCGAATAAGCAGAACCAGTCATGCGGCCGATTGCGAAGCGCCCGGCCTTTCGCGTGGCTAAGCCCATCATTGCCCAATAATCGTGTTCGATCATGATTCGATCGTTGACCGAGCTGTCATTAGATGTCTGACTGAAAGTAGCTTTACCAGGGGAGCCTGTCGAAGGTTAACCATTACCATCGCGCGAACCGCCCTAACTCACCGCCGGGTGTGCCTGCTCCAGAAAAGTTCTGTGCCAAAGCTCGAGCGTGAGTAAGGAGAAGATTTCTTTGGAGTGCCTCCCGTCAGCCTGGTCGCGCGCAAGCAATTGGTCGACCTCGGAGGCCGCAAAATAGCCTCGGCTCGTAGCAGTTCGGTCGAGCAGGATTTCGCGCACCCAGTCCCGTAGCTCGTTGCGAAGCCAGCCCTCGTAAGGAACCGGAAAACCAGTTTTCTTTCGATCGAGAATGGTTTTCGGAACGCGGCTGCCCAATGCTTTCTTGGCAAGGTATTTAGTGGTGAAACCGCGGAGTTTGAGGTTGGTGGGCAGGGCGGCGGCAAATTCGAGCACTTTATGATCCAGCAGCGGGACGCGAAGTTCCAGCGAGTTTGCCATGGTCATCTTGTCGGCCTTAATCAGCAAATCGTCCGGCAGCCAAGTTTTGGTGTCGATATACAACATCGCGTCGAGCGTGCTCTCTCCCTTGACGCGCGCCTGGAGCCCGCGGACGGGCTCGACGCTGCACTCCCGGTCGATCGATCGGGCAAAATCCTCGGAATACAGCCTTCCCAATCCGTCACCTGCGTAGACGAACGGACTCGACGTGCGGCTGAAGTAGTAAGAGGGGAAACTGGCGGTCATTAGCGGCGCATACTTTCCAAATCGTGGCAAATGGAACGCGGAGTCTGCCAGTGCAAGTCCTCGCGCGAACGCGCCATTGAAGGGAGCGAAACCGCGCTTCAACCGCTCGAGCCAAAGCAAATTGCGGTAATTGCTATAACCGGCAAAGGCTTCGTCACCGCCTTCCCCTGAAAGCAAGACGGTCACGTCACGTCGCGCCAACCTAGAGACATAGTACATGGCGATAGCAGGAGGCTCGCATACAGGCTCTTCCATGTGCGAGACATAGCGGGGCATGAAGTCCGCAAAATCCGCGGCACTAATCGTCATCTCGTGATGCCGCGTACCGAATTTCTCCGCCGCGATTCTGGCGTAAGGTCGCTCATCGGCAACGCCCGGGCCAGAAAAGCCGACTGTGTAGCTGTTCATTTCCTTGTCGGTCCGCTCGACAGCAAAGCTGAGCACTGCCGTCGAGTCAACGCCACCACTCAGCAAGACTCCTACCGGAACGTCCGCAATCATGTGCGATTGCACCGTCTCCGCGAGCAAGCTCAAGAGTTCTTCTTTTGCCGCGTTAATATTTCTGCTTTTCGCTGCTTTCGAAAAGCTGAGATCCCAATATTGCCGTATTTCCGCTCTTCCGTTTTTCACTAACAGGTAATTTCCCGGAGCGAGCTTCTGGACGCCTTTGAAGAGAGTTTCTTCGCCCGGCAAATAAAGGAACGTTAAAAACCTGTCAATTATGTGCGGCGCAACTTCGGGACTCATGGAGGGATCGGCGACGATGGCCTTGATCTCAGAGGCGAATATCAGCGATTCGTTGCTCAGGCTGTAATAGAGCGGTTTGATGCCAACCCGATCCCTCGCCAGAAATAACCTGTTTTGATTCTCATCCCATATTGCAAAGGCAAACATCCCGCGCAGCTTTTCTACGCACGGGGGGCCGAACTCTTCGTACAGGTGGACAATCGTTTCAGTGTCCGTCTTTGTCTTGAATACATGGCCCTTGCTCAGGAGGAGCTCGCGCAACTCCTGGAAGTTATAAATTTCACCGTTGAAGACGATCCAGACGGTGCCGTCTTCATTCGCGAGCGGCTGGTGCCCCGTCTTCAAGTCGATGATCGAAAGCCGCCGATGGCCGAGGGCCACGTTATCGGCCGAGTAAATTCCTTCGTCGTCGGGGCCGCGGTGCCGAATCGACTCCAGCATGGCACGCATTAGAGCTGGATCGATTCGGGCGTTCCTGTCAAAGTTCAGTTTGCCGCAAATGCCGCACATAGCAGATTTATGGGTGTCAAAACCGCATGACTAACGCCAAATGGTCTCCAGCCCGCAGAGCCGGCGCAGTTGCTGTTTGCGAAGATAGCGTATAAGCCGGTCATCTTGGACTTGAGGCTTGTGAGTGAGATACCCCTTGAGAAACCCGAAGGCGATTGCCGCGGCACCGACGACGTATGGCTTCCTGGCGAGCCGGGAGAGGCACTTGGCCGCGAGAAACAGCGGATGATAGCCAGAGACATAGCATGCCATGCCCAGTTTCATCCTGTCGCGCAACAAGCCATCCGCTGATCCAGTGAGGCGATGGTGAATGAGGTGGAGCTCCGGAAAGCTGTGCGTGGTCCACCCGAGCATGTTTGCCTTAACTTCGTCAATCGTGTCCCAGCCTGCGGCCGTGTACAATCCGCCGATTGCCTCCCAACAGGCCCTCCGATAAATCTTGGTTGCGCCTCGGACGTGAAATGAAGGATTAGCCTCAAGCTTCAATTGGCCATCCAGCTCGTGGTAGATTTCGCCTCCGCCAATCCCAAGTCGTGGCTCCTTGTGGAAGTGCGCCAAGCACCGTTCGAAATAATCAGGCGAAAACGTCAGATCTCCATCCAGCTTCACGATAAACTCCCAGTCATCGTTTCTAATGGAGTTGTAGCCGTTGTAGAACGCCTCAATGACGCCGCCGCCGGCCTTTCGAAAGCCACGGTTCACGCGATGAACCGTGCGGATCCACTGTACCTGGTCCGCATATCGGTCGATGATAGCCCCTGTGCGGTCGATCGAGCCGTCGTCAACGATCAGCCACTCCGTCGGCAAGACGCTTTGGCCCAGCACCGACTCGATGGTTCGCCCAATGTGCTGCGCTTCGTCACGCGCAGGCGTGACGATGACGTATCGTGTCATCCGGTTACCGCGTAGTGGCGCGCGGTCGCAACACCAAGGTAGCTACGTAAAGCTTCTTGCCATGGGCCGAATACGTTCATGCCCAGTCGTTTGAGGCCGCGATTCTCCAATACTGAATAGCCTGGTCTTGGAACTTTAGCGGGAAACTCGTTAGGTTCCGCTACTTTCAAGCTCACTCGGGTGTTCGTGAGGGAAAAGATCTCGCAGGCAAAGTCATACCACGAGCAACCGCCTTCCGCGGTGGCATGGTAGACCCCGAAAGCGTCGCTGCGGCTCAATGCCACGATCTGACCTGCTAGCTCAGCCGTCCATGTGGGACTCACAATCTCGTTTGCCACTACGCGGATCTCTGGCCGCTCTTTGGCCAGCTTTAGCATGAGCTCGACAAAGTTCATTCCACCCTTCGCGCGGCACGGATTTTCTCCATATAGAGCGGAAGTGCGAACAATGAAATGCTTCTCCGTCGAGCAGCGGACAAAATGCTCTCCGGCCAGCTTCGTGATCCCGTAAACGTTCAACGGCCGGGGAACATCGTCTTCCACGTAGGGGGTGGTTTTGGTTCCGTCAAACACATAGTCGGTGCTGAATTGGATAAGAACGGCATTTAGTTGACGAGCGGCCAGCGCCAAATTTTTCGGCCCCAGTGCATTTACGGCAAAAGCTGTCGGGGCGTCGCGTTCGCACCTCTCTACGTGATGCATGGCAGCGGTATTGACGATGACTCCAGGCTCTGCCGCTTCGAGCGCGCGGGTGACAGAACCAACATTCGTAATCTCGATCTCAGAGTGGGTTAGGGGACTGACGTAGTCGCCATTTGCCCCAAATGCCCGAACCAGGTCACAGCCCAGTTGCCCGTTCCCACCAACGATAACAACGTTCATACTGCCGCTCCTACCATGGTCCGGGTCTCAGCGCCGCTTTCAAGCGCACGGAAACACTCGATGTTCGAATACCGCGGGTTGTCCCAACCTTCGTACTTGTCCATGTGATCGATCAGGGTTCGCACGATCGACTTGACATCGCCGCTTGGATGAAAGCTCAGAACGTTCTTTGCCTTCTCGACGCTCACTTTGTAGTTTCGGAAGTCCTCCAGATGTTTGATACACAGAGAAACGCGAATGGAAAGCCGATCTTCCATCTCCGCTTTCACCAGATCTGCCACCTCTCCCACCGTGTAGTTTCCGGATGCGACGTTAAAGATTCCCGAAGTGTTCGGGTTTGCCTCAACCGAGCGAATGTAGGCCGTTGCAGCATCCTCGATGCTCAGAATCGGCCGCCAGATTGAAGGGTTGTTGACCGTAATCCTGTGGCCCTTCATGGCGGACTTGAACATAGTGTTGATGATCAGGTCGAAGCGCATTCTCGGGCTGTACCCTGAAACCGTTCCCTTGCGCAGCGAGATGACGGAGAAGCTCTCGTCCACCAATTGCATCGCCGCCTGCTCGCCCTGCAGCTTGGAAATGCCGTACGGATACCTTGAGCTCACTGGACGGCTTTCATCGTAAAGCTCGTTTTCTGTGTAGCCGTAAACCGAGCACGAAGAAGCGTAGATATATCTCTTCACACCGGCGATCTTGGCCACGTAGGCTAAATAG
>Ga0126371_10002523_pt1 | contig 15773 bp, 13 predicted proteins | sample PanSoiMetaPlot_4_FD_110145 | JGI IMG/M metagenome (GOLD analysis project Ga0126371, IMG submission 110145) | Tropical forest soil microbial communities from Panama - MetaG Plot_4 | ecosystem: Environmental > Terrestrial > Soil > Tropical forest > Bulk soil | place: Panama | collected 2016-02-17 | reverse complement strand
TAACAGCAGGCGGCGCGACTGGCCTTAGGGGAGCGGATGGGCTAGTAGCATCAACTCGGGCTTCTGATTCAGTTCGAGCGGATAGCGATCTACGTTCATGAACAGCGAAACCATCTGATACTGGCCGGCCGCACCCATGATTTCCACGGTTCCGCGCTCGCCGATTTTGTCCCTCACGGCCTCGAACGTCGCGTCCGAGACCTGCTTCGTTTTGAAGAACTCGGTGCAAAAGTTGTAAACGGCTTCCTCATCAGGAGGCAGATTGGCCGGACGCTTACCTTCGGCGATGGCACGAACCGTGGCTTCGGCCAGACCCGCGCGAACTCCCGCGTTGCGGTGGGCGAGCCATTCAAACTGGGCTCCCCAATAACGGCCGGCGATCAGGATGGACAGCTCCTTGAGTCTCTCCCCCACCGTCATGTGAAAGCGGACGCGCTCGCCGACCGGCCAGAGTAGATCCGTGAGTTCCACGTCGCGGACATTAATGTTGAAGGTGCCGGCGGTGCCGCGGCCGTTCACCGCGCGATCCGCCATGGCCCGCTGCAAGGGAGTCATTTCTTCATATGACAGGCCGGGGAAGCGATCTCCGCGTAGAATCATTTTCTTGCCGTTGGCCACGGTCGATGTCTTGAACACGATCGGCGACGAGGCGAGCTCGGCTGGAGTAGCGAATCCCAGAGGGTTCGCTACGGGCAAGGTGTTTTCGATCTGCTTGAGTTCGGGCTTGACGCTTTTCGGCAACGGGTAGCGGTCGACGTTGAGCGCAAAACAGACGATGCCGTAATATCCGATAGCGCCCATCATATCGACCACGCCCTTTTCGCCGAATCGGTCGCTGGCGGCCCGGAATGCCTTGTCCGTGAGTTGGTGAGTGGTGAACAATTCATCGACGAAGTTGTAGGCGGCCTCGACATCTGGCGCCATGTGTTGGGGCCGGGCGCCCACGGCGATCGCGCCGGCGATGGCGGGGTCGAGTCCCGCCCGAAGCGCGATCGTCTTGTGCGCGTTCCACTCCGACTCGGTATTCCAGTAGCGCGCCGTTGTCATAATTACCAGTTCCGTAATCTGCCGAGACAGGGAAGGATGGTAGCGGATATATGCCCCGTAGGCCTGTAACTCGTCTCCGAGTTCCGGAGCGCGGAGTAACACGTTGAAGGGACCACCCGCGCCGTGGCGCTCACCGGTGAACAGGTGCTCGACCATGACCTTCTGTTCCGGATTCAGGCTGGCCCAGGTCAGAGGAGAGAAGCGGTCGCCGACCAGTTTCAAATCGTGGTCTGCAGGAACCTGGGCGCAACACAAGGTCATGGCACCGGCAAAGCAGGCATTCAACAATCGCAGGCGCATTCGGATACTCCTCTCTGGGGTTGATTATGGCAGACTACATCGGTCCCGTACTGCGCTCATCCGAAATCCTGGCGGGCTTACGATCAGGCTGTGGATGTAATACCCCCATCGGAGCCGCCCAGGCACCGCATCACGAGCCGCGCACCGAGTTCGGCGCGTGTAGGGTAGAGTGAGGGTGGGTTGGCTATGACGAGAGTTCGTCGAGCGCTGCGACGGCAGCTTTTATCTCGCCTGGAGCCGTGTGCCGTTGGCCCACCTGGTGCGCGAATTTCAGCATGGCGAACTTCCAGAAGCGATCGGTTCTCACTATCCGACCCTATCCCTGGAACAGGTTTACGGCGCAATCACGTTTTATTTGGGATGTAAAGAAGAAGTGGAGGCGGATCTCGCCGAGCGGGAGCTCGTCGAAGATGAGTTCGCCGAAACCCATCCGGCGCCGACCGATTTGAAGCAAAAGCTGGAACGCGGGCGGCAACATCTGCTGACGCGCCGGTCCTGACGAATGATCCGCTTTCTGGCGGACGCCGACCTCAACGAGGGGATCGTTGCCGGCTGTTTGCGCAGAGAACCCGAGATGAATTGCCTCTCCGCCAACGACGAGGGCCTGAAAGGATTGTCCGATCCCGAGGTGCTCGCGCGAGCGGCGACGCAGGATCGCATTCTGGTGTCGCACGATTTCCAAACCATGCCGCGGCACTTCGGCAACTTTCTTCGGGCCGCCAACTCCAGCCCGGGTGTGCTTCTGATCCCGCAGCGCCTTTCCGTCGGTGAGGCGATTGAAGAACTCGTGCTGATTTGGACCGTCTCAGATGGCTCTGAGCGGCAGAATCGAATCCTGAGAATTCCACTGCGCTGATCAACAGCCCTAGGACCGGCTGGCGAATTCCAGCCTCCCGGCCGGAGTACAATTGAGGGCAATGGCATTGGATCGCATTACGAGAAACCCGGCGGTGATGGGAGGCAAGCCCTGCGTACGCGGAATTCGTGTGACGGTGGGCATGATTGTCGGGCTCGTCGCTTCCGGCCATACAACCGCTGAGATTCTGACCGCATATCCTTACCTCGAAGAAGAGGACATCCGACAGGCACTTGCCTATGCAGCGTGGCGTGTCGAAGAATTTGAGGTCCCCCTTCCGACCGCATGAAGCTCCTGATTGACATGAACTTGAGCCCTTTGTGGATCGAGTTCTTGTCCGCTTCGGGATTCGAGAGCGTTCACTGGTCACAAATCGGAGATCCCGCCGCACCTGACGGCGTAATCATGGACTACGCTGCCGCCAACGGGTTCGTCATCTTCACTCATGATCTCGATTTCGGCGCCCTGCTCGCAGACCGTCGGTCCCGCCGGCCAAGCGTCATTCATTCGAACACAGGACGTTCTCCCTGTGGCAATCGGCACGATCGTGGTTCGCGCCCTCAATACGAGCCGGCGGCAACTCGAGGAAGGAGCGCTGGTTACGGTGGATCCTAGCCGGAGCAGGATTCGGTTGTTGCCAATTTAGGCCCGCCTCAGAGGGGGGATTCGCTTGATTCTCGTGTCGCACGAATTCCACACTATGCCGCGGCATTTCGGCAACTTTTTCTCAGGTCGCCAATTCCAGCCCGGGCGTGCTTCTGGTTCCGCAGCGCCTTTCCGTCGCTGAGGCCATAGAACGCGTGCTGATTTGGACCACCTCAGATGCCCATGAGCGGCAGAATCGAATTCTGAGAATTCCACGGCGCTGATTGGGGAGACCTAGCGTGAGGCAGCTTCAAATACGGCCTCTGTCACGAAGTACAGCGATACCAGTGCCTCAGCAGTTTGGGAGTTTCGTAGACGGTCCCCGAAATGCCTCAACCTGAACTGCGTCGTGGCGCTCTCGGAACCAGACGCTGCTCGGATCAGGCTGACGCATTTTCCCGTGCGCTACAATCCGAACGTAGTAGGGCGCCGGGGATGCAATGCCGATGGAAGCGGGTCGAAAGATGAAGCTGTGGCAGGCCGGGAGTTGCGTTCTGTGCGCGGCGATCAACCGGAGATACAAGATTGACCTTTGGGGAACCGAGTTCAGCGGAGGTTGGGTAACCGGTCGTTTATTGGATTTCAAAGTTGCCGGCGACCTGCTTCTTCTACTTGCGACACCCATGACGTTTGTGTTTCGGCGAATCGCCGCGGCCATTATCTTACTGGCAGGTCTTCTCTGCCTGCCTCTTTATTTGCTTTTCACCGCCCCGGGCCCTTTCCGCACGCTCGTTGGAGGTGAATGGAAAACTCCGCTGTCGGCAAATTGGGCCTGGGACTGGTGGACAATCGTGGGCATCGCCACGGTCGGGCTTGCGAGTTAGAGCTTCGCTTTCGAAGTGCCGAGGCTCCGAATGCATATGTACATCTTGGCAGACGGCATCTTGGAGTTTCGGGGACAAGCTACCAACCCTCAACTTCGCAGGGAGCTTCCGTTTGGGGATTTCGTAGCCTGTCCCCGAAACCCGAAACCGCACCGAAACCGCACGAAGCGGGAGCCTTATCCCACATGGCGCACTAGTCGAGGAACCCGCCCTCCTCTAACCGGGCCGGGACGTATTCTTCCGTCACGTGGCTGATGTCTTGGCTGATCAGGGCTTCGACTTCGAGCTTGAAGCCGTTCTTCAACATCAGCTCGATTACTTTTTGCCAGGGCTTTTTGTTCACGAACCAGGGATACTGCGCGATCTGCCGGGCCCGTTTAGTGTCCTGCTCGTTCAATTTGATTTGCACGCTGGGGCTGAGCTGGCAGCGGCCATAATCCAGACTGCGCAATTAGGATGCAGTTGTGTTTTGCGCCAGAATTTATCCTCGTTGAAGCGCCGCCACACCGTGTCTTTCTCGACATGCAGGATGAATTTGACCGTGCTCTTTTTGAACTGCACGACGTCCTATTCCGCGATCGACGGGATGCTGTAGCCGCACGAGCCCATGCGGAGGAAAATGCGTCAGCCTGAAGTGCTTTGTACAGCTGGGAGACAGAGGCTACTCGGATCAGGCTGACGCCTTTACCGGAAGCATTTACCCCGGGGCGAGGATGAAAGCGGCGACAACATAGGCCCGTTGCGCCGCGGCGGGCCAAGATAGTCTGGCTGTTTTCGCCGGAACTGGTGTCCAATCCAGTATGAGAATGTCTCTTAGGGCTGGTCGCATCGCAGCAAGGGGACTGGCAGCCATGGTTCTCTGGGGCGCCGGCCGCCATCTACGGTTGTGACTGCGCGGCCCCTCCGGTCAGAGAAGCCTGGACCCGAGCCGATGTGGTGTTTCGGGGCACCATCGTCGCATTGCGACCTTCGATGAGACGTCCCGAGCCGATCTACGGGACTAGAGATACAGAAAAGATCGCTGTGTTCGGTGTGGCGCGGGTGTGGAAGGGGCAACTGGGGACGACGTTTGAGATGCCAGCCCTAGAGGAGACTAGTGCTTGCTGGGGCTTCTGGCCGGAACTGCTCAAGGTGGGGAATGACCTGGTGTACGGGTTCAAATCGTTACCAGCAGAGCCCCCGAGTTCAGTGTTCATAACGCACATCTGCTCTCGCACATGGCTTGCAAAAGGCAATAAGGATCTAGATCAACTTGGCATAGGCTATGAACCGCAAAAGTCGACGATGTCTCAACCCGTTCTGTACGTGACAACTGCAACTGTGATCGCGTTAGCAGCGGTGCTGGCGTATTTCGTGCCTCGCAGGCTTCGGCTCATCCGTTCCGATTCTCCATCCGACAGGTTCTCGTGATTCAGGCAGCTCCTTCGGTCCGGGCCGCTCTGTGAACCACAGGTACCGATGCGGCCTTCGTGGCCGGCTGGGGCACACGGCTACTCAACCGCCGGCTTTGTTCTGGAGGTTCGGCCCGACTTCAAACGCGACAATCAGTTTCCGGCATCGCCACGATGACTTGCATCGAAGGCGGTGCAGCATGCGGCGCACGCCGCGCGGCGGTTGGCCTCCGCCATGGGTCAGGATGCAGTTGTGTTTGCGCCAGGATTTGTCCTCGTTGAAGCGCATCGGAAATCGCCATGCGGCGCGATTCGTCAGTCCTTCGGGATTCTCCAAGGATCCCACTCATCCTGTGCCTCTTCCATCATTGCCGTTGCGGCGTTGCTGGCAATGTGTGCGGCGGCCTAGGCAGACGTGTTCCGGCGCGGGTGCGGTCCTAATGGCCTCGTCCGAAATTCCTGAACCCACTCCCTAGTCCAGGAACCCGCCCTCCTCCAGCCTTGCCGGGACGTATTCTTCTGTCACGTAGCTGATGTCTTTGCTGATGAGCGCTTCGACTTCCAGCTTGAAGCCGTTCTTCAACATCAGCTCGATTTCCTTTTGCCAGGGCTTCTTGTTCACGAACCAGGGATATTGCGCGATCTGCCGGGCTCGTTTGATGTCTTGCTCGTTCAATTTGATTTGCACGCTGGGGCTCAGCTCGCACCGGCCGTAATCCAGACTGCGCAATCCCAGAAAACGCGCGTCGGGGATCGCCATGCGGCGCGATTCGTAGGCAAGATTGATCGATCCTTGCTTGATCACGCTGTAGATGTAATACCCCCAGGGGTCGTTATCCAGCAGGCAATACACCGGCAGTTTCAACTCGTCATGCAGGCGGTGCAGCATGCGGCGCACGCCGCGGGGCGGCTGGCCTCCACCATGCGTAAGGATGCAGTTGTGTTTCTTCCAGAACTTATCCTCGTTGAAGCGCCGCCACACCGTGTCTTTTTCGACGTGCAGGATGAATTTGGCCGTGCTCTTTTTGAACTGCACGATGTCCTGTTCGACGATCGACGGGATGCTGTAGCCGCCCGAGCCCATGCGGGCGCAGTCGATCGTGTCGCCGCTATCCACCAGGGTGATCGGGCCCACCATCGCTCCCGCGTTCTTGGCGTACAGGTGAAGCTCTTCGCGCATCGAATCGAGCGAAACTTCGATGTCCTCGATCACGGGGTCGCATTCATCCTGTGTATCGAACGTCTCTTCGCTCGTCCCTTCAATGGTGTGCTTCAGCAGGTAGAACATGCCTCGGATGCTAGTGGTCTTTTGCTGATCGATCAGTTGCTTGCATCCGGAAGCGACCAGGATTGTCTGCATGTAGCTGCGGGCTTGCGCCAGATTGAATAATTCCCGCCGGTTGGTCCCGCTGCCCATCTCCACAATGCGCTTCGATTGGTTGAATTTCACATTCGATAACGATCGTGACGGGATATCCACGTACGGCGCCCGCCCGCGTTCCGCGGACTGGACGACGGTATCGGCGAGACCGCGGATCGAGCCGAGAGTCTTTTTGTCCTTCGCCGAGCTTTTCGTTGTGGCTGCAGTCGATTTTGTTTTCTTGGCCATGATTTTATTCAGCTGGCTCAGACGATTGCGTCCCGCCAGGCGTTTCTTCCGGGTTGACGATCAACACATTCTCGCCAAACTCTTCGGCCACGTTTTCCCGCTGTTTTCCTTCGCCGTTCAGTTCCGTATCGGCAACGGCCGTCTTCCGTTTCGCGACGTCGACCAGCCGGCCATACAGATCCTTTCTTGGACGATCGCCATACTCCTTGATTGTGGCGACGGCCTGCGCCACCTCCCCAAGATAGCGCAGGAAAATCTCGCGGCGTTCCCCTTCCTGACGCACGCGCTTCCGCCGGTTGAGGTAAATCGCCAATTTCCTGCCGACGGCCTGAAGGCCGAGCCGCAACTCTTTCACGATTTCGGGATACGAGGCGATGGCTTCTTTCGATTCACTGGTAAACGGCACCCAGACGCTGGCCATATGCACCATCACGGTGACCGGACCGACCGGCAATTGACCGCGGGATTGCGCCAAGCCGTAAGCCCGCCAGTTGGTCCCGGTGACCGACTGCGTGATGGCGCACGCCGCCGGCTGGAACTGCAGGGGAACGCGGTTCGCGTAGCGCAGCACCTGCATCGACTGGTTTTCGCTCAGGTTGACATTTTTCATTGCGGCGAACAGCTGATCGATCTCCTCCTTCTTGAGCTTCGAAGGCGATTGACGGGTTCCCATCTTCGCCTGCGACAGGATCTTGTCGGCGCCGGCCGCGCCGACTCCATCGAACGTCGTCAGCAGGAATTGCTTCAGCGACCGGGCATCGCTCTCGCTGAGCAGGTCAGTCAATGCGTCCAGCGTGACCTTCTGGGTGGAACTGGCGCCGCCGTAGGCTAGTCCGACCTCGATGAGAAACGGGTTCCCGCGATACACCGCGGGCGGACGCGTGGCGGCACAGAAGAATTCCCCGGGCAGCTGATGATGAAGGCCCTTCAGGATCAGCGATTCCCCGATCGGCGAGATGCAGTCGGTCGCCGGAGCGCTGATTTTCGTCTCTTGAATCGCTTTGTAGAGCGAGTCGGCTTCCTGGCGTCCAATCTTCTTGGGATTCGCGCGGCTGCTGATCTTTGCCGTTTCGCAGATTTTCTGCGCGACCCCGGAACTGACGCGGGAAAACGAGGTGGTCAGAAACTGCGCCATCGAGCCCGCCGACGTGTCTTTCAACATGGTGACCAGCTGCCCGAGTTCGATGCCGTATGGGTGCGGTTTGATTTCGACGGGTTCCGGCGGAAGCTGAGTGGTGGAGCGCGAATATGTGGTCCCGCCGCCATCGGGATCGACATAGTGAATCGTCACGTGTGGATTCGCGATGGCCGTCTCTTCCAGATATTCGTCCACACTGCCGCGCCCGCGCTGGTAGCGCCCTTCGAGCTCGATCGTCACACGCGTGCCGCTACGCACGTCATGGTGACGATGGGGCTGTTGCTCCGGATTGGGGTAGTTCGATACCCATTCGATGCCATGGTCGGTAATGTACTTCTGGCCTTTTTCACCGGCTGGAATGTCTTCGCCGTCGCCTTTGCCGTTGATGATTTCCGGCATGTTCCGCCGCGTGTCGATTTGGATTTCGAAATAATGCGCGGGCTTCCTCGGCGAAGTCATGGACACGATCTTCACCGGTTTGCCCGTGGTCAGCATCCCGTACATGCCCGCGGCGCTGATCCCGATTCCCTGTTGTCCCCGGCTCATCCGCAGCCGATGAAATTTTGAACCATAGAGCAGTTTTCCGAAGATGAGCGGGATCTGCTTTTTGACAATGCCCGGCCCGTTGTCCTGGACCCCGACTTTGTACCGGTTGGGGCCCGTCGTTTCGATGTGAACCCAGATCTCAGGAACGATGCCCGCTTCCTCGCAAGCGTCGAGTGAATTGTCGACAGCCTCTTTCACCGCCGTCAGCAGCGCTTTTCTCGGATTATCGAAGCCCAGCAGGTGCCGGTTCTTCGCGAAAAATTCGCTGACGGAGATGTCGCGCTGTTTTGCGGCCATCGACTCGGCCGTGACGGCGCGGCGCTTTGGCTGCTCCTCTGGTTCGTTGACGTTGGGCATGTTTGTGTGTTCTTCCATTGTGCCCGAATTCTGTTTTGGTATTCGTGACAGACAGTTCGGGAGCAGAAGGCGGAATCCGCTCCGATCGGCAAAAGGCTGAATGTTTGGGATCCCGGGACCGGCGAGCTTTAAGGGGAGAGGTTCTTCACCTTAGCAGGACTATCACGACCACGCGAACGCCGGACGGACAGGCTATACGAGAGGTCTGGAATCAAGGCTCTCCGGAATCCGTGATCCGGACGTGCGGCTACTTCGATACCTACCAGGGAAGAAGCGCCGCGACGATTTCCTCTGCGGTCACAATGGCGCTGGCGTAATTGGGGATGTTGACTTCGAGCGCGGCTTGCATCTCTCGATCCGAGTAATCCGCAGTCGCATCCTTCACCATGATGACCTCGTATCCGAGCTCGGCGGCATAGCGAACCGTGGACTCCACGCAGGTGTGTGCGAGCAGCCCAGTGACGATGAGCTTGTGAATGCCGTGTTTTTTGAGCTGCAAATCCAGATCGGTGTTGGCGAAACCACTGGAACACCAATGCTCCGCGGCCACGACGTCGCCGGGACCGGGTTTGAGTTCAGCTCGGATCTCACCGCCCCATGTGCCGTGTTCGAACGTCTTTCGCTTCCATGCCGCTCTCTGGATTGGCGCGAGGTAGTTCCACGTCTTGTAGTCGCCGGGACGGTATCGCCGATGGAGCGCATAGAACACGCGGATTCCGGCCCGTCGAGCGGCATCGAGAACCTGCACCATAGCCGGTACGGATCAGCAATCGAGCCCGCCATGTGGAAGATCTCCCAGCCGACAAAATGAGGGCCGCTGATCTTCCAACGTTGTCGGTTGCCATCCGACGTTAGGACGAAGGCGCACTTTTGTGTCCCTACGAGCACTCGTACGCCGCTCATGTGCTACTTCTCCTAACTCTTTGAGAGGTCATGCGCCGCAAACGCCCCCAGGCGCTTGTCAAAGATCGTTTTACTACCGAAGCGTCCAAGAACAGGCGGGCGTTCAAATCGAACTCGAACATTCGCCTCCACGGGATTCCAGCGATGTTCCACGTTTCGCAAATTCTCTACCTCTAACAAAACAAACCGCAACCCCCCCTTTCCGCCGCGCTCCCACCTCGTCCCGCGGCCGCTCGTGTGCTCCAATAAAGTTGGGTAAGCAAGCAGGCCGCTCGGCGGAACGCCCAGTTTCGCATCGATCGATGCGAACCGGGGCGCCAATTCCCCTGTTTGCAACAAAGCTTCTCCCAATCCCGCATCGATCGATGCGAAAAACGCTCGTGGATAGCGAAAACGACCGGGGCGCTAAAGCCGGATCTACTTCTTACAACGTGGGTCGGCGGCCTGCATCGTGGCAATCTGCTGATCCGTGACCGGAATGGGCGCACAGCCATGCCCCTTTTCGCACACGAAATCGAATTTCGCCGCGGGCGAATGGCAGTCCAGACAGGGCTTTTTCAAAGATGCATTGATCACCTTATCCCCGCGGTCCTGAATCGTCGTCCCTTGCGCGGATACGTTCAATGCAAAAAACTCCCATCCGTTCGTCTTGGGAAAGGCGGCTCGCTCATGCTTGACCATCGCCTCGGTGGGGATCAGTTGGAGTATTGTGCCTGTGGGATATTCTCGATCGGGCACACTGTCCCGAAAAATCCGGATGGCTTCTTTGAGCTTCTCGGGGTCGGGGTTCTGAATCCGCGTGTTTCTCACCTTCGGCAGGTCGAGCACGCAGCCGAAGCTTTTTTCGGTAATCACGAGCTTATCGGCCGCCAGAGTTACGGCCGCATAGAGACACAAAACCAAACCGGCGAGGTAGCGCATCCCTTCAGTTTACGCGGATGGGGCTATTTTTTCTCCGCTGAAGGACCCATGGCGGGGATATCGTTGCCGGCCACTCTTCGCTTGAATTTCCAGTGGCCGCGCTCGCGGACCAGAGTATCGTCATAACGGCCGCCCTGGGCCATGACAGGCCGTTTGTCAGGGCCCGGCACCACAAAAGTCCAGCGCGACCACGCGGCTGCGGTGTCGCCGTGCACGTCGATGACGAAATTGGTCAGCACGTGGTAGTTGTGCGCTTGGTTGGGCCCAGGGATATTCTTTTCCATGAAGGCCTGGATGGCGGCTGGGCCTTTCACCGAGCCGAAACCGCCCACCCATTCTCCGTCTTTGGCGAACAAGAGGGAATACGCCGCAAAATCGCGGGCGTCGAGGTATCGGCCGTAATTCAATAGCAGCGTCCGGATTTCCTCGGTATCCTCAAGACGCTGGATGCGAGATGACAACGACTGAGTGTCTTGAGCGGCGGCCGGCGCCAGCATCGCTCCTACCAACAACCATGGCGCAGCGGCTCGCTGGAGAATCTGTACAGGGGTCATTTGTCTGAGAGCCTCGCCGAGAGTGTATCACCCTATGTGGAGCCTAGGCCCTTGCTCTCTGGCTCCGTCTTGCGGGAGGAACGTGTGGGACTCAGCTACTGGATGGCCACCAACACTTTGTTACTGATGGAATCGCCCTGCTTAACGTACAGAGGAAGCGATAAGCCCGGCGGGAGAGCTGCCGGCAGGATCACGTTCGCCTGATACAGGCCGTTTGTCCCAGGACTCAGACCTGAGAAGACTGCCGGAACCTCCACTCCGCCCACGACCACACCGACTGGTATCACGGTGCGCATCAACGAGCCGCTCGCAGAAACGGCTCCCAGACCGGTTCCGTAAATTACAATCGCGGTCCCCCGAAGCGCCGGGTTGGTAGGACCGTTGAGAGTATTGTCCTGATTGGCGATTGCCGGTTGCGTGGGGCTGACGGAGAATATCGCCGGAGCGACACTCTGGATTGTGATTGGCTGGGTGACTGTTCCGTAAGCTGACGTGAGCGTGAGCGTAGCCGGTCCGGGCGCGATGTCGAACGGGATCTGGGCGTTCACTTGAAACGGCGTAGAGCCTAAGATAATCGCGGGCTCGCCGTTGATTGCGACGGCGGTTGGCGTGCCCGGGCGGGCCAATCCGACGCCGAACACCGAAATGATTCCTCCCGGTGCCAGTCCGCTGGTGAAACTGGCGGGATTGCCGATGCCGGCGGGGTTGATGGCTGGGGCGAGCGGGGAAAGGCTCCACTGCGTGCCGCTCCTCACGATCTCCGCCGCCGACCCAGACAATGTGACGCGCGATCCATGGGCGGATAAATCGGTGAAGGTTCCGCTGAACGAAGCGCTCGCCGCGACATCGAGCTCATAAGAGTTGGCCAATCCATCGCACGTTTGAAAGTACAGCGTACCGGGTGCGCCGGCTGGAGTATTTCCCGGCACGGCGGCGGTGTCGGGAAATTGAAGACTGCGCGCGCAGGTTCCTGATGATGTCGAGACTGAGACCGGCGCGTTGGCGGCCGCGAGGAAGGCGGCCGAGGCGGCAGTTTGCGGCACTAGCCGCACCGCGCTGGAAACCGTTCCTTGCACCCAGACGCCCCCTACGCTAAAACCCTGCAGATAGCCATTGAGACTGGTCTGCGCAAACGTCGGATTAGGATCGGCAATCAATAAGCCGCCGTCCGGTGCAATGCCGGTTGCCACCACAAAATGGGAGCCGAGCGGGCCAAGAGACAGCGCCAGCAAGACCGGGGAGCCGCGGCTGACCAGATCTCTCACGCTGGTCATCCCAGCGTCTTCGATTCGCACGTCCAGGTCGTTCGCGACAAACGCGCCGACCCTCCACAAATTCACGATCTGCTCGGTGCTTTGACCGAACGTGAGGAATCCGTCGCAGATTGGATTGCCCTGGGAATCCGAGGTACAGAAAGTTTTCAGGAACTGATTGAGGGTTGACGGATCCGCCAGGCCATTGGGCTGCGGCAGTTCGTGGAGCAACTGAAAGTAGCGCAGCACAGAAGCCACGGCGGTAAGGAACGCGCCTTTCTGGCGGATGGTGTCGGTGCCGCCGCCGAGGGCCTCATCGACGGCTTGAGTCAGGCTCGGAAAACTCGGGAGAGAACCGGCAACCGACAGTGCTCCGAAGGTCACGACGTGATGCGCCGCTTCCGCGGTTGCCAAGGCGACTCCCGCCGACAAGGGCAGGCGTAGCGCCGCGCTGGCTTGACCGTTTGAGCCAGTTGTGAGGGAAGCAGGCGTAATCTGGCCACCGGGCGATGCCGTGAACGTCACGACCTGCCCGGCCACGGGGTTGCCATTTTGGTCCTTGACCACGACAACCAGCGGCTGGGCCAGTTGCGCTCCGGGCGCTCCATTCTGCAGATCGCCACTGACCATCGAAAGGGTCAGGGCCGATGCCGAGGCGCCGACCACGGTATAAGATGCTTGCGCGACGGCTTTACTATTGACGTCGGCCGCGCTGACTGTCACCGAACCGGATGCGGTATTGGCCGGCACCCAGACATCCCACGCATACACACCGCTTGGAACGGTGACCAGGAAATCGGCCTGACCCGTTTGACTGATGCGCAAGGTCGCACCGTTGCTAAAACCGCCGGCCGTGAGATGCACGGGGGTACCGCTGACCACGGAATTCGGAGTCGCGCTGACGAGAGGCTGGCGCGGGTTCGTGACCATGTTTGCGGTCGAGCTTCCGATTGCATAGTTGATGAAGCCGCCCTCGAAATCCTGCTGACGCAGGCCATTCACCGCATGTTCGTCATCGGTCGGAGCGCCCAGATTGCCTCCCGGGCCAGCGGCGGAATTGTACGTTGCTAACACCGGACCGGATACAAAGAACGCCTGGCCAGCCAGAGCGCCATTCGCCGGAGCCACAATTGCGCCGTTTTGAAAGTTCTGCACATTACCCGACGTTCCGCGGTATGTCAAGAAAGCCGTGGCCGCGGCAGCCGGCAATCCGGCGGCGCCGGTTTCGTAACCAAGCGTCCCCCACTTGTTGAGAATCGCGCCGGCCACCAACTGCGGCGGACTGCCGGCCAGGGCGCCTTGCTGAAACATCTGCCGTCCGCCGGAGGTTGCGTCGGAAAGCGGATAGCCTAAAGAGCCAGTAGGGCCTCCGAGCGCGGTGTATTGCGCTAGCATTGTTCCGCTAACTACGTATCCCTGACCAGATCCATCGGGAACGGCGATCAGGTAGGAAACGGGAGGGCTTGCGGTGCTTACCAATTGCTGCACGTAACCGCTCCCGAGCCGCACCGCGGCAGCCGCGGGAAGCGAAACGCTGAGCGAATTGCGCACCACAGCCGTCTGCATCGCTTGCTGGATCGAGGCCGTGGGGGCTCCTTCGCCGATCTGGCAGCATAGGGAAGCGACCGAGACAGTGAGCGGCGGGGACGCTTTTCCTTCCGCGGTTGCGGTGACGTTGGCGACCCCCCCGGCGATGGCTTTGATGGTGGCGGTCAGACCGCTCGGCTGGATCTGAACCACATTGCCGTTCGAGGTGCTCCAGACCACGGTGCGGTCCGTCGCCGACGCACTAGCGGTGGTAGACACGGTGGCTGTTATGGTGGCCGTATCGCCGAAGTTCATTGTGATCGGGCCCGCGGGCGTCACCTTCACCGAGTAGACCGGCGGCCGAAGAACGGGTATGCCGGTCGCGGGGTCATATTGCACGGCGCCGCCCTCAAAACTCTGCTGATGCATTCCGTTGCTGAGGACCAGGTCATCCGTGGTGGGAAAGCCCAGCGAACCAGTGTGGGCTCCATTCGACACGTAGAAGTCGTAGATCGGTTCGGACACGGCCAGGACACGGCCGCTGTACAGCCCCGCGGTGATATCGTAAACCGCACCGGCATCGAACGTCTGGAATTTTGCCTGGGAGTTGAAGGAGCTGGTAGTTTGGGCCGCGGCGGAGTTGGCTGGCCCGACGGCATTGATGCCGCCCACTGCCATCCATTTCGCAAAAAACGGATTATTTGTCGTGAAATTCTGGGTGCCGCCCATAAGAGGATACGTGTAGACAAACAGTGCGTAATTGTTGCTGAACTGCTGCCATTGACAGGAGTTTTGCGGGTTCGACTGCACCCGTAGGGCGGGGCACAACTGAGTGTCGCCGGTCGGATAGCCGGCGCTCAGAACCGTCACGGTGCTGTAGTAAGCGAACATGGCGGCCTGCACCTGCGAAACAGGCGAAACATCCGTCGAGTCCGGCTTAATGAGCGCGAACGTCCCGGTTTTGCCTCCGGCGGCCGAAAACTGCTGAATCCATCCCGTCGCGCCGAAGCTGGTCACGGCTGCCAGGGGCGGAAGGGCGACTTGCTTGTTGAACCCGTTGCGATTAAACGCATCGACGAACTGGCCGGCAATGAGGGAGCTCGGTGCTCCGTCGCCGACTTTAATGGTCTGGCCGTGAGACGACAGAACGAAACCAGCGGCCAGGCACAGACGGGGGAGCAGGCGCCTCATACCTGCTACAGATTGACCTCTACAGTCTCTTCGAAGACCGACGGCGGGATCTGAATCCCATGAACCTTCAGCCGCTCCAAAACCTGGGGCGTGCCTCCGGAGCTGCGGAAGCGGCCTTGCACCTTTCCCGCGCCGGTGACTCCCAAGCGCTCGAAAAGGAAGATGTCCTCCACCTCGATACGGTCCTGCCGAATGCCGCAAACCTCGGCGATGTTCACGATTTTGCGCGTGCCATCCTGCATACGAGTCACCTGGACGACGATTCGAATGGCGCTGGCCAACTGCTGTTGGATGACGCGCGATGGAATGGCGAGATCGGACATCAAGACCATGGCTTCGAGCCGCGAGAAAGCATCGCGCGGCGAGTTCGCGTGGATCGTGCTCGCGGACCCTTCGATTCCGGTGTTCATCGCCTGCAGCATGTCGAGCGCCTCGGCGCCTCGGCATTCGCCCACGATGATGCGGTCGGGCCGCATGCGGAGCGCGGTGCGAACCAGCTGCCGCTGATTGATACCGCCATCGTTGTTTTGTGTGCGCGGGCGCGTCTCGAACTTGACCACGTGCCGCTGCTGCAGCTGTAACTCGGCAGTGTCTTCGATTGTGATGATCCGCTCTTCTTCGGGGATGAAGCGCGACAGGGCGTTGAGCATTGTGGTCTTGCCGGAGCCGGTTCCTCCGGAGATGAGGATGGTGGTCTTCGCCTGCACGCAC
>Ga0126371_10002522_pt1 | contig 15776 bp, 13 predicted proteins | sample PanSoiMetaPlot_4_FD_110145 | JGI IMG/M metagenome (GOLD analysis project Ga0126371, IMG submission 110145) | Tropical forest soil microbial communities from Panama - MetaG Plot_4 | ecosystem: Environmental > Terrestrial > Soil > Tropical forest > Bulk soil | place: Panama | collected 2016-02-17 | reverse complement strand
TGCGGATTACCTTGCCCCATTTCTCGGTCTCGGCCGCGATCCACTTGCCGAAATCCTCCGGCGTGCCCGGCATCGCGATGACGCCGAGCTCGTCGAGCCGCGCCTTGATCTTGGCGTCCGCGAGCCCCGCATTGACGGCGCGGTTGAGCGTCGCGACGACCTCCGGCGGCGTCCCCTTCGGCGCCACCAGGCCTTGCCAGAAGCTCGTGTCGTAGCCGGGCACGAACTCCGCCACCGTCGGCAGATCCGGCAGCGCCGGCTGGCGCGTCGTCATCGTCACGGCGAGCGCGCGCAGCTTGCCCGACTTGACGAAGCCGATCGACGACGAGATCGACGCGAACATCACCTGCGCGCGCCCGGCCATGAGATCGACCAGCGCCGGCCCGGCGCCGCGGTAGCTGACGTTGACGAACTTGGTGCCGGTCATGGTCTGGAACAGCTCGCCGAACAGGTGATTGCCCGAGCCGATGCCGGCCGACGCCATGGTGAGCTTGCCCGGGTTCGCCTTGGCATAGGCGATCAGCTCCGGCACCGTGTGCACCGGCACCGAGGGATGCACCTCGACGATGAACGATTCCCGCGTCGCCCCCGCGACCGGCGTGGTGTCGCGCACGAAGTCGAACTTGAGGCCGGGATAGAGCGCGCCGTTCGCCGCGTTCGGCAGGCAGCCCTCGAGCAGCGTGTAGCCGTCGGGCGCCGACCTGACCACCGCCTCGGTCGCGATGTTGGTGCCGGCGCCGGTGCGGTTCTCCACCACGAACCCCTGCCCGAGGCGGTCGGCGAGCCAGGCGCCGATCAGCCGCGCCATGATGTCGGTGCCGCCGCCCGGCGCGAAGCCGACCAGGATGCGCACCGGGCGGGTCGGATAGGCCTGCGCCGACGCGCGGCGCGGCGCGGCAGGGAGCGCCGCCGCAGCGGCGGCGAGGCGAAGAAAATGGCGGCGTGGAAAAAGCATGGCCCGGCGCCTCCGACGTGATGTCGCAACGTGGCGAAGAGGCTAACACGACGAAATGCGCGCGCAACCGGGCTGGATTCGCTCAGGTTCTGCGCCATCCTCCATCCACCTCATCCTGAGGAGGATCACTGCAATCGCGAAACGTATTGCGCCGCGTCGATGTGTTCGCCGGTGAATAACTCGCAAAAAGGTATTAGCGGCCCGCTGGCATGTTTCTCAAATCATCGACGCGTCATTCAATGGTCATCGCGACTTCGTACGAGTCCGTCCGTCGTTGCCGGGAGCTGTGACGTCCGCGTTGGGCGACGACGCCAAGATCATTATCGCCTGCCTCACGAATCCACATCACAAGACTGCCTCGCAGGAGAGCCTGATGCTCACGGAAAACCGCCGCAAGACGGCCATTGCGCTCGCATGTGCCTCGACCTTGGGTCTGGCCGTGCTCACCCCGTTACCCGCCGCTGCCGATGATAACGACAACCAAGGGCAAGGAAACAAAGACGGCATCAAGCATGTCCTGCTGGTGAGCGTCGACGGCATGCACGAGGTGGATCTTGCGCGCTACGTTTCGACGCACCCGCACTCCACCTTCGCCAAGCTGCTGGCGGAGGGCGTGCATTTCACCAACGCCCATACGTCGCGGCCGTCGGACTCGTTCCCGGGACTGCTGGCATTCATGACCGGCGGCTCGCCGCGCTCGCACGGCATCTTCTACGACGACACCTACGACCACACGCTGTTTCCGCCCGGCAGCAACTGCACCGGCGCGCCCGGAACCGAGACGATGTTCGCCGAGAATATCGACTTCGACCTGACGCAGCTCGACGGCGGCGGCCCGCCCGGATCGAACCACATCGACACCGCGAACCTGCCCCGCCGCCTGGTCGGCGGCAATTGCGTGCCGGTGTTCCCGCACGACTTCATCAAGACGAACACGATCATGGAGGTCATCCACCAGGCCGGCATGCGCACGGCGTGGTCGGACAAGCACCCGGCCTACGAGATCGTCAGCGGGCCCTCGGGCCACGGCCTCGACGAGCTGTTCGCGCCCGAGATCAACTCGACCAGCGTCCCGGGCCATCCCGGCGTGGACTGGACGGCGGACCCGGTCTTCACCCGCACCTATGACGGCTTCAAGGTGGCGGGCGTGCTCAACCAGATCCGCGGCTTCGACCACACCGGGACGACCCATGTCGGCGTGCCGGCGATCTTCGGCATGAACTTCCAGGCCGTCAGCGTCGGCCAGAAGGTCACGGCCGACGGCTACCTCGACGCCGCCGCGACGCCGAGCCCGCAGCTCGCGCTGTCGCTCGATTTCGTCGACGGCGCGCTCGGCCAGTTCGTGCAGGCGCTGCACACTGCGCATCTCGAGCGCAGCACGCTGATCATCGTCGGCGCCAAGCACGGCCAGTCGCCGATCGACGTCCGCGAGCTGCACATGATCGTGGGCAGCACCAACCCGAAGGTGCCGCCCGGCCAGGCCGACGTGACCGATCCGGTCGACATCCTCACCGCTGGCGGCATCAACGTGGCGCAGGAGACGGCGGACGACGTGTCGCTGATCTGGCTGACCGATCAGACCCAGGCGGCCGCCGCCGTGGCGCTGCTCAACACCGACATCGCCAACGGCAATCACGCCCGCATCGCGCACATCTTCTCGGGTGACGAGCTCAAGGCCCAGTTCGGCGACCCGGCGCTTGGCCGCACGCCGGACATCATCATCCAGCCGATCCCGGGCACCATCTACAGCAAGAGCGCCGCGAAGATCTCCGAGCACGGCGGCTTCGCCGAGGACGACACCCACGTGCTGCTGGTCGTCGCCAACCCGGCGTTCAAGGCGACGGTCGTCGACGCCCTGGTCGAGAACAAGCAGGTGGCGCCGACCATCCTCAAGGCGCTCGGCCTCGAGCCCGAGAAGCTCCAGGCCGTGCGCCTGGAGCACACCCGCGTGCTGCCGGGCCTCGATCTCGACGATGCGCAGGATTGACGCGTCCGACTGTGCACGGCGGTTGCGCTCCCTCTCCCCGCAGGGGAGAGGGTTGGGGTGAGGGGCTCTCGGAGCCAGAATTGAAACTCCGAGTGCCCCTCACCCGGCTCGCTTCGCTCGCCACCCTCTCCCCTGCGGGGAGAGGGAAGGCAAGAAGCAAATGGCCTGCGGCGACGAAGGGAATCAGGATGCCATCCATCAGGCTCATGGCCTGCGCGACCCTCGCGCTGCTGCCCGTCGTGGCAAATCCCGCGCGCGCCGAGATCCGGCTGCAGGGGACCGCCGCCAACCTTCACCTGGAGGCGCGCGACGCCACCGTGGCGGAGATCGTCGCCGCGCTGGCGCAGCGGTTCGATCTCCGCCTGCGCGGCGCCGCGCCCGGCCGCCATGTCACGGCGACCTTCCGCGGTCCGCTGCGCCTCGTCGTGATGCGGGTCCTCGACGGCAGCGACTACGTCATCCATGCGCAGGGCGACGCCATCGACGTGCTGGTGACCAACGACGCCTCGGGGGCCGTGGCGATCGCGCCCGCCAGGCTGTTCGCCGCCCATCCCCGGGCGCATTGACCGCTTGCGACGCGGCGGAAACGACGCGGGCGGTCGTGGCCGGCCCGCCGCCGCGCCGCTTGCGGAACCGCGCTGTTTTCCTCAGCGCTGACACTTCCACGGATCGGTGGAGGGGCACACGTCGATGCCGCTCGCCGTCCTGGCATTTTGCAGGTTGTGGTCGGCCAGGAACGTGTTGACGAACTTCACGGCCTTCGGGTGAACCGTTATCGACGCCCTCGATCGCTTCGCATGCGCGATGAATTTTGCGGCGTGCTTGCGGTCGTGAAGCATCCGGATGAAATGTACGACCGCATGCATGGGCACCTTGGTGCCTCGTGCCTTTCGCTGTGCGGTCTTTTTTGCTTTCGCCTTTTTCGCCATGTTCGCCTCCCTCGGCTGCCTCAGAGGATTGGCCGTTCCGGGTCTCCTGAGAGCTCAGGGCGCGGTAACGAGCTGGACTTGCTGGCTCTTCGCCTGATCGATCGCGATCACCGCCAATTGCTCGGCGACGCTGCCGCCGCCGATGACCCGGTTGCCGATCACCAGGCGCCCGCTGACGACGGCGGGTCCGGATGCGCCCAGTCCGGTTACGTTGCGCCGGTCGGAGAAGAGATACGACCGCAGTGGCGAGAGGTTGGGCACGGCGGTCTTGTCGATCGCCAGCCCAATCGTCACCTCGTGCACGTCCGAGCGCTTGAAGGCGGCGTTCAGGGAGCCATCGGAGAACTGGAACGCTCTCCCGACCGGCGTGAATGTGACCGCGGGATTTACCGAAGCGCTCACCGTGGTGGTGAAAGTCAGATCGTCCGTCATCGTGGGCGGCGCTCCCTTGTCGCCGGACAAGTGCTCGAACAAGGTGAGATTGATGAAGTCGTGGATCGCTTTATCCACGCCGATCCGCCCAGCAATGGGATAGACGTAGTTTTCCTTGACGATGAAACCGGTGCAATAACGGCGGTCGCGCACCACCGCGGCATTGAGTTGCAGGAGCGAGCCAAAGGTATCTGTCGCGGTGAATTTCCGTTCGTTGACGCGGTCGAGCAGCGCCGCGGCCCCGAGGCCGAGGGTAAACTTCGGTTGCGGAGGCGACGGCCGCACGAGATTGGCGTTGAACGCGGTAAGGTCGTTGTTTTCGATCATCTTGAGATCGAACGTGTAGGCGATCGCGGCGGTGTAGAAGAGATTGACCGTCCGGCGTTCCTCGACATAGGACGCGGGAAAGACCTTGGCGTTGAAACCGCTGATCGATTCCGGACTAGCGTCGTATTTCGCCATAAGTTGCTGCGAAATCGGATCGCCCGCGGCTGCCCGGCTGGCGAGCCAATGCCTGATTTCGTCGATGACGGCTTGCCGCGCTTCGCAGCGAATCTGACGAACGATGTCCGGCGTATCAACGCCGGTGACATTTTCGGGCAACGGGTGGATGGCGCAATTCGACAACAACAATGCGGCGGCCAGCGCCGATACGATACGTCCTGACATTTGCCCCCCCAAACTGAGTTCGCCGTGCGAGGCGGTAGAGCCCGGACCACGTCGTCCGCGTCCGCCCTTTCTTGCCCGGCGGTAAACCCCTGATTGTATCGGATCATAATAAACCGGTGATTGCAATATGAATCTATACCCGAGCTCGATGCAAACGGTGAGGAGCGTCGGAATTGGGGGCGCCGCTTGCTCGCAGTTCATGGATATAGGTCGGCATAATCTCCAAGCTCTCTGGAGAGATTATGCCGCCTATTCTCCACAACATTTGCGGAGAATACTGAAGCTCGCCGGGCCCAATTGCGTGTAGCCCGGATGAGCGAAGCGATATCCGGCGCCAGCGCAACTCAACTGCGCCTGTGCACCCTCTCCCCATTCTTACGGGGAGAGGGAGCGCAGATTCATTGCCCCCTATTACTTCAGATACAGATACTTCCGCTTGGCGAGGTGCCTCGCGAGCGCGGCCGGCGAGCCGGGCAGGCCGACCGCGTCGGGCGTGAAGCCGTAGCCGACGGTGCCGTCGAAGAGGAAGCTGAAGTCGGATCCTTCCTGCGTCTGCGCGACGCCGTGGCAGCCCTGGCAGCCGCCGCCCGCGGTCATGCCCGGCGGCGTGGCGGCGTGGTCGAGCGTGTTGACCTGGTTGCGGTTGTTGGTCAGCAGGAGCGACGAATTGATCGACGGGAAGCCGCGAAACAGCTGGATTCCCGGCCGGCTGCTCTCGACCACGATGTTGGCGAGGTAGAAGTCCTCGCTCGTCTCGTCGTTGGTCGGAACCGCCTGCACGCCCACGAGCTGGTAGTACTGCCAGACGAAATTCTTCCCGAAGCCGGGGATCTCGGTCATCAGCTGCCGCGCCAGCTCGTTGGTGATGCGCACCTCCGAAACGGTGGGCACCCCCGGCGCGACCGGTACCGCGACCATGTTGTTGGGGAGCAGTTTCACGCCCTGCAGCTTGGTGACCGAGCCCATCGGCAGCTGGGTCGGCGTATTGTTCGGGGTGGCCATGGGATTCGACGGGTCGAATTTCTGTCCGTTGCGAAACGTGATGGTCGGATTGCTCACCGTCTGGCCGGTGGGCGGGAACGTCGTGGTCGACGGGGTTGCGTAGTTGATCGACGTGTAGGTGGGCACGTAGTAGAGCCCGGTCTGGGTGTTGTTGGCGGCTTGATTGACGAAGTCGTCCACCTGCTCGAAGGTGGCGAAGATGAACGCCGGATAGTTCGGCGTCTTGTGGATGATGTGCAGCGCCACCAGCGCGTAGGGCTGGCTCGTCGGGGTCGGCGGATTGGCGTTGCCGCTGTAAACCAGCACGTGCGCGATGTGGTAGCGGTACCATTGGCTCGAGGGGATCGACGACAGCGGCCGCCACGCGGCCTTCACCTCGACCGTGCCGGTCGGCAGCGTGATCGGCGTCATCAGATAGAACGGATTCTGGTGCGCGTTGAAGCTCTGGTAGTTCGCCCTCACCCAGTTCGACTCGATCTGGTTCACCTTCGCTTCGAACAGCACCTGGCCGTCGACGGCCGGCGTGGGGTTGCCCGGCTTCTGTGGAAAGAACAGGAAGTTCTGGCCGATCTCGCTCGACTCGTCGAGGTTGTTGAAGCCGCCCGGCGTGCTGACCACGGTGCAGGCGGTGGGGGGCGTGTCGAACGCAACGGCATTTCCGTACGCGTATTTCGGCGGCGCTCCCCACGGTTGCGGCGGAAACGGAACCGGCGCGGGTTTCTTGGTGGCGGGGTCGATGCCGATGTTGCACGGGAACAGCTCGGTGCGATGCTGATAGGTCTCCCACACCAGCGGGCCGGCGCCCGGCGTGGCGCTCGACGCGAAGGGTCCGCCCGGCACTCCGCGCTGGACCCCGCCGGCATACGGCGCGACCGCGGAGATGAACTCGAGCCACGCGAAGGTCGCGAGATCGCGGTGGTCCACCTTGTTGTTGCCGTTGCGATAGATGTCGGCCGGGATGAGCGGGGTGGGGTTGGTGAAGTCGCTGAGCTGCAGCTGGCGCCCTTGTGTGACCGCCGGGCCGAAGTTCGGCGGCGCCGGCGTCTGGGCGAATGCCGCCTGCGCGAGCAGCGCACCGCCGGCGAGCGCGCCGATCGCGAGAGCATGATGGAACTTTTTCGAGTTATGGTTGCGCAAGACGGCCCTCCTCGCGTGATTGTATAAAATCTCTTTGCATCCAAGGATAGCACGCGCTGCGGGAGGTGTCTGCGTCTTCTGCGCAGATCAGCCCAGCGATATTCGGTCACACGAGCGGTTGGATGAGCGCGGCCTCTACCAAACCCGTCACCCTGAGGCGCGAGCGAAGCGAGCCTCGAAGGGCGACGGCCAATGCGGTGCCGCTTGCACCTGTGGCCCATCCTTCGAGGGCGCGCTGCGCGCGCCGCCTCAGGATGACGAGTCGCTTGTTGCGCGATTGGCGCAAAATCGGGCGGAACCCGGTTCCCGCGGGACACGTTGTGGCTCACGTGCGATGATTGGGTGTTGATCGTGAGCGTCATGGCCGGGCTTGTCCCGGCCATCCACGTCTTTGCTACAAGGAAGACGTGGATGCCCGAGACGTAGGCGAGCGAAGCGACGCCGTTCTTCGAACCGCTATGCCCGGGCGTGACGAGGTGGGTTCCGGACAGCAATCATGAAAGCCCTGACCGTCGGCAGCGCCATGATCGACACGATCGCCATCATCGACAGCGATCGCATCGAGCGCATGACCATGCTCAATGCGGACTCGTCGTTCCTGCTGCTCGAAGAGGGGCGCAAGACCGAGGCCGGCGAGATCTCGACCCACTGCGGCGGCGGCGCCGTCAACGCGGCCGTCTGCATGGCGCGGCTCGGCCTCGAGGTCGCGACCCTGGTCAAGCTCGGCGAGGACGCGCGCGCCGAGACCATCCTGGCGCATCTCGAGCAGGAGCGCGTCTCGACCCGCTTCGCGCGACGCGACCCGCGGCTGCCGACCGGCGCCGCGGTGCTCGTCGCCTCGCACGAGCGCAACGCCGCGATCTTCACGTTCCGCGGCGCCAACACGCTGCTCGAGCCCGCCGACCTCAGCGACGACCTGTTCGCGGTCGACCTCATCTACGTGTCGAACCTGAGCAACCGCTCGGCCGACTGCTTCCCCGAGCTGGTGCGCCGCGCCAAGGCCCGCGGCGCGCTGGTGGCGGCCAATCCGGGCGTGCGCCAGCTCTCGGCCCGCGCGGGCGCGTTCCAGCAGAGCCTCGGCGACATCGACATCCTGGCGCTCAACCGCGCCGAGGCCGACGCGCTGGTGCCGACGCTCACGGTCGCGTTCGGCGAGGGCGGGCACACGCTCGCGCTCGCGCCCGGCGAGGAGCCGCCGGCGCTTGCGGCGCGCGGGCTGACGTCGGGCGGCTTCGAGATGACGCTCATCGCCTTCATCCAGGCGCTGCTGAGCATGGGCCCGCGCCTCGTGCTGCTCACCGACGGCGGCCGCGGCGCCTGGCTCGGCAGCAAGGACGCGGTCCTCTACTGCCCCGCCGTCGAGTCCGAGGTCGCCGGCACGAGCGGCGCCGGCGATGCGTTCGCGTCGACCTTCGTCGCCTGGCAGGCGCTTGGGCGGCCGCTCGAGGCGTCGCTGCTCGCCGCCAGCGTGAACGCCGCCGCCGTGGTGGCGCATGCGGATACGCAGACCGGGCTGATGAAAAGGGAGGCGATCGAGGGGCGGGTGCGCGCGATGGCGCAGCACAAGGTGCGAAGGTGGGAGTTGGGTGGGGAGATGGGGTGATGTTGGGGCGCGGTCGGCGACGTACGCCAATTCGCGAACTCGCTTCCCCGATAGCCGAGCGCCACGCCCTTGTTGACGATCGACGTGTAGCGGGGCATCCGTGACCCGCGCCGACAACAATCTGGCGCGAATTCGCAAGACGTAGACCGCGCGCAGCCGTATCTAGGCGTCGGCGCGTGTGCCGGCGGACCTTGCCTCGGACATGATCCGAAACCGATCTGGCTCGCCGATCGCCAGCATGCATCGTGACGCGCGTGCGACTGCGTCGCGCTTCCGTCCCAGCCGTTCACGCGCAAAGACCTGACGCGGGCGCTGGATGCGGCGCTCCGGCGCGAGCCTGCCGGCTAGCACTGACCGCCGGCCGTGCTTGCGATGAATGCAACTCCGATTGGGTGCATGGCGGCACGCGATGGTGTCTGGTCACTTTCTCAAGCTGTACCGGTGGTTGGGGTTTGGAATGACTGCTTCGCCCGATGTTGAGCCAAAGAGCTTGTTCAGCCGTTTCAAGAAATTGAGCATACCGATCCGACGGGTCATTGCGTTCGCTGCGGGCGGCCTCCTCTGCGTCCTCATCTTCCTGGCCTTCGCGCAGATCGCGACGTACTTCCTCGCCAGAAGCTACGTCGAGGAAGTCGAGCAGGTTTTCGATCTCAACCACCATGCGGCCAACGCCGTCGTATGGGCGACATTCGCCGTCGCCACCTTGCTGGTCGGATCGGCAATCTCCTTCTCGCGGCGCAAGCGGTTGATCAGCTTCGCCGGAATCATCGTGCTCCTGATCGCGCACTCTGCCCTGCTGGCCTATGGCACGATGCACGAGAACTTCCGGCGGGCCGACGGCAGCGCCATCAAGTGCTACGTCGTGACGCGCGACGCGCTCGAGTTGCGCGACCACCCCGGAATCGATCCCGTGACCGGCCGCGACTGCCGCCCCGTCACGGCCGAGATCGCCGAGCGCGTCGAAGCGTACAAGAACGGCAGGCGGCCGACCCGGATCGCGTCGCGCGAGCCGACCTTCTTCGATCCCCGCACCGGCCAGCCGATCGTCTGGTACTCGATCGGCAAGAACGAAGAGATCGAGCTGTTCGACCTGATGGGATTTCAGCCCGACACCGGTCAGGAGCTGATTCCCGTCACCAAGGAGATCGTCGCGCGCTGGAAGGATCAATCGGCCCGCCGGCTCCCGAGGAAGGTGGACGACCCGAAGCGATATGGCCCGTTCGATCCGATCACCGGCAAGGCGCGGCTGTGGTATCGCGCCGGAGACGACGGCGCCTACGAGTTTTATGACGCTGCGGGCTATCACCCGCAGACCGGCGACCCCCTGAAGCTCGTGACCCGCGACGTCATGACGGCCTGGGAGCTGGCGCAGAAAAATCAGAAGCGCTGGTACCTCATCACGCGCGACGCCGATCACCCGGTCCATTACTGCCAGGCGGGCGGCCTCGACCAGGCGACCGGACGCATGTGCCGGGAAATAACGACACAGGTGCTGGAGCGGCTGCGCGAGTACGAGAAGGGCAAGCGGCCGCAGCGGATCGCGGCTGCCACCCCGGCGTTCTTCGAGCCCCGGTCGGGCGAGCCGATCGCGTGGTATTCGAAGGACAAGGCCGGCAAGATCGAGCTGTTCGACCTCATGGGCTATCACCCGGCCACGGGCGACGAGCTCCTGCCCGTGACGAAGGAGATCGCAGCGGAGTGGAACGACCAGCAGCGGCAAAAGCCGCCGCGAGCTCCCAATCAGGTGCAGCTCGGTCCCAACGTCCTCCTGTTCGACCCGATGACGGGTGCTCCGCGGTTGTGGTTCTCGCGCACCGGGGAAGCGGACTACCAGTTCTTCGACGGTCCGGGATTCAATCCCCGCAGCGGCGAGCCGCTCAAGTCCTTCACCAAGGCGGAGGCAACGGCCTACTTCGATCAAATTCGCAACAAGGAACGCAAGCTCAAGGAAGAGCAGGACCGGCTCGACAAGGAAAGAAAGACGCGTGCCGAGAACGAGCAGAAGCAGCGGGAAGCGGACGAGCAGCGCCGTCGTGACGAAGAGAGGAAGCGCGAGGAGCAGCAAAGGATTCTCACCGAAGCCGCACGCGACTGCGACAATCTGGCGGCCAATCCCAACGATCCTCGCCGGGTCGGCGCCGGCGTCGAATATGCCGCGCTGAAGGGACAGGCCGACGCGGCCGTCAAGGCGTGCGCGTCCGCCGCGCAGCAAAACCCGACAGAGCCGCGTTTCCGCTACCAGCTCGCGCGCGCCCTGCAGCTGACCGACCGGCTGTGGGCGTTCGGCCTGCTTCAGGACCTCGTCAAACAAGGGTATCCGGCCGCATTCGATAATCTCGGCTGGATGTACTTCATGGACAAGCACAGCCCCGAGCAGGCGGTCGCCCTGTTTCGCCGAGGCGTGCAGGCCGGCGACCCCGACGCCATGCTCAGCCTCGCCGAGATGATCGAACGGCAGCACACCGTCGCGATGAACCCGAGCGAGAACAAGCTGGCGCTTTATCAGCGCGCCGCGCAGCTCGGCAGCCAAGCCGCGGCCACTGCCTACAATACGGAGCTCAATCGCGAACAGCAGGAAGCGGACCAGCGCCGAATCCAGTTGCAGCAGCAGCAGATGATGATGCAGATCATCGGGGGCGTGTTGCAGAGGCGCTGAGCGTGCGCCAGCGCTCGGCCCGCGCCGGGCGACCTGCTACTGCATGCTGTTTCGCAACTCGGAGCCGGGCGGCCCGCCCGGGTGTCATGTCCGGCGTGCGATCGCGGCGGTGAGAAGCCGAGGCGCCGGCGCAATGCAGTCTTGTTCTTGGTGAAGGCTCGTAACGTCGAGCCGCAGTCGCCTGAGCCGAAATGCCGCAATGCGCACCCTGTTTCCCGCTGGCTCGATCATCCCCTGCTTGTTTGGATAGCGACCGGTAGCCTCGCGCGATGCGCGCGCACACACGGGAGTTCGCATGACCATTGGTCGTCGCCGATTTCTGCATCTGACCGCGGGCGCCGCCGCCGTGCCGGCGCTGTCACGGCTCGCCTTGGCGGCGGACGCCTACCCGTCGCGGCCCGTGCATCTGATCGTGTTCTACGCGGCGGGCGGCGGCAACGACATCGTCGCGCGCCTGCTCGGCCAGTGGCTGTCGCAACGGCTCGGCCAGTCGTTCGTCATCGAGAACCGGCCGGGCGGCAGCGGCAATATCGGCACCGAATACGCCCTCAAGGCGCCGGCCGACGGCTACACGCTGCTGCTGAGCTCCACCGCCAACGTCGTCAACGGCTCGCTCTACGACAAGCTGAGCTTCAACTTTTTGCGCGACGCCGCGCCGGTCGCCGGCATCAGCTACGAGCCCAACATATTTCTGGTCAATCCGTCGGTGCCGGCCAAGTCGGTCCCGGAGTTCATCGCCTACGCCAAGAAGAATCCGGGCAAGCTCAACTTCGCGTCGGCCGGCATCGGCTCGTCGCAGCAGATGTCCGGCGAGATGTTCAAGATGATGGCCGGCGTCGAGATGACCCACGTGCCCTATCGCGGCACGGCGCCCGCGCTGACCAGCCTGCTCGCCGGCGACGTGCAGCTCATGTTCGCCAGCGCGCCGGCGGCGCTCCCCTACGTCAAGTCGGGCAAGCTGCGCGCGCTCGCCGTGACGACGGCGCACCGTTCCGACGTGCTGCCGGACCTGCCGACGATCGCCGAGTTCCTGCCGGGCTTCGATGCCAGCGTCTATTACGGGATCGCGGCGCCGAAAGGCACGCCGCCGGCGGTCGTCGACCGGCTCAACAAGGAGATCAACGCCGGCCTCACCGATCCGCAATTCAAGGCAAAGCTCACCGAGCTCGGCAGCATGATCCTGCTGGGCTCGCCGGCCGACTTCGGGAAGTTTCTGGCGAGCGAGACGGAGAAGTGGGCGAAGGTGGTGAGGTTCGCGCATATCAAGGCGGAGTGAGGTGGTCGCCGGCGCGATCGGCGACGCGAGGCGTCTTTATCGCCGCGGGCTCCGCCGGGCCCTTTTCGCACGCCGTTGCGCGATCAACCCTTTCATCGTCCGGCGTGCTCCTTTCGCTTGTCTTGCCGCGCCGCCGGCCGGGCTTGCGAGCGTGTCCGACCTTCCGCGCCAGTCGGCCGACCGCGATGCGGATCGAGGTCGTGATGCTCATAGCGCGCCGAGGCGGCAACTGCGCCGATCCCGATCTCCGAGTAGCGATCAGCCAGATCGGGTTGCTGGTGACGATCCTGCTTTTCGCGAGCCATGGCCTATCCCCTCTCGTGAGGTTGCTGGACATGATGCGGCCTGCGGCGGTTTGCGCGTTCCCTCGTGTCGCTTGTCGCAATCCCGCAGTCGCCGCCTGATGGCGTGTAGGACGTGCAGAGGACGCTCGTGCTCCCGGCCCGAAGGTCGTCCGCGTTTGACGCGGTGCAGCGTCGACTGCTCGCAGCTTCTTGAGTCGGAAACGCGACCTTCGACCGGTCCGTTCCTCGCGTCGGACAGGAATGCCGATCACTTTATCCCCGCTCTATCCCGCCCTCCGTCGGGAACTCGTACGCCCCCCGGCGCTGACGGAGCAAAGACGCTCGAAGCTCGTTGATGCCTCGCAGAGTTCCGGCTTATCAGGAGATGGACGCAATGGCAGCACGATCCGGGACAAAAGACATCTTCAAATCGCCCGCGCCGCACGCAGCCGCGGAGCCGCATGACCGCGACGAGGTGCAGGAACGCCCGCGCAATATCCCGCCCAACAGCTATCCGACGGACGGCTTCGCCGTGGAGGTGGACGGCAAGATCAAGTCGCAGCATGCGACGCGCGAGGCCGCGGCGACGTTCGGCGCGGAGCTCAAGCGCAAGTTTCCGGTGCTGCAGGTGACGATCTACGATGCAACGGCGAAGACGCGCACGCTGGTAGAGCCTGCCAAGTAGTGTGCTTGCGGCGGCGGGAGGATGACGAAAAGCCCGCGCCGGGCGAAGGGCTGGCATTGCGACGGCGAAGCGCTTACATAAGAAGCGCTTACACAAGATGGAACATCGGCTCTGGCTCGGCCGCCATTGGCTGAGCAACGGTTGCGCTCCCGCCCGAGAATGAGAGGCGCACGTCGAAGCCGATCTCGAACGCCGTCGCGCGCAAGACCAGAACGCCGGCCGCACCGTGCGGACGGCGAGCATTATCGGCAATCGCTCTGACCGGTGCGGCACGTGGCGAGCTCGTGTCCCGCCTCGAGGCGCGCTCGCACCCGCTCGATCGACCCGGAGCGATTTCCGCCATCGTCACATGCAGAAGGAATTCGTCTTGCAGGTCTTTGTCCGCGACAACAATGTCGACCAGGCTCTTCGCGTCCTGAAGAAGAAAATGCAGCGCGAAGGCGTCTTCCGCGAGATGAAGCGGCGCCGCTTCTATGAGAAGCCGTCCAGCAAGGCGACGCGTGAAAAAGGCGAAGCGGTGCGCCGCGCCCGCAAGGCTGCGCGCAAGCAGGCCATCCGGGAAGGGTTGATCGCCGCGCCGCCGAAAAAGAAGATCGAATCCCGGTTTCCCCGACCGGGCGCACCGCCGCGGCCCGGCAATGCGGGCGCGCCGCCTCGATACGGACCTGGCGCGAGGTGACCGATGCGCCTTCATGTCTTGCGGTCGGACGCCGGCGACAACCTGCGCTTTCGCCTGCCCCCCTTGAACCGAACCCGGAGGACCGGATGGCCTACGCGATGAAATCGCACGACCGTGTCGCCGCGCACGCGCGCGAGCAGACGCACGACCTCACCGGCTTCGACTACGACGCCCCGGCCGAGCTGTTCCTGCGCCAGAGCCGGTCGGCGCGGAGCCGCCCCCGGTACGAGCGCTTCGACACGGCGGCGCAAGCGCTGCGCTTCGTCGTCGAGCGGCTGCCGGCCGCGGCGCTGCCCGGCGTCTATCTGCTGGTCGACGAAGCGCGGTTTCGGGCGGAAGAGATCCGTCATCTCTACGACAGCGCCGGCTATCCGCTGCCGCGCGCCGTCGGCAAGTGCTGACGCCTTGCCTCGTCACCCTGAGGCGCCCGCCCTCCCCAAGGCTTCGGCGGGCCTACGACTTGTCCGCCGTAGCCCGAAGCGCGAAGGCGGAAGGGTCCCTGCGGTGCCGCGTCACGATTGCGTCGGCGTATCCGCGTCGCCCGAGAGGCGGCTGAAATCGTCGAGGACCGCGGCGATCAGCTTCTGCCGGCGCGGGTCCTGCGCGTCCATGCTGGCGGCGAACAGGTTGAGCAGGTAGCGCGCCTTTTCGGCCGCCTCCTCCCAGTTTTCCGCCGGCGCCGCGACGAGTTGGGCTTCCAGCGCCTCCTGGCGCTCGCGCAGCGCGGCCCGCTGATCGCGCACCTCGGCATGCAGCCGGCGCAGCTTGGTTTCTTTTTGCGCCGTCATGCCACGGTGCTCGTCGAGCTCGACGGTCTTGTCGGTCATTGGCGCTTCTCCACGGGCCACCTTGCGCCTTTTCGCCGCAAAGCGGGAGTCCGGCCGCGGACCTGCCCGCCAGCCCCGGAATGTGAAACGAACGCGAAAAGACCGCTTTTGCCTGCTCGTACGTTGTCCTGAGGAACCCGAAAGGCCGCGACGCCATGAGGAAGCCCCGGATTCGCACGCCGCGCCGGCAAAAAGCGCCGCGCTACACCCACTTGTCCGCCCGCATCACCGAGGAAGACGGCGGCTTCACGCTGCACGTGCGGCTCTACGACGAGGCCCAGCCGGCCATGGCCGCGTGGGGCGAGGAGATCGCCGACTCGATCGAAACCGTGTCGGGCCTGCTCGACGCCCTGGCGCAGGAGCATTCGATCCCGCAGGAGCGCATCAGGATTCGCATGCAGATGGACAATGCGCGCGAGGGCACGCTGCATTGACCGCGGCGGGGGCGCGCGCTGGCGCCGGGCTAGCGGCACCGCTGCACGCAGTTGCGCGTCGCGCGCTGGCAGGCGAGCTCGACCGCATACACAAGCTCGACTTCGCGTCGGCCGGCATCGGCTCGTCGCAGCAGATGTCCGGCGAGATGTTCAAGATGATGGCCGGCGTCGAGATGACCCACGTGCCCTATCGCGGCACGGCGCCCGCGCTGACCAGCCTG
>Ga0126371_10002521_pt1 | contig 15777 bp, 15 predicted proteins | sample PanSoiMetaPlot_4_FD_110145 | JGI IMG/M metagenome (GOLD analysis project Ga0126371, IMG submission 110145) | Tropical forest soil microbial communities from Panama - MetaG Plot_4 | ecosystem: Environmental > Terrestrial > Soil > Tropical forest > Bulk soil | place: Panama | collected 2016-02-17 | reverse complement strand
TGCTGTCTACGTCGATGAAAACGGCGCCATACTGGATCGTGCTACATTCCTCAAGCAACTTACTTCTTTGCCCGCTGGAGCATCGGGAACAATTGCCATTGCTTCATATCAGGCTGTGCAGCACGGTGATGTCGCCACTGTTATCCACACCGACAATGAAACGGAGAACTACCACGGGCAGATGCTCAAGGCACGCTATCTGACCACGGAGACATGGCAAAAATACGGCAGCGACTGGAAGCTGCGGCAGGTACATGTTTATGCCATTCTGCAAGACCCGGCTGCCATCCTGCTCAACGCTAAAGAACTGGATGAGTATGTTGGAACCTACACTGCGGGCGATTTAAAACAAACTGTGCGCCGTGATGGCGACCACCTTGTGAGCACGCGCGTTGGCAGGCCGGATGTTGTATGGAGTGCTGAAGTGAGGGACGTGTTCTTTATTTCGGGACAGCCGCGCATTCGAAAAATCTTTCAGCGCGATGCAACTGGAAAAATCATCGGCTTCGTCGATCGCCGCGAGAGCTGGGATCTTGTGTGGAAGAAGGCCCGCTGACCTGATTACGGCTGTCTGCTACTCTGAATCCGGCTATGCCCGCTAATTTTCGCAGCGCGCTGCAGCAATTTATCCGCGAAGAAGCCAAACCTATAGAAAAATACGGCCACCAGCCGCGTCTCTATGCGCTGACAAAGAGCATTGGCAAAGGCATGCAGTATGACGACGATGTTGTTTTTGCCGCAGCCTGGTTGCACGATCCTGGCGTCTTTGGCGGTCATCGGCCGGAAGATCCGGCAGCGCTGACATGCTGGGATCACGTGCACTATGCCTGTGAGCGCGTTCCCGGCATTCTCTCAGAAACGCAGTTCCCTGCTGAGAAGATTCCAACAGTGCTCGCCGTAATCTGCGAGCATCAGCCGCACGATGAGCCAACCAGCATCGAGGCCACGATCCTGCGCGACGCCGACATTCTCGAACAACTGGGCGCAATTGGCATCCTGCGTACTGTCTGCAAAATTCGACGCGACACGCGCTATGCAACGTTTACAGATGCGGTGCAGGCGCTACGAAAAAGTCTCGACACGCTGCCGGGCAAAATTCGACTGGAAAGCACAAAGCGCCTGGCGGAGCCGAAAATCATTGCGCTCAGAAATTTTCTGGATGCAGTCGAATCGGAATCCGCAGGCGCTCTGTTTTAAGCCTCATTCGCTCCGTGGCACTTCTTGTACTTCTTGCCCGAGCCGCATGGGCAAGGATCGTTGCGACCCACCTTGTCGCCAGTCCTGCGCTGCGCCGGAGCTTCGGCACTGCCGCTGCCGGCCATGCGCGCGTGTTCAAGCTCGCGTTTCTTCTTGCGCTGAAACTCGCGCTCGATCTCGTCAATTGTCGTCGAAGGCTGACGGGTGGGAACCGATGGAAGTTCATGCCCAGCGGGAGGATGATGGCCATTACCATCGGCTGAAGCTACCGGAGGCGCCGCTGGAACCGCGGGCCGCGGACGTGATGGAACCTGTATTGGCTGCCCATCCGGGCCGACTATCTGCATCAGGAAGAGGAAGCGCACCGTATCTTCCTGGAAGCGCTCCATCATGCCCTCGAACATGTCGAAGGACTCCTTCTTATAGGCCACCAGCGGGTCCTGCTGACCGTAGCCGCGCAGTCCAATACCTTCCTTCAGGTGGTCCATATTGAGCAGATGGTCTTTCCACAACCCGTCAAGCACGCTGAGCATGATCATGCGTTCGTGAAGACGCATGGCCTTGTCGCTTACGATCTGCTCTTTGGCTTCGTAGCGGTCTTTCATCCGTTCAAAGAGTGTCTCGCCAAGTTCGTGCCGTGTCATCTCGGCAATGTTGATGCCTTCGGCATCCACATCCAGCCCAAACTGCGAGACGAGCTTTTCTTTCAGGGGCTTCAGTTCCCACTGGTCGGGATGCAGCTTCTCCGGCGTGTGCTCATCGAGCAGGTTGCTCAAAATGTTGGCGACGTAGTCCTCGATGATTAGTTCTTTCTGATCGAGCCCTTCCAGCAACTGGTGCCGTAGTCCGTAAACGGCCTCGCGCTGCTTGTTCATTACGTCGTCGTATTCAAGCAGGTGCTTTCGGGCCTCAAAATTCTGCGATTCAACGGCCTTCTGCGCAGCCTCGATGCGCTTGGAGATCATACGCGACTCAATCGGCACGCCTTCTTCCATTCCGAGTTTTTGCAGCAGCGTCCCCACCCACTCCTTGGCGAAGATACGCATCAGGTCATCTTCAAGCGACAGGTAGAAGCGCGATGCGCCGGGGTCGCCCTGGCGTCCCGCGCGTCCGCGAAGCTGGTTGTCGATGCGCCGCGACTCGTGCCGTTCCGTACCGATGATGTGCAGGCCGCCGGCGGCAATCACCGCCTCATGCTCATCGGCCGACTTCGCCACATACGCGGCGTAAGTGTTGTCCCAGGTTTCCTGTGTGGTCTCGAATTCCTGCCCTTGATAGTAGAAGCGCAGCATTCCCGGCGCTGCCATCGGATTCAGCTTGCCTTCTGCCACGCTGATCGCGCGCGCCGCGCCTTTCTTTACCAGGTCCTGCTTGGCGACAAATTCCGAGTTGCCGCCGAGGAGAATGTCTGTGCCGCGGCCCGCCATGTTGGTCGCAATCGTGACCATGCCCAGTCGGCCGGCCTGCGCCACTATTTCAGCTTCGCGCTCGTGGAACTTCGCGTTCAAGACGACGTGCTTCACGCCCTTGCGCTGCAGGATTTGCGACAGCAGCTCCGACTTCTCAATCGATGTGGTGCCAACCAGCGCAGGCTGCCCTTGCTCGTGCAGTTTGGCAATCTCATCCGCCACGGCAAAATATTTTTCCTTGGCCGTGCGGAAGACCACGTCGGGATTTTCTTTGCGCAGCAGCGGTTTGTTCGTGGGAATGACGACAATGTCGAGTTTGTAGATGTTGTCGAATTCCGCTGCTTCTGTCTCCGCCGTGCCGGTCATGCCGGCGAGCTTAGTGTAGAGCCGGAAATAATTCTGGAAGGTAATCGTCGCGAGCGTCTGATCCTCGCGGCGGATATTCACGCCTTCCTTTGCTTCCACGGCCTGATGCAGGCCGTCGGACCAGCGGCGCCCCGGCATCAGGCGGCCGGTGAACTCATCGACGATGATGACCTCGCCGTCCTTCACCACATATTGCACGTCGCGCTTGTAAAGCGAATGCGCCTTGATGGCGACTTCGACATGGTGCTTCAGGTCCCAGTTTTCCGGGTCGGCGATGTTGCCGATGCCGAGCAGCTTCTCGATCTTTTCCCAGCCCTCATCGGTCACACTAATGGTCTTATGCTTTTCATCGACCGTATAGTCGCCAGTAAGGATTTTTGCCTTGTCCGGGCCTTGTTCAATCTCCTCGCCCTGCTCCAGCCCGGGAATAATGCGGTTCACGCGGGCATACTTGTCAGTCGTTTGGTCAGTCGGGCCGGAAATAATGAGCGGGGTGCGCGCTTCATCGATCAGGATCGAGTCCACTTCGTCAACGATGGAGAAGTAGTGGCCGCGCTGCACGCAATCGGCCAGCTCAAATTTCATGTTGTCGCGAAGGTAGTCGAAGCCGAACTCGTTGTTCGTTCCGTAGGTGATGTCGGCGCCGTAGGCTTCGCGGCGCTGGTTGTCGTCCAGATCATGTACGATTACGCCGACTTTCAGGCCGAGGAATTCGTAAATCTTGCCCATCCATTCGGCGTCGCGCTTGGCCAGATAATCGTTGACAGTAACGACGTGAACGCCGTGTCCGGCAAGCGCGTTCAGATAGCATGGCAACGTGGCAACCAGAGTCTTGCCTTCGCCGGTCTTCATTTCGGAAATCTTGCCTTGGTGCAGGACCATGCCGCCGATCAGCTGCACGTCAAAGTGGCGCATGTTTAGAATGCGACGTCCCGCCTCGCGAACGACCGCGAATGCCTCAGGCAGGACCTCATCAAGTGCCTGCTTTTCGGCAGCCTTGCGTTCCTCGGCGTCATCAATGCCTTCAAGCGCCGCGGCAACACGCGCTTTAAACTCCTGCGTCTTGGCGCGAAGCTCGTCGTCCGACAGCCGCTGCACATCCGGCTCCATATCGCTAATCGTCTGGACGACAGGCAGCAGTCGCTTCACCGCCCGCTCATTACTGGTGCCAAAAACCTTGGTAAATGCACTACCGATCAAAGCACATTCCTCGATGCAACCAATCCGGTTGGTTGTCAACTATTATTTTAACTGGAGGATTGCTTAAGCGATTACCCTTTTGTTTCAGGTCTGCCGCCTTGGAGGATTCTCGGAGATTTTTGAGATCTCGTGAGTTTTGACTTTAGTTTTAGTTCGAACTCTCCAGAGCGTTTTAAGCCCCTGTTTGACTTGACCGCCGCAAAATATCTGCGTGCCAGAGTCGATGTAACACAAGCCCTCATTGCATGGTAACCAGTATACTGTCTTGTAACTTTTTCTTTGCAATGAGGGCAAATATAGCTTACAAATTTTGGCTTCATTAAGATCTTTCACAACTCTCGGACAGCGATGCTAGCGTGGGTTTTTGCACGATGTCTCAATATACAGGATGAGTAAATGGATTCCTGATGGTCAGCCCGCCGATCTTCTGGCCATCCTGCATATCCTCGGAGTAGAGCGTATCGCACTTTGCTTCGACAGCAGCAGCAAGGATCAATGCGTCATAAATCTGATATCCGTACTTCGCTGCAATCGCAAGCGCAGCCTGATGTGTCCGAATAGTCAGCGGTGTTGGCTTCCCACATAAGGAGCGAATAGCGTCAAGCCCTTCCGTGATCTGTTTCCACTGCATTTTCAGTTTTCGCCGCGCTACCGCCACAAATTCATTCAGAACCTGAACGCTGATGAAACCGCCACGAATCAAAAGCTTCTCTGCAATTTCAGCGCGCCGATCCCCTTCAGAAATCGCATAGATCAGGACTGTGGTATCGAAAAACGGCCTATCGCTCATGCGCAGCCGCCCGTTCGAAAACAAAGCCGGCGGGTAATGGACGACGAAGCTTCCGCAGGCGTCCGGCAGCTTCCTCCCTGTTGCTGTCCCTGCTTATCGCGAATTTACGCCGGCCGGCAATACGCACCTCAATCTGGTCGCCTTCCTTCAGCTTCAATGTTTCGACCACCGCGGCAGGCAAACGTATTGCCAGGCTGTTTCCCCACTTCGATACCTGCATGCCTACTACTCCTTGATATACAATATATTTGTATATCAAAGGATTGCCAATTATCTAATGCGAGTTCACTTCGCCCGCGGATGCGTCCGGTCATAAACCTCAGCAACCTGCCCGAGCGTCAGCTGCGTGTATCGTTGCGTAGTTGATAGCCGCTCGTGGCCGAGCAGTTCCTGAATCGCGCGCAGGTCCGCGCCTTCTTCCAGCATGTGAGTACCAAAGGCATGGCGCAGCGTGTGCGGATGCACCTCAGCAGGCAGTCCGTTTGCAATCGCCAGCGCCTTTACAATACGGCCCACGCTGCGCGTAGTCAGGCGTCCGTCCCCGCGCAGCTTCACATTCAGCAGCAGCGCATCTGACTGTCTCCCGACTACATGCAGTCGCACTTCGCGCTGCGGCAGATACGCGCGCAGAGCCTGCGCCGCCGCATCGCCGAGCGGAACATAACGTTCCTTCCGCCCCTTGCCGCGCACCAGAATCGCTTCGTTCGCCCAGTGAATGTCCTTGAGATCAATTCCTACAAGTTCCGCATTGCGAATGCCGCATCCGTACAGCAACTCAAAGATGAGACGGTCTCGCTCCGGCCATGCAGCGACGTCTTCCGATACGGCTTCGACGGCGCGGTTCATCTGCTCGATCGTCGGTACGCGCGGCAGATGCTTGGGCAGCTTCGGAGTAGCGACCAGCGCAGCCGGACTCTGCTCCACAAATCCCGCGCGCGCCAGCCACTTGAACCACGAGCGGATCGCCGCCAGCGACCGCGCCGCTGATGCCTTCGACAGTCCCTTCTGATAAAGCGTGCCCAGATAGGCGCGAATGTGCTGGTGTTCGATTCGCCTAATTTCGACTCCCGCACCGAACACCGCTGCCAGGTACGCCGTAAAATCGCGCAGTTCGCGCTCGTACGCGCGCAGAGTATGTGGAGATGACCCGCGCTCATTCCGCAATGTGGATAGAAAGCGGTCAACAAGCTGAGCGATCTCAGGCCTCGTGGTCACTCTCGCCTCTTACGGAACAGCACATCAAGCGTCCATTTGTCAATTGCAGTGCATGCCAGCAAGAAGGCCGCCGCCGAATAGACAAACACTCCATAGTTCAGTGGCACATGTACTCCCAGCACAAAGGTCATCGACAGGGCAAAGATCAAAGTCAGCAACCCCGCGACAAGGCCGGCAGCCCGCGTGCAAATGCCGATGGTCAACGCAATTCCCACGACCGTTTCAGCGAGAGTCGCAGCCCAACCGAGTACCGGAACCAATGACGCCGGGCTCCACGGATTGAGCTTCGCGGTATATGAGAGGAAATTATGAAAATTGCCCCACGCAACTGAGGGCGTTCCTGCAGGTCCCCAGACTCCAAGGCGGTCCGCAACTGCGGAAAGAAACCCGGCGCCGAGTGACAACCGCAGGAAGAACGACGCCAAGTCCGTCCACATAGCCTTGGACGAGGTTCCTGCGCTCATCATCCCTCCTGCTCTGTGCGTCTGGCTCTCGGATGGTGCATCCGGTGCACCGCCTTCAGCCTTCCCAGCGCAAGATGCGTATAAATCTGCGTCGTCGCAATGTCGGCGTGTCCAAGGAAAGTCTGCACGGTTCGTAGATCGGCGCCGCGTTCCACCATATGCGTGGCGCAACTGTGCCGCAGCTTATGCGGACTGGCATGACTGTCGCTCGATTTCACCAGCCGCCACACCCACTCGCGCGAAAGTGCTTTGCCGCGCGTGGAAAGGAAAAGCTGGTTCGCGCGACCGCTGTGGGCCAGCGCTGGACGCCCGCGTTCGAGATAATCATGAATCGCCTTCAAGCATAGCGCACCGAGAGGCACGATGCGTTCCTTGTCTCCCTTGCCGCGGACAAGCGCACGTCCGGCATCAAGCGAGAGATCGGCCACGCATAGCCCTGTCAACTCTGAAACGCGCAGCCCGCCCGCATACAGCAATTCGAGGATCGCGCAATCTCGTAGCGCAATAGCGTCAACTTCAGGATGATCGGCGGCCGTCGCGGCGCGCTCCAGCATCGAATTCACTTCGGCTGGCGCGAGCGATTTAGGCAGCACCTTCCATGCATCCGGCGATTCCAGGTTCATCGTCGGTTCATGCCGGATACGCTTATCCAATAACAGCCATTTGTAGAAGCCGCGCAGACAGGAGAGTTTGCGTGCCATCGACCGCGACTCAACGCTGTGAGTCCGCAGATGTTCAAGGAACCCGGCCACCTCCTGCTGCCGCGCCGTCAACAGCAGCGCGTTCCCGCTTTTCAGATATTCAGCAAATTGCAGCAGATCACGCTCATAAGCCTCGCAGGTCAGCGGGCGCAGTCCTTTTTCTACGCGCAGATACGTCAGGTATTCGCCGATCAGCTCCGTGTTGCGGCCTGTGCTCATATTTTAATTATCTGCATCGAAGAACAGCCTGGAAGCCGCAAGATGCACCCTGAACCAAGTTCACCAACGCTTCACATTCCCACCGTGCAAAATGCGAGATCATCACTGACAATAGAGTTTGAAGGAGCGATTCTTGACCACGCTGCACACGGCGCCTGCCGACCAATACACCCGCGAAGAATTCCATGATGCCGTTATGGCGGCAAAACCGAGGACCGCTGTCTTCGATTGTGACGGCACTCTCTGGACGGGAGACGCGGGATACGGCTTTATGGTTTGGTCGATTGAGTCCGGGCTGGTCTCGCGCAACACCGCCGATTGGGTGGACACGCAATACCGCGCCTACCGGGCCGGCAAAGTCTCTGAGGCTGAAATGTGCGGCGAGATGGTGCAGATGTATGCCGAGCTGGGCGAGGACGAGATGCGCCACGCCGCAGCGACTTACTTCCGCACGCACATTGAAGCCAATATCTTTCCCGAGTTGCGCAAGCTCATCGCTGACCTGCAGGCCATCGGGACCGGGCTGTGGGCAGTCAGCTCCACCAACAACTGGGTGATTGAGGAAGGCGTGGCCCGCTTTGGCATTCCCGCATCGCGCGTGCTGGCGGCAGAAGTCCGCATCGTCAATGGGCATGTAACCAGCGACCTGATCGATGTTCCCACAGACGAGGCCAAAGCCACTGCGCTTGTTCGCGCGGACGTGCCGCACCCGGATTGCGTCTTCGGCAATTCCATCCACGACGAGGCAATGCTGAAGATTGCGAAGCACGCCTTCCCGGTAAACCCAAGTCCAGCTTTGCAACAAAGCGCTGCTGAAAATGGCTGGATAGTCTTCTATCCGGCATCGGTGATGAAGGACAGCAAGAACTAAATGTTCAGAAGATGCTGTCATCCTGAACGCAGTGAAGGATCTGTATTTGCAGCAGCACGAAAAGGGTGCCCACCCCTATCGCGTAGTTTGCGATAGGGTGGGAGAGTACGAATCACATGCGCATCGTCTCCTTACAGCCCAGCGTGTCTGTCATCCTCGATTGCCTCGGCCAAATCGACACCCTCGTTGCATGCACGCGCTATTGCCTCGACGTTGTCCCCGAGTTGCGCCGACGCAATCTTCCGCTTGTTCACGACGCATGGACAACAACCACCGATGAACTGACCGTCCTCAGACCTGATCTCGTCATCGCATCGGTTCCCTACCGACATGAATCGCTGGCAGCCATCCTCAAAGCCAGCTTCCCTGTCCTCGCGCTTGCTCCACATTCCATCGCCGACATCTATAGCGACATCCGCCTCATCGGCTCAATTGTTCATGCACCTGAAAGAGCCGCAGCTGTCATCAACTCCATGCAGGCGGCCATCGCCGAAACCAGTAGCCGTACGTTAGCGGCAAGCAAGCGTCCGCGTGTCTACTGCGAGGAATGGGGTAAGCCGCTCATCCACTCGCAACACTGGGTCAAGGAGCTTGTCGAGGCCGCTGGCGGCGAGTTTGTCGGCCTGCCCGGCGCGGTGACGAAAGCTGAAATCATCATCGCAACGGATCCCGACGTGGTGGTCATGGCATGGTGCGGAGCGGGTATGCGCGTTCCGCTCGAGCGAACTGTGGAAAAGCGCGGCTGGCAGCAACTTCGCGCCGTCAGCGAGCGCCGTGTCTTCTGCATCACGGAAGAATTGCTGAACACGCCCGCGCCTACGCTCATCGGCGGCATGCGCGCCCTGGCTTCTGTCATTCACCCGGAAATTTTCGGCCCCATGCAAAGTCCGCAACTGCGCTGCATCGATTTTGAGTCTGAACCGTCTAAACTGGTGTGAGCGTGGAGGATACCGAGACTCAAAAACCCGGCGCACCGGAAGTGAAGTCCGCTTCTGTCCGGTTTGTTGTCGCCGCGCTTATTCTGCGCGGAGATGAGGTGCTGATTTGCCAGCGCCGCCCTGATCAGGCCATGGCCCTTAAATGGGAGTTCCCGGGCGGGAAAATGGAGCCGGGTGAAGGCCCGGAAGAGGCGCTGATCCGCGAACTCGAAGAAGAACTGGGAATCCGCGCAATGATCGGCACGTTGGTAGCCCATGTGCGCCACGCCTATCGTAACGGCGGCTCGGTTGATCTGCAATTTTTTGCCGTTCATCGCTTCGAGGGCGAAATCACAAAGCACATTTTCAATGATCTGCGCTGGTGCAACCTGCGTGACCTTCCCGGCTACGACTTCCTCGCCGCCGATCGCGGCCTCGTCCGCGACCTCGCCGCGGGAAAATTGCTCTAATCACCGCCCCGCTTCTTCGCCCCTGCTTCCTGGCCTAATTCCGCGTCCAGCATATCGAATTCACTTCTGTTTCGCCCCGCTGCTTTTGCGCGGTAAAGAGCACTGTCCGCGGCCAGCAGCAAATCATATGCGCCAGTATTCTGCTGCGGGATCAGCGTAGCGCAACCAACGCTCAAGGTCACAATTCCATATGGACTTCCTGTATGACGCCCAGCAGCCGCGCCACGGACGGCATCCAGTTCAACGGCCCCTGCTGTGTTGTTTTTTCGATACTCGCGTCCACCCGAAAAGCTGTCCCCTCAGCGCGCAGATACTTGCCCACGCACTACAACCATTTTCTGATGATTACTTATTGAAGAACAGAATAAGCCCGTGGTTGTCCACAAGGAAGCGCGGGACGCGCGCTGCCGAACGCTCAAAAGTCACCACTGCTCGATCTTAGAAAAGGATGAACGGGCTAAATCAGCCACCTATTGGCTTGCCCGTACGCCAAAATCGTAAATTCCCACCATCGGAGGTCCACCCAACACATACTGTCCCGGCGGCAAGGGCGTCTTCGGCGTAACCACGACTACCGTTTCAGACACGCGCTTGATATCCACTTGCTGAACACGCTTAGGCGGGAGCCAGCTGTCCCGCGAGCTGACCGCTTGTTCAATTTCGCGGTGGTCCTTCTTAATATCGACTGTACCGATCATAATCTGGCTCGGATTAAAGTTAGCGCTAATGCTGACGCAGAATGACGGGTTCGGACCTGTCGTCAACGGCGCCGCCGGATCTTTATAACGGTAGATCATGGTTTCACCCGCCCTCGGATTCAAAGGATTTTTGCCCATGTCTTTGAAGCCCTGCGAAAGCGAAACACTTTTTTCTTTTGGCATCTGGACGGCCAGCATCATTGTTTTCCAAGCCGTGCCGTCAAAGTAGGACACTCCATAGGTTGACGGGCACGGTACCGCTGGTCCACCATTACTGCTGCTCGCAGCAGGCGTGGCAGTTGCGCCTGCACTTGAAGACCCTCCAGCGCTGTGGCTGCGGGCATAAAAAGCCTTCCAGTCCGCAAATGATTTTTTCAGCTTCTCCTCATCTGTGCCGGGCAGCGGAATCATCTGCAGGTCGCCGTTCATCGACAGGATCGTTCCCACAACTTTCCCGGCGCTATCAAAAACCTGCGCCGACTGGCCCGTGGATAGAAATTTGTAAGTGTAGTCATCCCACTTGATCGTCTGGTTCGCCAGTGAGTTCTGGCCGCACACGCCCATCGCAGTCAAAGCCAGGACACAACAGACGAATACCCTGAACATTCGCAGCAATGGCATCGGCAGCCCTCCCCTAAAAGGCTGGCCAATTATACGTCGCACCTGTTGAGCAGATTGAAAATTATTGCAGGAGACTGGGCCTGCGTTAACGCCGCCGCGAATGATGTATCGTTATCACGCGTCCGAAAATCACATTCCCAATAAGGCGGTACACATTCAGGAATGCCTGTTTCCAGACATCTGACTCTCAGCATTGCGCTCCTTCTCGCCGGCCTTATCCCAGCTTCTATTAAGGCCGAAGTCCGTCTTCCCAACGTCCTCAGCAGTCACGCCGTGCTGCAGCGCGACCAGCCCATTCACATCTGGGGCTGGGCCGACCCCGGCGAGGCGGTCACAATCCATTTTCACGACCAGAACCACACCGCCAGCGCTGACGACCTCGGCAAATGGAGCGTGTGGCTCAAACCGGAGGAAGCCGGCGGCCCGTACACTCTCACCGCGCAAGGTAAATCCGGACCCGGCCTCACGCACTCTGATCTCCTCGTGGGCGACGTGTGGGTCGCTTCTGGTCAGTCGAACATGGAGATGCCGCTCAACGGCTTTCCCGGCAGTGCTGTCCTCAAGAACGCGGAGCAGGAAATCGCCAACGCCAACCTGCCGACCGTCCGGCTGTTGCGCATCGAGCACACACCCTCCTACTTCCCGAAAAACGACGTAACAGCGACGTGGACCGAGTGCAATCCGCAAACCGCCGCCGAGTTCTCCGCCGTGGCCTATTTCTTTGGCCGCGACATCAACACGCGCGAGCATGTGCCTATCGGACTCATCGACTCCACCTGGGGTGGCACGCCTGTCGAGGCTTGGATGAGCATGGACGGCATCGGCTCCGACGCTGGCCTGATGCCCATGTTTGCTTCATGGGCGCATTTCTCTGATGACCTGGCTGACACCGACCTCATCGTCGCGAGAGAGAAGCGCGAAGACGCAGCCGCTGAGGCTGCGCACCAGCCTAAGCCTGACCATCCGTGGCATCCGGACGCCCGTTCCTGGGAGCCAGCAAACCTTTACAACGGCATGATTGCGCCGCTGGTTCCCTACACGATTAAAGGCGTGATCTGGTACCAGGGCGAAACTAACAGCGCCCTCGATCGTGCCCCCTACTACACGCGCTTCTTCTCGGCCATGATTCAGGACTGGCGCACAAAGTGGGGTGAAGGCAACTTCCCATTTCTCTATGTGCAGATTTCGAACTTCTACTCGCCACAGGAAGACTGGGGCCAGCTTCGCGACAAGCAGCGGCGGACTCTTGCCGTCGCCAATACCGCCATGGCCGTGACGCTCGACATCGGCTCCAGAGACAACGTACATCCACCTGATAAGCAGACCGTCGGTGCTCGCCTCGCTCTCGCCGCCCGCGCTTTGGTTTATGGAGAACCGCAGCTTGAGTACTCCGGCCCGCTCTTCCGCACAGCAACCGTTGAAGGTTCATCCATGCGCGTCTGGTTCGATCATGCGAAGGATGGACTCGCCGCGCACGGCCCACAACTTGAGGGCTTTGAAATCGCGGGAGCCGACGGGAAATTCGTCCCTGCTACTGCCAAGATCGACGGCTCAACCGTCGTCGTCCAGGCCGCGAGCATAAGCCAACCGCAAGCCGTGCGTTACGCCTGGCAAGGCTGGACCGACGCCAACCTTTTCAACAAGGATGGCCTGCCAGCATCGACCTTCACGTCAGAATAGGTTTCGAAAAGCGCATGACTCCGGGTGCCCCATCCTATCGCGCAGTTTGCGATAGGGTGGGAACGCAAGAATGCTACTCGTGACAAACCCGTCATAGCTTCGCCAGCACATCCTCGCCTTCAATCCTGACCTCATACACCGGCACTTTCGACGCCAGCGGATGCGCTTCACCCGTCTTCAGATCGAAGGCCCACGCATGCCACGGACAAATAATCTTGCCGTCTTCGATCATTCCCTGCCCCAGCGGTCCGCCGCGATGCGGGCACACATTGTCCATCACGGAAATCGATCCGCCATCGTTGGCGACGCAGAAAATTCGTTCGCCTACTGTAATTTCGCGGGCCTCACCCGCAGGCGGCAAATCAGCCCTGCCGCAAATTCGCACAAACTCTGACATTCGTCTTTCCCTGAAAACAGATTGTCATCCTGAGCAGAGTCAATGATCCGCTTTGCCCCATCGCAACGGACATCCGCGCTGCGTGCTACGCTCATCTTCAGAATGCCCGATCAGCCCCCATCGAATCCACCTGAAGGCAGCGAAGTGCGCCTATGGTGCCCCAACTGCGCGCGAGAGGTCAGCGATCCGCTCGTGTGTGGTGACTGCTCCGCAGTCATTTGCCGCGTCTGCGGAACGCCGCTCGAATCTGCCGACGAGCTCGCTTTCGGATAAACTTCTTGCCACTCTGAGCAAGAGAAGGATCTACGGGTGCCCCATCCTATCGCGCAGTTTGCGATAGGGTGGGAGAGTAAAGAATTCAAATATCGCTCATGTCAAAGCACCTGAGAGCCCACTCTGAAGCCCACCACGCAGGATGGAACGACCCGCTGCGCCCGCAGAAACCGCTCATCAGCGGAAAATGGCTGCTTTCCGCAATCGCCATCACGTTGGGAATGTCGGCCACCTGCGCTTACGCTACGCTCTGTCTGCTCTTCTATCAGGGAAGCTGGCAGTTTCTCTTCCATCCGTCGCATACGGTCAGCGTCAGCCCAAACATCCCATATCAGAACATTCAATTCGACGATACAGAGACAGGCAAGCCGCAGCTCACCGGCTGGTGGATTCCTGTTGACTCCACCACCCGTTACTCAGGCAACACCATCCTCTACCTGCACGACGGACGCGGCTCGCTCTCCGACTCGATCACGCAACTTGACACGCTGCATACGCTCGGCATCAACGTCTTCGTCTTCGACTATCGTGGCTTCGGCAGAAGCGCCGATCCTCACCCCTCCGAAATCAGCATGAATCAGGACGCTGACGCCGCCCTCGCCTATCTGACCGGCACGCGCCATCTGCCTACGCATTCTTTGATCCTTGATGGAATAGGTCTTGGGGCAACCATCGCCGTCAATACCGCGGCCCGTCATTCTGATATTCCTGCACTTGTTCTGGAAAACATCAGCCCTGACGCGCTTACTATTTTCGCCGCAGACAAGCGTACAAAAATTCTCCCCGTGCGCCTCCTCACCAGCGACCGCTTCGATCCGACAGAAACTCTAAAGACTCTGCAAACTCCGAAGCTCTTCATCGAACGGGCCAATGATCCGCAAACACACTATCTGTTCAGCGTTGCCGCCATGCCGAAGCAGTTCTTCCAGATTGCGCCAAAAGACCAGACTCTGTATCTCGAAACTTTGCAGCGCTTTCTGGACGAACTGCCTCCGCACCCGTAAACTGCAAACACTTTTCTTCACATACAGGAGCAAGCCCCGATGTTCACATGGCTCGACCGTTTCCGCCCGCTTGCGGTGCTCATCGCCCGCATCGTTCTCGGCGTCATCATGATTGTCCACGGATGGCACAAGATATTCCCGCGCGGCTCGCTCTACAACTTCACCCAGATGGTGGGACACCTCGGACTGCCTTCCTGGCTGGGCTACGTTGCCGCGTTCACTGAGTTCTTTGGCGGAGCGCTGCTGATTCTCGGCCTGCTTGTTCCCATCGCGGCCATTGGAGTTGTTATCGACATGGCCGTCGCAGTGCTCAAAGTGCACCTGCATCACGGGCTCACTGGCCCTATGGGATTCGAGTTTCCGCTTGCTCTTTTAGTGCTGGCTCTGCTGATTCTGGTTAGCGGATCAGGTCATCTGGCGGTTGATTCGCGGCTGGGAACCGGCGTGAGGCGGCATTAAGCGATCTTTAAAGTTAAACTTTCATGATATTCAAGAAGTGATTGCTCTGTAAGTTGGCTCCGGGAAACACCAAGTCGAGATTTCTAGCGCCAACCGTCTTGTAGGCAGCCTCGCCAAGCACCTGCCGGAAGTCCGTCGTAATGGCCAAATCTCGGCCTTCGTAAAGTTGGTTCTGGTGCATTCCCGGCCATTTGCCATACACCCGGCCACCCTGGACGACTCCGCCAACAATGAACATCACATTGGCGTGGCCATGGTCGGTGCCGCCGGTTCCGTTCTGATGGACAGTCCGGCCAAACTCTGACATGGTGACCAGAACGATATCGTTGGCCTGGTCGTCCATGTCCGTCCAGAAAGCGGCTATGCCTTCACTGAAATCCCGTAACCGGTTGGCCAGTTGCCCATTGACGTTGCCTTGGTTCTGGTGGGTGTCCCATCCGCCGATATCGGTGAAGGCGGCCTCAACGCCGAGGTTTGCCTTTAATAACTGCGCCACCTGCCGCAGGCTGTTTCCAAAAGGCCCATTGGGATAGATTGCGCCCGGCGCAGGCGTGTACTTCGCCGGATCGGATGCCTGCAGCATCTTCACAGCCTCAAATGTTTCCGAGCCTGTGCCGTGCAGGACAGCACTCACGCTGTCGGCATACATCGCCTCGAAACTGGCGGCAACTGGAGCAGCAGCCGGATTCTGTCCGCCCACGCTGAAATCGCGGACATTGTTCACGGCAACGGCGGGAATTTTGCCTTCCAGCGTCCGCGGGACCTGCGTGCCCAGCGCGACCGCGCGGAAGGCGGAATGTTTCCGCGCGGCGCAACACGCGTCTTC
>Ga0126371_10002519_pt1 | contig 15782 bp, 13 predicted proteins | sample PanSoiMetaPlot_4_FD_110145 | JGI IMG/M metagenome (GOLD analysis project Ga0126371, IMG submission 110145) | Tropical forest soil microbial communities from Panama - MetaG Plot_4 | ecosystem: Environmental > Terrestrial > Soil > Tropical forest > Bulk soil | place: Panama | collected 2016-02-17 | reverse complement strand
GACCTCGGCCTTTATGGCTGGGCGATGTCCCGTTATTCGGGCTGCTGGATTGCCTTCAAAACAATCGCCGAGACCATCGACAGCTCGGCCTCGGTCGAGGTCGGTCCGCAGCGGATCGCGATCGTGCAGCCCGGCGATTTCGAGATGCCGGCGGGCGGGCTCAATATCCGCTGGCCCGACCAGCCTCTCGACCAGGAATACCGTCTCCACAGATACAAGCTCTACGCGGCACTTGCCTTCGCCCGCGCCAACCGGCTCGACCGGATCGTCATCGACAGCCCGCGCCCGCGCTTTGGCATCGTCACCACCGGCAAATCCTATCTCGACGTGCGCCAGGCGCTCGACGATCTCGGGATCGACGAGGCCCATGCCGCCGAGATCGGCATGCGCCTTTACAAGGTCGCGATGTCTTGGCCGCTCGAGCGCGAGGGCATCCGGCATTTCGCCGAGGGGCTCGAGGAAATCCTCGTCGTCGAAGAAAAGCGCGCCGTCATCGAGAACCAATTCAAGGAGCAGTTATACAATTGGCGCGAGGATGTGCGCCCGCGCGTCATCGGGAAATTCGACGAAAACCGTAACTGGATTCTGCCGTCGAACGGCGAGCTGACGCCGGCGCAGATCGCGCGGGTCATCGCCCAGCGCATCGCCCGCTTTCATACCTCGCCGCGTATCGCCGAGCGCATTGCCTTTCTAGAAGCCAAGGAGCGCCAGCTTGGCGGCAACGTCGTCCCGTTCGCCCGCACCCCCTATTTTTGCTCGGGCTGTCCGCACAATTCGTCGACCAAAGTACCCGAGGGCAGCCGCGCGCTCGCCGGCATCGGCTGCCATTATTTGGCCCAGTTCATGGACCGGTCAACCGCGACCTTTACCCAGATGGGCGGTGAGGGCGCGCCGTGGATCGGGCAGGCGCCGTTCACCGAAACCAAGCACGTGTTCGCCAATCTTGGCGATGGCACCTACACCCATTCCGGGGTCTTGGCGATACGTGCTGCGGTCGCCGCCAAGGTCAACATCACCTACAAGCTGCTGTTCAACGACGCCGTGGCGATGACCGGCGGCCAACCAATCGACGGCGGTTTGAGCGTGCCTGCATTGACACGGCAACTCGCTGCAGAAGGAGTCGGGCGCATCATCGTGGTGACCGACGAGCCCGACAAGTATCGGCCGAGCGCGGACTTTGCATCCGGGGCCACGGTGCGCCACCGCGACGACCTCGATGCCGTGCAGCGCGAACTGCGCGAAATCGCCGGCGTCACCGCGATCGTCTACGACCAGACCTGCGCTGCCGAGAAGCGCCGCCGGCGCAAGCGCGGCCGCTTTCCCGACCCGGCGAAGCGGGTGTTTATCAATGACCTCGTCTGCGAGGGCTGCGGAGATTGCTCGAAGACCTCAAACTGTCTTTCGGTAGTACCGGTCGAAACCGAGTTCGGGCGCAAGCGTGCGATCGATCAGTCGAGCTGCAACAAGGATTACTCGTGCGTCGAGGGGTTTTGCCCGAGCTTTGTCACCGTGCATGGCGGCACCCTCAAGAAGCGCCGAGCCGGGGATCTCGGCACGGACAACCTGCCGCCGCTGCCAGAACCGGCGCATCCCATACTTGACGAGCCCTACGGCATCCTCGTAACCGGCGTAGGCGGAACCGGGGTTGTGACCATCGGAGCGCTGCTCGGCATGGCGGCGCATCTCGAACAGAGGGCCTGCACCGTGCTCGACATGACCGGCCTCGCCCAGAAGGGCGGTGCGGTCTACAGCCATATCCGGATCGCCGAGCGGCCCGACGAAATCCACGCCGTGCGCATTGCCGCCGGCGGGGCGAGACTGCTCCTCGGCTGCGATCTGGTTGTCTCGGCGAGCCAGGACGCGTTGTCAAAGCTGCAGCTCGGCCACAGCCGTGCGATCGTCAACAGGCACGAGACGATCACCGGCGATTTCACCCGCAACCCCGATTTGGCCTTTCCGAGCCGCGCGCTGCGGCGGAGCATCGCCGCCGCCGCCGGCGAGAACAACGTCGAATTTCTCGATGCGACCGATCTCGCCACCGGTCTGCTCGGCGACTCGATCGCCAGCAATCTCTTCATGCTGGGTTTTGCCTATCAGCGCGGGTTGGTGCCGCTTTCGGCCGAAGCGATCGAGCAGGCCATCGCCCTGAACGGCGTCGCGGTGGAATTCAACCATGACGCCTTTCGTTGGGGACGCCGCGCCGCGGTCGATCCGGCGGTCGTTCGGGCTCGCGCAATTCCACCGGCGGCGGTCCCGGCGAGCCACCGTCTGTCGGACACCCTCGACGAGGTAATTGGCCGCAGGGTCGCCTTCCTGACGGATTACCAAGACGCCGCCTACGCCGCTCGCTATGCCGCGCACATCGGCCGCGCCCGGGAAGCCGAGGCTGCGTGCCTGCCGGGCGAGACCGGATTGGCGGAAGCGGTCGCCCGGTCGCTCTTCAAGCTCATGGCTTACAAGGACGAGTACGAAGTTGCTCGGCTCTATGCGAAGACCGACTTCCTGCAGCGCGTCGCCGACCGGTTCGAGGGCCCCTACAAACTTAATTTCCACTTGGCGCCGCCGATCCTCGGCGAGCGCGACCTCGAGACCGGACATCTGCGCAAGCGCAGCTTCGGACCGTGGATGCTCCCGGTGTTCCGTGTTCTAGCGCGCTTGCGCCGGCTGCGCGGCACTCCCTTCGACATTTTCGGGCGCAGCGACGAGCGGCGGCTCGAACGCCGGCTGTTCGGCGAATATGAGACGCTGGTCAACGAAATTCTCGCCGGCCTGTCGCCGGCCAATCACGCGATCGCTGTCGAGCTGGCCGGCCTGCCCCTCGAGATCCGCGGCTTCGGCCACGTCAAGGAAGCAAGTCGCGTGCAGGCGAAGGCCAAGGAGGCGGCGCTGCTTACCCGCCTCCGCTCACCCGCTACAACCCCCGCGCTGGCGGCGGCGGAATGAGGCTGCCGGCGAAAGGGTCCGGGGCTACAGCCTAACGTCGCCATATTCGAGGCCGAGCCGGACCTTGCCGATCCGGCCGAGGATCGCCGGTGTCAGGATCCCGTGCTTGAGCCCGGTGAAGATGTCACGCAAACAGCGCTGCAGCGGATTGGTGGCATAGACGACGCTGGTGCCGGCCTGGACGAAGGCGAATACGGTCATCTCGCGCGCCGCCCGCGCCAGGGTGTGGAAAGCCTGCAGCAAGCCGAGCGTGCGGCTCGGGTCGAGCATGCGGCCTTGCGCCAATGCCTGATCCTGCTCGGCGACGAGGTCGAGGCAATAGCCTCGCGCCGCCCGTAACCGACCCTCGAGCTCGCCGATCCCGAATTGCACGACATTGTCCTCGGATTGCATGCCTTCGGCCTGCAAGCGCTTGGTCTTGGGCGCGGCGGCGAGCAATTCGTCGAGCGCGCGCAAGCCGATGCCGCTGGCGAACGCCGCCATTCCCGGCCGACCCAGCTCGACCAGGCCCCGCGCCGAGGGGTGCCGCGGGTCGTCGTCCGACAAGAACGGGTATTCGAAGGTGCGATGGGCCGGCACGAACTTGTCGGTGATCGTATAGTCGATGCTGGCGGTCGCGCGCAGGCCCATCACGTCCCACGAACCCTCCTTGATCTCGACGTCCTCCTTGGGAACGAGATGGGCGCGAAACCATTGCCGGCCGTCGCGATCGGCGATCGGCTCGGCGACGAAGACCCAGCGCGCGAGGGAACTGCTCGAGCCCCAGGAGAAGTTGCCGGATAGGCGAAACCCGCCTTTTATCGCAACGGACCTTGCCTTCGGCAACAAGGTCGCCCAGCAGGCGACGGGCCCGTTGCCAAAGATTTCGCACCGCGCCTCGGGGTCGGCGCCGATGTGGATAAAGGTGCCGACCGCGTTGGAGATCAGCATGCACCAGCCGGCGGAACCATCGGCGCGAGCGATCTCCTCGGTGGCCTCGAACAGCTCGACGCCGGTGCCGCCGAGACCGCCCTCATCTCGCGGCAGCCGGACCGCAAACAGGTTCGCGTCGAGCATGGCGGCCGCGACCCTGTCGGTGAGCCGCCCGAGACGTTCGCCCGCCAGGGCCTCCTCGCTGACCAGCCCGCTGATCGCCTTGGCGCGATCGAGCGGGCGCAGGCTGCCCATGCTCCGGTGCACGCCCAGCGAAGCGGCGGTCTTGCAAAGCCCGATATCCATGACGCGTCCCTTCTGCCCTGCTCCCACATCTCGCCGGGCATAGCCGCTTTTTGCGGTTCGATCCGGCAAATGGCCTATGTCAGCTAACTGTAAGCATAGGCGCGCTGGGCCGCGCATATGTGAACTGGTTCACATATGCGTAGATTTTTCGGAAGACGCTGGCCAGCGGAGCTGGCGGCTGCGGTCGAGGATACCGCGAGCGCACCTACCCGCTGCCTTAGCCGGCCTCGAAGGGGAGAGCAATGAAGCGGGTGTTGCCCTCGCGTTCCACTCGCACGAGGGCATTCTTGTGCCCGTTTTTCTTGGCGGCGGCGACCTTCTGCTGCACTTCTTCCAGCGCCTTTATCGGCTCATGGCCGATGGCGACGACGAGGTCCCCAGGGCGCAGCCCTTGCGCCGCCCCAGGGCTGTTTTGCGGAACCTCGGTGATGACGACACCCTTCGCTGTCTCGGGGAGAGAAAACTGCTTTCGCAGCTCGGCTGTCAGCTTGGTGAGCTTGAGGCCAAACGCGTCGATGCTCGGCGGCGGTTTCGGTTTCTCCGGTTCCGGCGCCGGCGGGGCGGGGCGGTTCGGGTTCAAAGCCGCGACCTTAATCTCGACTTCCTGGTCTTTGCCGTCGCGCCACACCGACAGCTTGACCGCGGTGTCCGGCATCGTATCGGCGACCAGGCGTGGCAATTGCCGGCTGCGGTCGATCGGCTTGCCCTCAAAGGCGAGGATCACGTCTCCGGGCTGCAGTTTCGCTTGCGCTGCCGGGCTCCCTGGATCGATGGCGCCGATCATCGCCCCGCGGCCTTTGTCGAGCCCTACCGCCTCGGCGATTTCCTCGCTGACCGGCTGAATATGCGCACCGATCCAGCCGCGCTCGACTTTGCCGGTCGCCTTCAGCTGGTCGATGATCGGGCGCGCAAACGCCGACGGGATCGCAAAACCGATACCGATCGAACCGCCCGACGGCGAAAAAATGGCCGTGTTGATGCCGATCACCTCACCGGCGAGGTTGAACATCGGTCCACCGGAATTGCCGCGGTTGATCGACGCGTCGGTCTGCAGAAAATCGTCGTAGGGACCGGAGTGGATGTCGCGCGCGGTGGCCGAGATGATGCCGGAGGTCACCGTACCGCCGAGCCCAAAGGGGTTGCCGATCGCCAACACCCAGTCCCCGACCCTGGCTTTGGTCGAATCTCCCCAGGTGGCCGCCGGCAGCGGCGCCTTGGATTCGACTTTGAGCAGCGCCAGATCGGTCACCGAGTCGCGGCCGATCACCTCGGCCTGCAGCGTGGTGTCATCGGACAAAGTCACTGTGATCTGCTCGGCGTTGGCAATCACGTGATTGTTTGTGACAATCACCCCCGAGGGATCGACAATGAAGCCCGAGCCCAAGGACGCGACGCGCGAGGGCGGTTGATTGGGGCCACCCGGCGCGCCCTTCTCGCCGAAAAAGTCCCGGAAGAACTCGTCGAGCGGAGCTCCCGGAGCGGGAAGCTGGGCCTCCGGACCACCCTTGGGATTCGGTGCCACGGTTGCCTGTGTGGTCGAGACGTTGACGACGACCCCAACCAAGCGCGCTGCCAGCTGGGCGAAGACTTCCGAAAAAGGCGTGGTTTCCGGCGCCTCAGCACGGCTCGGCCCCGTCGCCAGAAGCAACAGCATCAACAATGCCAAACGCATGGCGTTCCGGCGGCCGAACGACGTCACCCAATATCTCCTGCGCGCGCCACCCGTTCCGGGGGATCGGTGCTGGCGCATTTCCGCGGCGCTCGATATGAAATGGCGGCAGGCTTGGCAAGACGGAATAGAAAAGTGAGCATCGGCGATAAAGCCGCAGCCGGAACAATCCTGAGGGCCTGCTTCGACGCGGCACTGGCTGCGGCCGATCCCTTCGAGGCGCTGGCGCGGAAAATTCCCGCGCCCGTCCACGGGCGCACCGTGCTGGCTGGCGCCGGGAAAGCCGCAGCCGCGATGGCACGCGCTTTCGAAACCGCGTGGCCGGGCCCGCTCGACGGCGTGGTCGTCACCCGCTATGGGCATTCCGTGCCTTGCGAGCGCGTCGAAATTGTCGAAGCCGGCCACCCGATGCCGGACATCGCGGGTCAAAACGCGGCGAGGCGCATCCTCGAATTGGCCCGCAGTCTGGGGCCGGAAGATCAACTGGTGTTTCTCGCTTCGGGCGGCGGCTCGGCGCTGCTCTCCCTGCCTGCGCCCGGGCTCACCCTCGCCGACAAGCAGGAGGTAACGCGGGCGCTTCTGAAATCGGGGGCAACGATCTCCGAGATCAACACGGTCCGCAAGCACCTCTCGGCGATCAAGGGCGGCAGGCTCGCTGCGGCTGCCGCCCTGGCGCGGATCGTCACCCTGGCAATCTCCGACGTACCCGGCGACGACCCGGCGGTCATCGCGTCGGGTCCGACAGTGCCCGACCCCACCACCTTCGCCGATGCCCGCGCCGTCCTCGACAAGTACCGCATCGTGGAGCCAAAAGCGGTGCTGTCATATCTCTCGGAGGGGGCGGGGGAAACGCCAAAACCGGATGATCCGATCTTTGACCGGGCGGTGTTCGAACTTGTTGCGAGCCCGCAGGGATCGCTCCAATCGGCCGCCGCCGCCGCGTTCCAGCGCGGCATCCTCCCGATCGTGCTGAGCGACCGGATCGAGGGTGAATCCCGCCAGGTCGGGCTCGTCCATGCGGGGATCGCACTGCAGATCAGAGCCGGAAAATTCCGGGTCGGCGACCGCCTGATCGCTCCCCCCGCAGTGCTGTTGTCGGGGGGTGAAACCACCGTGACGGTTACCGGAAAAGGCCGGGGCGGGCGCAATGTCGAGTTTTTGGTCGCGCTTGCCGTGGCGCTCGACGGTGCCCGCGGCATTTCCGCCCTCGCCTGCGATACCGACGGCATCGACGGAACAGAAGACAATGCCGGGGCGATTGTCTTTCCGGATACCCTGGCGCGTGCCGCCGCGCGTGGCATCTCGGCGCAGAAAGCGCTCGCCGACAATGACGGCTATGGATTTTTTGCCGCGCTCGGTGATCTCGTCGTGACCGGTCCGACATTGACCAATGTCAATGATTTTCGGGCCGTTCTGGTGATCGACTAGCATGAGTGCGGGCAGAAAGATCGACACACGGCGCCGGCGCAGCGCCAAGATCGTCGCGACCCTCGGTCCGGCGAGCTCGACCCCCGAGCAGATCCGCGCGCTGTTCGAAGCCGGCGTCGACGTCTTTCGGCTCAATTTCAGCCACGGCACCCATCAGGACCACCTCGCGAGGTTTGCCGCGATCCGGCAGCTGGAGAATGCGACGGGGCGACCGATCGGCATCCTCGCCGACCTGCAGGGACCGAAACTCCGCCTCGGCACCTTCGCTGAAGGCCCGATCGAGCTCGCCGCCGGCGCGTCCTTTCACCTGGATCTCGACCGGCAGGCCGGCGACGAGCACCGCGCGCCGCTGCCACATCCGGAGATATTCGAGGCGCTTCAGCCCGGAACCGAGCTGCTTCTCGATGACGGCAAGGTGAGGCTCGAGGTCGAAAGCTGCGGCAGCAGCTTTGCCGACACGCGCTGCCTGGTCGGGGGCACGCTGTCCGACCGCAAGGGTGTCAACGTGCCCAATGCGGTGCTGCCGTTATCGGCGATCACCGAAAAGGATCGTGCCGATCTCTCCTTTGTGCTCGAACAGGGGGCCGATTGGGTCGCATTCTCCTTTGTCCAACGCCCCGACGACGTCGCTGAGGGGCGCAAGCTGATCGGCGGCCGCGCCGGTGTCATGGTCAAGCTCGAAAAGCCGTCGGCAATCCAGCACTTGCAGGAGATTGTCGAACTCGCCGACGGGCTGATGGTCGCCCGCGGCGATCTCGGGGTCGAGATGCCACCGGAGGATGTGCCGAGCGTGCAAAAGCAGGTAGTTCACGCCTGCCGGGCGGCCGGAAAGCCGGTTGTGGTCGCGACGCAGATGCTCGAATCGATGATCACCGCCCCGACCCCGACCCGGGCCGAGGCTTCAGATGTCGCGACCGCGGTCTACGAGGGGGCGGATGCGGTTATGCTGTCTGCGGAGACAGCGGCCGGACGTTATCCGATCGAGTCGGTCGCGATAATGAACCGCATCGCTCGCAGGGTGCAGGAAGACCCCCTCTATTACTCGATGCTCGAGAGCACGAGGATCGAGCATGAACACACGTCCTCGGACGCGATCAGCGCCGCCGCCTGCCAAGTGGCTCATCTGGTCGACGCTGCGGCGATCGTTTCCTATACGACCTCGGGGGCAACCGCGCTCCGCGCGGCACGCGAACGGCCCGAGGCCCCGATCCTGGTGCTAACCTCGAACCTCGCCACCGCACGCCGCCTCGCGGTCGTATGGGGGGCGCATTGCGTGCACACCAGCGACGTCAGGAGCTTTTCCGACATGGTGCAAAAGGCGGTGCGAATCGCGCACCGCGAGCAGATCGCCGATATCGGCCAGCGGGTCGTAATCACCGCAGGGGTCCCGTTTGGTACCCCCGGTGCGACGAACATTCTGAGGATCGCCTGGATCGGCCACTAAAATTATTATTATAGCAACAAATGCTAAAATTTTCTCAGCCGTTCACCTGAAATTTGCAGGCCGGGATCAGGAGAGAGCGAAAACCACCGCGCGTCTCGCTTTTCTGGCGAATGAGAAGATGGGCGATCATGGTTTGTCCGCTCCTTCGAAGGGTGTTACATTTCTCGGCTGATGGATCTTTCAGTCGTCATCCCGGTCAAGGACGAGGCGGAAAACATCGCCCCGCTGGTCGGCGAGATCCGCATCGCGCTCGACGGTTTGGTCGCATACGAGATCCTCTATGTCGATGACGGCAGCAGCGATGCGACCGTCGCCGAACTCTCCCGGCTCGCCGCCGAGACGCCGCCGCTGCGGCTGCTGCGTCACGCGCAAAATTGCGGACAAAGTGCCGCGATCCGCACCGGTGTTCGGGCGGCCCGCGCGAGCTGGGTGGCGACCCTCGACGGCGACGGCCAGAACGACCCGGCCGACATTCCGATGCTGTGGCGTCTGGCGCGGCAAGCTCCCGCGAACGCACCGCTGATGATCGCCGGCTGCCGCGAGAAGCGACAGGACAGCTGGTCGAAACGCTCGGCCTCGGCCGTCGCCAATGCGGTCCGCGGCCGGCTTCTCGGCGACCGCACCGCAGACACCGGCTGCGGCCTCAAGCTGTTTCCGCGATCGCTGTTCTTGGATTTGCCCTATTTCGACCACATGCACCGTTTCCTGCCGGCGCTGGTATTGCGCGAAGGGGGGGTGGTGCGTTCGGTGCCGGTCAATCACCGGCCGCGCAACAGGGGCGTATCGAAATACGGGGTGTTCGACCGCCTGGGTGTCGGGCTCGTCGATCTCGCCGGGGTCATGTGGCTGAAGCGGCGCGCCGCGCGTCCGCACCTCCTCGACGAGGCAGCGCCGGAGGCCGACGCGGCGGTGCCCCTTCGCGCCGTCTCGACCTTGCGGTGACGGCAGAGGCCGAACGGTGACGGTCTTCAGGTCGCCCCCGGCAGGCGTGCTCCGGATCGCGCGGCTTTCCCTTCTCGTCATGCTGGCGATCGGAGTGGTGTCGGCCTGGCATTGGCGCGCGGTCCTCGATCCGATGACGATTACCGCCGCCATCGATCGCTATCCGGCGACTCCGCTCGGGTTCCTCGCCGTCCATATCGCGGCGAGCCTGCTGTTCATCCCGCGCACCTTGCTGGCGATCGTCGCCGGGCTCTTGTTCGGCATGGGCTGGGGGATCGTTTGGGCTGCGTCCGGCAGCATCGCCGGCGCGGTCGCCGGATTTCTCGTGTCGCGCTTCGTCAATTCCGGCCTGGTCGATATCCGCCGCCTCGGACCGGTTGTCGAAAGGGTAGAGCGCGGCGGCTGGCGTGCGGTAGCGATGCTGCGGCTGATCCCGGTCATTCCGCACAGCCTCGCCAATTACGCGCTCGGCCTGACCCGGCTGCCGCTGGCGGCCTACGCGTTCGGTTCGCTATTGGGCCAACTGCCATTGACGATCGCCTATGTCGATCTCGGGGCGGCCGGAGGGCGTCTGATGCGCGGCAGTGCGAGCTGGGTCGCGCCGACCTCGATCGGCCTCACGGCGCTGTTGCTATCGCTATTGATTCCGGCGGTCGCCCGCCGGCGCGCCCGCTGACCCGACCAGCCTTTTGGGTACCGGCCCGCCGCTGGCCCAGTCGAGCAGCTCGACCGTGTGCACGACCGGCACCCCGCAACCGGGTGCAAGCTGGGTGATACAGCCGATATTCCCGGTCGCGACGAACTCGGCTCCTGTGGCCGCGATGTTGGCGAGCTTGCGGTCGCGCAGCGCCGATGCGATTTCGGGTTGCAGCAAATTGTAGCTTCCGGCCGAGCCGCAGCAGAGGTGCCCCTCCGGCACGTCGACCGGCTCGAAGCCGGCGGCGGCGAGCAGCGCCTTGGCCCCGGTGTGCACGCGCTGCCCGTGCTGCATCGAGCAGGCGGAATGATAGGCGACGCGCCGCCCGGCAACGGTGGCAGGCAGCTTCGACGGCGACAGCGCCAGCGCCTCGACCACCTCGGTCACATCCTTGGCGAGCGCGGCGACCCGCGCCGCCTTCTCGGCGTAAGCCGGGTCCTCGCGCAGCATAAAGCCGTAATCCTTGACCGTCGTCCCGCAGCCCGAGGCATTGACCACGATCGCGTCGAGCCCGGCGGAGCGGCGTTCGCGTTCCCATGCGTCGATGTTGGCGCGCGCAAAACCGAGTGCGGCCGCTTCCTGGCCGAGATGGTGGGCGAGCGAGCCGCAGCAGGCGCTGCCGCGGGCGACCACGACTTCGCAGCCATGGCGGGTCAAGAGCCGGATCGTCGCCTCGTTGATCTCGGGCGCCACCACCTTCTGGGCGCAGCCCGGCAACAGTGCTGCCCGCATTCGCCGCTTGCCTTCGGCCGCGAAGACCTGCGGACGGCGATCGGAGGGCGAGGCCGGCGGAATTGACGAGGGTGCCAGCGCGAATAGCGGCGCGAGCCGGCGCGGCAGAAAGTGCGAGAACGGCCTGGCGATCGCGGCGCCGCGCAATGCGAGCCGGAACAGCAAAGGCCGTGACAGGACGGCACCGAGAAACCGACGCAGCGCGCGCTCGCCCGATGGCCGGCGGTAGTGCCCTTCGATCCAGCGCCGCGCATGGTCGACGAGGTGCATGTAGTGCACGCCGGAGGGGCAAGTGGTCATGCAGGACAGGCACGACAGGCACCGGTCGATGTGCTTGACGGTGTCGGCGGTGACCTGCCCGCCGGCCGCCAGCATGTCCTTGATCAGGTAGATGCGGCCGCGCGGGCTGTCGAGCTCGTCGCCGAGCAGGACATAGGTCGGGCAGGTGGCGGTGCAGAACCCGCAATGGGTGCAATTCCGCAACACCTTCTCGGATGCCGCGGTGTCGGGGTCGGCGAGCTGTTCCGTCGTGAAATCGGTCCGCACCGCCTCAGCTCCGCTCGGATACTCGTCCGCGGGCGCTGGCGAACAGCACCCGTCAGAAGCGGGGGAGATCGGGGAACGGCAGGCGGCCGGCGTGGACGTGGAGGCGGCCGAGCTCGGCGCAGCGGTGCAATTGCGGAAACACCTTGCCGGGATTGAGCAGGCCGTCCGGGTCGAATGCGCATTTGAGCCGCTGCTGGTGCGCCAGATCGGTTTCGTCGAACATCGTCCCCATCAGGTCGCGCTTTTCGACCCCGACCCCGTGCTCGCCGGTCAGGACACCGCCGACTTCGACGCAGAGCTTGAGGATGTCGGTGCCGAACGCCTCGGCGCGCTCGATCTCGCCCGGCCTATTGGCATCGTAAAGGACAAGCGGGTGGAGATTGCCGTCGCCGGCATGAAAGACGTTGGCAACCGCGAGCCCGTGCCGCTCCGAAAGCGCGCTGATACGGGTCAGGACCTCGGACAGACGGCGGCGCGGGATCGTGCCGTCCATGCAATAATAATCGGGAGAGATGCGGCCGACGGCCGGGAAGGCAGCTTTGCGCCCGGACCAGAAGGCGAGCCGTTCGGCCTCGTCGCGGCTGCGCCGGATCACACTGGCATGATGATCGCGCGCGATCGCCTCGACCCGGCCGGTCAGGTGCTCGACCTCGGCCGGCGGGCCGTCGAGCTCGACGATCAGCAGCGCCTCGGCATCAAGCGGGTAGCCGACATTGACAAAGGCCTCGGCCGCGTGGATCGCCGGCCGGTCCATCATCTCCATGCCGCCGGGAATGATGCCGGCGGCGATCACCGCGGCAACGCAATTTCCGGCGTCCCCGGTCGTGGCAATCCCGATCAGCAGCGCCCGCGCCGTTGCCGGCTTCGGTAGGATGCGCACTGTGACGACGGTAACGCCCCCGAGAAGCCCCTCGGAACCGGTCATCACACCGAGGAGATCGTAGCCCGGGGCATCGAGGTGCTTGCCGCCCAGGCGAACGACCTCGCCGTCCATCAGCACCATCTCGATGCCGAGGATGTTGTTGGTGGTGACCCCGTATTTGAGGCAGTGAACCCCGCCCGAGTTCTCGGCGACATTCCCGCCGATCGTGCAGGCGATCTGGCTCGACGGGTCCGGCGCGTAATAGAAGCCGGCCTTTTCTGCGGCCTGGGTAATCGCGAGGTTGGTGACCCCGGGCTGGGCGACGACGCAGCGGTTCGGGCAATCGATGTCGAGGATATGGTTGAACTTGGCCATGCCGAGCAATACGCCGTCGGCGAGCGGCAAGGCGCCGCCCGACAGCGAGGTACCGGCGCCGCGCGGCACGACTTTGACCCCGTTCTGCTGGCAATACCGCAATACCGCGGCCACCTCGCCGACCGACGACGGCAATACCACGACCATCGGCAACGTGTGATAGGCGGTCAGCCCATCGCTCTCATAGGCGCGGCGTTCGGCTTCTGAAACGATGACGCCTTCGCCCGGAACGATCTGCCGCAGCGCCTCGATAATCTCGGCGCGGCGCTGCAGCACCGCGTCGTCCGGCGCCGGCATCTCCATCGAAGCGATCCAGGCCGCAGCAGGCGGCGGGCTCAGCCCTGGCGGACCTTGAACCGCGGATTGGCCTTGTTGATGATGAAGGCGCGGCCTTTGCGCCGCACGATGCGGCAGTTCTTGTCGCGTTTCTTCAGCGACTTCAGCGAATTGACGATCTTCATGCCCGTGTCCCTCGACGAGGCCGGAACATGGGGACGCAGTGCGCCGAAGTCAAACCATGGCGCCTCGACGGTCGGGTGCAATACGCCGGCTCAATGCTCTCAGGACCGCGCCGCCTCAAGTTTGCGCTCATCGCGGCGCAGATCGGCGACATCGTTGCGGCCCATCAGGAAGGCCTTGATGTTGCGCGTCGCCTGGCGCAGGCGCTGGCGGTTTTCGACCAGCGCGATGCGGACGAACCCTTCGCCATGCTCGCCAAAGGCAATCCCGGGCGACACCGCGACATTGGCCTGCTCGAGCAACAATTTCGAAAAAGCGAGGCTGCCGATCCCTCGAAAGGCCGGAGGGATCGGGGCCCAGGCGAACATCGTCGCTTCCGGCTCGGGGATCGGCCAGCCGGCCTGGCGCAAACCGTCGACCACCACGTCGCGACGGGCGCGGTAGCGCTCGCGAATTTCGCCGATGCAGTCCTGCGGACCGTTCAGCGCCGCGGTTGCGGCGACCTGGATCGGCGTGAACGCACCGTAATCGAGATAGGATTTGACCCGCGCCAACGCCGCGATCAGCCGCGCATTGCCGACCGCAAAGCCGATGCGCCAGCCGGCCATCGAATAGGTCTTGCTGAGGGAGGTAAACTCGACCCCGATATCGCGGGCACCGTGGACCTCGAGGATCGAGGGCGGCGGCTTATCGCCGAAATAGAGTTCGGCATAGGCCAGATCGGACAACACGATGATGTTGTGGCGACGGCAGAAGGCGACGACCTCGCCATAGAAATCGAGATCGACGGTTTGCGCCGTCGGGTTGGCCGGAAAGTTCAGGACGATCGCGAGCGGCGCCGGGATGCTGTGCTGAACCGCCTTTTTGAGCTCGCCGAGAAAGTCGATCTCGGGACCGACCGGCACGTGGCGGACCGCCGCACCCGCCATGATGAAGCCGAAGGCATGGATCGGGTAGCACGGGTTAGGGACGAGAACGATGTCGCCGGGCGCGGTGATCGCCTGGGCGAGATTGGCGAGCCCTTCCTTCGAGCCGAGGGTGACGATGACCTCGCGTTCGGGGTCGAGCTCGACCCCGAAGCGGCGCGCGTAGTAGCCGGCGCAGGCGCGGCGCAGGCCGGCGATGCCGCGTGACACCGAATAGCCGTGGGTTCTGGGGTTCTGCACCGCTTCGACGAGCTTGGCGACGATGTGCGGCGGTGTCGGGCCATCGGGATTGCCCATGCCCAGATCAATGACGTCGCGTCCGGCGGCCCGCGCCTCGGCCTTCAGCGCGTTGACCTCGGCGAAGACATAAGGAGGCAGGCGCTTGATGCGGTAGAACTCTTCGGACATGGCAGCTCGAGGCGAGTTGATGCCGAAGTCTAAGCCGAGCGCTCTTGGTTTGGCGAGGGCGATTGTGCCGCAGCGCACAGGTTCTGGATTGCCTGGCTTCCGACCGACGCTGGCAGCTGCAGCCTCGTCCGCGATCCGAGCATGGACCTGACAGCAACGAGTGTCGCTTTCAGTGTCTGCATGGCGCTGCTGATCGCCGCCGTAGCGCTCGATCGCCGTCCGTACCGGCGGGGCCGGCACAACTATATCCGTTGATGATCATTTGCCTGGCGGCGTGTCTAGTGTTGGGCCGCCATCTCTTGACCTTGCTTCGACCTGGGTGAGCCGCGGCAGACGCCTTATTCGGCATCGGCTCACCGGCAGAAGTGAACGAATCGGAGGTCGTCGCGTTCGTTCTCATAATCCTCCATTGCCTGATGAAGGACGTTGTCGGCCGGCAGCGCTCGCAATGCCTCGGAAATCTTCTTTAGGGTCGCCTCGTCGTAAGCGACAGGTTTGGGGCACTGAGACGCCGTCGAGCTCGTGCTGTTGCAACCCGATACGACCAAAAGCACGGCCAAGGCCGTGACGCCTATTCTTGCCCTCGAACTCATGCTGGAGCTCCTGCCGTTACTCGGCACGATGACCAGAGCCCAACCCGCGATCAAGCAGGAAACGCATGGGCTCGCCCGAGAGCCTCAGCTGTGCGGTGGCAATCGGCGTCCGAGCTGAACGCGTACATCGCTCAGCATATCGGTGACCCGAGAGATCGCCGAGCGCATCTCGGCCTGAAACTCGTGCTCCTCGCGATGCTGGTCGTCGATCGCGCGCTCGATCGTGGCGATGCGCAATTCATGCTCGCTCACCTTGACGGTCAGGTCGGCACGCACCTGCTGAATATCCGAGCGAAGGCTCAAATAGCTCGTGATCGCCCCTGCTCCTATCGTCACCAGGAGGACGGCGGCCTGGAGCAGGTGCCCGAAATTGATTTCCGGGCTGAACCGCGGCCACAGCCGCTTCTCGTCGCTCATCTTGCCCGCCCGACGATCCTGATTCCGCCGGGGCCAAAGCTCAAGGTCTTGGTCTCGCCGGCGACGTGCAAGCTGCACTCGCCGGTCATCTCGTCGGCAGTGACGATCTCACCGGGGACATCG
>Ga0126371_10002517_pt1 | contig 15797 bp, 15 predicted proteins | sample PanSoiMetaPlot_4_FD_110145 | JGI IMG/M metagenome (GOLD analysis project Ga0126371, IMG submission 110145) | Tropical forest soil microbial communities from Panama - MetaG Plot_4 | ecosystem: Environmental > Terrestrial > Soil > Tropical forest > Bulk soil | place: Panama | collected 2016-02-17 | reverse complement strand
AGAGCGAAGGTTCCGTTCCTTCGAAAGGACGGAATAATCTGGCCGGTCATTTTGTTGCGTGTACCGCCAGCGCTTGAATAGTGTTCGTCGGGTTGGAAGACGTAAGCGAGGCCAACATCTCCTGTCCCGCCCAGCCAGGTTCCAATGAGCTGCTGGTGAATGACAGCCTGCGCTTGCGCGGTGGGCGGGGCATTGCGAAATTGCAGGCTGTAGAAGAATCCGGGCCATGCGTCGCCGTGCTGCTGGCTGAAACATGCGCTCCACAGGAAGTCCCTGGAAACGCCGATGACGGTGGCCGTCTGATTGGCGACCCTGGCCATGAGGAAGGTAGCGCCGACGGTGCGGGCTTCGCCCTCCTGGCCGCCAATGAGCTTGCGAATCAGGATGTATTCCCAGCCTTGCGGAGAGATGCCGTTTGTGATGGTGGGCAGGCCGGAGGTGTTGGGGGCGAGCGGATCTATATGGAAAACCTGGCGGAAGGTGAAGACCGCTTCTTCTCCGAGAGTGCGCGTGGCAGGACGCATGGGAAGAAGGGTGATCTGGCAGTTTTCCACTTGTGGATCCATGGGTCGGGCCATGGGATTTGCGTTACGGTAGGTTGGCGATGTGAGCACGATGGAGCCGGATGATTGCCGCTGGGCCCAGCCGATGGGGAGTTGGTAGGAGTAGTTTGCGAGCGAGTTGCTGGTGGACTCGGCCGGGTCAGGGTTCTGGCAGAAGAGCAATGGTACAGACAACAGAGAGAGCGTGGCCCCAAGAAGGAATGTCCTCATGGCGAGTGCTCCTGAGTTGGTGGTGATTGTAGCGTGGAATTCATTGCAGAGCGGGAGTTTTTATGAGGCAGGGAATTGCTTCCGGATTGCCGACAACTGGGGAACAACGAAGCCAGCAGCCTTGCTACACTCATTGCGAGAGTACGCAAAACTCGATAGGAACTGGTTCCCGGGCGAATAACCCCCTACTCGGACAATTATTTTCTATGATTTCGATTAAGAACTTAGTGGGTATTATCAAGAGCATTGGCTCAAAACACGAGTGGGAAGGCAATGGCTTTGTTGTCACACTCAAATCCCAGTGGCTCGTGGAATACAAGGAAACGGATGATCATCGAGTAGCGGAACTCGTTTCTGAACCATTAGTAGGTGGCGATGAAAAGATGCACAGAGCCGTATATCTACAAACCCTCAAATGGAAACTCGACTCCGAACGAGTTCCGGCGTCCGATGAGGACAAAAAACTCATTGCAGCGAGAATCAAAGAAGCACTGATACATCTAGAACCTTCAGCGGAACTAATTTCGGAATAGAGTTCCGCTCAGATGAATCACCGCAAACCGGAAGTTAACCCCTACTCCACCGAAACCGACCGCCACAAATCAATCCCGCTGTCCTTGGCGTGCTTGTCAATTTCCTTCAGTTCCTGTGCCGAGAATTCCAGATTCTTCAGCGAATCCAGAGAATCATCCAGTTGCGCCACATTGCGAGCGCCAATCAGCGCCGAGGTTACGCAGTAGTTGCGCAGCGCCCATGCAATCGCCATCTGCGCGAGGCTCTGGCCGCGTGATTTCGCAATCTCATGCAGAGCGCGAACGCGGCCCAGGTTCTCCTCTGAAAGAAAGTTCTTGCTGAAGCTGCTGTTCTCCAGCTTCACGCGTGAATCCTCCGGCACGCCATTCAGATATTTGCCGGTCAGCAGTCCCTGCGCAAGCGGCGAGAAGGCGATGCAGCCCACGCCAAGCTCGTCGAGTGTGTCGAGCAGTCCATTCTCGATCCAGCGGTTCAGCATGGAATACGACGGCTGATGAATCAGCAATCGGGCGCCTTCGGCGCGCAGAATTTCATATGCCTTTCGCGTCCGCGCCGGTCCATATGACGAAATACCGACATAAAGCGCCTTGCCCTGCCGCACGATCTGCGCCAACGCGCCCATCGTCTCTTCCAGCGGCGTATCGTTCCACGGGCGGTGCGCGTAGAAGATATCGACATATTCAAGCCCCATGCGCTTCAAGCTCTGGTCGAGCGACGCAATCAGATATTTCTTCGACGCGCCAATACCGTAAGGCCCCGGCCACATGTCCCATCCGGCTTTTGAGGAAATGATCAGCTCATCGCGGTGATCGCGGAAATCCTTCTTCAGAATCAGCCCGAAATTCTCTTCCGCCGAGCCATATGGCGGCCCATAGTTGTTCGCCAGGTCGAAATGCGTCACGCCGCGGTCAAAGGCGCGGCGAATCACAGCGCGGCCCGTCTCAAATACGTCCGCGCCGCCAAAGTTTTGCCACAGTCCAAGCGAAATTGGCGGCAGAACAATCCCGGAGCGTCCGCAGCGGCGAAACTCCGCCTGCTCATAGCGCTTCGGATCGGGCTGATAGGTCATGCAATTCTCCTCATCATTTGATCTTTCTTCTGGATCATACATTCACCCCAATGCCACACAGGCCGCAGCAGTCTCTTGACCTCAGCACGAAAATGGGTGCCCCATCCTGAGCGTAACCGGGGCCCCCACCACGCGCGGTGTTCGCGTGATGGGGTGGAGCGAAGGGTGGGAAAGCGATGCCCTTAACCGGCGGTACACAGTCACAGCGCTATACTGGTGCCGAAATGGGTACCAGTCGCCGCACCTTCCTTAAGCTCCTAAGTTCCAGCGCCCTGACCGCAACATTTCCCGCAAGCATCAGCCGCGCGCTCGCAATTCCAGCCAGCAATCGGACCGGATCCATCACCGACATCGAGCACATCGTCATCCTCATGCAGGAGAACCGCTCGTTCGACCACTACTTCGGCGCACTGCGAGGCGTGCGCGGCTTCGACGATCCGCGCGCGATGATGCTGCCCTCGGGAAAATCCGTCTGGCATCAGCCGCATGGCAACGGCCATCTGCTGCCCTACCGTCCAAAAGGCGCAAACCTCGGAATGCGGTTCCTCGAAGGCACTCCGCACGACTGGGAGACGACACAGAAGAGCCGCAATCACGGCCACTATGATCAGTGGGTCCCCAATAAGGGCGTGATGACGATGGCTCACTTGGTCCGCGCCGACATTCCCTACCATTACGCACTGGCCGATGCCTTCACCATCTGCGACGCCTACCACTGTGGGCTGCTCGGTCCTACTGACCCCAACCGCTACCATATGTGGACGGGCTGGGTCGGCAATGACGGAAACGGCGGTGGGCCGGTTGTGGATAACGCGGAGGCGGGCTATAGCTGGACCACCTATCCGGAAAGACTGGAAGCGGCGGGCATAAGCTGGAAGATTTACCAGGACATCGGCCATGGTCTCAGCGCGAGCAGTAACTGGGGCGACACCGGAAAAACTCCTTATGTAGGCACGTATGGCGACAACTCCCTGCTCTACTTCAAGCAGTATCAGAACGCTGAACCCGAAAGCGCGCTGCACCAGCGTGCAAAGACCGGCACCAACATCGCGGTTAAGGGATCGCTGTTCGATATCTTCCGCAAGGACGTGGGTTCCGGAAAGCTGCCGCAGGTCTCCTGGGTTGTCGCGCCTGAAGCTTACAGCGAGCACCCGAGCTGGCCGTCAAACTTCGGCGCGTGGTATGTCTCGCAGATTCTCGATGCGCTGACCGCAGACCCCGATGTCTGGAGCAAAACTGCGCTGCTGCTCACCTATGACGAGAACGACGGCCTGTTTGATCACATGGCGCCGCCCGTCCCGCCCGGGTCGCGCGAAGAGGGCGTGTCCACAGTCGAGACGACGCACGATATTTTCCCCGGCAGTGCGAAATATCAGGTAGGTCCGTATGGATTGGGCGTGCGCGTCCCCATGATCGTCATTTCGCCGTGGAGCAAGGGCGGCTGGGTCAACTCGCAGCTCTTTGACCACACGTCAATGATCCGCTTTATTGAAACTCGCTTCGGCGTGCATGAGCCGAACATTACTCCATGGCGGCGCGCAGTATGCGGCGATCTCACTTCAGCTTTCGATTTTTCCACCGCCAACAATGCAGCGGTTTCTTTGCCGCAGACCATCGCCTATCAGCCCCCGGACAATAAACGCCATCCTGATTACAAACCAACGCCTCCCAGGCACCAGAAAATGCCCGTCCAGGAGCCCGGAACGCGCCCAGCCCGCGCATTGCCCTACGCGCTTCACGCGCAGGGAGAAGCTGACATAAGCAGCGGCAAGTTCACTCTGCATTTCGCCAACTCCGGCCAGGTGGGGGCCGTTTTTCAGGTGCGGTCGGCGCACAGCGACGTCAAGCCTCGCAATTACACTGTGGAGCCAGGCGCGAAACTCTCCGATGACTGGACTTTTCAAAATGAAGGCACAGCCGCTTACGATTTGTCCGTCTTTGGCCCGAATGGATTTCTCCGCGCCTTCACGGGCAAAGCCTCCGGAGCGCTCATCGAGAGCGGCGCTGCTTATGACACCGCAAACAACAGTGTGGTCCTGCAACTCCGCAATCGGGGGAACGTAGAGACTACGGTGCGCGTGCTCGATGCGTATGCCAACAAAAAGGTCTCCCACACACTCGCTGCGGGTGAAGACTGGCAGCAGCCATGGTCTGTCAATGAAACACATGGCTGGTACGACTTCGTCATCGAAGCCGAAGGCGACTCCGCTTTTCGGCAGCAACTGGCTGGACACCTGGAAACCGGAAAGGACAGTACGAGCGACCCTGCAATCGGCGCGGCGAAGGCTTAGATCAGGAAACAGGTCGCGGCTGACGGCACCCCGAGTCTAGATTTTCTCGACGCAAGGGGCAAAGCATCGATTACGTCTAGGCCCAGGATCCCCGGGAACTACTGAACGTTCGTGGCCGTATATCTGAAGCGTACGAACTGGTGCGGTTCAATAGATGTCGGAGGCATCTCCATGAAACCTTTCGTTCAGAAGGCTCTACTCCTTTATTCCGCTACCCTCAGCACTGTTTTCGCTGTTGCAATGATCATGGGAGCAAAATCACAGCGGAACGCTGAATTCAACGTGATTCGAGCTCAGCGCCTCAACATTGTCGAGCCAGATGGAACCCTGCGAATGGTCATCTCCAATCACGACCAAATGCCAGGCGTAATTCTGAAAGGTAAGGAATTCCCTAAAGTAGACAGACCGGAAGCTGGAATGCTCTTTTACAACGACGAAGGGACAGAAAACGGCGGATTGATTTTCGGAGGTCATCGAAATGAACAAGGGGAGATCGTCGATTCGGGCGCTAGCCTCTCATTCGATCCTTACGGCGAAAGCCAGCAACTGATACAGTTAGCCGGCGTCGAAGATAAAGATAATCGCATTGTGGGGCTCGCAGTGAACGAACCCAAGAACCATTCGAGGAACCGGCGGATCTGGGTAGGACGTGGAGATGATGATTCAGCAATAGTGTCTTTGATGGATGCAAATGGCAAAAAACGCATCGTAATGCAAGTCGCTGCTGACGGCACCCCGAGCCTAGATTTTCTCGACGCAAAGGGGCAAGTAGTCCGGCATTTCATTTCAAACAACTAGATACCGGTAAATGCTATTGTCGTGGGCTGTGTAAGGATAGCAGCTTCCTTCTTGATATCACGAGGCCTTCTCAGGGAACCGGAACCAGCAGGGTCTTGCCCGCGACGGTGGTCAGCCCATCCAGCGAATCCATAAAAGCCAGAAATAGAGCTGGTTCGGATCGCAGACGCCACAGAATCTCAGCGTTCTTCCAGGCAGACTCGCGCGCGGCGCTGACGCTCCAGGCGGCCAATGTGTTTTCGAGGTGAGAAACGGCCGGAAGCGGATCGCCGAGAAGGCGCACATGCAGTGTTTGCTTGGCCGATTGAATCAGGCCGTCAAGCGTCGAATTGAGCCCGGTGTAGTCGTTATATTGCGTTCCGCCATGTTGCGGAATCGTGCCGGTTGCGACGCAGGTGGCGACAATCGCTTCCGGCAGGTCGTGATTGATATGGGCATTGATGCCCGCCAGCGCAAACTGAATGCGGGCGACCTGAACCTGGCTCCGGTTTTGAAAAAGCGCCTGCCAGCAGCCCGGCGTGGGCTGGCTTGAGAGCGACGAAGCCAGGGCGCCGAAGTAGAGCCGGGCGAATTGAACGTCAAGCTCGGCCAGCCATGCAGGATCGGCAAATCCACCGGCGGCGATGCGCGTCTCGACTGCCTGCGTAACCTGAAGATAGAGCCAGTTGAACCACTTCAGGCCGTCGCCGTCGGTGCAGATTGCTTCGATGGCCTGCATGGTCCTGAGAACATCGGCCACGGAGTTGGGCGTCGTTTGCGCGGTTACGAGCAGAGTCTGATCGTAAGGAAACATGCGTCCGCATTATAGCCACGAGGACGCGGAACCGCTCGAAATTGTACGGGCGCCGATCAGCTGCAATCAGGCGAATTTGACAAACTTGAGGGCCACGGAGTTCATGCAGTAACGAAGGCCCGTTGGCCGTGGACCGTCATCAAAGACGTGCCCCAGATGAGCGTCGCACCTCCTGCAGGAAATTGCGATGCGCATCATTCCCTCCGAGATGTCGGAGCTTTCGCGGACGTTTTCTTTTGCAATCGGCTGCCAAAAGCTGGGCCAGCCCGTACCCGACTCGAATTTTGTGTCTGAGCTGAAGAGGGCCGTGTCGCAGCATATGCACCGATAAAGGCCCTTGTCATGCAAGTTCCAATATTGCCCTGAGAAGGCTCTCTCGGTACCTGCCTGGCGCGTTACGATGTAGGCGTCTGGAGACAACTGCTGCTTCCATTCGGCATCGGTTTTGACAATCATTGGAAGCGCGACGGTGTCTTCCCGTACACCCGCATCGGAGAACTGCACGAGCTTGACGACCTTCGGAGTCAGGCTCTTCGCTTCGACAGATTGAGTACGCAACTGGAGCACCAGCCCAGAGGCAGCGGCAGCGCCCATAACAACAAACGCTCGGCGGCTTATCCGGTTTACATCATCGTTCTGTTTCGAATTGCCCTCGATCATGATCACCTCCAGGTGGAAGGCGAGGTAGAAAGCGATCAGAGAATTGATCGCGAAGTGACGTGATCCATCATAGTCCTTTCCGACTACGGATTTCCTAGCCGTTTTCAGCTTTCCCGCACGACTTTGACAAACACACCATCTGGCAGCTCCCCTTCAAGCAGATGCACAACTCCGCCTTTGACGAAGCCGCGCAGTGTCTGGGATTTCGGGACAGAACCAGACGAGCGGCCCGTGCCGCGGTCCATTGCCTCGTTTGCCAATTGGTCGGCGCGGCGGTTCTTTTCCCGCAGAACGTGCTGAATCTGAAAGCCTTTAAGCCGCGCGATGCGGCGGCGCGCCTCTTCGTACAGCGGTCGCAATTCGGGGCTGTTGACGCGATACTGACCCTTGATTTGCTTCACAAGAAGCTCGGAATCGGCGATGGCCTTCAGGTGAGAATGCCCGTTTGCGAGAGCATAGTCCAGGGCCGCCAGAAGGCCTGAATATTCGGCAAAATTGTTCGTTTTTCTGCCCAAAAACTCGTTTAATTCGGCAATTTTTGCGCCATTTTCGTCCTGAATATAGACGCCATAACCGGCCGGACCGGGATTGCCGCGCGAGCCGCCGTCGCAAAAGGCGGTAATCCAGCCCGGGTTTCCCAATTCGGGACTAGAGAAAAGATTTCTTGCAGAAGACATGAGCCGAGTGTAATTCACCCCGGTTGTATGAAAACGAAGCGCCGCGAGTCCGCTAACCAAAAGTCCTTAGGAACCGTCTATTTAGGTGCATTTGCTACAGCATTCCGAACGCATCCTGGAGCAGTAAAGAGCATGCCGGCAGACGCGCTAAGAATTCCCGTCCCCACAACGGCTACTGCACATCAAAATGGCCGGGCAGTACAATCCTCGCATCGAATGCTCACGGATGTACGCGACCGCACCACTGAAACGGAACTGATTCGCGAAGCCCAGCAAGGCTCGCGGGCAGCCTTTGACCTGCTGGTGCGTCAATATGATCAGGCGGTGCTGCGGCTGGCTCTGCATCTTACCGGCTCGGAGCAGGACGCGCAGGACATTCACCAGGAAGCCTTCCTGAAGGCTTATCGGTATCTGGGTAATTTCCGGTTCGAGTGCTCGTTCTATACCTGGATTTACCGCATCGTCACCAACCTGTGCCTGGACCAGCTCCGCAGGCGCAAGTCACGGCGCGAAGATCCGTCGGTGATGATCGATGCCTCGGGCGAAGAGCTTGACCTGCTAAGTAATGTGAGCGACGAGCGCTCCGGCGCGAACCCTGATCGCGAGTTGCAGCGCAAGATTCTGGGCCAGCGCATTCAGGCGGCGCTTGAAAAACTGACGCCGCGCGAGCGCATGGTCTTTGAGCTGAAGCACTATCAGGGGCTGAAGCTTAGAACAATCGGCGAAATGCTGAACACTACGGAAGAGACAGCGAAGAACACGCTCTTCCGCGCGACAAGAAAACTAAGAGCCAACCTTGCGGAGTTGCGTTAATTCCCCGCCGCATTGTTGCAGTCATAAAGAAAAGAAAGAAGGGGCTCAAGAATGAAGCCCCGGCACGAAGCAAATTTTTTGAGGCTTGTGAGGCAAAAGGATGAAGGCCATGAAGTGCGATCTGGCTCAACAGCATATTGCGTTGGCGGTCTACGGAGAGATTTCCGACGACGCCAACCACCAACTCGAACAACACCTGCTTGAATGCGATGTGTGCAGCCGCGACATGCAGGCTGTACGCAGCCTCAAGACCACTATGTCGCTCTATCCGGTGGAGGAGCCGTCGCCTACGATGGTGGCGCGGGCGCGCATGCGTCTGGAAGAAGCGCTCGACAATCTGCCGCGCGGACGCTGGTTTGTACGGCTCTCACAGGGGTTTCTCCGCGGCGTTGGCCGCTTGCGCACGGCGCCGGTCATGGCTTCCCTACTCTTGCTGGTTGGCATTGGCGCGGGCGGATACGGCGGATACCTCGCCGGTTTGAAAGCGCACGCCGCGGAGCAGTCAAAGCTTGTTCTGAACCTAGGCCAGCCGCCCGCCACAACCGAAGACAATCCCGCGCAGATTGCCAATGTCAGCGGCATCACGCGCGAGCCGAATTCGGAAATGGTGAAGGTGAACTACAACAAGCTGGTGCCGGAAACGCTGCAGGGATCGCTAGATGATCCGCGCATCCGCCAGCTTTTGCTGCTGGGCGCGCAGAACAACGTGAACCCAGGAGTGCGCGATGACTCCGTCGGACTGCTGGCCCATGAATGCCGCAACGGGCATGAGTGCGGCGACGGGCCGATTCGCAACGCGCTGATGGTGGCGCTGCGCTATGACAAGGATGCCAGTGTGCGCATGAAGGCCCTCGAAGGCTTGCAGCCCTATATCGCTGAGGACATGCGCGTGCGCGATGCGGTACTTGAGTCGCTGATCAAGGACTCCGACCCAACCATCCGTTCGCAGGCCATCACTCTGATTGAGCCGGTCGAAGGAGATTCGAGCGTGCGTGAGGTCTTACACACGGTGGCCACCCAGGACGAGAATCCCCATATACGTACCGTTTCTCGGCAGGTGCTGCAGCAGTTGCCGGAAATTCAATAATGAGGCGGTAACATTTCAACGAGAAGAAAGTCCTACAAGCAGGAAGCACTGATTGAGGCACACACATGAAGCACTTTTTGAGGCTGGGTTGGACAGTAGTTGCCGCGGGCGGCGCAACGCTCGCGGTGTGTGTTAGCCAGGTTGCGGCGCAACCGGTAACCGTTTTCAGCGATACGCCCGCGTATCTCGCGCATAGCTCGCAGAGCTATCTCGGCGTCAACATGCGCGACATAGACAATGACCGCGCGACAGAACTGAAGCTCAAGGACGCGCATGGCGCGGAAATCACCACCGTCGACCACGACGCACCCGCGAACAAGGCCGGGCTGAAGGTCCACGATGTAGTGCTGGAAATGAACGGCGAGCGCGTGGAAGGCGCGGAGCAGTTCCGGCGGATGCTGCGGGAAACCCCGCCGGGGCACACGATCCACCTGCTCATCAGCCGCGACGGCCAGCAGCAGAACATCTCCGTGGAACTGGCGGACCGCGCCAAGATTGAGGCCAATGCATGGTCGCAGCACTTCACCGTGCCTGATCCGGACGACGCCCCACTGTCGAATGGCCTGCTTCCACCGTCGCGCAGCTTCGGCAATGGCTTCTTCGGGGTCTTCACCACCAGCGGGCTTTATGTTGGCGCGGACGTTGATGTGCTGAGCACACAGTTGGCCAGCTACTTCGGCGTGACCGACGGAACCGGTCTCTTGGTCAAAAGCGTTGACGAGAACAGCCCCGCAGCCACAGCCGGCCTCAAAGCCGGCGACGTCATCACCAAAGTGAACAACGAAAATATGGCGTCGCGCGCCGACTGGATGAAGGCGCTGCACAGCAATCGCGGCAAGCAGGTGCAGCTCACAGTCATGCGGGACAAAAAAGAGCAGAAACTGAACATGCAGGCGGGCGAACCCAAGAAGAAGGGCGAGCTGGACTTTCCTGAATTCTGCCCCGATGTCATGGTCTTCGATGGGCCGGAAGGAAAAGTAGATCTGGGCGCCTTGGCGATGCTTGACTCGCAAGAGATGGCACGGATGGCACAAAGCATCGACGCCACAAAGCTCACGCAAGCGCTACGCGATTCTCTCAACACTATCGATCTCAAGAAGATGCAGCAGGACATCCAGAAGCAACTAGAGACGCTGGATAGCGGCTGGATCGACCGAGACGATATTCAGTAAAAGCGCCCCATTCAGTCATCCAAAATCGCGGCTCAGACCGTTAATTCGCCACTCCGGATCTGCGACTCGCCCTACCCTATCCCTTTGTGTTTCAATAAGAATGGGTATGTCAGCAACACGTCAACAGACTGCAGGACGCCGCCTGAAGGCCGCCAGCCGCAAGGTTCGCGAGCTAGCCCTGGTGGGTCATGCGCTTACCTCGACGCGGCATCCGGTCATGGCGCAGATTGTGCCCATGCGCCGCTGCAATCTGTCGTGTGCCTACTGCAACGAGTACGACGAGGTTTCAAATCCGGTGCCCATCGACGAGATGCTGCGCCGCATCGACCACCTGGCGCGACTTGGGACCAGCATCATTACCATTTCCGGCGGAGAGCCGCTGCTGCACCCCGAGCTGGACCAGATCATCGCCCGCATCCGCCATCATGGCCGTCTTGCCGGCATGATTACAAATGGCTACCTGCTGGTCTCAGAGCGCATCCAGCGGTTGAACAAGGCCGGACTCGACCATCTGCAGATTTCCATCGACAACGTGCAGCCGGACGAAATTTCAAAGAAGAGCCTCAAAGTTCTCGACAAGAAACTCCAGTGGCTTGCCGAGTATGCCGATTTCCACGTCAACATCAACTCCGTTGTCGGCGGCGGCATTAAGAACCCGCAGGACGCGCTGACCATTGGGCGGCGCGCTATCGATCTTGGCTTTACTTCGACGATCGGCATCATCCACGACGGCGACGGCCAACTGAAACCGCTGGGCGGAGAAGAACGTTCCGTGTGGAACGAGATGCGCAGCTGGAAGACGAAGAACTACTCGCAGTTCAACCAGTTTCAGGAAGCCATTGCCAACGCCCAGCCCAATGACTGGCGCTGCCGCGCCGGTTCGCGCTATCTCTACATCTGCGAAGACGGGCTGGTGCATTACTGCTCGCAGCAGCGCGGTTTTCCCGGCGTGCCGCTGGCGGAGTATACGAAGGCCGACCTGAAGCGCGAATTCCTGACCGAAAAGACCTGCGCGCCGCACTGCACGATCAGCTGCGTGCATCAGGTCTCACACATTGATCACTGGCGCGCGCCACAGATTTCGACCACCACTCCGGGCGCTGCCGCCGGATTGATCAACATCCAGCTGTAACAACTTGTAACAACTTATAACAAACGCTTCTTCTTGGCGCAGGTATCATTAATACCGGCCACAGCCACATGCCAGACCGATCTACCAGCTCAGGCGCGGCAGCATTTCTTTCGCGCGATTTCCGCCGTTATCAGCTCGCGCGAGTGCTGGTCATTATCGGCGCGGAGGCGCAGGCGCTAGCCATTGCATGGCTCGTTTATCAGATCACGCATAGCGCTCTCTACCTTGGCTATACGGGCCTGGTGCTCTTTTTACCGGGGTTGTTTTTTCTGCTGCCGGCGGGGCATGTTGCCGACCGCTTTGATCGTCGTCACGTCATTCTCGTCTGTTACACCCTTCAGACCTTCTGCACACTTGCGCTCTTTCTTTTTGCGTGGAATGGACTCCGCGCTGTCTGGCCTATTTTCGTCGTGCTGTTTCTGGTCGGATCGGGACGCGCCTTCAGCGGCCCGGCCAGCGCGGCGTTCATTCCGCACCTCGTTCCGCAAAAGCATTTCGTCAACGCTGTCACTTGGGGAGCGACCATTTTCCAGATCGCTAATGTGGCCGGGCCGTCGCTTGGCGGCGTTCTTTACACGCTGCCGCTTCGCGGGCGCCTTGCTGGCGCAGGCATTGTCTTCCTCTTCAGTCTTGCGACGCTGCTGGCCTTTCTCTCGCTCATCCTCTCGTTGCATGTCCGGCCGGGGCGCATGGAGAAGCGCGACACATCGGTGGAAGTGCTCCTCGCCGGCGTCCGCTATGTGTGGAAGACGCAGATTCTCCTGGGCGCAATATCGCTCGATCTGTTTGCCGTCCTCCTCGGCGGCGCGGTCGCGCTTATGCCGATCTTTGCCAAGGATATTTTGCAGGCCGGGCCGCGGGGTCTGGGCCTCCTGCGCGCCGCCCCAGCAATTGGCGCACTGGCCGTCTCTATGTGGCTCACCTGGCGGCCTATTCAGCGCCGCGCAGGAAACAAGATGTTCGTCTGCGTCGGAATCTTCGGCGTGGCTACCATCATCTTCGGTCTATCGCGGAGCCTGCTACTTTCGCTCATCGCGCTCTTCTTCGTCGGCGCGTCGGACATGGTCAGCGTCGTGATCCGCTCTGCGGTATTGCAACTCGCCACGCCGCCTGCAATGCGCGGACGCGTCAGCGCGGTTTACTCGCTCTTTGTGAATGCATCCAATGAGCTGGGTGAATTTGAAAGCGGACTTACCGCCGCCTGGTGGGGGGCAGTGCGCGCCGTAGTGTACGGAGGGATCGGCTCACTAGCCGTCACGGGACTGTGGAGCGTCTTCTTCCCGAAACTTCGCGGCGCTGACGAGCTCACTCCCGAGTCACTGATGGAAGTAGAACTGGAACAGTCCGTGCAGGAAATCAGCCAGCGTTAGTTATTTTCACTCAATCGCAGCCGAGGGTGGTGGCCATGCGCAAGTGCTTAAGGCGAATGCTGCTCCTGTTCTTTCTGCTGGCTGCTTCGAGAATATGGGCCCAGGCGGGCCCCCCGTTCCAGACCGACGACCCAACGCCAGTAGATCTGGGGCATTACGAGGCTTATGTCTTTGGCACTCTGGACGGCACGCCGGCGGAACTTGACCCGGTTGGCCCCGCGTTTGAATTCAACTGGGGCGCTATCCCAAACATTCAGCTTCACGCCATTCTGCCTTTTGGCGCAGTACTGCCCTCGAACAATCCGATCTATGCTCCGGGCGGTAGCGGCTCCAGCGCTTATGGGCTGACAGACATGGAACTGGGCGTGAAGTATGGCTTTATCAAGCAAACAGCGCACCGCCCTCAGATTGGGTCCTTCACTATGTTTGAAATTCCGACCGGGAGCTATTCCAAGGGGCTTGGCGTGGGCAAGGTGTGGTACAAACTACCGATCTGGGTAGAGAAAGAATTTGGTCCGTGGAGCTTTGTGGGTGGTCTTGGATATACCGTCGTCCCGCAGACACAATATCGAAACTTTCTGTATGGCGGATTCCTGGTCAAGCGGGAGATCAACAAGAGACTGGAACTTTCAGCCGAGGTCTTCTCTCACGCGCGGGAGGGCTTTGCCGCCGCGCAGACGGAAGCATCAACGATGATTGACGCAGGCGGCTACTACCACTTCAAGTCCCCCGGCTTGCAACTGCTTTTTGCCTATGGACACTCTATCGCTGGCCAGACGGAAAACTACGCCTACCTAGGTCTCTATAAGACCTGGGGAAAAGACAAAGGCGCGGCCCAGAATATGGCGGCGCAGACCATGCACTTTTTCTGAAGCGTGGCTGCTATTCGCGAATCAGTGAAGCATGGCGCTTGAATTCACAACCTCGTACGTCACCGATTCGATAGCAATTTTTCGTCAATACAAGAAGCTTTCCGAGGCCGCGCTGGCGCAGGTCAGCGATGAACATCTGCTGACGGCGCTGGATGATGAGAGCAACAGCCTCGCCATCATCATCAAGCACATGGCGGGAAACATGCGCTCGCGGTGGACGGATTTTCTGACCACGGACGGCGAGAAGCCTGACCGTAATCGGGACAGCGAGTTCGAAGGGCCTCCGGCCACGCGCCCGGAGTTGATGCGTCTTTGGGAGCACGGATGGAACTGTCTCTTTACCGCGCTGGAGCCGCTTAACGATGTGGATCTGGGTCGAACGGTCACCATTCGCAGCGAGGCGCATTCGGTGATGCAGGCCATCAACCGGCAGGTCGCGCATTACTCATATCACTGCGGCCAGATTGTCTTTCTGGCGAAGCATCTGGAATCGGAAAGCTGGAAATGTCTTACCGTTCCGCGGAAGCAGTCCGACGATTTTAATCGACGGGTACGCGCGGGCGAAGCCAGCCAGCGCTGACGCTTATGCTCTGAGGCTGAACGCGCTCTTTCTGCCGCCAAACATTCCGCTGAAGAAGTTGGCGATTCGGTCAGTAATGCCGCCGCGAGACGGAAGCAACTTCGGTACTTGCTTTGCCGCCAGCAGATGATCGATCCGCGCGCGGAGTTCTTCCCCCTCAAACACGCAATTCCGCAGATAGCTGGAGACGGAGAGGTTCGCCTCAGCCGCGCGCTTCTTCAGCACTCCGTGTTCCGCGAGAGAAAGTCGCAGTGACAGCGCGGTCGTTTTGCGCTCGGCAATTGCCAACTCCTTTGGCGCGACAGCAGGCAGAATCGACACTTTTTCCGTGAGCACTTGCCCAAACGCGGGTGGCTCGGGCACAGTCGCGGCAACGGCTTCGCGCGGACCTCCACGTTGCTCGCGCTTCGTTTGCCGCGTCGTTCCAGTTCTCTTCTTGGGCTTCGCTGACTTTGCTGTCTTCCGATGCTTAACGCTTTGTGCCGCGACCGGCGCGAGTTCCTCAGCTTTGGGCAAAGGCTTGCCGCTGCGCTGACGGCGCTGTATCCGCCGGATGGCTTCATCGTAGATCAGTTCCCGGACGCCGTCTTTCGCGCCGGACGATGACTGCGCTCCGGCCCATGACTGAAAGCGGTTAACAATAGCATTGATGTCTTCTATCGGTGGTTGCGTGCTCATGCGCCGAGTGTATCGCAGCGCAAAGCGCGCAAGCAGCTGGTCAGATGGAAATTCCGCTGCGAAAATCCAATATGAAACCGCAATGCCGTTTCGGGAAAATCAGCCGGTATTTCGCAACCCAGCCGAAATGCCGTTGATCGTTCCGGCGATGGCGCGGTTGATCTCGTCCGTGTCTTCGCCTGCCCGTTTGCGGCGCAGCAGGTCCACCTGAATCAGGCTCATTGGATCGACATACGGATTGCGCAGCCGGATAGAACGCGCCAAGACCTGATTGGTTTCCAGCAGCTCTTTCTGCCCGGTAATGGCAAGCGCGGCGGCGTGGGTGCGATGAAATTCTGTCTCGATTTTTGAAAAGACGCGCTTGCGCATCTCCGCGTCAGGAACCAGCGAAGCATAGAGTGACGCGATGCCCAGATCGGCCTTCGCCATCGCCATTTCAACGTTGCGGATGATGTCGATGAACAGTGGAAACTCAGCCATCATGGCGCGCAGCAGCTT
>Ga0126371_10002516_pt1 | contig 15799 bp, 14 predicted proteins | sample PanSoiMetaPlot_4_FD_110145 | JGI IMG/M metagenome (GOLD analysis project Ga0126371, IMG submission 110145) | Tropical forest soil microbial communities from Panama - MetaG Plot_4 | ecosystem: Environmental > Terrestrial > Soil > Tropical forest > Bulk soil | place: Panama | collected 2016-02-17 | reverse complement strand
TCATCCGGTCGCGGAGGATCCCCGCGACGTTCACCAGCACATCCAGCCGGCCGAACTCGCCGATCGCGGTCTTGATCAGGTCCTCTGCCGCCGCGTGATCCGACACATCCGCGCCGCTGGCGACCGCCTTGCCGCCCGCGCTGGTGATCTCATCCACGACCTGCTGCGCCGGGCCCACATCACGGCCAGAACCGTCGACAGCCGAACCGAGATCATTGACGACCACAGATGCGCCCTCTTGGGCCAGGAGCATGGCCACCGACCTGCCGATACCGCGGCCCGCGCCCGTCACGATCGCGACCCGTCCAGCCAGCAACGCCATCCCGCTCACCTGTCCTTCCGCGCTGACGACAAGCCCGAGGAATTATTGGAATCATCTTCTGGAATTAGCCTCAGGTAGCGGAACAAGCGGTGTCAAGGTCGGTTCCGCGGGTCGCCGCTTACCGGGGCCAACGGCCGACGCAATGCGGGGATTGATCGCGCGCAGGGCGGCTCTTAGAATCAAATTCTAGTATTCCGTGCAGGCAGCCCGCGCTTGAGCGCGGCGTGCGACCGAGTCCGGACGCGGAGCGCAGGTCAGCTGATTGCGGAGGCGCAATGCCCTGGGTACAGGTAGGCCAGACCGACCTCTACTATCAGGAGGCGGGAGAAGGCCAGCCACTGGTGTTCCTGCACGGCATGAGCTCGTGCGCGGAGGCCTGGTACCAGCAGTTCGAGGCCTTTTCTCCGTTCTTTCGCGTGGTCGCGTACGACAGTGTCAACCACGGCCACTCCGCTAACTCGCCGCGCGACCAGCCCGAGCCCGATCGCGCCGACGAACTCGAGGGATTTTTGCAGGCGCTCGGGATTGTCCGGCCGATCATCGCCGGAAACTCCATGGGCGCACTGACAGCTCTGCGCTGGGCTGTCCGCCACCCGGAGGACGCGGCCGCGCTCGTGCCGTCGGGCATGGGCATCGGCCCATTCCGGGACGGCACCGCCCGCTCGCGCAATGAGCCGCTTGATGAGCACACCCTGTTCCTCCCCGTCGGGGACTCGCTCACCGAAGGCCTGCGCACGCGTGATCCGCTCCTCTACGAGCGCTATCTGCGGATCCGCTCGACGGCTACCCGGCTCGAGGCGTTGCGTCATCCCCGGACGCGGTCCATCGCTGGGCCCAGCCGCGAAGATCTGCAGGGAGGCGTGGCGACCATCCGGTCGCCGATGCTCGTCGTGGTCGGTGAGCTCGACTGGCTGCTGCCCAATGCGCGCGCGCTCGCTGCGAGTGTGCCAGGAGCGAAGCTCCACGTGGTGAACGGCTCGCCGCACAACGTCTACTACGAGACGGCGGAGGAGTACAACCAGGTCGTCTCCGAGTTTCTGGCCGAACACCAGCTCATGCCAGGCCGGGACCGCATCGGCAGTTCGACGTAGTAGTGGCAGTGAACCGCGGCCATCGGGAAGGAGCGAGATGTCCGAGGCAGTAGCAACCGGCAAGATCCAGGAGACCCAGATCGATCGCTACCGGTCCACGCGCGGCCTTGATTACGACTCCGTGCCGTGGAAGCTCTGGGAGAAATCCAAGAAGCTGTTCTGGGATCCCGCCGACCTCGACTTCTCGCAGGACGCCGTCGACTGGCAGTCGATGTCAGACGAGGAGCGGACGCTGGTGGCCCTGTCGGCGCGCGGATTCATGGTCGGTGAAGAGGCAGTCACGCTGGACATCGTCCCGCTGCTGCGCTGCATGTCCGACCTGGGCCGTCTCGAGGACACGATGTACCTGTCGATGTTCACGATGGAGGAGGCCAAGCATACCGACATGTTCCGCCGGTGGTTCGACGCAGTCGGCCTCGATCCTTCGTCGCTCGACGACCTTGTCCGGGCACGGCAGGCCGCCCTCGGGCAGGCCGACCGCCCTGGCCTGTTCGACGGCGCCCTCACGAGAGTCATGCGCCGGCTCGATACCGATCGATCGCCTCGAGCCATCCTGGACGCGACCCTTATCTACAACCAGCTCGTCGAGGGCGTGGCAGCGATCGCCGGGTACCGGCGCTGGGAGCTGACCTTCCGTCAGCTCGGCAAGCTGCCCGGGCTCGAGGCGGGCATCAAGCTCACGCAGCGCGATGAGCGACGTCATATCGCCTATGGCACCTATCTCGGACGGCAGATCATCGCGGAGAACCCTGAGCTCTGGGAGTGGGTCGAGCAGCGCTGGGCAAAGCTCACCCGTGGCTTCGGCGGCGGGTACGGCGCGGCGGACGACCCGGACATGCGGGAGCGTCGTGCGGCGCTCGGCTTCGATGACGAGTACCAGCAGGGACTCATCAAGCGCAGACTCGAGGCGCTCGCCGTGGCCCGGACCATGAATGTCGACCAGGTGAATGCCGACGAGATCGAGGCGTTCGAGCCCGAGGAGCTCAGGCACGTCGTCTGAACGGACTTAGATTCGCTCCAGCTCGGCGCCGTCGAACAGCGGCTCGATGTCGTGCCGGCCGACGTCGGCCGCCATCTCCTCGTCGGTCGGCGGCGGCCCGCTGAAGGCGGCGGCCTGGAGCGTCGGCCGCAGGAGGCGGGCGTCGCTCGAGGAATTGAGGAACAGTCCGGGGCGGCCGAGCACGTAACGCACTGCCCGATTCAGCGCAGCGCCGTCAGGCAGCGGCTCGTACCAGCTGAACCGCGGCCCCGCTCCTTCCGCCCAGCGCCGCCGCGCGACGGACTTGATCGTCTGCACCGCCACGCCGCGCTGCTGGCACACCTCAAGGAGCGCTTCCGCGTCAGCCCTGTACTGGTCGTTGGCCATCAGCGTGTAGTTGTACGGCAGGAGCACCGAGGTGAAGTCGAACCGCTCGAGACTCCTCAGGTGCATGCCAGGAATCCGTAGCCCGTGCCCGGTCACGCCGATGAACCTGCACAGCCCTTCATCCCTGGCCCTGGACAAGGCCTCGACTGCGCCGCCCGCGCTGTGGGCCTGCTCCCACTCGTCGGGCTCGACGAGATTGTGCAGCTGGATGAGATCCACATGGTCGACGCCCAGGCGGGTCAGCGAGCGCTCGAGGCTAGCGCGCGCATCGTCGCCCGAGCGCTCGCCCGTCTTGGTGGCGAGGAAGAACTTTCCTCGGTGCTCTGGCATCCACGGCGCGATCCGAAGCTCGGAGTCGCCGTAGGAGGCCGCCGTATCAATGTGGTTGACGCCGAACTCCAGCAGCGTCGCGAGAACCTCGTCTGCATTGTCCTGCCGCATTGACCCGAGCGCCGCCGCGCCGAAGATAACACGGCTGCTCTCGTGCCCGGTCCGGCCGAAGGCCGCGCGCTCAGTCATACTCGGAGACTACCGAAGCCCTCGAGCCTTCACATCGCCAGCGAACTCAGATTGCGGGCACCATGGAGGCGTGACAGATCGAGCAGCGGTGAGCCGGTGGCTTGAGGGCTATGAGTCCGCGTGGCGAGCGCCAGGCACCGACCGCCTGGCTGATCTGTTCGCCCCTGACGCTATCTACCTGAAGTCCCCCTATGAGCGGCCCGTTGCCGGCCTGAGCGCGATCCAGCGGATGTGGGAGGCAGAGCGAGAAGGCCCGGACGAGGTGTTCACGCTGGCCACCGAGATCGTCGCTGTTGACGGGCCAACAGCGGTTGTCCGGGCCGAGGTTGCCTACGCGGGCCCGCCACACCAGGAGTACCGCGATCTGTGGGTCATCCGGCTGGCGGATGACGGCCGCTGCCGCTGGTTTGAAGAGTGGCCCTACTGGCCCGGACGCGGTTACTCCGCTCGTCCGGACTCGAGCTCGTAGACATCCCGGCGCCAGCCGCAGCCGGTCACGAGATGTGCGCCGCCAGCTCTGATGGAGAGAACGGCGCGCCGTGACCAGGCATGATCATCGCGGGCTCGAGCGCCAGCAGCCTGGCCCGGGAGCGCTCCAGCAAGTCCTGGTCCTCGGCGAGCGGATCGACGGCCGGCCCCTCGAGCGACCACCACAGATGCGTGCAGGCGGCGAGCCCGTGCCCGGTCGTGACCAGCGTGGTGATGTCCTGCGCGGTATGGCCGGGCGTGCTCATCAGCCGTACCGACGCCGACAGCTCGAACCCATCAGCGGGCCGTTCGGTCCAGACATCGTCCTGATAGATCGCCCAGAAGTCGTGGAAGCGAGCGCGTGCGAACAGCGCGGCGTTCAGCGTGTGATCGGGGTGGTGGTGACTGAATACCACATCGGTGACCTCCTCCGGGCTGACACCGAGCCCTGCGAGGGGATCGAGAATCTGCGCGCGGCTCGCGACCATACCCGGATCCACGACGATGACGGCATCGCCGTCGCGGGCCAGCACGACGGTGCTGGCCACCCGGTCGCCGACATAGCCACTGCAGAGCACATTCAGGCGGGCTGGCATCCGTCCATCCTGTCACGGGGTTCGGCCGCGAGGACGGCATGGTGCGCTAGGCAGGTACCTCGCTCCGGTCCTCGGCCCAGAGGGTGTGGTACGAGCCGTCCCGGTCGACCCGGCGGTAGGTATGGGCGCCGAAGTTGTCCCGCAGTCCCTGGATGAGGGCGGCGGGGAGCCGTAGGCGGCGGAGGGCGTCGAAGTACGCGAGGCTTGAGGAGAACACCGGCGTCGGAATGCCTGTCTGGGCGGCCAGGGCGACGACCCGCCGCCAGCTCGGAACGGCCTCGGCGACGGCGTCGGCGAAGTAAGGAGCGACAAGGAGACTCGGGAGATGGGGGTCGGTCGCGTAAGCGTCGCGGATCCGGTCCAGGAATCGGGCCCTGATGATGCAGCCACCGCGCCAGATGGTCGCCATGGCTCCCAGGTCGATGTTCCAATCGTTTTCCTGGCTGCCCGCAGCGATCTGGTCGAAGCCCTGTGCGTAGGCGACAATCTTCGATGCGTACAGGGCGCGGCGCACGTCCGCGATGAACTGATCGCGGTCGCTAGCGATGCCCTTGGCCGCGCTGTCGGCGGCGCCGTCAGTGAACGTCTTACGGGCGGCAGACCGCTGGTCGGCGTGGCCAGAAAGTGACCGGGCAAAGGTTGCCTCGGCGATCCCGGTCACCGGTACGCCAAGGTCGAGAGCGATCTGGACGGTCCACCGGCCCGTGCCCTTCTGCTCGGCTTGATCGAGGACGACGTCCACGAAAGGCCGGCCGGTTTCATCGTCGATGTGGCCGAGCACATCGGCGGTGATCTCGATGAGGAACGACTCGAGCTCGCCGGAGTTCCAGGTCTGGAAAATCTCCGAGAGCTCGGCGGGAGAGACGTCTAGACCGGAGCGGAGCAGGTCGTAAGCCTCCGCGATGAGCTGCATGTCCGCGTACTCGATGCCGTTGTGCACCATCTTGACGAAGTGACCAGCACCACCGGGACCGACGTGCACGGTGCAGGGTGTGCCGTCCACCTGGGCGGCGATCGACGCGAAGATGGGGCCGAGCTTCTCGTAGGCGCGCTCGGACCCGCCAGGCATGATCGATGGACCGTTGAGTGCTCCTTCCTCGCCACCGGAGACGCCCGTGCCCACGAAATGGAATCCGCGTTCGGACAGGGCGCGCTCTCGGCGAACGGTGTCCGCGAAGTGGGCGTTACCGCAGTCGATGATGATGTCGTCCGGCTCGAGAAGGCTGGCTAGGTCGTCGATGACGGCGTCTGTCGGAGCGCCGGCCTGGACCATGACGATGACCGCCCTCGGCCTGGACAGGGACGCGACGAAATCTGCCATCGTCTCGCTCGCGACGAAGTCGCCTTCGTGGCCATGCTCGGCGATCAGGCTATGGGTTCGCTCGGGGCTTCGGTTGTGCAGGGCTACGCGGTATCCGTGGCGCGCGAGGTTCCGGGCGAGGTTGCGGCCCATCACAGCGAGGCCAGTCACCCCGATATCTGCCGTTCCCTTGCCTGCGTCGGTCACTGTGCGTCTCCTCGTCTCGTGACGGGTCTCACCGCTTGCGCGTGATAACGCGGCGAACTCGGAAGCCAGGATCCCGACGATAGTCCGGCCACACCGGGCAGCTAGGGGGAAGGCCCTCACTCTTGACAGGTTTGTTTGGATAGGTTACGAACTAACCGACAGTCAAGCGGGGGCGCCCGTCGTTCGCGGCGATAGCTGCGGGACAGGAGTGGCCAGCTATGAGGCGAATCTTCAGCCGTCACTCTGCACGCTGGCCGGCCGCCATTGTCGCAGCGGTGGTCTTAGCCTGGCTGATCTCAGGTGCAGGGACCGCGCCAGCGGCTGCCCGCTCGAGCGTCGGGGCGCGAGCGGTCGCTGGCCTGAGCTCGCCGCAGGACACCGGGGCCAGCGACATCTCCAACCTGGGCAGCAAGGGCTGGGCGGTGCAAAGCAGCGCGGTCGCTACCCAGTCGGGCGCGCAGATCTCCATGCCGGGGTTCAGCACCAGCACGTGGCTGCCGGTCACCAATGACGACGCCGGCGCGCCAGGCACCGAGATCGAGGCCCTGCTCCAGAACGGCCAGTGCCCTGGCGACACCGCATTGCAGCCCGTGAACCAGAGCACTAGCAGCCCGAACAGCGTGTTCTTCTCGAACAACATGCAGCTGTGCTACGGCTCGCAAAGCAAAGTCGGCCCCGTCTCGGTCAAACGATTCAGCGTGCCGTGGTGGTGGAGAACAGACTTCACGCCCAACCTGGCAGCCGGCCAGGTGGCCAGCCTGATCGTGAACGGAGTCGTCGGTGCCGCGAACGTCTGGGTGAACGGCACCCAGGTCGCCGCCTCATCCACGGTCACCGGGGACTACACGCGGTTCACCTTCAACATCTCCGGCCTTGTTTTGTCCGGCACCAACTCACTGGCGATCGAGGTCAATCCGAACAATCCGACCACCATGTTCACGCTCGACAACGTCGACTGGACGCAGATCCCGCCGGACAACAACACCGGCATCCAGTTTCCCGTGCAGCTCCAGGTGGATGGCGGGCTGTCCGTTGGCAACTCGCACGTCAATCAGAGCGATGCGGCGGACCTGAGCACTGCAGCGCTGACCGTGAAGACTGACGTCACCAACAGCACGACGTCGAGCCAGACCGGTACCGTGACCGCGACGGTCACGCCGCCGAACAGCGGCACTCCGATCACGGTGAGCCAGAGCGTGACCGTTCCGGCGAGCACGACGCAGACGGTGACCTTTACACCGGCCGGCTTCCCCAGCCTGACCATTACGAGTCCGCAGGTGTGGTGGCCATACCAGCTCGGCGCCCAGCCCCTCTACACGCTCGGTGTCTCGGTCGCGCAGGGCAGCACGACAGGCAACTCGACGACCGAGACGTTCGGGATCAGGACCGTGACCTCGTACCTGACCGGGTCGAACGCGATCGAGCCGAGCGGTGCCCGCGCCTTCAAGATCAACGGAGTGCCGATCGTGATCAGGGGCGGGGGCTGGTCGGAGAACCTGTTCCTGCACTACTCGGCGGCTGACACCGCCAAGCAGATAGCCCTCATGAAGAACATGGGCGTCAACGCGATTAGGCTCGAGGGTCACATCATGCCCGGGGACTGGTTCGAGCAGATGGACGCTGCCGGCATTCTCGTCAACGGCGGCTTCCAGTGCTGTGACGCCTGGCAGGTCAGCGGGACGCCCGCTCAGGCGCAGCTGACCATACTGCAGAACTCGGCCCAGACGATCGGGACGAACCTGCGCAACCACCCGAGCGTCTTCAGCTTCCAGTGGAGCGACAACCAGCCGGTCAGCCAGCAGGAGTCGGTGTCGATCAGCGGGTTCACCAACGCGGACTTCTACCCGGAAACACCGCTGATCGCGTCCGCCGAATACAAGTCGACGCAGACGCTTGGCGCCTCCGGGGAGAAAGAGGGCCCCTACGAATGGGTGCCGCCCGACTACTGGTACGACACCACGAACCTCGGGACCGATGGCACCGTGACGAATGCCGGTGCAGCCTGGGGCTATGACAGCGAGGAAAGTGCCGGGGACACGATACCGACCATGGACTCGCTTGACCGGTTCATGTCGGCCGGCGATCTGTCGAGCCTGTGGCAGAGCCCGAGGTCGAACCAGTACCACGCCAACTACGAATCCCGCTGCAGCACGGGCTACTCCTTCGGGACGCCGTGCCACTTCAACGCCGCGCTGAACGCCCGGTACGGAACGCCAGCCTCGCTGGCCCAGTACGTCGAGGAGGCGCAGCTCCAGAACTACGAGGACACCAGGGCTCAGTTCGAGGCGTTCATCGACCACGCCAGCAACACGCCGCTCCCCTCGACGGGCACCATCTACTGGCAGATGAACAAGGGCTGGCCGAGCCTGCTCTGGTACCTCTACAACAACGACGGTGACCAGGCCGGCGCCTACTTCGGCGTGCAGGAGGCCGACACGACCGTGCATGCGCTCTATGCGCTGGACAACGGCACCGTCACGCTCGACAACCTGAGCAACACGACCCAGTCGGGCCTGACGGTCGAGTCGAGGGTCTACAACCTTTCCGGAACCGTGACAGACGACGAGACCTCGCCGGCCGAGACGCTGGCCAGCCAGCAGGTGCAGGGCAGCGTCCTTACCCCGACCGTGCCGACGATGCCAACCGGGACCACGTACTTCGTCGAGCTGCTGCTGCGGCAGAACGGCACCGTCATAGACCGGAACGTCTACTGGCTGTCGACGACGCCGGACGTCGTCAACTGGAGCAAGTCGCTGGGCCAGCCGGTGGGCACGGTCTCCACGTACGCCAATCTGACCGGTCTGGGCAGCCTGCAGGCCTCGACGGTCTCGGCTACCGCCACCTCCGCGCTGAAGTCCGGGCCTGACGGCGCAGATGTGGCGACGACCGTGACGATCACGAACACGTCCTCCTCGAGCGTGGCGTTCTTCCTCCGCGCCGACGTCAGGCGCGGCACGGCCACGGGCGGCCTGCAGTCCGGTGACAACGAACTGCAGTCCTCCCTCTGGCAGGGCAACGACATCACGCTGTTCGCCGGTGAGTCGCGGACCCTGACCGTCACCTACGACTCGTCGGATCTCAACGGTGCTACCCCAGTGATCACTGTGTCTGGGTTTAACGTGCCGCAGGTCAACATCCCGGCACCCGTGCCATGAGCCACCCAACCGCAAGCCAGATTCGAGGAAGAGGCAACTGTGAAAGCTGGACATCGATTCGCCTTCGGCACAGCCGTCACGGCTGCGGTTCTAATCTGGCCACTGGCCGCGGGCGGCCAGGCGCTTGCCTACACGGCGCTGCCCGCGCACGTGTACGCCCCGTACTACGAGACCTATCTCGCTCCCAATACCCCCAGCCTGACCGCCACCGAGCAGGCGTCCGGAGCGAAATACCTCACGCTCGCGTTCCTGCAGGCAACCGGCAAGAACTCGTGCAGCCTTGACTGGAACGGCGTGTCGTCGCAGCCGCTGAATTATTACGCCGCCGACATCGCGTCGCTGCGCGTGGACGGCGGTGACGTCATCCCGTCCTTCGGCGGTTACAGTGCCGATCACGGCGGCACCGAGATCGCCGACTCGTGCACGAACGTGCAGTCGATCGCGGCCGATTACGAGCAGGTGATCACCACGCTCGGGGTCACCCGGCTGGACATGGACGTCGAGTCCAGCTCGCTGAACAACACAGCCGGGATCACTCGCCGCAACCAGGCGATCGCCCTGACCGAGCAGTGGGCCGCAGCCAACGGCATTCCCCTGCAGATCCAGTACACGATTCCCGTCGAGCAGTACGGGCTCGACCCGAACGGCGAGGCCGTGCTGCAGAATGCCGTCACTGCGGGCGCCACCGTGACCTCGGTCAACATCATGGTGTTCGACTACTACATCGCCAAGGAAGGCGTCGTGGAGATGGGCACCGCGGCCGAGAACGCGGCCACCAACACGCACACGCAGCTGCAGGCCATCTTCCCGAGCCTGACCTCGGCGCAGATCTGGACCATGGAAGGGATGACGTTGCTGCCCGGTATCGACGACCTGCGGAAGAAGACCGAGGTCACGTACCTGCCCGACGCGACGACGATGCTCAACTTCGCCCAGGCCAACAACATGAACTTCCTGTCCATCTGGGCCATCCAGCGCGACAACGGCGGCTGCCCGGGCAGCGTGGACAGCAACACCTGCTCCGGCATCACGCAGAACACCTGGGACTTCAGTCACACGCTGGAGCCCTTTACGGGCTGACCCGATAGCGGCCCGCTGACTGGCGGTTACGCGCCGTCAGTCAGCGGTTGCGATACTCGGCGGGCCGCCGCCCGAGGTAGGACGCCATCGCCTCGCCGGCGTCGGCCGTCGCCGACGCCAGGACCTGCTGGCGGTTCTCCACTTCCACCATGGCGTCGAACGAGGGTATCTCCAGCGCCAGCCACATGCCCTGCTTCGTCAGGGACAGTGAGAGCGGCGGCGCCGCCAGCAGCGAACCGGCCATTGCAGCGACGGCACCCGGCAAGGCATCGGGCTCGACAACATCGGTCACCAGCCCGATGCGGAGCGCCTCGCCCGCGTCGAAGCGCCGGCTGGTGAGCATCAGCTCGTGTGCCCGTGCCGCGCCAACCAGGCGGGGCAGCATCCATGACGTGCCGATGTCGCAGCCGCTGACGCCGATGCGGATGAACGAGGTCGAGAACACCGCAGTGGATGCGGCGATGCGGATGTCGCTCGCGCACACCAGGGCGAGCCCGCCACCAGCGGCAGGCCCGTTCACCGCGGCGATCACTGGCTGCGGCAGGCGGCGCATCTCCTGCACCAGCGCGGCTATCGCCCGCTGCGTTGCCCAGGTCTGGTGCGTGCGCCCGAATTCCTCGGTGCCGGGAATCGTGCCGAAGCCGCCGAGATCGAGACCCGCGCAAAAGCCCCGGCCAGCCCCTGTCAGCACCAGAACCCGGCATGCCGGGTCCGCGGCCACGTCGCGCAGATGGGAGTGCAACTGGCTGACCAGCGGCTCGGTCAGGGCGTTCAGCTTCTCCGGCCGGCACAATGTCAGCTGGACAACCCCCGGCTGCAACTCCGTGCGCTGGACCACCTCGCCATCACGACTGCTGGCGTCAGCGGACTTGGTCATGGACACGCTCCTCACAGCTCGGCGTACGCGGTGGTCATCGAGGACTCCCGACAGTGTCGCTTGTCCCGGCCCCTCACGCCTGTCCGAACTGGGGGCCGAACTGACCGGCGCCTAGCGCAGCCGGGTGGTGCCGGCCGCGACGCGAGCTACCGTCGTTCCCGCTGTCGGGCATGAACAAGGGAACGGGCAGCAATGCGCTCGCGGCCGCCGGTCGCGCGCTGCGATTAGGCGATCGCTGTACCTTCCGCGCTAGGCAGCGGCCTCGCCTTGCTCGGGCGAGCTTGGTCCGGGGCGGCTGGGAAGCGTGACGACGGTCCCCTCAGGCGCACTACCGAGATAAGCCCATAGCTTGTTCAGTTCGTTCTGGTAGTAGAGCGCATGCAGTCCGAGGAAGAAGCTCGCTAGCACGCCGAGGATGCCGTTGCAGGTGGCCGGTGCTCCGGCTGCCGACTGCATCCGGGCGATCCGGTCGCCGGTGTTAAAGATGGACACCCACGGTGGCACGATGATGAGCGCTCCGAGCGTGATGGCGACCACTGAAACGGCAGGGCTGACCTCGATGCCGGCGTCCAGGTCGTGCGCCTCGCGATTGATCTTGTACCACCAGACCAGGTGATAGATCCCGAGCGTAATCAGCGGCCACACGAACCAGACGAGGAAGATATTTCTTGATTTCCCCATACGTCCTGTCATAATCGCCTCCCCCCATCAGGCGCTCACGGTACCTACACCGTACTCGCGGCCCACGACGCGAACGCTGGGCTAACCCGCGCTCTACGCCTTGCTGGGCGGGGGGGCGCCTCCAACTGGCGATGCCGGTTGTCGCCGGAGCGAGCCCGCCACCGCGAAAGCGGCGAGGAACAGGGCGGCGAGGAGCCACAGGGCATGAAGCAGGCCGGCGGACTGGGCCAGCACTCCGATGGCAGGCGGTCCGGCGAGGTTGGCGAAGTAGCCGATCGAGGCGACGACACTGACCCTGGCGGCGGGGTCGGGTCCGCCCTCCGCTGCCGCGGACATGCCGAGGGGGAAGCCCATCGATACGCCAACCGCCCACAGCAGAACGCCGACCAGCACGAGCCAGATAGTTCCTGCCTCGATGAACAGGACCAGGCCGACGACACCGAGCGCCGTGGTCACGCGGATGGTGCGGACGCGCCCGAGCCGGTCGACGACTGGGCCGCCGCAAATCCGGGTGAGCGCTTCGGCGGCGGCGAACACGGTGAGGCACAACGCGGCGACCGCGGCGGCCTGTCCGTGGTCGTCTCGGACCGCCAGCGTGAGCCAGCTATTGGCGGACCCCTCACCGAGCTCGCAACCGAGCATGACCACGCCGATGAGCAGCAGTCGCCAGTCGAGCCAGCCACGGAGCCACTGACCCAGCGCCGCCCTCCGGCTCTCCGATCGCTGCCCTGGCGTACCGCGTCTCCCGCTCGGGATGCCCGCCGCCATTCCGAGCGCGACCGCCGCAATGAGGACGGCTTCGGCGAGGAGCTGCGCGGACGGAGCGATGCCGAGAGCCGCACAGGCCGCACCGATGCCCGACCCGACGGCGGCGCCAACGGACCACGCGGCGTGCATCATCGGCATGAGGGTGCGGTCCGCGGCCAGTTCGATGGCAGCGCCCTCAACGTTGATGACCACGTCCAGAACGCCGATCGCCAGACCGACGATCACGAAGGCAACCGCGAGCAGCGGAACCGAGCCCAGGATGAGCGCGAGACCCATGACGGCCATAGCGGCGGTCATGACCAGGAGCGCTCCCGTGACGGTTCGGCGGCTGCCCAGCCAGCGCAGGACCGGGGCCGACACGAACAGCCCCAGGATGCCCCCGACGGTCACGCCCGCCACGAGCAGACCGATGACGGCCGTGCCGATCCCGAGGCTCGCCTTGATGGCCGGCAGCCTGGGGCCCCACGCGGTGATCGCGATCCCGCCCAGGCCGAACGCGGCGGTGATCGTCCACCGCCAGCGGGTCAGCATCGAGCCCTGGGCTGTGACAAGGACGTCCGTCACCAGCATGCTCCCCTGAAAGGCGTCAGGCCGCCGCTCGCCTGGCAGCCCTTCCGGTTCGCCGGTTTCGCTGGCCAGGAGCGATGACCGGCGACCTTATCCGCTGACTCCAAAAACCTTCCAGTGGAAAGTATCACGGCTGGATCGGAGCTGGCCCTCGCGTGGCGCGGCGGTGCGGGAGCTATCCAGTACTGCCGGGCTTTGCGTCTTGCTGGAGCAGCTGGTCAAGCAGTGACAGCGAACGGCCGACATCGATGACGGAGGGATCGAGGAGCCACTGGATCTGCAGGCCATCCGACGCCGCGATGACCAGCGCTGCCGCGTCGACCGGGTCGATGTTCGCGGGAATGCGCCCGGCCCGTTGCCCGGATTCGATCCGGCCGGCCAGCGTCGCGCGCAGTGAGCGGAACCGGTCGCGCACGAACTGACGAGTGACGCCGTGCGCCTCTTGCAACGCATCCGTGGTCAGCGTGGCGTAGAGCTCGACGAGGCCGGGGATCGAGCGATTCCGTTCAGCGGCTTCGACGATCACGCCAACAGCAGACTTGCCCGCTGGTGAGTCCTCGTCATCGGTGAGCGCCTCGTGCGTCCTGTACACCTCGACGAGCAACTCGTCTCGTGTCGAGAAGTAGTGGCGCAGCGCGGTATGGGACACGCCAATCGCCTGACCCACTGTTCGCAAGGAAGCGCTGTCTACGCCCCGCTGTGCGAACAACGCAATAGCGCTCTCCAGGATCTGCTGCCTGCGCCGCGTCCCCTTCGGATACGCGCGGCGCCCGGGCGGGCCTTCGCCAACCTGCTCCGTCACCCCGTCATCGTAGGAGCCTACGGTCGGGAGGATTGAGACGGTGAGGTCATCTGCGCTTCATCCGCCAGTAGTCGTCCTCAACCACATTCGGATCTGCGAAGTACTCGTCCCGGTATGGTCTGCGGTGCGTGCGGCGCCGAGCGGGCTGCAGCGGCTGGCGCCGCGGCCATAGGATCAGCGCCCGCCGTACCACCGAAGCAGACAAGGTCATTTCGTTCTCCTCCTTTCAGCTGTCGTTGGCGCACTTCTCACGCTAGGTAAGGCTGATCTGGCTGTACGATCCAATAGCGTGGCGAAAACGCAGACCAATCTGGCCTGGGGAACCCTCTTCGACCTGTCCGCGACGAGGCCGGGGCCGCTGCACATGCGGCTTGCTGCCGCGATTCGCTCAGCCGTCAGGGACGGTCGCGTGCCGCACGGCGCGGCGTTGCCGCCCAGCCGGCAGCTTGCCGATGAGCTCGGCGTGTCCCGCTGGACGGTTACACAGGCCTACGGCCAGCTGGTGACTGAGGGCTATCTGAGCGCTCAGACGGGCTCGGCCACCAGAGTGAGCTGGGCGCCTGACCCGGATGACGATGTCGCGCTCCGGCTGACTAGGCAGGCGATTCCCGCTGCGGTGCCGCTCGCACGGTTCGACATGTACTCATGCTGGCCAGACCTGCGAGCCTTTCCGCGGCGCAAGTGGGTGCAGGCGATCACCGCCGCCGCCGCGACGGCGTCGTTCAGCCAGCTCGGCTATTCCGAGCCGGGCGGCATGCTCGAACTGCGCACAGTGCTGGCCGAGCATCTGCACCGGGGCCGAGGCGCCGCCGCTGAGCCGGGCACGATCTCTGTCTTCTCCGGTGCCGGGCAAGCCCTGATGCAGGTGTGCCGCGCGCTCATGGCCGAAGGCGAGTCGGTACTCGGCATCGAGGACCCCGGCTCGCCCCGGTACTGGCAAGCCGCCCACACGACCGGCATGCGGCTCATCGGGCTGCCGGTCGATGAGCACGGCCTGGTGGTCGAAGCGCTCGACCGGCATCCCGACCTGCGCGCGGTTTGCGTGGGCACCGCCCGGCAGATGGCCTATGGCGGGCCGCTGCCGGCCGACCGGCGGCGACAACTGCTGGACTGGGCCCGCCGAGCGGACGGACTGGTCATTGAGGACGACTACGACCACGAATTCAGCTACGACCGGCCGGTACCTCCGGTGCTCCAGGGCAGCGATCCGCGTCGGGTGGCACTGATGGGGTCGATGACGCAGGCCCTGGGCCCCACCGTCAGCATCGGCTGGGTGGTAACGCCGGGCCGGCTCGTTCAGGCGGTGCGGGCCGAAGACGAGATTCAGGTGCTGCCGCCCGCTCTCAACCAGCTCGCCCTGGCTCATTTGATGCGGTCGGGTGGCTATCACCGGCATCTCCGGACAACCCGCCTACAGCTGCGGACACGGCGCAACCTGCTCGTCGACTCGCTCCAGGCCCAGCTGCCTGGCTATCGGGTGCACGGGGCCGAATCGGGGATGATGCTGCTGCTCGAGCTGCCGTCAGGTACGGACACCCGGTCCATCATCGCGGCGGCGGCGCGGCGCGGCCTCCAGGTCGGCGACATCGAGGAGATGCGGCTCCAGCCCGATCCGAGCAGGCCCGGCTTGCTGCTTGGTTACGGCAATCTGGACAATACGTCGATCGATGAGGCAGTGGGCATCCTCTCGCAGCTGGTCGTACAGGCGGGCGGAACGTCAGTCGCTTAACGCGAATCCCGGCCAGAACAAGGACCTTGGTCCTGCAGTCACAGGCCACAAGCCAGCGTCACAGAACCGTTGCGGCGCCCTACGGTCACAGCATGGACAGTTCATACGCCATCTCTACGGCTGATGAAGACATCTCCCCATGGCCGCGCGTCGTACCAGCGGAGCACGCCGAGGCGGCAGCTAGACACGCGGCCGCTGTGACGAACGCGAGCGCGGTCGTGCAACGCGCCACAGCTGCCCTCGCCACGGCCCAGGAACACCTGAGGCGTGC
>Ga0126371_10002515_pt1 | contig 15800 bp, 11 predicted proteins | sample PanSoiMetaPlot_4_FD_110145 | JGI IMG/M metagenome (GOLD analysis project Ga0126371, IMG submission 110145) | Tropical forest soil microbial communities from Panama - MetaG Plot_4 | ecosystem: Environmental > Terrestrial > Soil > Tropical forest > Bulk soil | place: Panama | collected 2016-02-17 | reverse complement strand
GGGCCGCTCTTCCAGTTCACTTGTTCCGGTGTCAGTCCATCAACAGCAACGCTCGCCGGCGCAAACCAATCCTCCTGGTTGTGAGTGGTTTTGAGATCTTCGAGCAGGATGCCTCTCAGCGTTGTGGGTTTTTGTTTGGGTGGGTTCTGCGCGAAGGCGGGCAGCGAAAGCGCCAGGGCCAGAAGCGCAACCATCGTTTTCATGCGGTAAGACCTCCTCAGATATTTTCCCTGCCGAGCCTATCTTCGCGCGCGAATGCCTGTCTGCGGTTTTTTGACGAAACGCCGATTTTTGTAGACCAACGGCTGCTTTTATTCGTTGACGTGACGGTTTTGCGCCAATCGACAAGTTCGCGTGATAACGTTTCTCTGCAAAGAAAATCGTTTCAGGAAAGGGCTTTTCCAGGATGCGGGGGATACTACGAAGCGCAGCGGTCGCATGTCTTGCGGCCGGCGCTACTCTTTTTGCTGCCAGCGCGCCAACCGTAAAAACAGACAAGGGCAAGGTACAGGGATACGTTAGTCAGGACGGCCAGATTCGCATCTTCAAGGGCATTCCTTATGCCGCGCCGCCCGTGGGGCCGCTCCGCTGGAAGCCTCCACAACCTGCGGAAAAATGGCATGGCACACGCCAGACCACCAGCTACGGTTTCCGCTGTATGCAGGTGCCTGTCTTTGCCGACATGATTTTCCACGATCCGGGACAGAGTGAAGACTGCCTTACTTTGAACATCTGGACGCCCGCCAAGGACAAAAAAGCGAAGCTGCCGGTTATGGTGTGGATCTATGGCGGTGGGTTCGCGGGCGGAACTACGTCAGAAGCGCGCCAGGATGGCGAAATCCTGGCACATAAAGGCGTCATTGTAGTATCGATGAACTACCGCCTGAGCATCTTCGGCTTCTTCGTGCATCCGGAGCTGACCGCTGAGTCTCCGCACCACGCCTCCGGCAATTACGGCCTCCTCGACCAGACAGCCGCCATCGAATGGGTTCATAAGAACATCAAGAATTTCGGCGGTGACCCGAACAACGTCACCATCTTCGGCGAATCGGCCGGTTCGTTTTCCGTGAGTGCGCAAATGGCCTCGCCACTTGCGCAGGGACTCTTTCAGCGCGCCATCGGCGAAAGCGGCGGGGCCTTCAGCGCCACGCTGCCTTTTGCCACGCGTGAAGAACGTGAGAAGACCGATCCCGAAACCGTGGAAAAAGTCCTCGGCGTATCGAAACTCGCTGACCTCCGCGCCCTGAGCGCCGACAAGGTTCTCAGTGTCGCTGCGCCGCGTCCCGGCGTCAGTAATGTGCGCTTCGCTCCCGACATTGATGGCTACTTCCTGCCGGAAAGCATTCCTGACATCTACGCCGCCGGCAAGCAGGCGCATGTCCCGCTCCTGGCCGGATGGAACGCCGACGAAGGCGGCATTCCGCAAAAGACGCTGACGGTTGCCGAGTACGACGAACAGGCGCAGAAGCGCTTCGGCGACAATGCCGCGAAGTTCCTCGCCGCATATTCGGCAACAACCGATGATGAAGCCCTGCGCGCCGCCAAAGACTTTGCCGGAGACATGTTCATCGCTGACTCGACTTGGCGCTGGCTCGAAGCGCAAGTCGCCACCGGCGGAAAGCCCGTCTATCGCTATCACTTCGAACTGCCGAATCCCGGCGACAAATTTCATCAGGCCGGCACAACATTCCACTCTGACGACATCGAATACGTCTTCGGCACGCTCGATTCTCGGCAGGGAGCAGTCTTGCGTCCGGAAGACCGCAAGATGTCCGAGATTATGCAGACTTACTGGACGAACTTTGCAAAGACCGGTGACCCAAATGGCGGCGATCTGCCGAAGTGGCCAGCTTACAATGCAGCCGACGGATGGCAGGTGATGCACCTGACGCCGACGCCAGAAGCACGTCCGGACGTACATAGAGCGAGATACGAATTCCTCGAGCAACACCCGGTAAGATTTACTCCCTAAAATGAGCGCGTCCTACACAAACACGAGAGCTGAATCGAAATGGCCCAGGTATCCTGCTGTCTACGAGATCAATACCTGGGTCTGGCTCTCTGACCTGAGCAGGAAATACGGAAAGAGTGTTGATCTTGCTTCCGTCCCTTCGGCTGAGTGGGATGCAATTTCCGCCTACGGCTTCGACGCCGTATGGCTGATGGGAGTGTGGGAACGAAGTCCAGCCGGCATTGCAATAGCGAACAAGAACGAGGGCCTGCTCGCTGATTTCAAACGTGCGCTTCCTGATTTTCATTCCGACGACAATGCGGGCTCTCCTTACTGCGTTCGCCGTTACGTCGTTGACCAGCACCTCGGCGGCTCCGAAGCTCTTGCCACGGCGCGAGAAGAGTTGGCAAAGCGGGGCATGAACCTGCTCCTCGACTTTGTACCGAATCATGTCGCGCCCGACCATCCCTGGATCGGCAAGCACCCTGAATACTTCATTCGAGGTGACAGTAACGATGCGAAAAACGATCCTTCGTCTTTCATCGAAATAAACGGAACAGTCTTCGCCTGTGGACGTGACCCCTACTTCCCGGCATGGCCTGACGTCCTACAACTGAATGCCTTCGATCCAGGTTTGCGGCAGGCCGTGATCGAAACTCTGGCAGGCATCGCATGTCAGTGCGATGGCGTGCGATGTGACATGGCGATGCTTTTCCTGAACGCTGTCTTCGACCGGACCTGGGGCGCACGCTCCGGTCCGCAGCCGTCAACCGAGTATTGGACGGATGTAATCTCGATTGTCAAGGCCGGCCATCCCGGCTTCCTCTTTATCGCCGAGGCTTACTGGGACCTCGAGTGGGAGCTGCAACAACGCGGCTTCGATTTCTGCTATGACAAGAAGCTTTACGATCGCCTGGAACACAGCGATGCGGAGGATGTCCGCCTGCATCTCTGCGCCGACATGGCCTACCAGAACAAGCTGCTTCGCTTTATAGAAAATCATGATGAGCCGCGCGCAGCCGCTATCTTCTCAGATGCGAAGCTGCGGGCTGTAGAGCTGGCTACAGCCACTTTGCCGGGACTAAGGCTGTTCCACGAAGGGCAGTTTGAAGGACGCAAAGTGCGGGTGCCGGTATTTCTTGGCAGGCGTCCTGATGAGACGGTCGACGAAGGACTGCTCAGGTTTAGCAAGCAACTCATGGCAGCTGCGAACCAGCCGGTTTTTCGCAGCGGCGATTGGGACCTGTGCGCTCGAACAGGCTGGCCGGACAACCAGAGCTTTCGCAATCTGGTGGCGTGGACGTGGCGGAAGGATGAAGAGCGATATCTGATCGCCGTCAACCTCAGCGGCTCATCAGTACAGGCCGAGATTCAACTCCCTTGGGCCGATCTGGCGGGAGCAGAGTGGCGCTTACATGATATGCTGTCTGGCGCAGCCTATGACCGTGACGGGAACCTGATGCTTTCGCCGGGGCTGTATGTCGAGCTACAGCCGTGGGGCTTCCACTTTCTGCAATTCGCCCCGGCGAAGTAATAGAAACCTAATTCTCAATCGAGTGGGCTGACGCGAGCGTGTTTGCTTCGGCAAGCGAAGCCGGCGCGGCCTTGCTCTGCGGCGCATCCAGAGACTTTGCCGTAGCAGTTGCCGGCAGCGCGCCCGCATGGTCTGGTCCCAGCCCAAGCTTGATCAGGGCGCGGGAGTCGGGCATCAGCTTGGTCTGCCAGCCGTTGTCAGCTTGATATTTCTGCATGGCCGCCTGGGTGTCGGCGTCCCACTGGCCGGAAGGCTCGCCGCTCAGATAGTTCTGCTTGATGAGCGCGGTTTGAATTTCGCGGGCCCGGTCTGAATCGATCCCACGCTGCCCCTGGACTTTATGGGAGGCGTGTTTTTTCTTGCTATGGCCCGACGTCGGCGTACGGTGACTGCGGCCCGCAAATGCAGGAGTGGCAACCAGCGCAGCGGTTAACAGGATGGTCTGGCAGGCTCGAACAAAAAGCATGCTGTTTTACAACCTCTGGGGGAAATTAACTTACCTTTTTGGGAAGGGTAAAGGCGGACCCTGCGAATTGCAAGCTTTTCTGCGCCAGCGTCTGGTTACTATCGGGACGCTGGCGCTGGATTGGGAAGGCTTCCGCTTACGGCAATGTGCCGCCGAGAAGTGTGCCGCCGTCCCGCGGATGTTGCGGATCGACCACGTTAAAGACCACGTCCTGCCCCGACTTCAGCCCGGAAATGATCGAATTGTACTCAGCCCTATTGTGAACAGGCTGCTTGTTGACCGAAGAGATCACGTAGCCTTCGAGTCCAGAAAGCCCGATCTCGTCGGCAAACGACCCCGCCTTTACACTCTGGATCAGCACGCCATGCAGTGAGGACGGCGCATTCGACGGCAGATCGGCAACCGTGATGCCGAGCTTGCTCTGGGAAGCGTCGCTTCCGTTACCCGGTGCGTTCTCGTCCTCCTCGCCGCCCTGGCCCACGGCTGCTTCCATCTTGGTCCGGTCGATGATGGAAACCGTAGCCACCGCCTGCTTGCCGTCGCGAATATATCCGAGTTGCACCGTGCTGCCCGGCTTGCGCGCGGAGATGTCGTTCACTAGATCGTCTCCGTCTTTGATGGGACGGCCATCAATGGTGGTGATGATGTCACCGGGCTTAAGACCGGCCTTGTCGGCAGGCATATTTGGTGTAACGCCGCGAATAATGACACCCGTTTTGGCGCCATAAACGCGCTGCACTGCGCTCGAGATGTTGGGCTGAAAAGTGATTCCAATAGAGCCGCGGACCATCTTGTGCGTGGGCCCGATGAGAGCGTTATACACATCGACCACGGTATTGGAAGGCATGGCAAATCCGATGCCCTGGTTGCCCGCGGTCTGGGTATAGATAGCCGTATTGACCCCGACCACCTCACCCGCCATATTCACCAGCGGACCGCCCGAGTTGCCCGGATTGATGGCAGCATCAGTCTGGATAAAGTGCTGGAACTGCCCTCTCGGTCCACCTTCAATCGTACGGTTTTTGGCTGACACAATGCCGGCAGTCACCGTGCCAATCTGGCCGAGCGGGCTGCCGATGGCAATCACCCAGTCGCCCACCTGCGAGCTTTCGGAATTGCCCAGCTTTACGGTAGGCAGCGGACGGTCCACGTCAATCTTGACGACGGCGAGATCGGTTGCCTTGTCCACGCCAACCACCTTCGCCGGACGTCCCGGTCCATTGCCGTCGGGATCGCTGGCCAGCTTCACATAGATGCGGTCCGCTTTGTCGACAACGTGGTTGTTAGTGATGATGTAGCCCTTGGGATCGACGATGAAGCCTGAGCCGAGCGCCTCATGCGCCTGGTCGTCAGGCTGCATCTGATCCGGTCCCATGCCGAAGAAGCGGTTGAAGAAGTCCTGCATACCGCCCTGGCCACCCGGGCCCTGTCCATCCTGGTCCTGGTTGTCGTCGTCATCGCCGTTACCGTCCGGGTTCTGCGGCGGCATCTGGCGGAAGCGCTGGCCTCCTCGGCGACGCCCACCCTGCTGATCTTTTGGCAGCGTCTCCGTGCTGATGTTTACCACGGCCGGGCCTACTTCTTTGGCAATCTTCGTAAAGTCGGTGGAAAGGTCACGCGGCGAAGGCACCTTCAGCGGAGTTGCGTCGGAGCTGTCGACCTTCGCTTCCTGTCCTCTCACTCCGTGCGCTACAACGGAGCCAATCAGGATTCCGGCCGAGAGTGTCGCCAGAATCGTAAAAGTAGAAGCGAGACGGCGCATGCGAAGCCGTTCAAGCAGCGATTTCATTCAGGTCAAACCTCATCTATTGGTTGGGAGAAATCCGTGGAACTTGACAGCGCCTGCGCGCGCGAGTCCAACATTTCAGTATACCGAGGAAAATGAAGCAGATGGCGAACGGTCCGGCAACTTTCCCTTTCTCTGTTCATCCATTAGACGCTTCCTTCGGGAAATCTGTCTCATTTCCTAGTTGAGTGGAACCGTTTCATGCGCTGTAGGTTGCATGCGATTGGGAAGGAGTTCCGTGAGAGCAATACCGGCCAGAATCAACAACGCCCCCGCCGAAGCCCGCAAGTCCAGCCGTTCTCCCAGAACGACAAACGAAGTTACCCAGGCAAAAACCGGCTCAAGCGCCAGAATCAGTGCCGTATTTGTTGCAGGAAGAAACTGCTGAGCCCATGTCTGCACTGTAAACGCGGCAGCAGTCGCCAGAAATGCAGCAATCAGCAACGCGAAAACGACACGCGGCGACCAACGAATATGAGGATGCTCGAGTATTGGTCCGCTGATCGCCATGAACAGGGCGCAGAACCCAATTTGCAGCACGGCCAGTTGCGTATAGGACACGCGCGGGGCAGTGTGCGCCAGCGCCAGCACATGCAGTGCAAACCCAAGCGCGCAACCCAGCGTCAGAACATCGCCACGATTGATAGACAGGAAATCGAACCCGGCGCCTGCAGGCGTTGTCAGCAAAACGATGCCGACAAAGGCAATCAGAGCGCCAAAATATGCATTCCACTGCGGAATATGCGCGCCTTTTGGCCGCAAAAAGGGAATGCCCGAGAGCATAGGAACCATGACCACCACCAGCCCGGTAATAAACGCCGATTTAGAAGGTGTCGTAAGCCTCAGACCCGCAGTCTGAAACTGATATCCCATCGCCAGGCAGAATCCAACGACCGCCCCGCTCGCAAGAGAACGCCGCGTCACATGCTTCCAGTGTGAGCGATAGACGATGGCCAGGCAGGCAAAAGCCAGCGTCATGCGGATAAAGTTGAACAGCAGCGGCGAGACGTCTCGCAGCGCGTCCTTAATCAGGACAAAGGTAGCGCCCCAGATAAACACAACCGCAATAAGCAGTAAATGAGCGCGCAGCGAACGGGACATGAAAGAAGGTTATTTCTGCAGGCTGTCAAAAATCTCGCGAACATCGAGAAAAACAGGCGTCCCCGCAGCCCCAAAGCGCACAACTCCGTGCCATCCGGCAATCCAGTCAAAGCCGGTTTGCGTAGCGGGGTCCAGGATCCAGATGTTCTTCACGCCCATTGCGCGGTAATCTTCCAGGCGGTCGTTGTAGCGGCGTACGCGGTCTTCAGGCGAGAGAATTTCGACCACAACCAGAGGGGGATGAGTAATCACCTGTTCGACGGGCAAATCGCGCGAGACAAGGCAGACATCGGGAATGCGCACACGCATTCCTGAAACCCTCACGCGTTGCTCTGGAAGAACATGGATATTCCAATCATTCCGGCGCGCATAAAACCATGCCAGAACAGCCATCTGAATCGTTGCATGATCGAACTCGCCCAAATTGCGCTCCTCAATCTCGCCGTCCACATAATCACGGTCGGGATGGTAGGAGGTCTTGAGATAGGTTTCGATTGCCACCTGCACTGATGTAGCCATTGGCCCTCCCTGTTCACTATTTTAAGCGCTGACAGTCTAAAGCGATGCAATGGCTAGCGCGCCTTCACCCCCGCCTGATATACCGTCTGTCCACTCACCACAGTCCGCAATACTTGCGTCTTCAGAATTTCCGGCGGCGCAACGCTAGTAATGTCGCGGTCAAGCACGACGAAGTCCGCATAGTACCCATTCGCCAGTTTGCCCTTTTTGCTCTCGCCAAACTCGGCATATGCCGACCCCTGCGTATATGCGTAGAGCGCCTGCCAGATGGTCAGCTTTTCTTCCGGAAAGTAAGTCTGGGTTCCCGCCTCGTTCATGCGCGTTACTGCCGCATACATCCCGCGAAACGGCGTAATTGGCTCTACTGGATAATCTGTCCCAAACGCCAGAGGCACGCCCGCATCTAGAAACGACTTCCAGGCATACGCATATCTCGCGCGCTGCGACCCAAGCCGCTGCTCCGCCCATGCCATGTCGGTGAGGAGATGATTGGGCTGCATCGACGCAATCACCCCAAGCTGCTTGTAGCGGGCAAAATCCGCCGGATCAACCACCTGCGAATGCTCGATGCGATTCCGCGGCCCGAGAAGCGTCGCGTGAATGATCCGGCGGCCATTCGGCGCGCGCATGGGCTGCATCGTTGTCTTCAGTGGTCCTGATCCCTGGGCCGCCGCGAACGCGTCAAGAGCCATGCTCACGGCGCGGTCACCAATGGCGTGGAAGCCCATCTGGAAACCCGCCTGCGCGCGCTCTATCGCCATCTGGTTCAGTTGCGCCTGCTGGTAGCGCGGAATCCCCGAATTGCCCGGATCGTCGCTGTACGGTGCCTTCAGCGCCGCCGTGCGCGACCCCAGCGATCCATCCATGAACCCCTTCAGCATCGATGTGTGCAGCATCGGGTCGTCTGCCGGATGGTGCTTGCGCATCTGCTTCAGCTGGTCGAGAGAATCGTTAAACGGCAGCCACTCGCTGACGCGAGCCGGCAGCTTGCCTTCCTTCTCCAGTTGCTCGTAGACGAGAAAATCCTGCCAATCCGAAAAGTCCTGCACTGACGTCACGCCATGCTCCACAGCATCGGCCAGCGCCAGCTCAATGCCGCGCCGCCGCAATGCCGGAGAAGGCGGCGGAATGTGCTTGTCAATCAGAGCCTGCGCTGTTTCGCGGATAATGCCCGTGGCCTCGCCATTCGCGTCGCGGTCAATCTTGCCGCCCTGCGGATCAGGTGTCGTCTTCGTAATCTCCGCCGCAGCCAGAGCAGCAGTGTTGCCAATCGCGATATGCCCATCCACGCGAACCAGGAATGCCGGATGGCCCTCCGTCACTTTGTCTAAATCAGCCTTCGTGGGTAGCGTCTTCGATTGCCAGAGCGTATGGTCCCACCCACCACCTGTGAGCCATGCGCCCGGGGCGGCAGCTTTGGCCGCGGATTTCACTCGCGTCTGCATCTCGGTTAGCGACTTCACGCCTGTTACATCGACTGAGAGCTTGATCCGTCCCGCATCGCCCAGGTGCGCGTGCGCGTCATTGAACCCCGGCATGACGAACGCCCCACCCAGATCGACCATTTTCGTCGATGGACCTTGCAGCTTCTTCAGGTCAGCATCGCTTCCTGTGCCAACAATCAAGCCACCCCGAACAGCAATCGCCGACACACGCTGCGGCTGGGCCGATTCAAGATCAACTCCAGTCAGAATGTTGCCGTGATAGTAGATAGCGTCAGCGGGAATATTTGTCTGGGCAGAGGCAGCGGCAACAAGAAGGGAACAAAAAAATGCGAGGGTTTTCACGCATCGGAGTCTATCAACTCCACAGAACGCATTCCACATTATGAACAGCAAGCCAGGAGCAGCAGCAGAATCCGCCGCAACCCAAGCTCGCGTCCGCGGGCGTCATACCATTCATTGCGGGTATGAATGCCACCGCCATCACCACCCGCTCCCAGCGACAGCGCGGGCACTCCCAGCGACAGTGGAATATTCGCATCCGTCGAAGCAATGCGTGTTTCGGTGCGAATGCTCAGATGCCGGTCCACAGCCCGCAGATTTTCAAAGACAGCCGCATGTTCAGTCAGCACGCCCGCAGGCCGGTCGCCGATCATTGCAATATCAAACCGCAATGTATGCTCTTTTTTCACGCTTGCGTTTACCTCGATCACCGCGTCTTCTACCGCGCGATGGATCTCCACTTCCAGCCGGATCAACTGCTCCGCGTCAGTAGACCGCGTATCAAAGCGCGCCGTGACATGCTCCGGGATCGCGTTGACTGAAGTCCCACCCTCAATTGTGCCCACATTCAGCGTGGTCCGAGGCTTCGCTGGCAAATCCAGATCACCCAGCCGCGCGATGGCCCGGCTCAACGCAATTACAGGATTGGGACGCGCTGAATCCGTCCACGAATGTCCGCCTGGTCCCGTAACCGTCACCAGATATCGCTTGCTCCCCAACGCTTGTGTAACGGCGACTTCATGTCCAGCGCCATCCAGCACCAGATGCGCGCCCACGCGGTCGCGCCAGGGAGAATGCTCATAAAAATAACGTATGCCGCGCAGATTGCCTTCGCCCTCTTCGCCGACATTACCGATGAAAATCAGATCACACGCCGGGCGAATTTCCGCATGACGCAGAGCGGCGGCAATGGCCAGCAGCGCCGTGACTCCCGCGCCGTTGTCACAAGCGCCCGGAGCAATCAGCCGCGTCCCATTCAGTAGCGCGTCGATCGGTGTGCCTGCAGGAAAGACAGTGTCAATATGCGCTGAGAGCAGCACACATTCGCCGCTCGCCTCTCCGCGATAGACGCCGACTGCGTTCCCAATCCCGTCCAACTCAACATCCTCAAGCCCCAACTCACGAAATTTCCCGCAAAGCCACTCGGCGCGCGGCCTCTCACTAAACGGTGGAGCGGCCACCATCACCAACTCCTGCTGCCAGCTCATGATCTGCTGCTCATGCAGATGCAGCCAGCCAAAGGCCTCATGCACGCGCCGCTGCGCAGCTAATTGGCCGATGCGTGAAAACGCCGTAGCTGGAGCCGTAGCCGCCATCACTTCAGCCTAGCATTTGAACCGCTTGTTGCTCGAGATTTCGCGTGCTCCTCGCCAGGACACTCCTAACCCCTGCTCCTCCGATGCCGATGAAGCAAGTGGCTCTGAGGAGTAAGTGAGAGCGGAAATGCGGGGTAATAGTGACAAGTCTGCTCTGTAAGATGAGCTGTGCTCGATTCAGCCGCATAGCATTCGCGACACTATGCCTGGTTATGGAATGTAGCACGAGCAGGCTAATGCCGTCGTCACCTATGCCTTCATTGTCGCCACCGTCAACATCAGCGCTACCACCACCGGTGAAAGTGGCCGGTACAAAGGAATCAATTCGTAACTGGGTTTCCTGCGATGGTGTAACGGATGATGCTCAAGGAGTGGCGCGGGCTTTTGCCGCAGCCAGCAACAATGCCTTTATTCTTGAGATCGATTGTCCTGTTTTCATGCACGTCGGAATGGATCTGACACGACCGGTCTTTATCGAGAATGGAACAGATGTAGATTTCACGCCTGCCGGGCTTTTGATTCTGGATAATACTTTGATTCCATCGTTTGTCATGGCGGATACAAATGATGTAGCGCTAACAAACTGGAATATCGAGTATGTCGGAAGCTTACCCATTAACTACATAACCGGCGGATACTATGATGACGGTATATGGACCAGCAAGGGCGGGAAAGCTCCGGGAAGTGTCTTTAATGATGGAATCCTGACTCCTTGGCTGAAAACGAATCGCGGCATCAATTTCGCGCATGGCGTGAATGCTCAATGGAGCGGCCCGGTTGACATCTCCGCGATCTTTTATCTGACTGGCGACACATCAAACATTGATGTGGAAGATATGAAGGTATGGGTGCCAAAAAATGCTGGAGGCGATCATTACGTCCCAATGGTATTTGCGCTTACTGTAGGTCAAACTAGCGACCAGAATGTCACAACCAATACGCCCGTGATGCAGCCATATTATGCGACGCCCAGCAATCTAACCTTCTCAGGGATTACTCTGGATGGCACTTATTTTGGCTTTCAGGGATCAGCTCAAAATATGAAAATTTCAGATATAGTGTCATATCGCTATGGAGACTTGCAGGATGCGAATGGAGACAACGTCGGTGGGATAAATAATTGGTTTGCTCCGCCTCACTTGTTCTCTTTTGCTTACAATCCATCAGCGGATCCGTCACTCTACAATGACAATATTGTTATTCAGAATGTAGTGGATTATGGCGAAAGAACAGGACTTCCACGAGATACGGCTAGCGGTAACTGCTATTCCCTCAAACTTGGCGATGATCATGGATCGGTGTCAAATTATATATCGTTTCGATCCGATGGATTTATGGATGTGTTATGGTCTACTGATCTTACGCTTACAAATATTACTGCGAGTTATGATTCATCGTTTCTGCATGGAGCTTACCCAATGATCCGTTTCCCTGGATCGTCATATCATGATGTGACATTCTCGAATGTAAAGCTGGAGGATAGAGCCGAAAGCACGGCCGTAAACCCTATCGGAGGCAATCGTGATCCCTCTAATACGAATATTAATTTCAACGTTACGACGATAAAATTAAATAAGTGGACGGGTAGAAACCCACCTGGTTACAGCCCAATCGTGCCTGGAACCGCCCCATATTTTGGGGGTACAGGGAACAGTTTCGATATCCAGATTTCGCACCAGTAAACGTGAAAAGCTTTCCTATCACTTGGGAATGGAACGAAACTCTTCGCATCAATAATCAACCGAAACCAGAAATAATCCCCGAGCCGGGGCGGTAGCTCCGGCCGCTGCGCGCGACCGCGCTTCCAGAATCCGCATCATCTCGTGCGGCGCAATGTGTCCACGTCCAACATCCAGAAAAGTTCCTACCAGATTGCGGACCATATGATGCAAAAATCCAGACCCATGCACCCGATACACGAGTAAATCACCGACGTCTTCCCAGCATGAAGAGAAAATGGTCTTCACAGTAGAACTCTCTCTGTGCTCGATCAAGCGCTGTGCCAGTTCCGGATCGCTCGCCGCAAACGAAGCAAAATCATGTTCGCCAGCGATCATGGTCGCCGCCTCCCCCATCGCCTCCACATTCAACGGCCAGTTCAAGGCATAGACATAACGTGAGACCCACGGCGGACAAATCTCCCCGCGAAAGATGCGGTACTCGTATCGCTTGCCAGTCGCCTTGTGCCGGGCATGAAAATCAGAGGCAACGCTCGTCGCCTCCAACACACGAATGGAGGCAGGCAGGGCACGGTTCAGCGCTCTGTGGAAATTCGCCGCGGGAATGGCTGCACGCAGCGCAAAGCTCGTCACCTGTCCCAGTGCATGAACACCCGCATCTGTACGTCCGCTGCCCTGCGGTAATACGCGCTCGCCTGTAATGTGCTCGATCGCGTCGGCCAGCGTCCCCTGAATAGTCGCGCGATCCGGCTGCACTTGCCATCCGTGAAAGTCCGTGCCGTCATAGGCCAGCACCAATTTCCACCCTGACCCATCCTCTTGAAGTTTTTCAACCATTTAGAGCGTCCAATCGCGAGGATAAAACATCTAGTTCCTGGTATTGCTTTTCAGGGGGACAGAACGGGAAACGGGAAACCGGCAGCCGGCCTGCGATATACTCAGTCTTTCCTGTCATGGTGGTGATTTTGCGTCTGTTTTCTACGACATGTCTGTCGAATCCACGGAACGAACCCGGGATGAAGCGCGTATAGACGAAGAGTAACGGTCAAAGTTACACAACCATCAACCAGTGTGCCCTCAGGCAGCGACAGGGCGCGCATAAGGAAACCAGCCGCGTCTGAAAAGGATGTGTTTGCGTCTGGGAAATGACCGCTGCAATTGGATGGAGAGAGGCGAATGGAATTTTTTAGCGAACGCCGCGAAGTGTCAAAGGTAAAACGTGTGTCCCGATTGCACATAGGTCTGGCCCAACGGGGTGCGAAAGGCGCGTTCTTCATGAAATTGCGGGCCACAGCGGCCATCGCCATGACTTTGGTCAGCACCGCGCCTTCATGGGCGCTCGGGCCCCAAACAACCCAGCAGCAGACTCAGCCCCCCGCAACCGCTCAGGCCGCGATCCAGACTAATTCTCAAAGCAACACCGATCCTGCACTCCAGGGACTTCCGCCCGAGCCTGCGCCGAATTACACGCAGCCCCTCTACATGCGCCCCACTTCGCACGACTATTCCAAGCCACGGGGATACTGGCCGAACCTTTTCAAGCCATATTTGCCTATGACGGCCGAGGCGCCTCGTTTTACCAATGCCGTGCACCTGCCCGACCTTGTCAAGGACGGCAAGATCTATCTGAGCCTCTCCGATGCTGTTCTTCTGGCTCTAGAAAATAACTACGACATCGCCATCCAGCGCTACAACCTCGACGTCGCCGATACCGACATCCTGCGCACCAAGGCGGGCGGGCTCTTTCTCGGCGTTCCCACTGGTCTGGTGACGGGAACACTCGGAGGCTCGACCTCAACCGTCGCCGCTTCGACCGGAGGTGGCCCAGGTGGTACTACGACGAGTGCAGGTGGGGCAGCCTCGGGCGCCGCTGGTATTACCGGAACCACAAACGGTGGCGGCCCGCTGCCTGAGCAAATGGATCCCACCGTAACCGGCACCATTCAGCTCGAACGCACCACCTCACCGCAGACTACGACCTTCATCACCGGCACAAATACGCTGAACCAAAATCAGAATATTTATAACTTTACGTACAATCAGGGATTCGTAACCGGTACTGCGCTCAACTTCACCTTTGATAACAGCTACACCACATCCAACAGCCAGCGCTCTAACTACAGTCCGGCACTGCAATCGACCTTTAAGCTTCAGCTTACCCAGCACCTTCTGAATGGATGCTGCATTGGCATCAATGATCGCTTCATGATTGAAGCCAAAAACAACCGTCGCATCGCCGATTCGGCGTTTCGCCAGCAATTGCTGTTCACGATCAATCAGGTCGAAAACATCTACTGGGGTCTAGTGAGCGCCTACGAGGACTATCAGGCAAAAACGCGTGCCCTTGCGCAATCAACGCAACTCGCCTCGGACAATCGCAAGCAGCTTGCAATTGGCACCCTTGCTCCACTCGACGTAGTAAATGCTGATAGCCAGGTCGCCAGTGATAAGCAGGCTCTTATCTCGTCACAGAGCACGCTTGAATATCAACAACTCATTATGAAGCAGGCTCTGATTCGCAACCTTGACGATCCTGCACTGATTAACGCTCCGGTCATTCCCACGGATCGCGTCAGCCTGCTCGAAACTCCTGAAGAGAAAATGCCGGTCGACGATCTGGTTCGTCAGGCCGATGCAAACAGTCCACAGATTGAACAGGCTATCCTCGCCATCAAGAACAATCAGATTACGCTCAAGGGAGTAAAGAACGGTCTCCTGCCAACGCTCGATGTTTACGGTTTTTACGGGGGCTCGGGCATCGCTGGCTCACAAAGTCCATTTCTAAACTGCAGCCCTATCTTTGGCGGCCCATTCGTGCCGTGCCCTCCGGGCATTGTGCCTCCGTTAGGTGGCTACGGCAGTACACTGCAGAACACTTTCAATGGCTCAGGGCCGGACAAGGGTGTTGGCTTCAGCCTTAACGTGCCGATTCGCAACCGCATCAATCAGGCGGAACAGGCACGCGCCATGTTGGAATTCCGTCAGTCTCAGATGCGTCTCGAACAACTGTACGTGCAGACGCGTATGAATGTTATTAACGGCCAGTTCGCCCTCACCAACGACCGCGCCGCAGTCCAATCCTCGCTCGCCGCGCGTGAGTATGCCTATCAGAGCCTCGATGCCGAACAGAAAAAGTACCACCTCGGCGCATCCACTACCGCCAATGTTCTGCAACAGGAACGCAATCTCGCTACCGCGGAGAACAATGTCATTTCTGCAACCGCGAAATATGCGGTCGACCGCGCGGGATTGGCTGAAACTCTCTCCAACACACTCGACCGCTATGGCATCAGCGTTGCCGACGCCGCAACTGGAACAGTGACGCAGAAGCCCACTATTCCGGGTCTCGAACCGGCCAAGCAACTGCCCGAGGTAGTGCTTCCAGCGCAGCCGCAGAACCTGCAGCAGCAGCAACAGCAGCCCGTTCCGGAGCCGCAGAACCAGCCTCACACGCAGATGCCGGCGCAGCCGACACAACCTCAGTCGCAACAGCCTCAATCGCAACCGCAGCTGTAAGAGCGCAAAATAGAGCATAAATAGAGGGGCACGGTACAACGTGCCCCTTAAACTTTCGGTGGCCAGCCATGCGCAGCGCTATCATAAGATAGGGCTGTGATGAGACCGTCCTTCAGTCTTTTTCTAGCAGCAGTCTTCGTAGTCTCGCTTTCGTCCGTTATATCCCACGCGCAGCAGAACACCTTCCACAATCCTTTGCTGCCGAGCG
>Ga0126371_10002514_pt1 | contig 15800 bp, 13 predicted proteins | sample PanSoiMetaPlot_4_FD_110145 | JGI IMG/M metagenome (GOLD analysis project Ga0126371, IMG submission 110145) | Tropical forest soil microbial communities from Panama - MetaG Plot_4 | ecosystem: Environmental > Terrestrial > Soil > Tropical forest > Bulk soil | place: Panama | collected 2016-02-17 | reverse complement strand
CTTGCCAATCCGCAATGTGATACGAAGAATTGAACCTCTGGCTGGACCGAAAGAGGCACGAAATGGCTCCCGGAACAAGAAAACGCCGGGAGCCATTTTTTTGTGACATAAAGTCCCGACCCGCGAACCCGTTTACACCCATCATCGCCGACGATTCCCAGCTACCACGCAGTAAAACATCGCCACGAAGGCATCAAAGGCCGCGGCAAAGGCCCGGAGCAAGAGAGCGGCTGAACGGAAGAAACGGAAAAAGGGATGAACGCGCTTAGGATTGCTGGCTTCGTGGTGATCGTTATCCTGTCTCTCGAATGGCTTAGATTTAAGCGAAAAGGCCCATAAAGGAAAAGGGCTCAACGGAATCTCCTACAAGTTCGTTGAGCCATCCGTACGGCTACATCATTGTTGACCACAAGAAGTCTACGTCCAAGCAAATCGGCATACAGAACGCCAATGTGCGCCGGACTCTGATCAAAAAGGGATACAGAAGTAAAGAGACGGCCCGGATGGGGGAGAAGTCCATTCCTTGGACCACAAGCCGTGTTTTTCCGGTTCATTGATTCACGCAGCACTCTATTCCGAAAGCAGAAGAGCGCAATCGCCCAAAGGTACGAATACCGAAGGCGAAGAGGCTCTTTTCGCGCGTCGGCTGTACTTTCTGCCATTTTCGCCTAGTCGCATCAAGGGCCTGCGCTGAACAACTATTCACCTAGCCATTGCTCAGCCTGGGCGTTACCAGCTCACAGAAAGAGTGCCCACGCTCAACTCCTCCAAAAAGTCCGCGATTGATCGAAGTTCGGCAGAGTGATCATAATGTGGCTCTGCGCGTTGACGCCATAAATGACACCATAAAATCTCCTCTCTCTACTCTTCTATATATCCGCAACATGGGCTACAACATGCAGATTTATTGATGATTCTTGCATTTTCTAGTCCGCTACAAGCCGCTACACAAACGCTACAACGCTACAAGTGGCCAAAAATGCGGCCCTTCGTCAATATAGGCTGGAGCACTCACATGTAGTCACTGGGCAAAGCAACCTGAAACCGATGGCCTCAACGTCAATACAAAGGACCGCATTGACGAGAGGCCATCAAACCCATTGCGGGCGGGCAAATCCTCCTTGTTAGGGCGTTCTGATATAGCCGTGTTCCACGCCGGCGGAGTCGAAATAGACACCAACGATCACACCGGAAGGATTGATCCCGGCTGCGTCACTGAAGATAGCTCCAGGCGGGTCGAATGACTTGAAAACCCCGTTGCTCAAGAGAAAAGAATGTGAAACGCCTGAGGTGTCCGTGTACAGTCCCACGCTATCACCCTCCGGATTGGCGCTTCAGATAAAGGTAAAGGTCGCGCCGGGAAAATCAATTGTAGTGTAGGTTCCGTGGGACCGTTGGTATCCGTGTCCCACATCACCACTGTCTGTGTAAGAACCGAAGACCACCCCGGACGCGATCACAGTAGTGGCAAGGCTGCTAATGGCGCTTGGTGGGTCGAAACTTGTGAAGACTCCTTTTTTGGATACCAAGAAACTGTGCGTAGTCGTATTGCAGGCAGCCACCACACACGAAAACCCCGACACTTGCCCCGAGGGGTTGAGGCTGGTAAGTGCAGTGCCAGCCGCGCCGGGGAAGTCAACCGTTGTGTACACTCCCCCTGCCAGAACGAAACCGTGGCTCGTATTGCTCGCATCGAAGTATTGGCCCACGATCGTACCCTCCGGACTGATCCAATTGGGAAAAGTGTTCGTTGAACCCGGCGGGTCAATCGTCGTGAATACTCTCCGCTTCAACCTAAAACCGTGATTGACACCGGATGTGTCGACATAGCTACCAATGTCGGTGCCTTGAGGATTGGGACCGCCATTCAGGCTGGTGGCAATCGCCCCTGGGAAGTCGATGGTCGTATATTGCTGTGCCGCGGCAGTCGACAGCACTGCAAATGCGACAACGACAGTGCAAGCTATGCTTCGATATAGCTTGGTCATAGAGCATCCTCCTGTGTTTTGCTTGCGAATCGTGCGGGACGGAGCCCGCAGAGCCACATCATGATATCCGCAGAGCACCCGCACAGCCACACCCGCAGACACGCAGAACACGCAGAGCCACATTATGATCACTCCGCCGGTGAATCGCGGACTTTTTCATAACCACGCTTCACACGTTTTGCGCTCAAACGAATTGCTCCGAAGGTTGGGGACCCACATCAGGCGTGGTGCAGGCCACGCCAACAATGCCGCGCTCGGTAGATCAACCTTCACGGATTGTGGGAATTCCCTTCGCACGGAATAAACCCGCATTGGATCATTGGCCCACTGTGCGCTGTACACAACGCTGTCTTCTCCTGTAGCAAACCTCGTGTTCGAGAGGAAGCCCTGCTGGAATGTCAGTCGGGTGAATTTTGGCACCGCCGCGCTGCCGGATCACCCAAAGCTGATCCACAGCGTCCCCGCTAGAACAACCGCCGCTCCGATAGCTACTGGCATCCACCGCCACCCGAATACCTGCTCTTCGGCTCGGGAAGATGGCAACGACGTTGCATTTCCACTCAGGGACTCGATAGCAAATCCCAAATCGCTTGCCGATTGAAAACGCCGATCAGCATTCTTTGCCAGGCAACGAAACACAATCTTCTTCAGGCCGGGGAATGCGCGGCAGTCCTCATCGGTGAATTCGGCGGCTCCTCCTTAAGAATCGCAGTCATTGTTTCTGCAGCTGTTTCCTTCTGAAAGGCCCGGTGTCCCGTCAACATCTCGTAAAGAACAACTCCGAAGCTGAAGATGTCGGACCGTTGGTCGACTTGCAGACCGCGCACCTGTTCTGGCGACATATAGCCGACCGTGCCCATTACGATTCCGGTTCGCGTGTTCGCCTGATTATCGAGCGTAACGGTCGGGCTCACCCAATTGGACACAGGACTTGGCCAAACCAAAATCGAGAACTTTCACTTGCTCGTTCTTTGTGATGAAGATGTTTTCGGGTTTGAGATCGCGGTGAATGATTCCCTTCTCGTGAGCAGCAGCCAATCCTTTGGCGATGCCCACGCTGAGCTCCAGTACGTGGCGTTGTGAGAGAGGTACCTCCGAGAGGCGATCGCGCAAGTTCCTGCCGTCGAGGTACTCGGACACGAGGTAGTGGCGCCCCTGTTCGTCGCCGACATCATAGATCGCAAGAAGATTGGGATGGTTCAGAGCTCCAAAAACGCGAGCTTCGTGTTTGAAGCGTTGCAGCCTCTCGGGGTCGTTTGCCAGACTCTCTGGCACGACCTTGATCGCAACATCGCGGTTCAGCCGGGTGTCGCGTGCGCGATAAACCTCGCCCATTCCCCCAGCACCGAGGAGAGACTGAATCTGATAGGGACCAAGTTTCGCCCCAATCGTGAAAGACATGGTAGAGGATGATATTGGATGGTTCGCAGACGACAAGTATGAGCGGCTGCACAATTTAGGGGGCGGTGGCTCCCCGGTTTTTGCCAGACCGTTCGCGGAAAACGGGAGATCGGGAGGTCAACTGTGCCCGGCCCGACATAGCAGGATGAGCCGGGCACAGAATGACTAAACAGCAGTGGCTATTTGACCCGCAAAGGGTGCGGGTGTATCGCGGGGTTCCCCGGGTCCATGGTCCGCATCGGAGTATTGGAATTGAACGGGAACGGTTCCACTCTGATCGGTTAATTCAATTTCCTGGAAAACCTCGGTGAGAGGATTGGCTTCGAAAACCGGGAAGTCTCCACATTCCTCACCTTGCGAAGACACCCATCCTAAGAATTGCGTCGCGCTGGGATCACTTCCAGCTTTGATCGCGTCTTCGACGTCCGGATCCGTTCTCGCTTCATTCAGTTCGTGGTAGAAGGTAGCCACCACGTTCTTCCATGACTGGTCGAAAACGGGAATGCCATTTGTAGTGCCGTCTGGGAGATTCTCCGAAAAGACCCCTACTGCGTAGTAGATGATCACAGAGTCCGTTCCTGTAACGACATGGACTGATCCGTGATAACCACCCAACCCTTGGGTCGAGTCCTCCTCTTCCTCCACCGGTACACCTACCGCTACTGGCTTCTCAACTGTGTTTGCCAGACGCCTCGATTCGACTCGAGCAGTAATCGTGCTGTTGGTAGGCGCAGTATTTGTATTCAAAACGGTTCCGCTGGGTAGCATGAAATTGAACACGGTCGAGGTCAAATCGAAGTTGCTCAGCGTCCCCTCCTGGAAAAGCGAGCGCACAAGATTCTCGACGTCCCCTTGTGACACGGTCTGAGGAGGAGGTCCCGCCAGAATCTGCGAACCTTGAAATGTCGAGGTGATTTGACCCGACGGATAGTACTGGCACATAACATTGTTAAGATTCGTATCCGACATTGCCGAGGCAAGCGCTTGATCAATCGACTGAATGTCCGACGCTTGCCACGCATCTGAACCGCCAACGTAGAAGTTTCCGAACACCAAGTTTTGGATCGTTTTTCCTCCGTTAAAGACCAGATCGTGGTCTGGGGTTGCTGGTAATCCCGGTGCGAGCGCAGTCGGCTCGGGCATTACCATCCTCGATCGGAAGCCCTGTTCGGCCTTCGACTTGTGTCCGACGAATACGCGCAGTGGACGAATTGATGTACCCCTATGTTTCTTGGCCGTCATAGCTGCTCCTTTTTTTGATTTGCGGCGAGGAAATCGTCAGCGCCACGCCCCTGCCACCCTAGAGGCGGATGCAGTGGGGAAGAACAACGAGAGGGTCGCAACATTCGCTCCAATACTGGCACATGTCAAGGAACAAGTTGCTGGTTAGGGATTGCTATCAATGTCAACCCAACTCCCGTTATCGAAGACTTCTATTTTTGTAATCGGATGAATCTCCCAGAGTGTCGAGCGTAAACCTTCGTCGATCATGTCCTTGTGCTCTGGGTCAAGCATCAGCCAGCCACTAATGCGGACTTTTTGACTGTTGTAGCTCGCATTAGCGTTACTTCCGATGTTCGCGGTCCAGGGTTTTAGCCGAGAGGTAGTCCAATTCGGATGCTGGTGTCGGACTCGTGGTGTCGTTTCAACGATGATTGCGACATCCTCTCCGTCGCCGAGATTGGCAGTGAGTGGCATGTGCCAATCCACGTCATTGGCTAATCTGGCGTGGCAGTTCGTGGACTCACCACCCTTCGCCGCGCTGGGGCTGGAACTCTCAACTTTCACCTTGAACAAAAACCCTTCCACCGTAAGGGCCGCTCCTTCCACAGGTGTAATCGTGGCGAGTTGATCTGATGTCCAATCCGTACGACTCTTCGGCGCGCCCTTTGCGTAGTCCAGCGTATTGATGGCGTCCCAGGTGACCAAATGGAAGGAACTTGGTACATCGGTGCGGTTCTTACGCCGGTTTGTGTCAGTATCCCCGCCGTCCCCAGTTTCTCCGCATGTGCCCTCATCACTTTCGAACGACGCTGTCTGAGGAGCCGGTTTGTCCCAGTCAGGCGAAATTACTGTCGCTGCACCGCCTCCGCTAGGTGTCTCACCGCCGCCTCCTGAGGGTGCTTGTTGGACGCGGACATTTCTGCTCCACACCCACCCGCTTTCGCCGTTGACTTTGACATGCAGGAATCCATTGGTTGCTGCAGTCTCAAGCAACTGAAGTTGTGTTGGAGGCGTTAACTTGTCAATTGGTGTGCCATTTGTGGACGGATCTGGGCGTAGGTTGACATTGCGTCTAACTACAGCTGTTTGGGATAACGCTAGTGCTACCGAGAACAACACAAATACGGCGGTACGCAGCAGACGTTTCATCTTCTGCCTCCGGTTGCTAGATCTGTACCTATGGGCTCGTATATCGGCGTTACATCGCCGGGATGGGGGGCGCTGCGGATTTTCCGACCAACTCATCCGGCTGTCAATAGTAAAGTTGAGTTTGTTACGAAATCCGGACAACAAGATCGGAATACTCAGGTTCGGCGCAACCACTCTGCCACTTTTTTTGGGTCAAACCTAACGCAGGTCCCGACGTGAAAACATGGGATGCGACCGGCTTTTGCTAGTTTGAAAATCGTGATCTTGCACACTCCGAGCAAGAACGTGAGTTCCCCTGCGTTCAGAGCCCGTCCAAGCTTCTCGATTTTGTCCGCTAGCGACATGATTCATCCCGCAGTGTTGGCTGTTGGCAATTGCTTCTTTACGTCGTTGCGTTTCAAGGGGGTTGCGATTTTGAACGACTTAAGCCTCTGCCAAGTGTCGTAAATTCAAGAATTGTTGCAATTTCAAACATTTCTTGTTTGTGTAAATTTGCCACATAGCCCGCTTGGCAACGGATTGATCGTCAAGATTTGACCCGCCCCCCGGTCCCCCGGCGATTTGCAACCGGTGCAACCCGGTTCCCCGACACTTTTATGTACGAGGCATTCCCCACTCCTCTTCCGAATTTTTAAAAAAGGTTGGGGGATAGGGTTGCACGGGTTGCAAAACGTTCATTTGCTAACCTCGACAAGCGGAACACTCGGAACCAAACGAACGCCACTATGGAGAGATCTTGGATCTGTTCGTTCACGCGGGATGGCCCGTTGCTCTTCGTCTAACCTTCAAGTTAGATGAAGCAGTGCGCTAAACTAGGCGCTGAAGCCTTTAGCCACTTGCATCTGATCGCAGACGGAATTGAGGTAGACATAGGCTTCCTATGGCCTACTCCGGTGAGGCGGTGTTGATCCCTGTTCCGTGCAGGTATAATGCCCCCCCGAGGAGTGTATACACGGATCCGCAGCCACCTCTACGGCGACCAGTTCTTGTGGGCTGTTCTCTCCTCATTTTCGGGTTTTCGCGCCTAGGCTGTTTAGTGGGGCTTCAAGCGTTGCTACATCCTTGCCACTGAAGCAGGGGTGCATACAGAGGCGATACCGATGCTCGTATACGGGCTCAGCACTGGGCACCATTCGTCCTCATTGTGGTTACTGCCCGTTTTTTCATTCTTACTTCTCGGGCAAATAGCGTCAGCTCAAGTACTAGGAGCCGAGGGGCCGTGTGATCCCGATCTCATATTGCCCTCAAAAGAAGCAACAAGCTATCAGCTGCGAGGAGACCGGTGTGAGGGTGTCTACGTTAAACAGGTCGCTGGAGAATCCAATCTACTAATCGCGTCATTCACAGAAATCTTTGAAGATTTCGACGTATCGTCAAAAATTGATTTGCATTTGGAATGGGAGCCTTTCGCAACTGGGAATGTACATGTTCGTGCATACTCATTGAAACGTCGCTTTTATTATCGGATGGACAGAATTCGTCCGGTAAGAGATAGAAAATATGATTGGCCCTCAGACGTTCTGTCCGCTTTGAGCGTGACGCGTGAAGACATCGGTGTAGTGTGCTGGGAGGCACATGCTTTTGACAAAGAAAGCCGAAATGTCTACTTGCCCATTCGAATAACTCAGAACGGCAAAAGTGGACGCGGAGATTATCAGTTGCTAGTTGTGCCCAGTATGGATCTGGATGAGGTGTTCATAAATCTCGCAACTCTGAAGCAAGACGGAAGCCCCTCAATTTTTCTTAGACAGGATGAGAAATTGGGTTATGGATATTATCCATCCGAGCGATCTCAATCCCAATTAAGCCCCCAAAAACGCAGCGTATTATGACGAAAGTGTAGGTATCGCAGCAGGATAGCGGAAAAGGTAGCAATAGAATCCCTCCCTCTCCGGCAGACAGTCTTGACTGCAGAGAAGTCCCGCCCCCGCAGTCTCCAGGAATTCGCAAGTTTCGGCCATTTTTCGCGATTTCTGCCCGCCCAACCGGACGGCAGAGAACGGACTGCACTGCAAACGACTGGCACAATCTGGCATTTTTCTCCGCACTGGAGATCAGCAGTCCGACGTTCAACAAAGTAAGAGGCGAAGACCGAGCGTTCACAAACCGAATGCGTGGCGAAGGCGGACTTGTTTTGGTTGCTCAGAGCTACGCCCGCCATTCTGTTGTTCTGCGAACTGACCCGTCGATCAGCCGATCCCGGCTCAAGCGGACGGATGCTTCAGAACGTCTGCCAGTGCACGCATTCGCATCGAGTCAGCCGGAGTCTTTGCGGTGGCTGCGCTCTTTTCCAACGCAGGAGCCATACGGTTCAATTTCGCAATTCTGTTCTTGCTCATATGCGATTTGTCCGCGTTCCGAATCGCCTTCTGCAGTTGCGCGATTTGGCTTGCAGGAAGAGCTTGTGACCTCGACAACTGGTCCACGTACGCCTTCGCCACGACCAGCTTTGCCGGCCACTCGAGCTTTTGCTGGTTCTGTACGTTGAGCTCCGCCACCCGAATCGTCTTGGCCGCATCGATTTCGTTCTGCGTCAGAAACTTGGTCGGCTTGAGCTGAAACACGTCCAGACCGCGTGCAATCTCAGAACCGTAGATGTAGCCGTTATACCAATAAGCTGACCAATCGCCTCCGAGTACCAATAGTTTCGGGTCAATGGGGCCGCGATCAAAGTAGGCAATTTCGAAAGGATTCGCTGGATCGGTGAAGTCCATCACGGAGATCCCACCTTGGTACCATGCCTGCACTTCGATATCGCGGCCCGGAACCGGAATGACAGAACCGTTGTGCGCCACGCAGTTCTTAGTGTCGCCCTGTGCGGCGGGCAACTTATAGTAGCTCGCGAAAGTCAGTTTCTCATCATGTAGACGGAAGATGGCATCCGCGCCCCACTTGTTCGGGTCGTTCGGACGGCAACGCGCCCCAAGTCCACCACCCCACTCGTCCGTAAACACGACCTTGCTGCCATCATTCGAGAACGATGCAGAATGCCAATAAGAGTAGTTGGGATCGTTCACAGCATCCACGCGCTTGGGATGCACCGGATCCTTAATATCGAGCAGAATTCCGTTGCCGGAGCACGCGCCTGCTGCTAACCCAATTGCCGAATATACCGTGATGTCGTGGCACTGGTCGGTGTCCGCCGGCTTCTCGCTGCCCTTCTTGCCGTGAGTGCCGCCGTTATTCAAACCATTGATCATTCCCGTGCGCGGATCGATAAATACGCGCGGACTCGATACGACCTTCGCGTCCTGCGGTGCACTCACTGGAACCTTGATCACATCGATGCGAAACAGCGCTGTATTCAGATCTTTGTCCGGCTTTTCGCCGGAACAACCGGCCAGTTCCTCCGGCTGACGCACAAATGACGTTCCTGACACATAGATGTAGACGTTGTCCTTGTCATTTGGATCTATTACCAAGGTGTGCGTGTGAGACCCGCGGCACGTTTGCACTGCCGCGACCTGCCTTGGATTCGTAATATCGGAGATGTCGAAGATTCTCACGCCGCGGAAACGATCCTTTTGCGCAGCTGGGATGTGGCGTTTCCTTTCTTTCTGTTTGTCCTTATCACCGTCATCTTTGCTTTGCGAGTCTTTCTCTTTGTCTTTTTCGGCGACCAGTTTTTTATCGCCTTTATCTGCCTCATCTGCCAGCTCCGGCTCCGGCGGGAATCCCTCGACGCCGCAATCCAGGCGTCCGTTCGGCATCTCGACCGACATGAAGAGCAGATTCTTGTACACCGACACGTCGCCCTGTCCACCCGGGCAAACCATCGATGTCACCAATTTCGCCTTCGCCGGATCGGAGATGTCGAAAATATTCACCCCATAAAAATTTCCCTGGAAAAGGTGATTCCCTTGGAACGCAAGGTCGGAGTTGGCAAAGGCCAGCTGCGCAATCACCAAGCGGAACGGCTTGGGCATTTTGGCCAGCCTGGCTTCGGGCATGCCCAGTTGTCCGAGGGTCTTCTTCACCTGCGGATCGTCGGGGTCGGTAGTTCCGAGTTCAAACAAATTCGGCTTCTTGAGCAGCAGAAGGTGCTCAATGCCCATGGAGGCTTCGCCCGCATCGTAGAGTCCGGGAGCCAGCTTGGCGCGCGGATCATTTAAGTCCGACCCCGTCATCCCGGGCGGCAGCGCCGGAGCCGCCTCCGGCGCAAATGGATTTTCTTCTTCCTCAGCGTCTTTCTTATCCGCTTCCTTGCTCGACGGTGAGGTCTCGGGGTTCTGCGCCTGATCCTGTTGGGGAACGGCGGCTGGAGTGGGGAGCTGCGCCGCTTGTGCATGTGTTCGGGAAACGCCGAAACTAAAAAGAAGCACCGCTCCTATCGCCCACAGGATAGGACTGGACAGTCGGTTCATCATTTCTCCTTATTGTTCCTTTTCTAACATGTTCTCCATGATGCGGATCTCCGCCCGTTGAGCATTGTCCGCATCGGATGCTAAGTTGAACAACTCCGCATCCTGTCCAGCCCCTGCAGTGTTGAATAGATCCTTTACCATGGTCAACGCGCCATTGTGATGCTGAATCATCCCTGCCAAAAATAAGTGGTCAAACTCTATACCCTTCGCCTTCCGCAGCGCTTCCATTTGCGTCGGCGTAAGCATTCCAGGCATCAGCGCCATCGTCTCATGGGGCATGGCCTCTTGCGGCACAGTGTTGTGGGAATTGGTGCCGTGCGGCATGTCCGTGCCGGGCATTACCGCCATTGTCTTCGAAACCGATTCGCCCCTGGCGGCCAGCCAGCGCTTCATGAACTTGATTTCGTCCGACTGCGAGCGGCTGATTCGTGCTCCTAGTGAGCGCACATCTTTGTTTTGGGTATGCGCCGAAATCATCGCGGTCATCTCCACCGCTTGCGCATGATGCACGATCATGCCCTGCATGAACTCTACGTCTGCCGCAGACCGTGGTGGCAGGGTAGCTCTAGTCGATCGCGGCAGCGTTTTGCTCGGTGCACCCGGGGCGCCGGGTTGCACAACGACCGGCGGCGCTGTATCACCCTGCCGTGCATGCACCGCCAGAGAGAAGGAAACTGCGAAACCGCCCGTGGCGAGCAATGCCCGCATTACAACTCCTCGCACAGAGCCACGGCTGTGCTTGCATATAAAGTGAGCCTGACTCCAGTTGTGCGTGACGGGGAAGATCTTCATTGGACGAGGACGGGATCCTTTTCACGAACAGGAAATTTTCATAGAGGACGAAGAGCAGATCCGACTGTACGAACTCGGACGCCGCTAGTCGTTTTTACGTATGATAGACTACGTGACCGACGTGAATTTGGCATCCAGTTGTTGAAAGAACCGCCATTACCCTCATTGCCTCAATCGTGAGAAGAAAAGCAAGGACGAAACTCTCCGCACAGTCGGGCGATTCGCGCGAAGGCGGCTCTCTTCGAATCGGAGAATATTAGGGCCGCCCGGACTGCCCACCAAGCAGGCAGTCAGGGAATTTTGGCAACGAGAAGGGCCTGCGAAAAGTGACGACTTTCAGCCACACCATCGCCAAGAATTCGGCTTTCACCTGATCTTCGGTGCGAGAAAAAGGCCGAATTAGTGCCAGTTTGCTGCGACGCAGTGCGTTCTCTGCAGTCTGATTTGGCGAGCAGAAATCGCGAAAATGGCCGGAACTTGCGAATTCCGAAGGAATGAAGCACGGAAATTCTCTGCAAGCAAGACTGTCTGGCGGAGAGGGAAGAATTCGAAACCCTCGGTACAACTCCTTTTGCTGCAAGTGGTTAATGTTTCCTTAGCTTAGACCGGTAGCTCAGTCAGAGAATTCTACAGACTGCCTGCGGCCCGGCCAGTCAGGCTCTAACTATTCCGACTCGTGGATCCGCAGTCCGACTTTCAACAACGCAGGAAGCGAACTCCGACCGATCGCAAACCGAATGCGTGGCGAAGGCGGACTCGACTTCCGTTCAAGGGAGGAATTCGAACCCTCGGTACAGGTGTCAGCCCGTACAACGGTTAGCAATTCTCGTCTTCGGCCTGATGCCACGTAATCCCAATCACTTACAGTCGAGGTCGGGCACGAAATGTTAAAGCTGCCCTCGCGATCGGCCCTCGCGATCGTCCATCCCTGCCAATCTTGGGAGCCTCGCTGTAAGCCAACGCCCCGGCCCATTTGCAGGGCTTCCGACAGAAAAAAGCCGCAACTCTGCCACATTACTGAGTTGGCATGCGAGGTCCCCGGTGGCAAGCTCACCTCTGACCGATCTTCCAACACTGTGAAGGGCCGCCGTTTTTGACGAGGACTGGGCGGCCCTTTCCATCAACATGCCGTTTGGCCATTCGTGTTTCAGCGGCACCAAGCGCATGAACCAAGACCAACACACCTAATGATAAGGAGACCGATATGGCGGCAAGTAATCCAAAAGAAGTGTTCCTCATGCTCCTCAGTGACGCTCGCAGGAATACAGAGCGAAGCGCGGAGCTGTATCGAGAGATTCGTCAAGCAGCTGAAAATCCGGACATCCAAGAGGCCTTGGAAGCCCGCGCTTTTATCGCAGAGCAAAATCTTGAAGCACTAGATCGGTGCTTCGACATGATCGGAGAAAAGCCTGTCAAGCTGAGCGGCCGATTGCAAGAGGTCTTCCTGGAAGACTTTAGACGTGAGCTTGATGAGATAGAGTCCCCAACTGCAAGACACCTCTACATTCTTGCCAAGGCCACGCATCTGGCACACCTGCGGATTGCGGAGTACAGGATGTTAATAGCCGCTGCGGACGTGACAAGTCACTATGGCGTTGGTGTTCTTTTGGAAAGCGTACTCGCCGACAAACTAGCCTTTCTCGAAAGAGACAGGAGCATTATTCGGCGCATTATAGAAGGCAGGATCGCCGAAGGAGTGGCGGCCTAACGTCGACTTGGGCAACCTATCTTCAAAGTGCAGAGGGAGCCGGGGCGATGGCAGTTTTTCCGGGCCGTCGCCCAATGTTTCTTTGGAAGGCTTCGCTGGTTTCCATTCAATTAACAAACGAGATCCACCGACATCACCGTCGTGCGATTGGCCAAGTCCTACGCTGCGGATAAGTTCGATTGAGCTACCTCCACTTCGGCTTGTAGCCAATCTTCTACGTCATGCCCATCTGTTCTTCCCCGCGCTTCGTATAGTGCATAGGCCCGGCGACTGACTTGCTCCCGAAGGTCGGCGTGAATTTGAAGTGGTGGCACGTGCGGGATATAGGCGTTTTGTTGGTGGGTTGCGTCATGACATTCACTCCTTCTGGTGATCGAGTAGATTTCAACAGTCCACTGCCAGAGAGAGGTCGTCGCTACAGGCAAGAAATTTGGGTAACCACGGTGGCCACGGATAGATTGGGAGCGACCTGGAGATCTGTCCGCGCTCCCGGCCAGTGAGAGCTTGGGCCGCCGGGCTCCGGTGGTGTAACCGACGACAGTCCAAAGCAGGCCTTGGCTCAACACTCTCGCAGGTTTTCTAGGTGTGCTGAGTCGGACGAACACCGTTGCAGTACAGTCGCGAGAACTGTTCGATCTCTGTCGCCGAAACTGTCGTGGGAAGTTTAAGCGCAAACCACACTACATCTTCGCCACAAGGCGGCGTTGTGGGAGACCCAGAAAAAGTGTAGTAACCGCGATCGGAAGGTAGTAGTCGCGATATACCGATCTGGACATTGCTCAGGGTTTCTTCTTTTTCCTTTTCCTTTGGCAGGTCCTTCCACAACTCTCGTACAAGGGGATTTTCCTCTCCCTGCTGAAGGAGAATCGCAACTACAGCCAGTTTGCCTTCAGCGTCTGCATGGACAAGGTGTACGGTCTCCAGACTTCTCCTCACCTCATCGAATCCTTCCAAGCCAAACTCATTCCGGTCCGGATCCTCGAAACGAGCATAGGTACCGCCCCATCCTGGTGTTTCCGGAGCAGCAGTGAAACGAACGCCACGTTCACTCCATTCTTTGTACTTTGCGTGGACATCTTCGGTCATGAACAGAACCCAGCGGTAACCGCCAATCAGGCTGTATTCAGGGCTTTCAGGCTTTGGCTCAACCGGCGCAAGGTTCGCGCTGCCATCGGGAGCGCCACTTCGATCCAGCGCTCGCAGACCCCTGTTGCTTTGCCAGGGTGACAATTCCACTAATGACACCCTTGATGTGTTTCAGTGCGTTGCGGCCTAGTTCGCGGATTTCCAAGTTGCCATTTAGGGCAACAGACCGTAAACAGTGAGCCGCGTCTGTCCAGCAACGAATACCTTTCCATTCGCCACGAGTGGAATCGCGAACTTGACGGCTAAATCCAAGGTATCGCGGCCCCCAGCTTGACCGGTATCGTACAGTTCACTGCCGAGGTTGGTCGCATCGTAGGCAAATAGCACGCCCGGCGCGCCGGTATCATTGTCCGGACTCGCGCCATTGTTCTGGATGGCCCACAAAATCCCGTTCGTAGCCCCGTTAGCCGAAATGGCAAACGATCCGCCCCGAATCGGATAGATCGCCGTGGATTGGGAGGTCGGAGCCGTCGACAATAATCCGTTGCTCAGCTGAAATGCTTTCAGATAGTCATTCACCGCTCCGAAGTAAACATAGCCATTGAAATAGACCGGCGTACTAAAATTGCCGATCTGTAAACCTCCGTTAGGCAAGATGCCGGGCAGTGATTGTATGATTTGATTGTCCTGGTTCGGGTTGTAGTGTCCCATATTGTCTCGATTGACCACATAGATCGTTCCGCTCTTTCCGCCTGCGATCAGTTCGTGCGGATAGGGACCACTTGGCTGATCTACCAGCAGCACGGGGCCGCCGGACCCCAGATCAAGATCATTAGCGTCCATATTTTGCTGGTCAGAGGGCGTGAAGTAGTCTACGACGCTGCCGCTAGGAGAGATCTTTTCGACTGAATCTCCGTAGTCGACACCTCCCATATCGGCGTCGAAGCCACCATTGCCCGTGGCGAAATATATGTTCCCGGCGCCATCGGCGGCTAAGGCTCCTCCGCCTTGCCAGATACCGCCCCCAGAAGCATTGGGAGTTACGTTATAGATCATGAGCTGCTGAAGAGTGGTTGAGTTATATCCCAAAACCCATCCATGCCACGGATGATTGTCGCCATGGGATGCGAAGCCGATGTAAACCACTCCTTTGTTCAAGAGAAGCCCGGGCCGCTGGTTTTCTAGCAGGGGATCAAAAGGCACAGTACCGCCCGATGCCCCGTCGCCGGTTCCTGCGACACTTCCTGCTAGGACAACAGGCCCGCCGAATTTTTCCGCGCCGTTGGTGATATCAAGCGCATGCAGGCGTTGTACATACTTGTTTCCATTCTCTTTTGTCTTGGCAACGACGTACAGCGTCCCTGTAGTCTGATCAATGACCGGTGTGCCCGTTATTCCAATTTCAGTCGGGATGTCGCAGCATTCTCCTGTATCGGAAGAGGGAACTGTTGTTACGCCCGATTTGAGAAAACTCACCTGCCACAGGGGACTGCTACTCAAACCATCAGCGTCGAAGGCATAGACGGTGTTATGTTCCGTCGCCACATACAGTACGTTGTGGAGACCCTTCCGCGGGATGCTCACATTCGCTACATAGAGCGGCATAGCGAACGCTATCCCGTCCAGTGGATAAGTGAAAAGCTTTCCAAACTGAGAGTTGTTAACGTTGGCCGGACTCAAGACCGTTTCGTTAGTATTCTGCCCCGTGCGCATGTTGTCATTGTGGTAGGTAAATGTGCCACTGTAGTTGCTGACGTATGCCGTCGCACTGGCCGACTGTGGCAGGGTGGTAGTCGCCGTCACGGTGTGCGTGCTGGCGCTGCTCGGGGGCGTGTAGAGACCATTGGTCGTAATTGTCCCCAAAGATGCCGAGCCGCCAACTACACCATCCACCAGCCACGTGACACTGCCGACGGCAGACGCGGCGGCGAATTGTTGCGTCTGGGTAGAGGTCAGCACAGCCACGCGCGGGCTGACCGAAAATCCGGTCACCGTCAGCGTCAGGGTGGCACTTTGCTGAACCCCTCCTCCCGTCCCAGTCACGGTGATGGGATAAGTTCCCGCCGCCGTGCTGGCTCCCACGCTAAT
>Ga0126371_10002512_pt1 | contig 15805 bp, 16 predicted proteins | sample PanSoiMetaPlot_4_FD_110145 | JGI IMG/M metagenome (GOLD analysis project Ga0126371, IMG submission 110145) | Tropical forest soil microbial communities from Panama - MetaG Plot_4 | ecosystem: Environmental > Terrestrial > Soil > Tropical forest > Bulk soil | place: Panama | collected 2016-02-17 | reverse complement strand
CTCGAAGTGCAGGTCGGGAATCCGATGAAGCTGAAGCCGAGCGGCTAACTCTCTCTTCAGAAAGGATTTACCATGCGTCAACCCTTCCAGCGTCGCGTTCTGCTCTTCTACTGTGCCCGTGAGCGAAACGCGCACGTGTGCCTGGCGAAGATCTGGCGAAAGACGGACTTCCGTAACCGAAGCGCTCCCCACCCGTGGGTCCGACATCTCGTAGCCGATCAATTCTTCCAGCTCCTCGCGGATCGCTTCAGAAAGCCGCTCACTGCGGTGGGGGTCCAAGTTTCAGAATACAATAGCAACGTAATGCGGACGCTTTTCTTTCTGTTTTCCGCTGCCGTTTGGGCTCAGTCGCTCACGGTTTACTCGGAATTCGCGCGCATCGATAAGAGCGGCCACGTGACCGCGCCGGACGAGCCCCGCGAAATCCTCTCGCCGCCGCTGGTTCGAAACGGCTTCACCTCGTTTCAGGTTGTGGTCGAAGCCGAAGCAGGCGTGCGCTGGCGGCTACATGTAGGACAGAATCCGGAAAATGCGGTGCGGGTGACGATGTATCGCGAAAGCGGCCAGGATCTGCAGCCCGTCGAGCTGCCCGTGAATGGCGAGGGCGTGCAGACTTTTTGGATGGACCTATGGACCGCCCCCGGCGCCCCGGTCCAACGCATCAAAGTGGAGCCGGAGATCTACGTCAGCAGCGAATGGGTCACCTATCCCATGGAGGCCCGCGTCTCCGAGACTCGCGTCCCCGATACGGACGAGACCGGCATCTTCTGTCCTCTCCAAAAGCCCGCTGCGACGAACGCTATCCCCGCGCTCCAGTTCCGCAATGCCGTTCAAGATGGCGCGCTGGCGGCCCGGCTTCCTGACGCCGAGCGGAAAAAGCTCCACGTCTTCTGCGAAAGCTCTCTCGCCGATGGCTCCCTAAGCGAGGCCTACTTCAAAATCCGGGACGCTTTATTCCGGCTGCGCTAGTCCGAGTTCGTCGCTCGACCGCTCCGTCACGGTCGCCGCTCTGTAGCTGCCTGCAAACGCAAGCGCCCATGCCGAGCGCGACCGCAAGGGAGCGGTTCTAACGAAGTTCATCCGTCAATCCTCCGCGGGCTTCGCCGCTCGGATGCCAGCCGAGGGGACTCATCCCATGGGATACTCGGTTGAGAAAGCGAGGAGCGGCATTGCGGACGCAAACCTTGCCTGTAATTCTCACAGCGCTGCTTGCAGCGACCGAAGCGGTGGCGGCGCAGGCTCCCGCGTTCGAAGCAGTATCCGTGAAGCCCTCGGCGCCCGATTCCAAAGGCAGCCAGACCACATCCGATCCCGGCATGTTGATCGCTCGCGGTGTGAGCTTGAAGCAACTCGTGGAATGGGCATATCAAGTAACGCCTGGTCAGGTCTCGGGAGGGCCAGTCTGGATGGATTCCAAATTCTTCGATCTCACCGCGAAGGCAGAAGGCGAGCATAGTAAGGATGAGCTTCTTCGCATGTTGCGGCCCGTGCTATCGGAGCGCTTCAAACTAGCGCTGCACCCCGAGACAAAGGAGATGCCCGTGTACGCGCTGACAGCCGGCCCGAATAGGTCGAAGCTTCAGGAGGCGAAGGGCGGTCCGGCAAACATTGCGATGCGATTGGCTCCCCCGGTTTCCGACAAAGATGTAACGGTGGAAATCGTCGGCCAGTCGGTGTCAATGCAGTTTCTGGCAGACTACTTGTCCGGAATCTTCGATCGCGTGTTCGTCGATCGCACGGAGATCAAAGGCTCATTCGATTTCAAGACGGAGGTTGACCTGGAACAGAGCGAGATACGCAACAACAAACGCGCGGCCGTGATCGCGGCGTTATCCGACGCCTTGCCGCGGCTCGGTTTCAAGTTGGAATCGCGGAAAGAGCGGGTGGAAATCCTGTTGATCGATCATGCGGAGGAACCGTCCGCGAATTGACACGCCGGCACAGTCTTTCTCAGATTGTTCGGAGAGCCGCCATCGGATCGACGCGAGATGCCCGCTGCGCCGGAATCGCCGCGGCCGCAAGCGCCGCCAACGCAAGCAAGACTACGGTTCCGGCGAACGATGTGAGGTCGGTCGGCGCCGTTTCAAACAGCAGCGAGGCGATCAAACGTGCGGCGGCCAGTGAGGCGGCGGCTCCCATCGCCGCTCCAATCGCGGCCAAGCGGAACGTCTGCCACAGGATGGCGCCTTGCACTCGGCTTTTGCTTGCGCCCAACGCCACGCGTATCGCGATTTCTTGCGTTTGTTGTGTCACCAGGTAGGAGACCACGCCATAGATTCCGAGCGCCGCCAGAATCAGGCCAAATACGGCGAAAGCCGTCACAAGCAGCATGAAAAAGCGGCGGGGGGACACCGCGCGATCCACGCTGGTTTGAATGGGCCGGAGTTGAGTCGCGGGTTGGGATGGGTTCATCGACCGCAATGTGCGCATGACCGTGGGTGACAGCATCGCGAGCGGGAGCCGGCTGCGGATCGTTAGGATGGAGCCCACGGGTCCGGCTTGCGCAATCGGCAGGTACATCTGCCAGGCTCCGGTCTTCTCCAAACTGCTCTCCCGGACGTTCGATACCACGCCAATTATGCGGGTGTCTCTGCCGTTAATTAAAGCGATGCGGTCAATCGGATCTTCGCCGGGCCAGAGATAGCGCGCCGCCGTCTCATTGATCACGACCACCGACTGACTATCGGCGCGATCACTCCAGTTGAACTGCCGTCCCTTGCGAATTCGGATCCCCATCGCATCAAAATATCCCGGCGTGATCACGTAGACGAAAGTCCCAGGCAATTCCCCTTCGCGATACTGTTGGCCCTTGGCGCGCAAGCCCCAACTCCGGTTTCCTTCCAGAGGTAGATTATCCGTGATGCCCGCCGTCTCGATTCCGGGGACCGCCTGGATCCTCCGCAGCAACTCCTCCAAAATCGCGGCCCTTCGTTGCGGATTTCTTGCCTCCTCATAATCGATCTTGATAGCGGCCACGCCATCGGGTTGAAATCCCAGATCGACATCGAGCACGCGAAGGAAACTTCGGAGCAGCAAGCCCGCGCCCACAAGCAGTACGCACGCCAAACCAATTTGTGTGATAACCAGGGACTGGCGCAGGCGATGATGTCCCTGGCTGGCGCTTACGGCATGCCCCGTGTCCTTCAAAGACGCTTGCAAGTCCCGGCCAGATACTTTCAAACCTGGAGCGAGGCCGAACAAAACCGCGGACGCCACGGCGATGAGGAGAGTCCACGCAAGCGATGCGCCATCCACGCGGACGCTGCTCAACAAAGGCAGCGCCACCGAGCCCTGGCGCGCCAGGTAAGAAGTCACGGCATAGGCCAAGCAGAGCCCCAGTATGGCTCCGCCGGCCGATAGAACCAGGCTCTCGGTCAGAAGTTGGCCGATGAGACGGCCGCGTCCAGCTCCCAAAGCCGCCCGCATCGCGAATTCCTTGCCGCGTGCCCCCATGCGCGCGATCAAGAGATTGGCCAGGTTCACGCAGACCATGAGCAAAAGGAATCCGACGGCGCACCACAGCACGATCAGCGATCGTCGCAGCCGGCCGCTCACATATTCCTTAAGGCTTAAGGCCCTCGCCGTGTAGCCGCCCTTCGAGTTCGGGTATTTGACGTTGAAATACAACTCCGGCGCGAGGATGCCTGCTTCCGCATTCGCCTGCGCGACGCTGACGCCCGGCTTGAGGCGTCCGATGAACGTGAAGACGTTGCCCCAGTCGCGCATTTCATCCGGAATGACCGGAACGAACGCATCTACCTTTGCGCCGGGCGAAAACACCGCGCCGAAATCGAATCGATCGGGCAGAACGCCTATGACCGTGACCGGCATTCCGTTTAAGTCGATGGCTCGGCCGACAACTCCCGGGTCGCCGGCGAACTGACGCTGCCAAAACGGATATGCGAGTAATACTGCGGCCCGGCCGTTTCGCTGAGTCTCCTCTGGCAGGAACATGCGCCCGATGGCCGGTTCAACGCCCAGCACCTGGAAGAAGTTCCCTAGAACGCTCATTGCGGTGACGGGCAGCAGGTCACTATGCCCGCCTAGACGGTAGTTGTCTGGCGGCGAAAACGGAAAGTAACCGGTCACATCTTTCAAAGTCCGATTCCGCTGCCGAAAACCTTCGTATGCGTCTACGGAGTACGTCAAACTGGAGAGCCCGCTTTTGCCATTGGCCTGCTCGATCCACACAAGTTGCTGCTGGTCCTGGAACGGCAAGGGACGCAAGAGAATATCGTTGACGACGCTGAAGACCGCGACATTCGCGCCGATTCCGAGGCCAAGCATCAGCACGGCGACCGCCGCAAAGCCTCGGTCGCGCCGCAGCGTTCGCAACGTATAACGCAGATCCTGAAACCCGATTTCCAGCGCGGGAAGCCCGCGAGCCTGGCGGTGCAGTTCCTTTGACTGCTGCAGACCGCCGATCCGGATCAGAGCCTCACGGCGAGCCTCCTCTCTATTCATGCCTCTGCGTATGTTTTCATCGGTCGCAAGCTCGAGATGTGTTGCGATCTCCGCATCGAACTCGCGATCAAGACGGGACCGCCGGAAGAACGAGCCTATCCGCTCGAATGCCCTCCGAAAGACGCCGTTCATTAATCGCCTCCGCCCGGCTGGATGGCCAGCACGCGGCCCATTACGCCGGATAACCTCTCCCAATAAACCGTCTCTTCTGCAAGCCGCTTTCGTCCTCGCTTTGTGATCGAATAAAACTTCGCCTTTCGATTGTTATCCGACGTTCCCCATTCAGCAGAGATCCAGCCGCGCTGTTGCAGCCGGATCAGCGATGCATAGATCGTCCCTTGATTTAGGAGAACGCGATCTCCGCTCGCCTGTTCGATGCGCCGGGCGATTCCATAGCCGTGTTGCGCGCCCATCACCGCCAGCGTCTGCAGCACCATCACATCCAAGGTTCCTTGCAGTAAATCGAGCTTTGTGTCGGGCAAATCGCCTCCTGTGGTGCTACCACAGCAGCATATCATCGTTCCTGTGGTCGTGCAACACAAAAGAGCGCTCCATCGATGCATGGCCTACCGACCCGCGACCGCAAGGAGCGCCTCATGGTCCTGCGGCCCAGGCCCCGCAGGCCAGGGGCCTGCCCACTAAAAGCAGCGTCTCGCGGGAGTGGACGATGGGCCCGCCCGGTCGCAAAATTAATGGAACTTTTACTCCACCCCTCGACAATGGGTGCGGAACTCTGGAAATCGACAGGGCACACAAATTCGGCTGGCACAAAATAATCGAGGCAGCGTCTAATGGTGCGTCGAGGAGGATACTTGTATGAACAAACTGACGTTCGTAAGCTTAGTCGCGCTGCTGGCTAGCGCGGCCTGCGCACAGGTCCCACTACCCGACACACCGGCCGCACGTCTGTACTCCGCCTGGCGCCAGGCCCAGGACAGTGGAGATCGCGCCACTATCCAACAGTTCATCGAAAAGAGCATGTCCTGGGGTCGCGCCGATCAAGAGCTTGCCATCGGAAAACAGTCCGGAGGATACGACGTAAAGAAAGTGGAGACATCGACGGACACCAACCTCGTGGTGCTGGCGCAGGAGCGCGGCACTGGCAAGCAATTCGTCAGGATCACGCTGAATGCGACACCGGACGGCGCCCAGATTGCCGGCATCCGGGTACAACCAGTGCAGCCGCCGCCAGAGCTGGCTCCTCCAAAAATGACGGCCGCCGAAATCGAAGCCGCTCATAAGGGCGCGCCATTCCGCCAGTTCTCGGCTTGGCTCGAAGCGTTCAACTCCGGGGACCGGTCCCGCCTGAGTGATTTCCTCAAGACCAATTTCCCCTCTGCGAACGTCGATGGCCAGATGAATTTCCGTGAGCGAACCAGCGGCTTCGAGCTTCGCGCTCTGGAGCAGGCTAGTTCCACCAGCCTTAATGGCTTGGTGCAAGAGCGCGGTTCCGACCAATTCGGGCGGTTCACGATTGTGGTGGAGCCTGATGAGCCGCACCGGATCACGCGGTTCCCCATAAACGCCATTCCGCGTCCCGCCGAATTCGCCGTCGCACGGGTGAGTGAGGCGGAAACCATCGCAGCCTTGCGCGCGCAACTCGATAAAGATGCCGCGGCTGATCGCTTCGCGGGAGCCGTTCTCCTGGCGAAGAACGGCAAGGTGCTCTTCAGCGAAGCCTACGGCTTGGCGGATCGCGAAAAAAAGGCGCCCAATAAGCTGGACACGCGCTTCCGCATTGGTTCAATGAACAAGATGTTCACGGCGGTTTCGGTCCTTCAGCTTGTTCAGGCCGGAAAAATCAAGCTGACCGACCCTGTCGGCAAGTACATTACGGACTATCCGAACCAAGAAGTGGCGACCAAGGTCACGATCCATCATTTGCTGACCCACGCCGGCGGAACAGGAGACATTTTCGGGCCCGAATATGACGCCCACCGCCTGGAGTTGCGTACGCTAAACGACTACGTGGCCCTTTACGGCAAACGCGCTCCCGCGTTCGAACCCGGCAGCCGCTGGGGTTACAGCAACTACGGAATGTTGCTCGCCGGCGTGGTGATCGAAAGAGTCAGCGGACAGAACTATTACGACTACGTCGCGGAGCACATCTACAAGCCGGCAGGAATGACGCGCAGCGGCTCTGAGCCGGAGAACCAATCCGTCGCGGACCGCTCGGTCGGCTATATGCAAAAGCAAAGTGGAGGCGGATGGACGCCTAACACCGACACGCTGCCCTATCGCGGGACTTCGGCCGGCGGCGGGTACTCCACCGTAGGCGACCTGCTGAAATTTGCAGATGCGCTGATGAGCCATAAGCTGCTCAATGCCGAGTACACGGATTTACTGGTCACGGGAAAAGTGGACGCCGGAAACGGAGCGAAGTACGCGTACGGCTTCGAAGACGGGCGCAAGAATGGCGAGGGAGCCGTGGGCCACAGCGGCGGCGCCCCCGGCATGAGCGGAGATCTGAGAATCTATCCGCAATCGGGCTACGTTGTGGCAGTGCTATCGAACCTCGACCCGCCCGCTGCTCCGCGGGTTTCCGCCTTTTTGGATTTACGCCTACCCAATTGACGGCTGAAGTACCAGTCCTCTGAGCCCGCCTATGCTGACCGCGCCCCCCTCTATAATGAAAGCCGTGAAGTTCGATCCGGACAGAAGACGAGAGAGGAGAAACCCATGGGTAAGGTCGCCAGACAAGTGGTCGAGCAAGCGGGCGTCAATGTGGATGTGCTCGTCGATAAGCTGTTGCGAGCCGCCGGCGCCGAATTTACAACGTTCTATTACTACACCATTCTCCGCGTGAACGCGATCGGGTTCGATGGAGAAGGACTGAAAGAAATTATCGAAGACGCGCGCATCGAGGACCGCAACCATTTCGAAGCGCTCACGCCGCGAATCTACGAGCTCGGCGGCGCCCTGCCGCGCGACATCCGCCAGTTCGCAGACATCGCCGGGTGCCCTGACGCCTATCTCCCAGCCAACCCGCGCGACATGAATCAGATGCTCAACGTTCTCGTCGAGGCCGAGCGCTGCGCCATCCGCACTTACACCGAAATCTGCAACATGACCTTCGGCAAGGACCATCGCACCCACGAAATAGCCCTTGCCATCCTCAACGAGGAGGTCGAGCACGAGGCCTGGTTCTCTGAATACCTCGGCGAAGGGCCATCCGGCCACTTCCGCCGGGGCGCGCCGGGAGCCTCGCCCTACGTCCGCCGCTTCATGACCGCCGATATCGCATAGATGCGACGGTGGGGCAGCCGATCTTGCCCCCTGCCTACAACCAAAACGAACTCAAGAGAATCCCGAAAAGGCAATTCAGAATCCCGCGATCGCGCATCGGGGCGTAGTAGCCCGGGGCGTCGTCGCACACATCCGGCGGCCAGATTATAATCGGTCCACCCATGATCGTCACGTCCTTTCTTCGCTAGTTCTTCGCCCAGCGATTTCAACGTGACTATCGGGAGAACTAACCGACCGTATTAGACAGGATGATTCTGTAATGCCAACCCTAGCCCGCATTTCTGACCGGCCAAGTGTCGGCACGAGTGCCGATACGGCAGGCAAGAGTGCCCGCGTAACCTCTTGTCTTGCATGGTTGAGCCCAGGCCCGTAAGAAATCCGGGCTAAGGCGCCAACGAGCGTTCACGCCGCCTCTATTGCTTCGGGGCGCCGCCGTCCTCCTTCGAATGGCGTTTTCGGGAGAATGCGTGGGCTAACTCCGGCGAGAATTCCTTGAGAATGTTGCCGGCCATGTCAACGCCAATCTGTACGCCGAGGCTCCTGGCTGCGTCGGACGCGTCGCGATTGTCTGGAAGATAGGCGTTCGAAATCGCGACCGCCGTTGAGTTCCCCGCTATTTCGGAAAAGTTGAACTGCATGCCGCCCGAGTCTTTGTGCGTCCAGAAGATTTGACCGGCGGCGTAGCCGAGCCGGGAAAGGACGCTTCCACTGCCACGTCGAAAATATCGCGGATCTTGGTGCAGCAGGGTGGGATAGATTCCTTCTGTCATGAAATTCCCGACGACGAAGCCCGCATACGACGTTGAGAAATACCTCGCGTAACCTGCGACGCCCTGGCCAAATGACGGAGTCGCTTTCGTCAATTGAGCCTCGCCTCCAAACAGCGCTCCGAGAACGAAAGCGCCCCGGTCAAACGAATCTTGGCTTGCCATCTTGAACTTCTCTCCCGGAGTCAGCGGCTTATAGTTTTTCAGGCTTGGAGAAGTCCGGTAATTCGGAATGATCCCTAAAACTCGCTTAGGCGCCTCTTCGGATAAATTGTCGGTTTGACGGGCTATTGGCTGGGTGGCATTGTTGTGCAGATCAGGCTCCTTTGTCTGCGCGGAAACAACGCGCATCAACGCAGAGGCCAGCATTGCCGTACGCCAAAGACGAAACGCCATGGCTTTTGGATGCAGGCTTGGCGCATGTGGTTCCGGACCACCCCAATTTCGTTCAGGACGGGTCCTTAACGCTCTGTACAAACTGAGCAAGGGCGCGGCCAATCTCATCCGGCGAGTCTTCTTGTATGTAGTGAATGCCCTTAACCGTGACCTCGCGCTGGTTGGGCCATATCCTGCAAAAGTCAAGAGCGCGAGCCGTTATAAGCGCGCCCGGTTCGGCCGAGATGAAGAGCTTCGGAATGTCGCTCTTCGCCAGCCATGCTCCATACGCCTCCACGATGCTTGTCACATCCTCCGGTTCGCCCGCAATGGGCAGCTCGCGCGGCCAAACCAGCGTGGGAAGCCTTGCCTCTTTCGTCTGGAACGGCGCCCGATAAACGTTCATCTCTTCGTCGCTGAGTCGACGGATCACACTTCTAGGCAGAATGGTCTCGATGAAAAAGTTTTCGCACAGCACCATGTGCTCACCCTTGGGAGAACGTAGCGCGCGGAACATCTCATCCCGCCCCGGCGGAAAATCGGACCATAGCCGCGGCTGAACGATGGCTTCCATATAAGCAATCCCACGCACTTGCTCCGGAAATCGCGATGCCCAATAAAATCCGAGCGCCGACCCCCAATCGTGCACGACAAGAATGATCTTGCTCTTCGGCATCAGTGCCTCGAACCACGCATTCAGATAACGGGCGTGATCTACGAAACGGTACGCGTTTGACGGCGATCTTCCCGACCACCCCATCCCGATCAGGTCGGGGGCCAGGCAACGGCCCAGCCCCGCGACATAGGGAATAATGTTCCTCCACAGATACGACGACGTTGGATTGCCGTGGAGAAAAACGATGGGATCTCCCTCGCCTACGTCCACGTAGCTCATTTCAGAATCGAGCACGCGGACGCGCTTCCTTGGATGCCGATCGGCCCCGCGGCCTTCAGACATCATTTTTCCGCTCCATGGGCCGCGGGCTGATATTCGCCCGGCACTGCGCGGAATCCGATCGCCAGCCGGTTCCAACCGTTGATCGCCACGATCGCCATTGTCAGGTTCACCATCTCTTCTTCCGTAAAGCGCTTCCGAACCTCTTCGTACACAGCATCCGGCGCGTGGCCGTCGTGAATCAGCGTGACCGCCTCCGTCCATTCCAGGGCGGCGCGCTCGCGGTCCGTGAAGAACGGCGTCTCCCGCCAGGCGCTCAGCGCATACAGGCGCTGCTCGGATTCCCCTCTCGCCCGTGCGTCCTTGCTATGCATATCCAAGCAATAAGCGCATCCGTTGATCTGGGAAGCGCGAAACTTCACCAATTCCAGGAGAGCAGGCTCCAGGCGCGACGACTTTGCGACATAGCCCTCCAGCGCCAACATGGCCTGCAACGCCCCGGGCGCGGCCTTCCGAGCGTCTAAACGTGGTTGCATGAGAAAATCTCCTTTCCTCTCCAACATACGGCCAATGTGGTCTAGAGAACAGATCCATAATTGGAATATGGACTGGTCCACATGGGGAAAGCGGAAGCGTTCCAGGATCTTGCTCTAACGACCCCGCGGCGCAGCCAGGAGCTGTGGCGCTGGCTCTACTCGGAGATTCGCGCCGCCATCCTCGACGGCCGTTTGAAGCGAGGATCGCGGCTCCCGTCCGAGCGTTCGTTGGCGAAACAATACGGCCTTGCGCGCGGAACGGTGACGGCCGCTTTCGACCAACTGCGCGCGGAAGGATACGCGTCGAGCGAGATCGGCTCCGGCACCTTCGTCGCCTCCGGCCTGCCGGAGGATGGCATGGTCGCGCGTCGCGTCCGCCGCGGACCGGCGCTGCCCAAATCGCGCGCCGGCTTATCGGCCCGCGGACGAATGATGGTCGATGGGGTCCTGCTCCTCCCGCCCTCACAGTCAATCGGCAAAGCGTTTCGCAATTATGAGCCGGCCATCGATCTGTTTCCTATGAATCTCTGGGCGCGAATTGCCGGCCGGGTCCTGCGCCGCGCCCCGCGCACGCTCTACGCTCAGGGCAACGCAGCCGGATTTGAGCCGTTGCGCAGGGCCATTGCCGAGTACCTCGGCGCGGCTCGTGGCGTAAAATGCGACGCGGGACAGGTCATTGTTACGTCGGGGGCGCAGCAGGCGCTGGATCTTACGGCTCGCCTCCTACTTGAGCCCGGCGATTCGGCATGGGTCGAAGATCCCTGTTATCCCGGAGCAATTTTCACCTTACGCGCCGCCGGAGCCAACATTGTTCCGATCCCCGTCGACCAGGAGGGCTTGAATCTCGTGGCGGCGCCAAGGGCGGCGGGCCCGGTCAAGCTTGTTTACACGACGCCGGCAAATCAGTTCCCTTTGGGCGTAACGCTTTCGCTCGACCGTCGCCTGGCTCTCTTGAGAACAGCTGTAAACGCAGGCGCCTGGATCGTGGAAGATGAGTACGACGCCGAGTATCGCTACTTCGGCCGGCCCGTCGCCGCGCTGCACAGCCTGGATCGGTCGGGTTCGGTCATCTATATCGGCACCTTCACCAAGATGCTATTCAACGCGCTCCGTCTGGGCTTCGTGGTCGTTCCATCCAGGCTCGTGGACGCCTTCGTCGCGGCTAGAAGCTTCGCCGACCGCCATCCTCCCACTCTGGATCAAGCGATTCTCGCGGAATTCATCCTGGAAGGCCATTTCGGTCATCATGTGCGCTGCATGCGTCAGATCTATGGTGAGCGCATGAATGCTTTTGAAAGAGGCCGCTGATCGGCATTTGAAGGGAGCGGTGGACGTGGTCCGGGCCGCATCCGGCATGCGGACCATTGCCTGGGTCAAGACGCCTTCCTCGGATATCGAGATCGCGGCGCGCGCCCGCTCGCTAGGCCTCGATTTGACCGCGCTCTCGCAATTCACGATCCGTTACCCGCAACAGCCCGCGCTCATCCTAGGCTTCGCCGGCTGCACACCAGCCGAACTGCGCCGCGGAGTGAGCGTCCTTGCAAGCGTCGAGAACCGATAGAGCCTGCACCGCCGGATATATAGCCGGCTGACTGCCACAATAGAAGTGGATGGCGTTCCAAAAACTCGCCCGCCTGGACGAGGTCCCGCCCGGCTATACGAAATATGTCTACGCCGCCGGCGGCGCACCGGTGATTCTGGCGAATTATCAGGGTCAAGTTCACGCTCTCCACGGCCTCTGCGCTCATCAGCAAAAGCCTCTGGAGGGCGCGATCTTATGGGACAATCTCCTCGATTGCCCTTGGCATCATTTTCAATACGACGTGCGCACCGGCGAAAACCACTTCCCCAATAATGTCTATCCGGAGGATCTTCCTTTCCTCAAGAAGCAGGTGCAGCCCTTGCGCGTCTATCCTGTGAAAGTGGAGGATGGTGATATATGGGTGGATCTTCAAACGCGTTAGCTTCCAAGCATTGCGTTCCCTGTCGCGGCGGCACGCCTCCGCTGAAGGGTGAGGAACTCGAAAACTTCCGCGGGCAGTTGCCCGATTGGCGCGTGGTCGATGAGCATCACCTGGAGAAGAGCTTCACCTTCCCAGATTTCAAATCCGCACTCGCATTCGTCAACCGCATCGGCGACATGGCCGAGGAAGAAGGCCATCATCCTGATCTGAGCCTCGGGTGGGGCTACGTGAAGGTGACCACCTACACACACAAAATTGCGGGCCTGTCAGAAAGCGATTTCATCCTGGCCGCAAAGGCGGACCGGTTATTCTTCGCCCCCGCCGCTCATCCATGAGCTTTCGGATGAGCGCGGTCGTAAACCGCCATCAAATCCGTCAGCGACACCTGAGTGTACTTCTGCGTGGTGGAGAGCGTCGCGTGCCCCAGCAACTCCTGAATCGCGCGCAGGTCCGCGCCGTCGGCCAGCAAATGCGTTGCGAAAGCATGGCGGAAACTATGCGGATGAAGCGAGGCATCGCCCGCCACCATGCGGGCATAGAACTTTACAATGCTCCGCACGCTCCCATCCGTGAGCCGCGTGCCCCTGTGGTTCACCAGCAGAGCCTGGGCGCCTGGCTTAGCGGCGCGCGCGGCAAGGTACTCTTCCAGCGCGTCCGCGGCCTTCGCTCCATATGGAACCTGGCGCTCCTTCCGGCCCTTGCCGCGAACTCGGATCCATCGTTCCCCGCGGTCGATGGAATCCAAGTCGAGCCCCACTAGCTCGCTCACACGTATGCCGCAGCCGTACAACAGCTCGAAGATCAGCAAATCCCGAGCCGGGTAGGGCCGATCCAGTTCCGCCTTTGCCACCGAATCGATCAAAGTATTGGTCTGCTCCGCCGTCGGAACCGCCGGCAGCCGCTTAGGCGCCTTCGGGGTCCGCACACGCCGCGCCACGTTGGCCTCAATCGCTCCCTCGCGAGTAAGAAACCGGAAGAAGGAACGAACCGAGGCCAGCTTTCTTCGGATAGAGATCGCATCCAGTCCGCGGCCGTATAGCCATCCCAGCCACTCGCGAAGATCCAGCGCCGTGATCGCGCCCGGCGTGGGCAGCTCGGTTTCAGGAGGTGAAAAATAGTCCAGAAACTGCTTTAAATCGGACTCATAGTTGCGTAACGTGTGTGGCGATGAGTTTTCTGCCCTGAGCGCAACCAGATATCGCTCTATCGCCTGCGCAAGTTCAGACATGTGCGGTAAGGAGTAAATCGGATATCCCGATCGCGTCCAGCGCGCGCCGGCAAATTTCCGTGTGCCGCAATTTCCGGTCGCGCGGCGGATTTTCAAGCGGCGGAAATAAATCGAAAGTAATATTTGCCGGCTGATAATTGGCCGGATTTGCGCCGGAAACATAAGCGCAAAGCGAGCCCATGGCCGTTTCGCGGGGAACGCCCACGAGCGGTCCGTTTTTGGCCAGTGACGCGGCGTAGCGACCGGCAAGCAGTCCGGTCGCAATGGATTCCACATAACCTTCCACTCCGGAAATCTGCCCCGCGAAGAAGATATTGGGCTGAGCGCGAAGCTGCAAATTCGCGTTCAGCAGCGCCGGAGCGTTGATATAAGTGTTCCGGTGAACCTGGCCGAAACGCAGAAATTCAGCGTTTTGGAGACCCGGAATCATGCGCAGAACGCGCTCCTGCTCGGGAAAGCGCATATGATTCTGGAATCCGACCAAATTGTAGCTGCCGGCCCGCGCGTCTTCGCGCCGGAGTTGAACCGCCGCGTAAGGCCGCTTACCGGTTCGCGGGTCGATTAAGCCTACGGGCTTCATGGGGCCAAAACGAAGCGTATCGCGGCCGCGGCGGGCCAATTCTTCAATCGGCAGGCAAGCTTCGAAGAACCTTGGCCTGTCCGCTTCAATATGCGCGGGCACGCTCTCGGCGGAAAGAAGGGCGTCGACGAAGCCCTCGTATTGAGCGCGGTCAAAAGGGCAGTTCAAGTAATCGTCCGTGCCATCGAGCGATTTTCCATAACGAGATGCGGCGAAAGCTATGGACATGTCGATGGAATCCGCGTCCACGATGGGGCTGATGCTGTCGTAAAAAAACAGGCGCGCGGAGCCGGTGAGGCGGGCGATTTCGGCGGCGAGCGCTTCGGAAGTAAGCGGGCCGCTGGCCACGATCCAGATTTTGTTCGGATCGAGTGAGGTTACTTCTTCGCGGCGGATTTCGATGAGCGGCTCGCTCTCGATGGCGCGGGTGACTGCGGCGGCGAATAAAAGACGATCTACAGTAAGCGCGTGGCCGGCCGGAACACGCACGCGGGGAGCGATTTCGCCGATCAGCAATGAGCCAAGCCGCCGCAATTCTTCCTTTAGCAACCAAGGGGCGGTGTTTTCCGACTCAGACTTGAGAGAATTGCTGCACACCAATTCGGCGAGGTCCGCGGTTTTGTGCGCGGGCGTTGGGCGGATAGGCCGCATCTCGTAAAGGACAGCGCGGAGATCGGCGCGAGCAACTTGCCAAGCAGCTTCGCAGCCGGCAAGCCCGCCACCGATGATGTGAACCTCAGCGCTCATGGTATTCACCAAAGACGCGGCGGAGGCGGTCGGAGATCTCGCCGACAGTCGCGTATGCTTCGCAGGCGGCCAGGATTTTCGGCGTGAGATTGTCCGAGCCGCGGGCAGCTTGCTCGAGGTCATTCAAACGGGCTTCAACGGCAGCTTGCTCGCGAGAGGCGCGCACTTCCCTCAGTCGCTCGATCTGCTGGCGCTCGATCTCCGGATCGATGCGGAGCGCAGGTGGGGTCTGCTCGCCCTCCTGACGGAAGCGATTGACTCCCACGACGATATTCTCTCCGTGCTCGAGTGACTGCTGATAGGCGTATGCGGCGCTTTCGATTTCGCTTTGAACGAATCCCTTTTCGATGGCGGCGAGCGCGCCTCCCATGGCGTCGATTCGGTTGATGTATTCGCGCGCGCCGTGCTCGATTTCGGCGGTTTTGGCTTCGATAAATTCGCTACCGCCCACTGCGTCAGCGACATTGGCGACGCCGGTTTCATACCCGATGATTTGCTGGGTGCGCAAGGCGAGGCGCGCGGAATCCTCGGTGGGCAGGCCGAGAGCCTCGTCGCGCGAATTGGTGTGAAGCGATTGCGTGCCGCCCAGAACGGCAGACAGCGCTTGCAAGGCTACTCTCACGACGTTCACGTCCGGCTGCTGGGCCGTAAGAGACGATCCTGCCGTCTGGGCATGGAAGCGCAGCATCATGGATCGGGCATCCTTCGCTCCAAAGCGCTCTTTCATCAAGCAAGCATAGAGCCGGCGGGCCGCGCGGAACTTGGCGATCTCCTCCAGAAAATCGCTATGAGCATTGAAGAAGAAAGAGAGTCGCGGCGCGAACGAATCAATGTCGAGTCCGGCGCGCAGAGCCGCTTCGATGTAGGCGATGGCGTTCGCGAGAGTGAAGGCGACTTCCTGCGTGGCCGTAGAGCCGGCCTCGCGGATGTGATAACCGCTGATGGAGATCGTATTCCATTCGGGCAGCTCCGCCGCCGCCCACGCGAACAGGTCCGTGACGAT
>Ga0126371_10002511_pt1 | contig 15806 bp, 13 predicted proteins | sample PanSoiMetaPlot_4_FD_110145 | JGI IMG/M metagenome (GOLD analysis project Ga0126371, IMG submission 110145) | Tropical forest soil microbial communities from Panama - MetaG Plot_4 | ecosystem: Environmental > Terrestrial > Soil > Tropical forest > Bulk soil | place: Panama | collected 2016-02-17 | reverse complement strand
TCCGGAATCTGATCCTCCGGGGGCTGCAACCCCGCGCACAAGCTCACTGACCACCGAAACTCGAGTATATCATGGACACGATCGCAACATACGCGCGCCCGGAACTACTCCAAGTCGCTGACAGCGTTGCACGCGACAAGGGCATCGATCGCGACGAGGTGCTGGAGGCGATGGAGCAGGCGATCCAAAAGGCCGGCCGCTCCAAATACGGCCAGGAATACGACATCCGCGCCGAAATCGATCGCCGAAATGGTGAGATCCGGCTACTTCGCTTCCGCGAAGTGGCCGAGACGATCGAGAACGAGGCGACCCAGATCACCCACGCCGACGCGCAGCGGTTGAACCCGGAGGCGGAGATCGGCGACTTTATTACTGACCCCCTGCCACCGATCGATTTTGGGCGTATTGCGGCACAGACGGCAAAGCAGGTCATCGTTCAGAAAGTGCGCGACGCCGAGCGCCAGCGGCAATTCCTCGAGTTCAAAGATCGCGTCGGCGAGATCGTCAACGGACTTGTCAAACGCGTCGAGTTCGGCAATGTCGTCGTGGACCTAGGCCGCGCCGAGGCGATGCTACGTCGAGACGAGTTGTTGCCGCGTGAAAGCTTCCGCCAGGGTGAGCGCGTTCGCGCGTATATCTACGATGTCCGGCAGGAATTGCGGGGTCCTCAGATCTTTTTGTCACGTACCCATCCGCAGTTCATGGCCAAATTGTTCGCCCAAGAGGTTCCAGAAATTTATGACGGGATCATCGAGATCAAAGCGGTCGCTCGGGATCCGGGCAGTCGCGCCAAAATCGCGGTAACCTCACGCGACAGCGGGATCGACCCCGTTGGCGCTTGTGTGGGCATGCGCGGGAGCCGTGTCCAGGCCGTTGTCGGCGAATTGCAGGGTGAAAAGATCGACATCGTACCGTGGTCTCCGGATCCCGCGACTTTCGTCGTCAACGCGCTCGCGCCGGCTGAAGTCGCCAAGGTCGTAATGGACGAGGAACAGCGGCGCATCGAAGTGGTCGTCCCGGACGATCAATTGAGCCTGGCGATCGGGCGGCGAGGTCAAAATGTTCGCCTGGCATCCCAACTCACCGGCTGGGATATCGACATCCTGACCGAGGCCGAGGAGTCGGAGCGACGGACGGAGGAATTTCGCAGCCGCAGTCAGATGTTCATCGATTCTCTCGACATTGACGATGTGATTGCCCATCTGCTGGTTACCGAGGGGTTCACCTCTCTTGAAGAGGTGGCCTATGTCTCGTTGGAAGATCTCGCGGACATCGAGGGTTTCGACGTCGAAGTGGCAGCGGAGCTGCAGGAGCGAGCGCGTAGCTCGCTCGAGCAGCGGGATCGCCGGTACGAGGAGCGGCGCCGTGAGCTCGGCGTCAGCGACGAGGTCGCGTTACTCGAACCTTTGACCCCGGGGATGTTGGTTGCGCTCGGCGAGAATAAGATTACAACCCTCGACGATTTCGCTGGTCTTGCCGGTGATGAACTCGTCGAGCTTCTTGCCGGATCCGATAAGGTCGGTGTCAATCTCGAACTTGAGGAGGCGAATGCGCTGATCATGCGAGCGCGGGCACACTGGTATCCGGATGATGCCGTCGAATCCGCGAAATCTGAGCGGGAGTAGCAGTCACGAGCGCTGGCGATGGGACCAGGACATACCGGGACGGCCCGGAGCGGTCATCGCCACCTTCGCAGCGTCGGTGCATCGTCACAGGCGACATCCACGACCGATCGAGTCTACTCCGGTTCGTGGTCGGGCCGAATGGTGAGCTCATTGCCGATATCGCGTCCCGCCTGCCCGGACGGGGTTTGTGGCTGACCCCGCGCCGCGATATCCTCGAGAGCGCGATAACGCGCGGGGTCTTCGCACGTGTCGCGCGCCGCGCGATAACAGCGCCGTCGGGGTTTGCCGATCGGGTCGAGGCGCTGCTGGTGCAGCGTTGCTTGGATGGGATTGGTCTTGGACGCCGGGCCGGCGTCGCTTACGGCGGCTTTGAGAAGACCTGCGAAGCTATGCGGAAGGGCGAAGCCACGCTGCTGCTTCTCGCGATCGACGGGGCAGAAGACGGACGCCGGAAGATCTGCGCCATGGGTCGCGGTCTGCCAGTTGCGATAGTGCTGACCGCAGCAGAGATGGGCACGATCTTTGGACGGGATCATGTGGTAAACATAGCTATCGGGGATGGCCGGCTGAGCGGTCGGCTTATGGCGGTTGCACAGAAAATCGCCGGCTTTCGCCGCGGCACGGTTATTGCGCCCGCGGGGTTCCACCCTGGTCGGCCGGCAAGGAAAGATGGTGGTATCGGATCCAGATGAGCGACGCGAATGAGCAAGAACACAAGCGGCCCCTGACTCTCGCGCGCACCGGTGGCCGGCTGGAACTCCGCAAGAGTGTGGAGATGGGGCAGGTGCGTCAGAGCTTCTCGCATGGGCGGTCCAAGACCGTCACGGTCGAGGTCCGCAAGAAGCGCACCATAGCGCAGGCACCCGAGCCCGGCCACGCCGAGGTGCCACCTACCGTGGTGTTGGATTCGGCGTTGGCACGACCGGCAACGCAGGAGCCGGTGCGCCAGCCCATGACAGTACCCCGCGCGCTTACCGCTGAAGAGAAAGCCGGGCGCGTCCGCGCACTGCATGACGCCCGCAAAGCCGATGAAGAAGCCCGCAGACGTGCCGCTGTCGCCGAAGCCGACCGACGTCGACAAGAAGAAGAACAGGCTGCGGAAGACGCACGTCGCCGGGCCGAGGAGGAAGCCCGTAAAAAAGCGGAAGACGAGGAGAAGCGACGGCGCGCCGAAGAAGAAGCCCGCCAGCGGTCCGAGCAAGAAGCACAGCGGCGCAAAGACGAAGAATCACGGCGGGAGGTGGCCGAGCGGGCGGGGAAAGCGGCTGCTGCGAAAGTGGCCGCACTCGCCGCTGCGGGCAAGGTCAGCGTTACTCTCGAAGAGGAGGAGGAAGAGCCCTCGACGGTGCGGCGTGGAGCCCGGCCGGAGGTCAAAAAACCTGCGGCGCCGGTGCGTCGCGAAGACATGCGTCGTCGCACCGGAAAAATCACTGTCACCAGAGCGCTCACCGATGACGAAGGAGAGCGAGTGCGCAGCCTGGCTTCGGTCCGCCGCGCCAGGGAGCGCGAGCGGCAGCGGCTGCATCAGGGCGAGCCGGAGCAGATAAAAGTCGTGCGCGAAGTCGTAGTCCCTGAGACGATTACGGTGCAGGAGGTGGCAAACCGTATGGCGGAGCGCGGCGCCGATGTGATCAAGGCGCTAATGCGCATGGGAGTGATGGCGACAATTAATCAGACCATCGATGCCGACACGGCCGAACTGATCGTAACCGAATTCGGACACCGCCTGCGAAGGGTCTCCGAAGCTGATGTCGAGATGGGGCTACACGGTGAAGAGGATCTTCCCGATACGCTCGAGCCCCGCGCACCGGTCGTCACGGTCATGGGTCATGTCGACCATGGGAAAACCTCGCTCCTCGACGCTCTGCGAGAGACCGATGTTGCGGCCGGCGAAGCGGGTGGCATCACTCAGCACATCGGCGCATATAGGGTTACCCTGAAAAGCGGCAAACAAATCACCTTTATCGACACTCCGGGTCATCAAGCCTTTACCGCGATGCGCGCGCGTGGTGCCCATGTCACTGACATTGTGGTGCTGGTCGTGGCGGCTGATGACGGCATCATGGAGCAAACAGTCGAGGCCATCCGCCACGCAAAAGCGGCGCAAGCACCCATCGTCGTCGCCATCAATAAGATCGACAAAGCGGACGCGCGGCCCGAGCGCGTGCGGCAGGAACTACTCCAGCACGAACTGGTGGTCGAACAGCTCGGTGGAGAGGTCCTTGACGTAGAGGTCTCGGCGTTAGAAAGGACCAATCTCGACAAGCTGGAAGAAGCCATTCTGCTTCAAGCCGAACTCCTCGATCTGACGGCCAACCCGAACCGCTCGGCGGAAGGAGTTGTCCTTGAAGCAAAACTGGAGCGAGGACGCGGCGCCGTCGCGACTGTGCTGATACAACGCGGCACATTGAGAGTTGGCGACATCTTTGTCGCCGGTAGCGAATGGGGCCGTGTGCGCGCGCTCGTCGACGATCGAGGCCAGAACCAGCGAGAAGCAGGGCCGTCGACACCGATCGAGGTATTGGGCCTTAACGGGACACCGCTCGCCGGCGACGATTTTGTGGTGGCCGAGAACGAGAGCCGCGCCCGGGATATCGCCGCCTTTCGTTACCGCCGCCGGCGCGATTCGATCGCAGCATCGGGAGCGCGCGGGACACTCGAGCAAATGTTTTCGCAAATCGCCGCCGGCGTCGCGCGGGAATTGCCAGTCGTTGTCAAGTCGGATGTCCAAGGTTCGCTCGAAGCGATCGTCGGCTCGCTGGAAAGGCTGGCGACGGACGAAGTGTCAATTCGCGTGCTGCACTCGGCTGTTGGTGGGGTCAATGAAAGCGACGTGATTTTGGCCAAGGCATCAGCTGCAGTGATTATCGGCTTTAATGTCCGCGCCAACCCGCAAGCGCGTGATCTCGCGAGGCGTGACGGCGTCGAGATCCGGTATTATTCGATCATCTATGACCTGATCGAAGACATGCGGGGAGCATTGTCGGGCTTGCTAGCGCCCACTCTACGCGAACGTTTCCTCGGCAACGCGTCGATCCGCGATGTCTTCAATATTACCAAGGTCGGAAAGGTCGCGGGCTGCATGGTGACCGAGGGTGCCGTGCGCCGCGGCGCAAAGGTGCGCCTGTTGCGCGACAACGTCGTCGTCCACGAAGGCACACTCAGGACGCTAAAGCGCTTCAAAGATGAGGTTCGCGAGGTCAACCAGGGCTACGAATGCGGCATGGCCTTCGAGAATTACCAAGACATCCAAACCGGCGACGTGATCGAGTGCTTCGAGATGGAACAAGTCGCGCGGTCGCTATAGCGCGGTTGCCGGTTGCCCATGGACAGAAAATGGCTGGGATTGCCGGTCGAGAGCGCGCCGAAGCGGAGTGGCGAGCAACGACGGCTCAGGGTGGGAGAAGAACTTAGGCATGTACTGTCCGGCATTCTCGGTCGGGGCGAATGTCATGATCCGGCGCTACGGGATTCCAGTATTGCGGTAACGGAAGTGAGGTTCAGCCCGGATCTACGAAGCGCGATTGTGTTTATAATGCCGCTCGGCGGGGCGAACGCGACCGAAGTCGTCGCCGGGCTGAAACGCAGTACGCCATACCTAAGGCGGCTCGTAGCCCGTGAGATGGCGCTGCGCCATACACCCAATATGGTATTCGAGCTTGACCACTCGTTTGATCAGGCGGACCGGATCGCGGCACTGCTTGCACGGCCGGGCGTCGAACGAGATTGCCGCCATAACGTCGCCCGGACCGGGAGCGATGACGATGCGAACTGATGGCGCGCCAGACGGATGGCTCGTCATCGACAAGCCCGCGGGGATCAGCTCGAATCGGGTCGTCGGAGTGGTCCGACGACTCACCGGAGCCAAGGTCGGACATGCTGGCACGCTCGACCCCTTGGCCACGGGCGTGCTGCCGATAGCCTTGGGAGAGGCGACCAAGACCACCGCATATGCGATGAGCGGTCTAAAGCACTATCGCTTTCGCGTCCGATGGGGGGTTGCCCGCGCGACCGACGATTGTGAAGGAGATATCGTTGCCGAATCTGCATCGCGGCCGAGCCGTAGTGCGATCGAGGAAGCCCTGCCCCGATTTACCGGAACGATCCTGCAATCACCGCCGCCATACTCGGCGATAAAGGTCGGCGGACGCCGTGCCTATAAGCTCGCGCGCGCCGCGGAAAGGCCGATACTCGCAGCGCGGCCGGTGCATATCGCCGAGTTAAGGCTCGTCGCAGTACCCGATCGCGATCATGCCGATTGCGAGGCCCTTGTCGGCAAGGGGGCCTACATCCGTGCTCTCGCCCGCGATCTAGGTGCAGCCCTCGGAACTTTTGCCCATGTAGTTCAGCTGCGCCGTCTATCAGTCGGGCGTTTCACGGCGGAGCGGGCGATTTCACTGGATTCCGCAATCGCGCGGCGGCATAGTCTATGTGCTACGGGATACTTATTGCCGATTGAGACGGCGCTAGACGGCATTCCTGCGTTGGCCTTGACGGCAACAGAAGCCGCGCGAGTCCGTTGCGGTCAGAGCGTGACGCCGCAAGATATCGAGGTACGGGCAGTTCTTGACCGGCTCACCGAGGGCACGGTCGCGAGCGTTTGGTTCGAGCGGGTATTGATTGCGCTCGCGAAGGTTGAAAACGGCTGCCTCCGGCCGGTACGAGTCATTAATCGTCGAGAGGATTAGATCGGTGTCGATCACTGCGGAGCGCAAGCAGGCGCTCATCACCGAATACGCCACCAAGGAGGGCGACACCGGGTCGCCGGAAGTCCAAGTGGCGATTCTGAGCGAGCGCATCCGCAACCTTACGGACCACTTGGCGACGCACAAGAAAGATTTTCACTCACGGCGCGGGTTACTTGTGATGGTCGGTCAGCGGCGTCGTTTGTTGGACTATCTCAAGGTATCGGGCGCAATGCGCTATGAGAACTTGATCGCACGCCTTGGACTTCGTCGCTGACGCTGGTGTGCATCCTGCATTGACTCCCTGTGCGTGGGCGGTCGCCAGCTGCACCGTTCGAATTCCATGGGACACAGTCTTTCGGGCCCCTCGACAACCCTCGGCCGGGCGAGCCGACTGTTGCCGATGCGCTTGACAAACGCTCGATCCGGGTCGCCGAGCGCGCCACCCGGACTTTTCTCAAAGGATCTCACATGTTCCAGGTTTACCGTAAGGAACTGACATGGGGCGGGCGCCCTCTCGTCCTCGAGACCGGAAGGCTCGCGCGCCAAGCAGATGGTGCGGTACTCGTCAGCTACGGGGAGACGACCGTACTGTGCACTGCGGTGGCGATGAAGTCTGCCAAAGTAGGTCAGGACTTCTTCCCGCTGACCGTCAACTATCAGGAGAAAACCTTTGCTGCCGGTAAGATCCCAGGCGGCTTCTTCAAACGTGAGGGGCGCCCCTCCGAGAAGGAGACGCTCGTCTCCCGATTGATCGATCGCCCGCTGCGACCGCTCTTTGTCCCGGGGTTCATAAACGAGACCCAAATCATCTGCACGGTCCTCTGTCATGATCTCGAAAACGATCCGGACATCGCAGCGCTGGTGGGTGCCTCTGCGGCCCTAACCCTTTCGGGGATTCCATTCTTGGGGCCGGTCGGAGGTGCGCGCGTCGGCTACATCGATGGAAACTACGTCTTAAACCCGACGCTTGGCGAAATGCCGCGCTCGCAGCTGGACCTCGTCGTCGCGGGCACGGCCGACGGTGTGCTGATGGTTGAATCCGAAGCAAGGGAATTGTCCGAGGAGGCCATGCTCGGCGCGGTGATTTTCGGCCATCGTGAGTTTCAGCCCGTGATCCGGGCGATCATCGAGCTTGCAGAGAGCTGCGCCCGAGAACCTTGGAGCATGCCGCCGGCAGCGCCCGAACTCGGGATGATCGAGAGCCGGCTTCGCGAATCGATTGGTCCACTCATCAAAGCCGCATATCGAGAGCAAGGCAAGCAGGAGCGAAGCAACCGTCTTGATGCGGCGAAGGCTCAATTGATCGAGCTGTTCGCGGACGAACCACAGCGCGCGACCGCGCTCAGCCTGTTCAAGGATATTGAAAAGGAAATCGTGCGCGGCGCCGTATTACGGGGCGAGGCGCGGATCGACGGCCGCGATACCAGCACTGTTCGACCGATTTCATGCGAAGTCGGCGTCCTACATCGTACGCATGGCTCCGCGTTGTTTACCCGTGGCGAAACCCAAGCGATCGCGGTGGCGACGCTCGGCACCGGTCAGGATGAGCAGATCATCGACGCCCTAGAAGGGGAGTACCGCGAAAACTTCATGCTCCACTATAACTTCCCGCCGTACTCCACGGGTGAAGTTGGAAGAATGGGTTCGCCGAGCCGGCGCGATGTCGGGCACGGCAAGCTCGCGTGGCGCGCGATTCACCCCTTGTTGCCGACAAAGGACGATTTCCCGTACACAATACGCGTGGTGTCCGAGGTCACCGAATCGAACGGTTCCTCCTCGATGGCCTCGGTTTGCGGCGCGTCACTTGCTCTGATGGACGCCGGCGTCCCGTTGCCCCGTTCGGTGGCCGGAATTGCCATGGGACTAATCAAAGAGCCCGACGGCTTCGCGGTGCTGTCGGACATTCTTGGTGACGAGGATCACCTCGGCGACATGGACTTCAAAGTCGCCGGTACCGAACGAGGCGTGACCGCATTGCAGATGGACATCAAGATCACCTCGGTCACCGAGGAGATCATGCGTGTCGCCCTTAGCCAAGCGCGGAACGGCCGCCTCCACATTCTGGCGGAAATGGCCAAGGCCCTGGGCGCGGCGCGCGACGCCGTCAGCGACAATGCGCCTCGGATTACGACTCTTAGCATTCCAAGGGAGAAAATCCGCGAAGTGATTGGTTCGGGAGGCAAGGTAATCCGCGAGATAACCGAGACAACGGGGGCCAAAATCGACATCGATGACGACGGCACCGTGAAAGTCGCCGCGGTCGATAGCGAAGCGGCCCGCGCCGCGATCGATTGGATCCGAGGGATCGTCGCCGAGCCCGAAGTCGGCTCTATCTACTCCGGAAAGGTCGTCAAAGTTGTGGACTTCGGCGCGTTTGTAAACTTTCTCGGATCACGCGATGGGCTCGTGCATATAAGCGAGCTGGCGCCCCACCGAGTGGGCAAGGTCGCCGACGTGGTTAAAATGGGCGACTTGGTCAAAGTCAAAGTACTCGGCTTCGACGACCGCGGCAAAGTTAAGCTAAGCATGCGCCAAGTAGATCAGCAGAGTGGCGTGGACCTGGGTGCAAGGCGCCAAGAACAGGGAACAGTGGCGTCCTGACGCTGGCCGCAGCGGCGCGACCGCTCCCGACCTTTCGCTGCAAACGCTACGGATATGCGCCACCGAGCGGTCGGAGATCAAAGTGGAGCCTCATCTAAGGAGGCCGCTCCACATCGCGACGCCAGGATGAACTTAAGAGCGCGTCTGGAAGAGATGTTTCCACCGGTGATTGGCCATCGCGGCGCCGCCGGATGTGCCCCGGAGAATACGCTCGCCGGATTGCGCAAGGCTAAGGAGCTGAATTGTCGCTGGGTCGAGTTCGACGTCCGCCTCACTGAGGACGGCCAACTGATCCTGCTTCACGATGAGCGGCTCGAGCGTACCACGAACGGTCGCGGCAAGGCCGCTCTCTTGCCTCTGGCAACCGTTCAGCACTTTGACGCCGGACACCGATTTAGCGATGCCTTCCGCGGAGAACGTGTGCCTACTCTGGCAGAGGCCGTTGGAGTCCTCGGCGAGCTGGAGATGGGCGCAAATATCGAGCTGAAGGCTGCTCGCGGGCGGGCGGGCGAAACTGGAGCGGCGGCAGTCGCACTGCTCGCTCGGATGTGGCCTCCACACCTTCCTCCGCCACTGATTTCGAGCTTTATCGAAGAGGCTCTTTTGGCGGCGCGGTCGTGCGCGCCTTCGATCGCGCGGGGCTTACTGTTCCGGGCGGTGCCGAGAAATTGGCGTCTTCACGCCGAGAAGCTCGGCTGTTCTACGATCCATGTCGATCACCGCCGCCTGCACCCGGCTCTCGTGGCCGAGATTTGCGAGGCGGGCTACCCGTTGCTCACATATACCGTTAATGATGCCGCGCGGGCATCGATGTTGTTCTCTTGGGGGGTCACTTCCGTATTCTCGGATGTTCCCTATATTATTTGGTCCGCGACGGCGTCCGCTCGTCAACCCACGGTGGCCGAGTTGAGCCCGGCGGGAGCGGCGCGGCAAGGAGCAGTTCGGTGAAGCCGCTGAATCCACTCGTGATCTCCGGGCGTGAAGTTTTACCGCTCGTCGAAGGCGGCAAGGGCATTTCGGTGTCGAATGGCGAAAGCTCGGGGGCATGGGCCGCCACCGGCAGCGTCGGCACCTTCTCTGGCGTCAATGCCGACAGCTACACCGAGTCGGGCCATCCGGTCCTGCAGATCTACCACGGACGGACACGACGCGAGCGACACGAGGAGCTTGTTGCTTATGCGATTGCCGGCGGGATTCAACAGGCGCGCGTTGCCCATGAGCGTTCCAATGGCGAAGGTCGCGTCCACATGAACGTTTTGTGGGAGATGGCTGCGGCCGAACGTGTTTTGCACGGAGTGCTGGAAGGAGCCAAGGGGCTGATTAACGGCGTGACCTGCGGTGCGGGGATGCCCTACAAGATCGCCGAGATTTGCGCACGCTACGGGGTGCACTACTATCCGATTGTATCGTCGGCCCGTGCGTTCTCCGCATTGTGGAAACGGGCCTACCACAAGTTCTGCGAATGGCTCGGTGGTGTGGTCTACGAGGATCCCTGGCTGGCGGGCGGCCACAATGGACTCTCCAACAGCGAAAATCCCCTACATCCCGAACCGCCCTATCCCCGTGTTCGCGAGCTGCGGAACCTGATGGTCGATTTTGGGCTTGCGACCACACCGATATTCATGGCCGGAGGGCTGTGGTATCTGCGCGAGTGGATCGATTGGATCGACAACCCCGAGCTTGGCCCAGTTGCTTTCCAATTCGGTACCCGCCCGCTCGTGACGCGGGAGAGCCCGATTTCCGACACGTGGAAGCGCAAGCTGCTGACATTGGAAGAAGGTGACGTCTACCTGAACCGCTTCAGCCCCACCGGGTTCTATTCTTCGGCGGTACGAAACCGGTTTTTGAAAGAGCTGCAAGAGCGTTCCGAACACCAAGTCGCCTATACCGTCGAGCCGGTCGGGGAACATGTGGCACCCTTCAGCGTAGGCGCCCGCGGACGCACGGTCTTCTTGACGGTCCACGACAAGAAATCGGCCGAAGGTTGGGTTACGGCGGGCTTCACCGAAGCTTTGCGCACCCCCGATGCGACTTTGATATTTGTCACCCCGCGAAAGGCGCTCGAGATTCGTACCGACCAGATCGGCTGCATGGGCTGCCTAAGCGCCTGCCAGTTTTCAAACTGGGCTCAGAACGAAGCACGTACGACAGGAAAGAAGGCAGATCCACGCAGTTTCTGCATCCAGAAGACGCTGCAGGCGATCCGCCATTCGGACGATGTGGAGCACCAGTTGATGTTTGCCGGGCACAACGCCTATCGTTTTGCATCAGACCCGTTCTATACCAACGGCTACGTGCCAACGGTGCGCGAGTTGGTCGAGCGTTTGCAGAGCGGGGACTAGCCGACGCCGAATCGCGAAGGGGTTGTTTATTTTCGACAATGACCTGATTATATTTGTTGCATGATGATGACGTCAACCTCAGCGACTGCCCTGGCACGGCTGCGTGCCGTCGGTCTTCGGCCTACGCAGCAACGCCTCGCTTTGGCGCGGTTGCTCCTCGAGAACGGCGACCGCCACGTCACCGCCGAGCAGCTGCATGGCGAGGCCGCGGGCGCAGACATCCGGGTGTCGCTCGCGACCGTCTACAATACCTTGCATCAATTTACCGAGGCGGGGTTGTTGCGCGAGGTCGTCGTCGAGCCGGGCCGTTCTTACTTCGATACGAATACAACCGATCACCATCATTTCTTTTGCGAAGCGGATGGCAGGCTGCAGGACATTCCGGGCGAGGACGTCGTGGTCAGCGAGTTTCCGCTACCGCCTCTGGGCACCGAGATTTGCCGGGTCGACGTGATTATCCGCGTGCGCCCGGAAAATCGCTGACCGCGTCGCGCGCCGGCATCTAAACGCCTTCGCGTCTGCTTGACAGCCCATCGGGCTAGGATACAATTGTTCTAAGGAGCAGGCGCCGCTTCCATTAAGCCCGGCGGTGATGTGTCGGGTTGATGCGGCGGCCGTAGGGCGTCGCCGCTCGAGCCCGCGAAGCGGGCGGCGACGGTAGCGATGCGAGAGTGACTGAATCCAAGGAGGAGACCCGAGTATGGCATATCAAGACGACATCGAATTGATGGCTCATCTGATGCGACGGGCGGGGTTCGGAGCCGACCGCGACGAGCTCGAGGCGCGTGCGGCCAAGGGCTACGAGGCCACGGTCGAGGAGCTGCTGCATCCGGAGACGCAGCCCGCGGCTGACCCCTACACGCTGTTGCGCTACCAGCCGGCATCGTTGCTGCCCGGCGGCCAACCGCCGATGGGCAATGTCAACTGGCTGTACTATCTGGTGAATACGCAGCGGCCGCTCGAAGAGAAGATGGCGCTGTTCTGGCACCACGTGTTCGCCACCGGCAATTCCAAGGTAGACAACTACGACCAGCTCTTGGAACAGATCCAGCTGTTCCGCGAGAACGGGATGGGCAACTACCGCTCGTTGCTGAGTAAGGTCTCGCGCAACCCGACCATGATCTTCTGGCTGGATAATCAGCAGAACCACGGGACGGCGGTCAACGAGAATTGGGGCCGCGAACTGCTCGAATTGTTCAGCCTCGGCGCCGGAAATTATACCGAGAAAGACGTTCGCGAGTGCTCGCGCGCCTTTACCGGCTGGACCTTCGAGACCAAGATCCCGCGTGCGCCCTATGGTCGGTTCCCCTGGAAATTCGAGTATCGCCCGGAAGACCATGACGATGGCGAGAAGGAATTCCTGGGACACAAGGGCCGGTTCAACGGTGAGGATATCCTCGACATCGTCGTGCAGCAGCCGGCATGCGGCAAGTTCATCTGCCGGCACTTGTACAACTTCTTCGTCGCCGATGAGCCGCAAGTGCCCGCTTGGCCGATCGAATCGCCGCGCGACCAGAAGGCGATTGATACGCTGGTCGGTGTCTTCCGCGACTCGAAGTTTGAGATGAAGCAGGTGCTTCGCGTGCTGTTCAATTCGGACTTCTTCAAGAACGCGCGGTTCCAGCACATGAAGTCCCCCGCCGAGGTGGTGGTCGGGACGCTGCGCTTTGTCGGCGGCTACGAATTGCCGAAACCCGGCTACGGCGAATTGTCGATGAACACCGCCTACATGGGCCAGGATCTGCTGAACCCGCCATCGGTCGAGGGCTGGCACACCGGCAAGGAGTGGATCAATAGCGGCTCGCTGATGGCCCGCATCAATTTTATGGCCGAAAAGGTCGGCGATACCGCGGCGCCGGGGGTGCGCGGCATCATCAATCGGCTGAAGGCCAAGGGATCGCTGAGCCCCGACCAGCTGGTCGATGGATGCCTGGACCTGCTGGGGCCGGTCCAAGTCGGCGCCGACACGAAGCAGCAGCTGCTGTCGCAGGCCAATGAGTGGGGCCAGGTCTCCTGGAACAACGGCAGCTCAGAAGTCGCCGATGAGCATGTCGGCCAGATGCTACAGCTGATCGTCGCGACCAGAGAGTATCAGTTCGCCTGACCATTGAGGCTTACCAGACAAGGAGCAGTGTACAATGGCAAATACAGATCCATGTGTGGTCGTCTTGCAGCTCACCGGCGGCAACGACTACGTGAATACGATCATCCCCTATAACAACCCGCTGTACCGGGATAACCGGCCGGCCGTCGGGATCCCCGACAACAACATCATCCACCTCGACCAAGCCCACGGGATCCCGGATTACATGGCGCCGATGAAGGCGTTCTGGGACGAGGGCAAAATGGCGATCTGCCACGGTGTCGGCTGGAAGGAGTCGCCGCGGTCGCACTTCCGGGCGATGGATATCTGGCACACCTGCGAACCGATCAAGGTCGGGACTGAGGGTTGGCTCGGGCGGGTCGCGCGCGAGTTCGACCCGCACAAGGAAAACGTCGTGCAGGTCGTCAGCATGGGGCCAAGCCTGCCGCGCGCCCTGGTCTGCCCCGGCGTGCCGGTCGCCTGCGTCGCCGGTCCACTGGAGCGGTACGGCTTTCTGCCGCAGGTGCAGGGCAATGAGCGCACAGCCGTACTCGATCGCTTCGCCAAGATGTACAGCCCGGCAATCGGCAGCGGCCCGGTTATGGATTATCTGAGCGAGACCGCGATCGATTCGCTGAAGGGCGAGGACATCATCAAGGTTGCGCCGCAGAAATACACCTCGACGGTCGAGTACCCGAACAGCCCGATCGCCCGCAAGCTGAAGGGGATCGCGCAGGCGCACTGCGCCGACATCGGCAGCCGCATCTTCTATTGCGACCACAGCACCTTTGACACGCATGCCGGGCAGAACCCCGGGCACAGCCTTCTGTGGAAGGCGGTCTCCGAAGGCGTTGCCGCGTTCTGGGCGGATCTGCGGGCGCAGAACCATGCCGACAACGTCATCATGTTGCTGTTCTCGGAATTCGGGCGTCGCGTGCACGACAATGGTTCCGGCACAGATCATGGCGCCGGCGGCGTCGCGTTCGTGATCGGCGAAAAGGTTAAGGGCGGCCATTTCGGCGAGATGCCGTCGATGGAGGCTTCGAAGCTGGTGCAGGGCGACCTCGACCCGAACATGGACTTCCGCAGCGTCTACTCGACGATCCTCGACAAGTGGCTCGGGTTGAACCCGGCGCCGATCGTCAACGGCACATTCGAGAAGCCTGCGTTCCTGAACTAAACCGGAAGGCAGAGTACCGGCTGCGACCCGCGGCTTCGGCCGCGGGACGCAGCCGCCAGACGAAAGGCAGGACAGGCGACAGGCCGAAGGACCCACCTACGACTGTCGTCCCGGAAAGAGGAGGGAACCATGCCGTTGACAACGGTAGCGCGGGGACGGGTCTTTGACTGGAGCCATGCGGTCGGGCGCAACGCCGCTCGTGGCAATGGGTTCAATTACATTCAGTCCATGTGCCTCGACGAGAACAGCGTCCTCTACGCCGCCAACCGCGGCAGCGAGGGTCAGAATCGTGCGATGCACGTCAACAAGACGAAGCTCGGCGGCCCCGGCGAAGAGGAATGGCTCGCCGACTTCTTCGAATATGGCGAAGGCGACGGCCGCTCGACATGGCCGTTCGGCATCGCCATCGACAACAAGCAGGGCCGGGTCTACGTGTCGGACGATTGGACCAACACGATCTCCACCTTCGACACCGACGGCAAATTCATCGGTAAATGGGGTACCGCCGGCAGCGGCGACGGCGAGCTAAATCGGCCGGCGGGTCTGGCGGTCGAGCAGAGCGGCAATGTGGTTGTCGTCGACAGCGGCAACAACCGGCTGCAGGTTTTTACCCCCGACGGTAAATTCGTCGGCAAATGCGGCGGGCCCGGCAGAGGCGACGGCGAGTTCAATCAGCCCTGGGGCGTCACCCTCGACAAGGCCGGCAACATCTATGTTGCCGACTGGAAAAACCATCGGGTCCAGAAATTGTCGGCACATGGCCGGTTCATGTCGAGCATCGGCTCCTACGGCAAGATCGAGGAGCCGGATAACGCCTATCGGGTGACCCTGTTCGGCCCGTATGTCGCGGGCGAGGGCGAGAAGGCCGGCCACCCGCGGACCGATCAATTCAATCATCCAACCGATGTCGCAATCGACAGCGACGGCGACATCTATGTGGCCGATTGGGGCAATCATCGGATCTGCGTGTTCGATTCCGAGGGTGGACCGATCACCACCTTGGTGGGCGATGCTCAGGTCCTGTCGAAATGGGGTCAGATGAGCATCGACGCGAACCCCGACATGGCCAAGGCGCGGCGCCGCGTGAAGAGCCTCGAACCGCAGTGGCGCTTCTGCTTCCCGACGGCCGTCGAGTTCGATCCGCAGACCGACAGCGTGATCGTTGCCGAGAGTCAACGCAATCGCGTGCAGGTCTACAAAAAGGTTCGCAACTACAGCGACTTCCAGGCCAACCTGTAAGCGTTTGCCGTCGCTCGGGCGCCGAGGCGAGAGCTTCGGCGCCCTTTC